>Ga0075467_10004570_pt1 | contig 10195 bp, 8 predicted proteins | sample DEB08_DNA_9_FD_75067 | JGI IMG/M metagenome (GOLD analysis project Ga0075467, IMG submission 75067) | Aqueous microbial communities from the Delaware River and Bay under freshwater to marine salinity gradient to study organic matter... | ecosystem: Environmental > Aquatic > Marine > Coastal ... | reverse complement strand
CGACGGCCGTTGTCGAACAATGCATCGACGGATTCCTGCAGCATCCGCTTTTCGTTGCGGATGATGATATCAGGTGCACGCAATTCGATCAGCCGCTTGAGGCGGTTGTTGCGGTTGATGACCCGGCGATAAAGGTCGTTCAGGTCGGACGTGGCAAACCGGCCGCCATCCAGCGGGACCAGTGGGCGAAGTTCTGGCGGAATGACCGGCACCACCGTAAGGATCATCCACTCCGGGCGGTTCCCGGAATCAATGAAGTTCTCGACGATCTTCAACCGCTTGATGATTTTCTTGGGCTTCAGTTCACCGGTTGCAACCTTGAGGTCTTCGCGCAACTGCGCGGCTTCGGCCTCCAGATCGATATTGGCCAGCATCTCACGAATAGCCTCGGCACCGATGTTGGCTTGGAACGCATCCGCACCATAGGCATCTTGCGCGTCAAGGAATTCCTCTTCGCTCATCAACTGCCCGTAGGTCAGGTCCGTGAGGCCCGGCTCGATTACAACGTAGTTCTCGAAATACAGGATCCGCTCGAGATCACGCAGCGTCATGTCCAACATGAGGCCGATCCGGCTCGGAAGCGATTTCAGGAACCAGATGTGCGCAACGGGCGCGGCCAGTTCGATGTGGCCCATCCGCTCGCGGCGAACCTTTTGCAGCGTGACTTCCACACCGCATTTCTCGCAGACGACGCCGCGATACTTCATTCGCTTGTATTTGCCGCACAGGCATTCGTAATCCTTGATCGGGCCAAAGATACGCGCACAGAACAGGCCGTCACGCTCGGGCTTGAACGTGCGATAGTTGATGGTTTCCGGCTTCTTGATCTCACCGTAGGACCAGCTGAGAATACGCTCGGGGCTAGCCAGCGATACCTTGATCTCGTCGAATGCTTTCGGCGGGGTCAGCGGGTTGAACGGGTTGTTGGTAATTTCCTGGTTCATCTTGTTACCTCGAATATCGGGCGTGAAGGGAGGGGGTGGGTGCCAGATCCTGCAACTGGATCTGGCACAGGGGTTTGTGAAACCTCTGCGACGCCCGCTATTCCTCGTCCTCCGCATCCAGGAGTTCCATGTTGAGGCCCAGACCCCGGACCTCCTTGACCAGCACGTTGAAGCTTTCCGGCACGCCAGCCTCGAAATTATCTTCGCCCTTCACGATGGACTCGTACACTTTCGTCCGGCCAGCCACGTCATCCGACTTGACCGTCAGCATTTCCTGCAGGGTGTAGGCAGCGCCATAGGCCTCAAGCGCCCAGACTTCCATTTCACCGAAACGCTGACCGCCGAACTGCGCCTTGCCGCCCAGAGGCTGCTGCGTGACCAAGCTGTAGGGCCCGGTGGAACGTGCGTGGATCTTGTCATCGACAAGGTGGTGCAGCTTGAGCAGGTATTTCACCCCGACGGTGACCTGACGGGCGAATTTCTCGCCGGTACGGCCATCGAAAAGGTCCGACTGCCCCGAAGTGTCAAAGCCAGCGCGGGTCAGCGCATCGTTGACATCCAGTTCCTTCGCACCGTCGAAGACAGGCGTTGCGATCGGCACACCACGTGTGACGTTGGAAGCGGCTTCAACAACCTGTGCCTCGTCCATGTGGCCCATGGCGTCCCGATACACATCGTCGCCATAGGCGATTTTCAGTGCATCACGCACCGGTGTCATATCACCTGACCGGCGATATTCTTCCAGTGCTTCGTCGATCTTGATGCCAAGACCGCGCGCGGCCCAACCCATGTGGGTTTCAAGGATCTGACCAACGTTCATACGCGACGGCACACCGAGTGGGTTCAGGACGAAGTCCACGGCAGTACCGTCCGCAAGGAACGGCATGTCTTCAACCGGAACAACCTTGGAGATCACACCCTTGTTTCCGTGACGGCCGGCCATCTTGTCACCCGGCTGCAGCTTGCGCTTCACCGCGATGAAGACCTTGACCATCTTCATCACACCCGGCGGCAGGTCGTCGCCACGGCGGACTTTCTCCACCTTATCTTCGAAACGGTGGTCCAGCGTGCGTTTCTGCGCGCCAAACTGCTCGTTCAGGGCTTCAACGTGGGCTGCGTCCTTTTCATCGCCAAGGGCCAGTTGCCACCACTGCCCTCTGGACAGCGTTTCAAGAAGTTCCTCGGTAATCTCGGACCCGGCCTTGACGCCTTTCGGCCCCTTAACTGCCGCCTTGCCAAGGATCATGCCCTTCAGGCGCGCATAGGTGTTGCGCTCAAGGATGAGCAATTCGTCATCCCGGTCACGGGCCAGACGTTCCACTTCCTCACGCTCAATCTGCAGGGCGCGCTCATCCTTCTCCACACCATGGCGGTTGAAAACACGCACTTCCACGACCGTTCCGAAGTCACCCGGCGGCAGGCGCAGGGACGTGTCGCGTACATCCGATGCCTTTTCGCCAAAGATCGCGCGCAGCAGCTTTTCTTCCGGCGTCATCGGGCTTTCGCCCTTGGGGGTGATCTTGCCCACCAGAATGTCGCCCGGACCCACATCGGCACCGATGTAAACGATGCCTGCCTCGTCGAGGTTGCGGAGGGCTTCCTCGCCGACGTTGGGAATGTCGCGGGTGATTTCTTCCGGCCCAAGCTTGGTGTCTCGTGCCGCGACTTCGAACTCATCGATGTGGATCGACGTGAACACGTCCTCCTTCACGATGCGCTCCGAAATCAGGATCGAGTCCTCGTAGTTATAGCCATTCCACGGCATGAAGGCGACGACGACGTTCTTGCCAAGCGCCAGTTCCCCCATGTCGGTGGAGGGACCATCGGCAATGACTTCGCCCTTGGTGACAGTGTCACCCACCTTCACCAGCGGGCGCTGGTTGATGCAGGTGTTCTGGTTCGACCGCTGGAATTTACGCAGGCGGTAGATATCCACGCCCGCATCGCCCAACGCCAGATCATGGGTGGCCCGCACAACGATCCGCTGCGCATCAACCTGATCGATGATGCCGCTGCGTTTCGCCATGATTGCAGCACCAGAGTCTTTGGCGACGACACTTTCAATCCCGGTACCCACGAAAGGAGCGTCGGCCTGCAACAGCGGCACCGCCTGACGCTGCATGTTCGATCCCATCAAGGCCCGGTTTGCGTCATCGTTTTCCAGGAACGGGATCAGCGAAGCCGCAACTGACACCAACTGCTTTGGCGAAACGTCTATCAGGCTGACATTTTCGCGGGGCGCCAAGGTGTAGTCGCCGTTCTGCCGGGTCGAAACCAGATCGTTCGCAAACGAACCGTCCGCATTCATGTTCGCGTTGGCCTGCGCCACAGTGTGACGCATTTCCTCGGTTGCGGACATGTATTGCACTTCGTCCGTTACCTTGCCGTCCACCACCTTGCGATAGGGGGTTTCGATGAAGCCGTATTTATTCACGCGCGCATAGGTGGCAAGCGAGTTGATCAAGCCGATGTTCGGTCCTTCCGGCGTCTCGATCGGGCACATCCGACCGTAGTGGGTCGGATGAACGTCACGGACCTCGAAGCCCGCCCGTTCACGTGTCAGACCGCCCGGCCCAAGGGCCGACAGACGACGCTTGTGCGTCACTTCCGACAGGGGGTTCGTTTGGTCCATGAACTGCGACAACTGGCTGGAGCCGAAGAATTCACGCACCGCAGCAGCAGCGGGTTTCGCATTGATCAGGTCTTGCGGCATGACGGTGTCGATCTCGACACTGCTCATCCGCTCCTTGATCGCACGCTCCATCCGCAGAAGGCCGACGCGGTACTGGTTCTCCATCAACTCACCAACCGAGCGGACCCGGCGATTGCCAAGATGGTCGATATCGTCGATATCGCCCTTGCCATCGCGCAGTTCGACCAGTGCCTTGATACAAGACACGATATCTTCGCGACGCAGTGTCCGGATGGTGTCATCCGCATCCAGCGCCAGCCGCATGTTCATTTTGACGCGGCCAACGGCCGACAGGTCATAGCGCTCCGAATCGAAGAACAGCTGGTTGAACAGGGCGCTCGACGCCTCGACGGTCGGTGGCTCACCCGGACGCATGACACGATAGATATCCATCAGCGCGGTATCGCGGTTCAGGTTCTTGTCGATCGCAACGGTGTTGCGGATGTAGGGCCCGACATTGACGTTATCGATGTCCAGCACCGGAATATCGGTGATGCCTGCATCCATCAATTCCTTCAGGCTTCCGCCCGAAACTTCGCCTCCCTTGTCCAGTTCCCAAGTCAGCTCATCTCCGGCCTCGATATAGATCGCGCCGGTTTCTTCGTTGATGATGTCTTTGGCGACGAACCGGCCGACGATCTGGTTAAACGGCACCAGAAGGTCCTTTACGTTGCCTTCGTCGATCAACTGCTTTGCAGCGCGCGGAGTGATCTTCTTGCCGGCCTCGGCAACCACTTCGCCTGTCTTGGCATCGACCAGATCAAATGTCGGACGGGTGCCGCGCACGCGTTCGGGAAAGAAGGTGGTGACCCAGCCCTTTTTCTTCTTGTCCAGCTTGAAGTCGACGGTGTCGTAATAGGCATCCATGATGCCTTCCTGGTCCAGACCAAGCGCATAGAGCAGGGTCGTCACCGGCAATTTACGACGCCGATCGATACGGGCAAAGACGATGTCTTTGGCGTCGAACTCGAAGTCCAGCCACGAGCCACGGTAGGGAATGATGCGGCAAGCAAACAAAAGCTTGCCCGAGCTGTGCGTCTTGCCCTTGTCATGGTCAAAGAACACACCCGGGGAACGGTGCATCTGGCTGACGATGACGCGCTCGGTCCCGTTCACGACGAACGTGCCATTCGGCGTCATGAGGGGCATGTCCCCCATGAACACGTCTTGTTCTTTGATATCCTTGACCGATTTCGCGCCGGTATCTTCATCGATATCGAACACGATCAGACGCAGGGTGACCTTGAGCGGCGCGGCATAGGTCATGTCGCGCTGCTGGCACTCTTCCACGTCGTATTTCGGCTGCTCCAGTTCGTATTTCACGAACTCAAGCACGGCCGTTTCGTTGAAGTCCTTGATCGGAAAAACCGACTGGAACACACCCTTGATGCCTTCGCCGTCCATCGGCTGCGGCTGATCACCGGATTTCAAGAACAGATCGTAGGAGGACTTCTGAACCTCAATCAGGTTCGGCATCTCCAATACTTCGCGGATTTTGCCATAAAACTTGCGAATACGTTTTTGGCCTGCGTAGGTCTGAGCCATGCTCTCAAACACCTTTCCGTTGTCTCGCGCGATGCACATCGTTGGGGAACCGACGCACAGGACACTGAAACCAGACGCGGGGGACCCATTCGTGCCTACCGTCCCACCGGCAAGCTCCCGATCCCTGTTGCCGCCTTAGGGAAAGCCCGCATCGCAGGCTCTCGCTAAGACGCCGATGGCTGGGCCCCGCATTCCTGCCGGACCCAGCCTTCGATTTATTGTCGGGCAGCAATCGCCACCCCGCCGACCATTAGGCCAGCTCGACCTCGGCGCCAGCTGCTTCCAGCTTGGCTTTGACTTCGTCGGCTTCCGCCTTCGAAACGCCTTCTTTGATCTTGCCGCCGGCTTCCACCAGATCCTTGGCTTCTTTCAGGCCAAGACCGGTGATCGCGCGGACTTCCTTGATCACGTTGATCTTGGAGGCGCCGGCGTTCTTCAGAACGACGTCAAACTCGGTCTTCTCTTCTGCTGCGGCGCCACCGGCGTCGCCAGCGGGGCCTGCCATCATGACCGCGCCACCGGCGGCGGGCTCGATGCCATACTCATCCTTCAGGATGTTCTTCAGTTCTTGTGCTTCCAGCAGGGTCAGACCAACGATCTCTTCTGCCAGTTTTTTCAGATCAGCCATTTTCACGATTTCCGTATGTAAGGTTGGTTTCCAACGCCGCAAGGGGTGCCCTTGCTGCGGGTCTCATGGGTTGCCTACGCCGCCTCTGCCATTTCCTCGATGGTCGACAGGATGGAAGCGATGTTCGAAGCAGGTGCGCCAATGGCGCCGGCGATATTCGAACCGGGGGCGGCAATGCAGCCGACGATGGAGGCAATAAGCTCCTCGCGCGACGGCATCTTGGCCACGGCTTTAACACCTTCGGCATCCAGAACGTTCTCACCCATCGCACCACCAAGAATAACGAACTTGTCGTTTGCCTTGGCATATGCGTCCGCGGCCTTGGCAGCTGCCACAGGGTCGTCGGAATAGGAAAGAACGGTCATCCCCGTCAGCAGGTCAGCGATGCCAGCGGCAGGCGTTCCCTCGAGGGCGATCTTGGCGAGCTTGTTCTTGGCGACACGTACGGACCCACCCACGTCGCGAAGCTTCGCGCGCAGATCCTGCATCTCGGCAACCGTGAGGCCCTGGTAGTGTGCAACTACCACGACGCCAGAGCTTTCGAAGATCTGGCCGAGTTCCTCGACCACTTTCTCTTTCTGGGCTCTATCCACAGTTTCACTCCAATTTGGGGCATTGCCCCGGCTCATGTTTGGCAGGGTTACCCCCACCTCTTCGGGTCCAAGTCAGGGGCCCGAGTGCCAGATCACCCTTCGGGCATTTGCCCTACGGAAATCCAAATCTCGTTTCCCCATCTCAGGAAGGAATTATTCAGGCGACTGCCTGAACCCTCCGTCTCGGACAGGACGGGGCCAAATACAAGGCCCCGCCTTTTGTTCCGGGTTTCCCCGCAACAAATCTCTTAGTTGCCAGTCGCGCTTTCGACACTGACCGAAATGCCAGGGCCCATGGTCGACGTCAGCGATACCTTTTTCAGGTATGCGCCTTTCGCACCTGTCGGCTTGGCTTTGGAGACGGCATCCACGAAGGCGCGGATGTTCTCAGCCAATTTGGCTGTGTCAAAGCTGACCTTGCCGACGCCAGCGTGAATTACGCCAGCTTTTTCAACGCGGAACTGGACCTGACCACCCTTGGCGGCGGCCACGGCCTCTTTGATGTCCATCGTCACGGTGCCGATCTTTGGGTTCGGCATCAGGTTGCGCGGTCCAAGAACCTTACCAAGACGGCCAACAATTGGCATCATGTCGGGGGTTGCGATGCAGCGATCAAATTCGATCGTGCCGCCCTGAACGATTTCCATCAGGTCCTCGGCGCCAACGATATCGGCTCCGGCTTCCTTGGCTTCATCAGCTTTGGGACCACGAGCAAATACGGCAACACGCACCGTCTTGCCGGTGCCGTTGGGCAGGTTCACCGTTCCGCGGACCATTTGGTCAGCGTGGCGCGGGTCAACACCCAGGTTCATTGCGATCTCGACGGTCTCATCGAACTTGGTCTTCGCATTGCTCTTGATCAGGTCGACTGCCTCTTCAACAGTGACATTCTCTTTGTCGGCGAAAGCTGCGCGGGCAGCCTGAAGACGTTTTCCCATCTTGCCCATGACTTAACCTTTCACCTCGATACCCATCGACTGGGCCGAACCCAGAACGATCTTCATTGCCGCTTCAACATCGTTGGCGCTCAGGTCGACCATCTTTGCCTCGGCAATCTCACGCAGCTGTTTGCTGGTGATGGTGGCCACGGTTTCGCGGCCGGGGGTCACAGCACCCTTCGGACGGTTGCGCTTGCCCACAGGCTTCAGACCGGCCGCCTTCTTCAGGTAATAAGACGCAGGCGGCGTCTTGATTTCCATCGTGAAGGATTTGTCCTGGTAATACGTGATCACGGTGGGGCACGGCGCGCCGGGCTCCATTTCCTGCGTCTTGGCGTTGAACGCCTTGCAGAATTCCATAATGTTGATCCCGCGCTGACCCAGTGCGGGGCCGACGGGCGGGCTCGGGTTGGCTTTGCCTGCAGGGATCTGCAGCTTCATTTTTCCAACAAGCTTCTTGGCCATTGGCCTTGTCCTTTCATTCCAACACCCGTGGGGCGCGTCCCCATAGGCTTTCGTTGCTGTGGTACGGTTTGCCGCTCGCGTGCGGCGCACCTCCCACACGGCCCGGATCTGACACGCAGATCAGGACCCTCTGCACACTCAGGTCTGCTTTGAAACCTGCGTGAATTCCAATTCGACGGGGGTCGCCCGCCCAAAGATCGACACAGACACTTTCAGGCGCTGGTTATCTTCATCGACCTCTTCGACCATGCCGTCGAAATCTTCGAACGGTCCGTCGCTGACTTTGACTTTCTCGCCGATTTCGAAGGTGATCGTATTGCGCGGTGCCGCCTCGCCTTCCTCGACACGATTCAGGATCGAGTTGACTTCCTCATCCTTCATCGGGCTTGGGCGGCCTTGCGGGCCCAGAAAACCGGTGACGCGGGGGATCGAGCTGATCGCGTGATAGGCGCGGTCGGTCAGGTCCATCCGCACCAGCACATAGCCGGGCATGAAGCGGCGCGGCACGGTCACTTTCTTACCGCGACGTACTTCGATCACTTCCTCTTCAGGAACCAGAACCTCTTCGATCTCGTCCTCAAGTCCCTTTTCAGCCACAGCTGTCCGGATCTGTTCGGCAATGCGCTTTTCGAAATTCGACAGCACGCTGACCGAATACCATCGTTTTGCCATGTCGTCCGCCTGTATCCGCCAAAGGCCCCGGAAGGCCAAATTTCAAAATAATTGCAATGCTTTACGCACCGCTACCCGAACAAAAACAGCGCGCATCACGAATCGACGCGCGCCATGTCGGTGGAGTTAGCGCCTGCCCTACCCCCCGGAACCCCGGAAATCAAGGGCTTGGCGCAGGAATTGCGCGTATCAGCCAAACATCGTCAGGATCAGTTCCAGACCCTGACGGATCGTCCAATCCACAAAGAAGAAGAAGATGGCCGCCAGAACCGCCATGACAAAGACCATTGCCGTGGTCAAGACCACCTCGCGCCGGGAGGGCCAGACAACCTTGGCGATTTCCGCGCGGGATTGCTGGAGGAACTGGAACGGGTTGGGGATGGCCATTGGGGAGCGTCCGATCTGCGTCATTTCGGGGGACATATACGCACCACGGGCCATAGACGCAAGGCGGCGATGGCGGTTTCGGCGCGTCGCGGGGCATGCACAACCCATGCACAACCCATGCACATCCGATGCAGACGCCGCGCGCCCTGCACGACGGTGCCAACACGCGCGCGGCGGACAAGATTGCCTACTCGGTTTCAGCCGCCGGTTCGGGTTCGGGCGGAACGTCGAACGGGTCGACCGCTATCCCGGCCAGCCGCCAACGCCCATTGATGGGCTGATAGTAGAGGTCGAAGTTGATCTGGATCGGGCGGCTTGGAAAGAACCCCACAAGACGGAACAGACCGCCATCGACGATGGCCGGGGCCTCGGCCATGATCGGTTCAAGAACGGTCAGCGGGCCAAGATCGAGGTTGCGGTCCCGCAGGCTTGTGAACGCAAGCGCCAAGGTCGCGGCGGAATAGTCGGCCGCGAAACTGGGCGCGCTCAGATCCCTGAGCACCGTGTAGTTGCCGGTGATGTTGGCGTGGTTCAATGCAACGAGCGTGGAGCGGAGCAAGATCCTGACGGCGGCCGCATCGGTTGCCGGGGTCTGGGCCGTGGCCCGCGCGGGCCAAAGCATCGGCGCCGCCAAAAGGACGGCGACAAGGCACAGGCCGACCAGACGCCGGATCGGGCCCAGAGATGCCCGCAGCCACCCAACGACCCGCCCCGTGCCGGGGGGGCGATGACACACCCCCGGCCTGTCGTGACACACACCCATTACCGCCATCCCATGCGCTTCCATCATCCGCGCCGTTACCAGCCGAAGCGCAGACCAGCCCGCGCGCCGACTTCGCCGGACCCACTGACCGTCACGCCGCCATTCAGGCTGGTCTGGTTATTGATGCGACCCGTCAAGGTGGCTGCAAATGCATCCGATCCATCGAAGTGGCCCACGTTGAAGGTCATCGCGAAGTCCTCGTTCGCCTGCAACCACGAGCTTCCCGCAAGCGCCATGGCCATTGCGATACCATCACGGTTCTGGGCGATCTGACCCGTATTCGCGCCGATGCTACCCTGTAGCCCCGAAATGGCAGTCGCGTTGTCATTGATCGCGGTGGTGTTCAGACTGATCGCCGACGCGTTGTTCCCAATGTTCGTCGTGTTGTTGCCGATCGCGGTCAGGGTTGCGCCGCCATCTGCGGCAATATTGCCCGATGCATCGGTGGTCACAAGCTGCACCGGTCCGGTCTGGGCCGCAGTGCTGGCCGCCGATGTGACACCCGCAACCGTCAGGGTTTGTGTGGCCGACCCCAGCGCGATCTGGTTCGCGGCGGTTGTCGAAACAT
>Ga0075467_10004568_pt1 | contig 10197 bp, 9 predicted proteins | sample DEB08_DNA_9_FD_75067 | JGI IMG/M metagenome (GOLD analysis project Ga0075467, IMG submission 75067) | Aqueous microbial communities from the Delaware River and Bay under freshwater to marine salinity gradient to study organic matter... | ecosystem: Environmental > Aquatic > Marine > Coastal ... | reverse complement strand
CTAGCGAGAGAATGATTATTTTAGTTTTTGACATATTTGTACCCCTTTAGTTAAGGCTGTTTAAGCCAATAAAGGTTCCCCCGTTGTTGTAACTTAATTCACGCATCAATGCGGCAAACTTGATCGCCGATGCGCTGGGTGCGCCGCCCCGGGCAAAGTGCACTGGAAAGCCGATGGCATGAATACGAACCAATCGATCGGCGCCGAGATGAGCGCGGTTAAGTTTGTCCACAGCTCGAACCACATTTCTAATTGTGCGGCCCTGAAAATCATCGCCCAATGTGTAGATGCTGATTTTTCGATCGCGCTTATAAAAGGTCTGAATCGCGGCGTTTATGCCCTCCACTGGGCTGGAGTTGCTAAACGGAGCCCAGTTGCCGAGGGTGGTAATAATCTCTTCGCGCATCTTGGGGCTGTCGGGAATCCAGCGCTCGCGATAGGCTGAAAACATATACTGTCCCATATCATTGAGCACTTGAATGCCTTTGACGTCGGGATAGATATCGAGAATATTGATCATCTCTTTCTTGACCCGCTCCCAGGCTGCGACCTGCATGCTACCGGAGGTGTCGATAACAAAAATAATATAGTCGCTGTCTACGGGAATACCGCCGATGAGATTATTCTGTTGCTTAAACTCTGGTCCCACCAAGCGCTCCATCTCTTCGGTGAGAATCTGCATCACCAGCTGCAACTGCTCGGTTTCCCGGGCCTGAGAAAGAGAGATGGTCTGCGCCTGTTTGTCGACACTGGCGAGCTTGGCCCTGAGTCGCGCCACCCGTTCAGTCAGTTCTGAGAGCTGCTGTTTGCGCGACTTAAGCTGATCGTTGAGCACTACAGATTCACCGCGTACATCAAACAGTTGCTGTTGGAATTCTTTGACTGTGCCGCGCAATGCTTTCTCCGCTTCCTCAAGGGCGCCGGGGTCGCCGACCTTAGCGATCACCAGCAACAACACAATAGCGCCAAAGCCGCAGCTGATCACGTCGAGAAACGAGATGCTGGCTTCCTGAAATTCCCGGCGCTGACGTTTCATGGCCAATCTCTCGAGGGGGCGATAAAGGCGCCCTGGGTGTTTACCCCCAGTTGCCAGAATAGGGCTGCGGCTTCGGGATCGCCCTCCATGGGAAACAGAATGGTATTTACCGGCATACCGCCCGGCAGGCTGTCCAATGCTTTGGCAAAGAAGCTGCGGCGCTGTTGGCCGCTGACCATATACTTTTTCGGTGGCTTGGCGCCCTGAGTGGGCAGGCCATCGGTGAGAATAAACATATTGTCGGGCTGGTCTTCGAAATCATTGATTGAGTTAAGGGCATTGATCAGACTAGTGCCATTACCAGGCGAGTACTGGCGAATGCCTGCAACCACTTTTTCGAGTGCCAGTGAGTCGGCAGCATCCAGCCACTCCCCTTCAGAGCCCGCTAGAGCTGGCTGGGCCTCAGTATTAAACATATAGACTTGAAAGCGACTGCTGGGTGGAAGCTGGGCCAACAACCACTCCACTGTGCGCAATGTCCACTGCCATTTGGGTGACTGCTGTTTAGCTTCGTCACTCATATTTCTCCGTCGCACTGCGTTCACCACTGTATCCGCGAGCATACTGGCGGAGCCGTCCACCAGAATAATCACCCGTTCACCGCCGAGTTTTAAACCGGTGAGATATTGACGATTGCCGTCGCCGAGAAACTCCCGCACCTTATCGCCAAAATCCAGTTCCTCCATCTCGGCGGTCTGCTCTTCAAGCTGTTCTACTTGACGACGCAGTTTGGCGATATCGTCTTTGGGATCCGATTGGATACTTCTTTCAATTTCTTCTAGATCTGTGAGCACTCTGTCTGATGCTCCCTGAGCTTTAACCAATTCAAGCTGCAGTTGTTCGAGACTATTTAACAGCTCGCTCTTCGACTCTTCAGCCTGGCGGATATCTTCCTGTAGCAGTTCGACTTCAGAGGCGAGTCGTGGATCTGGGGTAATAATCTCAGTGGCATTGTGGCGCAAAATCAAAAATAGCAGAGTCACTGCACCAAAGCCGCAGGCCATGATGTCCAGAAACGAGAGGCTAAAGGCAATATTGCGGCGCTTTTTAGCCATTGCAGACCTCAATTAACTCGAATCTGTAGGCGTTGATAAACAGCTCCATACCGCAGAGGGCTATATGGGGTAATTCCACTATGGCTTTGGGGTTTTTGTGCAGTACTTTAACGGCTTCACCTTCGATTATGAGTACGGCCGTTGCGCTATTCTCATGGCGCTCCAAAAGCTGTACTCGGCCGCCCTCTATAGTAATGCTCAGGGGTTGCCGCAGTGGCCAGGCCTGTCCTTCATAGAGTAAGTGGGTCGCCGTGCCTGGGGGCCTGAGTTCGAGCGGTGACTTCGCCGACTTATCCTCTAGTTGCTGGATCGAAGTGATGCGGTGCAGACTGTCGCCTTCGGCGAGAAAATCGTCGGCGAACTTAAAGCAGCTATCGACCCCCTGATAGGTTTTTAAGTGTCTTGAGGCGTGAAACTCGTCGGTGAGTACGGAAATCATCCGCGCATTTTTCGAAAAGGTGACGTCATTGTCAGCAAATTGTCGCAGCATCGATGAGAGTTTGTTGAGCCGGCTTGAGAGCAACTCTAGCACTTCCCATTTATACAGCATCACCGGTAGGTCGCCCCGCGGTGAAGGAATCACCATGCCGTACTCAGCTTGAGACTCAAAGCGTATTACCCAGTCCGGAAGGAGGTCATGGATCGCCTGTTCCCCCTGAGGCGCGTCCATAGGGTCAAAGCGAAAATTCTTCACTAACTTGTCGCGAATGTGTTTCGCTAACAGGGAGTAGATATCCATAGCGCCCAGTTCGGGCAGCACTCGCTGTGCGGTAATCTGAACACTGTCTTGGTGAAAGGTTATTTGGCTGACGACAGATTGAAACAGGTGCAGGTCTATATGCAATGTGGTTTTTGCTTCTTCTTTCGGGCCGTGGACATGGTTTGCAATAAACATACAGTCGGCGAGACTGCTGTCGACAACGCCAATAACCTCAACCGGAATTGCGCTGAGCAATCCCAGCAATAACGACAGCTGTTCGTCATCGAAGCAGGCGGCGACACTGATTATTAATTGCTCTGGTGCACCAGCGCTGTTGAGCAGTGTTTTAAGCTGGGCAAAGGCAATGTCAGCATGGTGTCTCGCCCAGGGCAAATCGGCGGATAATTCGGTCTGGTTGAGATTGCGCCAATACTGACGATAGACGTTCTGAGGTTGCAGCCAGGCCTGTTTGCGCGCCTCGATACCAGTGACTATGCCATCGCTGGTGTGCAGGGCAAAGCCGGGCTCGGAGAACATCTCGCCATCCTGATTTTTAATCAGCAGAGCTTGATCATTGAGTTCGAGGACAGCGAGACGCATAGTTTATTTGGCCTTTAAAAAGCGCAGCAAATTGTTTTCACAGTAGGCGTGAGAGTCGAGCACCAAGCGCTCCTGAATAAGTTGCAACTGGTGCATAAAAAACATCACCACCATGCTGATTAGCAGAGCAATAAACGTTGAGTTAAAGGCCACACCGAGGCTGCTGGTGACACCGGCAATATTGCCTTGCATGGCTTCGTGAGCCTGACCCAGTGCAGCGCCTATACCGCGCACTGTGCCGATAAAGCCGATCGATGGAATCGCCCAGGTGATATAGCGGACCATGGATAGCTCGGAATCCAGGCGATCGTTTTCATTATTACAGACAACGTTTACTGCATCGGTGGCGGACTGCACGCTGTCGGTGACCTGAAAGCGTGTCAAAGCAGTTTGCAGGGCGCGGGGCAACAGCAGTGAGCGCTGCACCTCCCCCAGTGATTGCAGAGGTCGAGCCAGCTGGCTGGCGTCCTCAGGTAACACCCTCGACCCTTCACTGATACTGATCAGAGAACTTGAGAACATTTTTTGTTCGCGCATGGCACTGCGAGTCTTGTAACCCATAATCGCCAGAGCCCAGATCATCAGGATAAAGCAGGCCTCCTGCTCAAGGTCCTTGATAACAATAAAAAACGATCGCGGCACCTCGTAATCTTCACCTGCGGCGGCCATTTCTGCATGGTGGCGAATAGTGCTCTCAGCATTGGGGCGCACCACCGTGACAAAGATCGCATGCACGACAATAACTGCCAGTAGCAGGGCGACTAGTTGAAAAAACATTTCATTGGCGTGACTTTTCATTAAAAGCTCCTGTTATTGCAGCCTTCTGGGGGCCGCTTAATGTTCAGTTGGATCTAAATATCAGATGGCAGTGGCACCGGGAAATCTTCAGAGATCTCCTCGCTGGGCTTAAAATCCCTAGGGGGCTTCTTTTCATTAGCTGTTGCCGACTCTTTATTCGTGGATGATTCATCTGGCTGGGCTTTTTTTTCAGCAGCATCTTGCTCAACAGGCTCCTCTGCCTGAGATGTAGATATCTTCACAATATCTTGTGACCACAGCGCCGAAGAACCCAGCATAGTGCTTAGTAGCCCTGCAGTGCATAAATATCTAATAATCTTAGTCATAGAGTCGCTCTTGTTTGATCTAACAGGGTTTTTACCCATTTGTTGATCTGATCACCTGAGGTGTTATGGCTCAAGGCGCGTTAAAGTTCAACCGGCTAGAGTTCAACGGGCTAAAGTTTGCGAGCTAAAGTTTGCGAGCTAAAGTGCACGGCCCGGTTTATCCACGTAGCGCGCTATTCTAAAGCCTAAATCAATCCGCCCATCAGTGCCAGAATCCCTGTAGCTGAGGCGCAGCTCGGTGCGTGAGGCAAGGGCCCAGCTGGCGCCGCGAATCACATGCTTACTACCCTGTTCTGGGCCTTGGGGATCCACATCAGGCTCACCGCGATTGGGGCGTATATCAAAGTAGTCATTGACCCACTCGGCAACATTGCCGCTCATATCATAGAGGCCCTTGCTGTTAGCCGAGAAACTGCCGACCACCGCAGAGACCGGATACTGATCATTGTAGTTGGGCAGGGTAAAGCTGAGGAATCCGCGAGCGCTTTGATCCGCATAGTTACCACTGATTTGCATCGGCGGATAGAGCTCATTGGCCCAGGGGAAGACCCTGCTGTTTGATTGTGAATCCACTCTTGCGGCCCAGGCCCACTCAGCTTCGGTAGGCAGTCGGTAGCCGTAAGCGTCCCAGTTAGCTCCGCTGATGCGGCCGTCTTCAACTGTATAAAATGCTGGCAGCCCCTCTTTGCGGCTCAACCAGTTACAGAACAGTGCGGCATCTTCCCAGCTGACTTTGACCACCGGTTGATCCGGCATGTCCAGAGTCTGGCCCTTTACTGCAGTTGAACTGTGTCGATCTTTCCAGCGTTTAAATTGATCATTGGTGGTCTCCTTGGTGGCCAGATAAAAAGGCCGCTCGAGACGCACGGCGCGCTCGGCTTCATTGGCGCGTCTGCCGGGCTGACGCCGTGGGGCACCGAGCATAAATTGTTCATTGGGCTGAAATAGTTTTAGTTTGCCACCCACCCATGTCTTGATTGTTCCCGGTCGCGAGGCCCAGTAGGCTTGTTCTAGGGTCAGTAGTTCAACCGTCAGTGCCTGTTGATGCCCAGGTCTGGGTGTCACCGTCATGGATTTGGTTTCATAGCCGCTTTTTTCGACACTGATGCTATGGGGCTTGGCGTTTAGGGAAAGGGTTTGGCTACCGCTGCCGCTGCGCTTGCCGTCCACTAAAATAGTTGCATCAGCTGGCGTGATATTAAGCCGCACAGTACCTATATTAGGGGTGAGATTAACGCTGATTTCACTCTGCTGCTCGGGCTTGACCCTGACCGATCGCTTGGCATTAAGATAGCCTTCAAGGAATAGTTCAACGTTATGCGAGGCAAAGGGCGTTACCGCCACATCCATTGGTGTGGTGCCTTTAAATTGCTTGTCGATGGTAATGCTGGCCCCCTGAGGCGAGCTGTTGATGGTCACTGTTCCATCGGCGACGATCATCTCAATTAATGGATGCTCGGCCTTGCTGCCAGCTTTGACTCGCACCTGTTGCTGCAGGGTTTTATAGCCAGAGGCCTTAAGAGTCAGTTGACTGCCGGTCTCCAGCACTTCTGCGCTCAGTGGCGTCTGGCCGATCAGGCGCTGATCGATAAACAGGTCGGCGCCCGCGGGCACTGTGGTGAACTCAACCTGTCCCCAGGCGGGTTGCAAACTGATATCTATGGCTTGGGTCTTGCCCAGCCCCTCAATATCCACTTCTTGCTCCAACGTAAAATAGCGGTATTTGGCAAACTCCAACTTGTGGGCGCCAGGGCTAATTTCGCTGATAGTGCCGGGTACGCTACCCACATCCTGATCGTCAATTGAGAGTTGTATATTGTCCAGAGTTGAGCGCACCAGTAAATTACCTGGCAGTGGCTGCAATCTAATGTCGATTTCTTGAGTGGCTTCACCGCTGACTTGAATGGTTTTGCGCAGGGGATAGTAGCCGGGGGCCGTGGCGTTTAGCTGGTGCTCACCTTTCAGCAGCAGATAATTGTCGCCTATATGAAACGCCAGACCGCCCAGATCGACTTCTGCTGTGGCTGGATCTAGACGCAGAATAATGGCTCGGGCAGCAAACAAAAATACCAGTATGGCAATTGCCATGATCGTAAAGGCAGTGGTGAATAGGATTGCGGGCGAGGGGCCGCTGCGACCTTTGACTGGCTTGGTTTCCAGTGGCGTAAAGTCGGTGGCGGAAAGCGGTGTAGTATTCCTTGTCTTGACCATAGATGTTTTCTAATTCTTCTAATGTTGGCGGCGACTCTTTTCTAAGCGACTTTTAGTCAACAGCTATTTAATAAATAGCTCTTAAAGAATAGCTCTTAATAAGTAGCACTTAATAAATAGCCTCGTTACAACTAACGCTAATCGGCTCATCCAAGCCCCGATCTGTAACCGTGAATTCAACTCTGACATCGCGAAACCCCATCCTTGTACCGGCGACTATATAGCGACCAGGCTTTAGTGAAACAGCGGTTTTATCGAAGGAACCTAACTTGGCGACCCTAAATAGAGTGACATCTGTATTGCTATCTGAGGTCAGTACGACTTGAATTGGGGTTTGGGAGGCTTTAAGTGCCTCTCCCAGTGCGCTCATCTGCTGTTGTAATACTGGCCCTGGATTGCGGATGCCAATGGCATCTTGAAGGACTTTTTGGCCGCGGCGATACTCATTGATTGCGGAGAGGGCCAGTGGATCGCTGAGGGCCTTTTTAATCCGCCTATCGAGATCAGCGCGCACGCTCACCGGGATTTGTTTTACTTTCACATCGGTTAGGCTGTTATCTGTTGCCAGCAACTCTTCATATACCTCCAGAGCCTGCTGCCATTTTTCTTCAGCTTCGAGTTCAGAGGCCCGGGCAATACGATCGCTCACCCAGAGCTGAGAACGGCGGGTCTCTACCTGAGCTAAGGCCTGGGCAACCGCTGAATGTCCTGGATAGACGGTGCCAGCTTGTTCAAAGGCTTCTGTAGCAGCTGTAAACCGATTTTGGTCCAAGGCGCGGAAGCCATCACTCATATATCCGCGAAAGCGCTGTTCAGTGATTTGCTGTTCGCTTGAGGCGAGGGCGGCAGCGGCTTTTTTATGTTTAGGGTCGGCAGTCACCGCTTCAGTGAAAGCTTGCTTAGCTTGATCCAAGCGATCCAGTGCGAGCAATTGATCTCCTCGTTCCATGGCCTCGATAACCCTGGGTAGACTCAGCGCTCGCTGGTTTAGCTGTATAACTGTAGGATTTTCTGGGGCAATGGCTGTGGCCAATGCGCTGGCGTTCACTGCAGTGCTGAGCACAGAGTTTTCGATGGCCGCAGTGGTTTCAGTAATAGCTTGTTCAAGGAGTGTCTCAGCTTTTTCTTCTAGTTCAGTGAGAACCTCTAGAGCGTTTTGATAACTGCTCAGAGCATCCCTGTAGTCGCCGAAGCTATATTCTTTGTCGCCGCGCTCAACAGCTTTTTGCGCCTGCTTGTATTCAAACTCTCCCCACTGCTCAACACCGCGCTCATTGAATAGGCGATCGCGGCGTTGAATAATTTCTGCCAGCACTGTCTGGGCATTTTGGCGGTACTGGGTTTTTTGCGCAGCAGTGGAGGGGCTGACAACTGTGGGCGACGGAATTGTTGCCCGCTGTGATTGATCAGAGCCATTGATCCAGGGTTCTGAGACTAAGCTGGGCAGCACAAAGATCACCCCAGAGGCGATTAGCAACAACAGGACTAGGGCGAGCTTTTGAATCCCCTTTTGTTTGCTGTCTGTGGCGGTGGGCTTATACATAGATCAGGGCGTCGCACGTTCTTGTCGATAGATTTTTCCCAGCAGCTCCTGCCACTGCTGATACTGGGCCTGCACTGTTCCGGTAAGCGTTACGGTGCGATCTTCCAGTTCAATTACCTGAGGCGCAATTTCTGCTTCCAGAGAAGAGCCCATCTCGGCAACGGATTCATTGAACTCGGAGGCTTTTTGTTTCTTGTCGAGGCCGGCTTTGAGGACAAAGCCACCCACTGCGGCAGTGGCGGTTCCAGCATCATCGGCAATGCCCGTGCGCGCTTGGGAGCGTCCATAGATACCCGCCAGAATGGCGCCAATACCACTGATAATCTGCTTGTTGCCCTGCTGGTTTAGCTGCCGTGCGCGGACCACTGAGTCGTAGGAGGCGCGGCGAAAATCCTGATAGGCAAGGTGCATCTGTTGCGAGAAGCCGTCGTAGTAATCTTGCATGCGGTCTATGTAGAGGTAGTCGCGCTCGCGTATTTTGCGTACTCGCATCAGGATACTGTCGTTTTCGGCGGGCAGTCTGGCGATCGTTAAAATGCCTTTGCGGTTTTCATTGATGTAATTATCAAAGGCCTCCGGAGAAAACTGTTTGGCAAAGCGCAGTTCGGAGATGGTGCGCAGTTCTGCGGCACGCTGATCGCTGATCTTTTTTTCGCGATAGCCGAGCAGGTCATTGGCGATGCGAATAAATAGATTTTGGAAGGGGTCGCCAAGGCTTTTTAAACGCCTGTCATAGGCGTACTTTCCAGTGGTCTGTTTATAGCGCTTGCTAAACCATTTTTTGCCGCTACTGTCGCTGGCGGAGATTTCTAAGTCCATGGTTTCACCGTCGGATTGATAGATGGTGCCACTGATATAGAGATCCATAATGACGTCGCTGGTGGGGGTGACGCGAATAGCACCCCAGGCTCCGCTTTTCTCCAATACTTTGCCGAGCTGGTTGGAAAAATAGATCGCCTCGGCGTACCGTACTTCGGGAAACACAGTATCGTCTTCATCGGTGAGATAGAGGCCGTCATTTAATGTGGGTATTCCTACATCTAATAAACTTTCGACCGGGTAGGCCCGCGAGGGAGTGTCGAGCGTCAGCTGGGTCGAAGAGGTGACTTTGTCCACCGCCGCGCTGGCATAGCTGCAGCCAAGGATTAACAGCAGAGCTAGAGCCGCAAGTCGGTTTGGTTTGGAAACGATAAGGCGATTACCCATATTGGTCACTTTGGCTAACTTTGATTTTTTATACGTCTATATTCATCCCAGAGTTTCTCTCTGAGCACTGGATCTTGTTCTTTGCTAGCTGCGTCACGAATTTGGCGCAGGACTATATCATCCCCTTGACCGTCGTCTATGTCCTCCGGAATGGGGATAATATCAGCCTGATCCTGACCTGCAGCACTGGCGGATTGGTTGCCTGAACCATCAATAGCTTCGGCGCCCTCACCCTCACCCTCGGAACCTGGGGGGGCTCCCTCAGCGGCACGCTGCTCCAGGGAGGCGCTGCGATCAGAGCCTCCCCCGCCAGCTTCTTCAAAGAGCGGCTCGTCACTGTCGACGCCGCCGCTTGAACCGCTGGGGCTAAGAATATCTATCTCGCTGGAGCTGCCACCGCCGCCCATAACCGTATCATCAAATTCGTCTAATGAAGCATCCAACGCCTCATCTAAGCTTGCTGTACTTTCGCCACTGCCTGAATCAGCCTCGGAAGAGCCGCTGCTATCAAAAGAGCCATCAGCGCCGGAAGAGCCATCAGCGCCAGAAGAGCCATCAGCGCCAGAAGAGCCATCAGCACCAGAAGAGCCCGTGGATGGTCCTCCAGATGGAGCAGGACTACCGCCGGGAGAGGGCATGCCGCCACCAGGACTGGGAGAACTTGGTGGTAGACCAGATGATCCACCGCCAGAAGAAGAGGGCATTGGTGACCCGGAGCTGGT
>Ga0075467_10004567_pt1 | contig 10197 bp, 6 predicted proteins | sample DEB08_DNA_9_FD_75067 | JGI IMG/M metagenome (GOLD analysis project Ga0075467, IMG submission 75067) | Aqueous microbial communities from the Delaware River and Bay under freshwater to marine salinity gradient to study organic matter... | ecosystem: Environmental > Aquatic > Marine > Coastal ... | reverse complement strand
TTGGATTCTTGGATTCTTGGATTCTTGGATTCTTGGATTCTTGGATTCTTGGATTCTTGGATTCTTGGATTCTTGGATTCTTGGATTCTTCTGTATTTTGTTTTACAATATTAAGTTATTTTTTTGATAAAATCAAGGAGTAGAATAATATTTTTGAGATGGAATTAAAATTTAACATATTAGCGTAAAAATAGATTTATACACTTTTTAAACTTTTCAATTGTCAAAAAAAAGAAGAAAATAATTTAGAAAAAGCAGTCTATGAAATAGGTTATGAACTCGGCAGTCGTCCTGACTGGCTGGTGATTCCTTTGACGGGGATTTTGGATATTATGGAGTAGAGTTCATGTAAAAAGAACATTATAGTAGAAAACCTATCAAATGCTACAAACAAAAACGCTAAGGGAAAATTCTCTTAGCGTTTTATCAAAAAATATTGAGCGTTAAATCTACTCAATTTAACTTTCCTATCTGTCTTCTTAGATTGAACGTCCTCCTTTTACACTTTGAAATAACGCTGCAATAGAGCGATTTTCATGAACATTCCGTAAGGCACGAGAAAATAATTCATTCACAGAAAGTTGAGTGATATTCGGTAATTGACGCTTTAGCGGCAGCGTATCACATACTAATAACTCTGTTATTTGCGATTTTTCAATACGGTCATACGCCGGTCCCGATAATACCGGATGCGTGATGATCGCTCTTACCGATTTTGCACCTTTTGCAATCAAAGCATCAGCCGCAGCACAAAGTGTCCCTGCGGTATCGACCATGTCATCAACAAGAATGACATCGGCCCCATCGACCTCACCGATAACTGTTATACCTTTCACTTCGTTTGCTTTTTCTCTATACTTATCACAGATGACCAAGTCTGTTTCAAATATTTGTGCGTAAGCTCTCGCCCTTTTCACACCACCTACATCTGGAGAGGCAAAAATCACATTATCCATATTGATATCTGCACGACTTCGTAAATACGGAATGTAAATCGCATCACTTTGCAAATGATCGACAGGAATATCGAAAAAGCCTTGAATCTGGTCAGCGTGCAAATCCATTGTCATGATACGATTTGCCCCCGCAGCTTCCAACAAGTTCGCTACTAATCGACCCGAAATCGGAACCCGAGGCTTGTCTTTTCTGTCTTGTCGAGCATAACCAAAATAAGGAATAACTGCCGTAATATACCCGGCAGATGCTCTTTTGGCAGCATCTATCATTAATAATAATTCAAATAAATTATCGGAAGGTGCCATCGTAGATTGAATTAAAAACACATAAGCTCCTCGAACGGATTCATTGATGACGGGCTGCATTTCGCCATCACTAAATGTTTTTACTTCTATATTTGCTAAAGGTTGACCATAAAAGTCAGCAATTTTTTCGGATAAATATTGCGTGGCTTGCCCTGATATGATATTGACGTTTGTCATTGTTTGTAACTATGAACCATAAACCATGAGCTACTCTAATCAATAGATCATAATTTATCGTTTTCTATTAGTTAGTTTGTTTTGAAAAAATTTCCACAAATGTAGTAATTAATGAATGGATAACAGATATTTAATAATAAAATTACGTCAAGTCAGGCTACATATTATAGCGATAAAAACGCTTTAAGATATTCAATACCGGTATTTTAAATACCTTATTGCCCCGAAAGTCAAGCTAAGATAACTTTCTCGCCCTTCTATCCTTCCAAAAAAATGGAAAATATAGTAAGAAAAAAAACGGAAATGCAATACAAGTTGCGACAATAATATACAATGGCCAAGGGCCAAAAAAGTCTAATAAAGAGCCATTAGGTGGTTTACTCATCGTATAACCATAATTTGAGCCAATTAGATAATTGATTGACATCAAAAAAATAAAAAAGTAGCCAAATAGGAAAATTATTGCATTGCGATAATCCCTCCAAGATGGTCGCATTTTATAAACAATTGTAGCATATAAAATCAGGATAATCAAACCTGCGTGTTCGATCCAAAACTTTATATAAACGTAACTCGGAAAACCAATACCGTCTAAATGTGGTGTAATAATACCTTGAAAAGTACCGCCTAAAACTCCAAAATACATAATGCCGTACATAATTTTGTTTTTAGAATACATGACGTAAGGCATAAGATAAGGCAGTATCACACAGAAATTAAGCGGGAGATCTGTTCGATAATCAAATTCTCCTTTCGCAACAATAATAGAAATATAAGCGATATTAAAACAAAGGATAACAACTGCCATACCGACACCTAATCGAGTTTGACCTTTTTCATCCAAAGACTGTCCGGTACGAATTAATAAGAAACCGAATAAGACAAAAAATAAAATCGCCCCCCAATGATGTGCGTTCCAAGCGACAAAATCTTGATTTTCTGAAAATATAGCCTCAAACATGATGATAACTTTAGTCCTAATATTAGATTAACTCTACTTCGGAAACGTATAAATTTCATTTTTAGATAATGCTCCCTCAATAGTGTAAATAGATTTTACTTTGCCGTTTCCCATTCCGATGATTATCTTACTTCCATCTCTTGAGAAAGCTAAACCTGTGACGACGCCATAATCCTCTCTGCACTTATCTTCATCACCCGTACAATGATCGTTATCATCATAAAAAGCGTCTATAACTTGAATCAAATTCCCTTCAATATCCCACAATTTAATCAATCTATCTCCGCCGCCGGTAACGTATAAACTCAGTTCTGGATGTGTCGCCAAACATCGAATACCACCTGCGTGACCTTTTTTCTTGGTAACTAAACTAACTAAGCCTTCATTACGCTTGATTTCCCACAGACGAATCGTGTTATCTCTTCCGGTCGTCAAAAATTTCGTTTTATCAATGAAATTAACAGTGTACACTTCATTATCTCTTTCATAAAGAAAATCGTGTGCGATAATAGGTGGCATTAGTTGAACATTCTTTTTAATATCCCAAATCACAACAGTCCGATTGCGTCGACCAATAATAATGTATCGACTATCCGGTGAAATCGCAATAGAATAAATATCACCATCTTGCGGCGTTTTAGTATTATCTTTTCGTATCGTCAACACACTTTTTTGGCTCAAATACTTTTTACCACGTTTCATTTTATATGACAAAATGGTCACTTTATCTCCTCGCCCTCCATAAGCAACAAAGCTCTCATCTGGTGCAATAGCAACAGCTTTAATTGTCGCATCATCCGTTCCAATTTTCTTTCGCTTATTGTTTTTATTATCCACCAAGTATAACGATTTGCCAACAGCCACCAATAATGAATCTTGATAAAAACTGGCAATAGCTTCGATGTCCTCCTCAAAACTAGTTTTCCTAATAGGTATCCAAGTCGCTGTATTCCAGGTAACTAGACTTCGATTAGGTGTACTATCGTTGCCCCACGTTCCCGAAAATGCTCGATTGCCGCTACGAGAATATTGTAATGCTGAGACTCTGCGAGGATGTTGATATGATTTCGTATCTGGCTTTTTGAGTTCTAAATTCCAAAGTATCACTCGATAATCCCTTCCTATTGTTGTAATATAACGGGAATCATTAGAAAACTCCGCTTTAAAAATTCTGTCTTTGTGGCCTTTCAATGTATATAAAGGTTCCCATGCTTTTGTGTCCCAAATGATTGCCGTATTGTCATAAGAAGCAGACACCATTTGTGAACCATTTTTAGAGAACCGAACAGAACGAACAGCATCACTATGCTCTGTTAGTTTATTTTTGAGTTTCAGAATATAATCGAATTTACTTACTTTCGGATTATCATTTCGCTCTAACTCAAAAACCCGAATCACATCGTGATTGCAAGCCGTAACCACTTGATTACTATTTGGACGTAAGTCCAATGAAAAAATACTTTTCGGATGATCATCAGGAAAACTTTTAGCTAAAAGTTCTCCTTGTAAATTATAAACCGAAATACTTTTATCATCACCGGCCATCATCAGTAGGCGTTCTTGTAAAATCGGTAATTCAGCCTCTGGATTTGGTGCTGTAAAAACGACATCGTGTATTCGTCCTACAACGTCATCCATAACAATAGTCGTATCGTGTTCTAAATCAATCAATAACCCATCACTACCTTCCGCCCCTCGACCTACAAAAATATATTTTCCATCATAAGATACATCAACAGCGTTGATATCAATATTCAGACCTGCACTATCAACCGTCGCACGGTTTGTATGCTGTATTTCTTGAATACCGTTTCTATTAAAACTCCATCGGACAATGCGATTGTCGTCACCAACTGAAATCAGTGTCGTATCCGAATCAAAAACTAAATCATTGATTGTACCTTCATGTAGTTTTTTTCTTTTGACGGAAGTTTTATTGATATTGTTGATATAGACAAAATCTTTTTCTGCAAAAGCGACAAGTTGACTATTTGGAGAAAAGGCGACTGCGTTCGCACTAACATGATCTGCCGTATCCATCAATAGATTTTTATAAAAAATATTATCTCGATACAGTAAATAAATAACTTGTTTGGCACTGGCATTTTTAGGATCAATCTCTAGGGCATTTCCGGCAAGATGAAGGGCATAAGTTGGGTCATCGTGCATCGTTTGTAAGGCTTCGCTCACCAACGACTCTGCTTTTGAGTCGATTCCTGACCAGTATTTTAGCTGATCACTAAAATAAATGAACAGAAATAAAGCTATCATGCCAATAATAAAACCTGTTAATACAAAACCGGCCAGTTTTCGGTACAGTCGTGCGGTTTGTTGTCGCTGACTATCCTTAACAAACTTGAACATTTCTTTTGTCAAAGTCGCTTCTAAGGCTTCGTATTGAGGTTCGATAAACTCTAACTCCTTATCAGTCAGATAAGTTGCGGTATCTTTCGATGCTTCGAATCGTTCTCTAACCAAGCGATTCGCTTTTGAAAAGAGTTTATCTTCTTTCGAACCTTTCTCAAAGATTTTTTTAGCAATAATATCATGTGTGATTTCTATCTTCATCTTGTGTTATGGAGTCTTTTATTTCGATAAGCGATGACACTAAAACAGTCGTAAATTACAAAAATATATGTTAACGGTTAGATATTTTTCAAAAATTGTATCTTGAATCTACTCAAATACTGTTTTTCAAACGAATAAATATTTCATTATTAACAATAACATTATATACTTGTAGGTAATAAAAATATTGTTGTATATTGATTGATTATAAATTATTGAATCCCTTACACGGTTGAATTGTTTTTTAATGATTTACGCCAAATCATTCAATTATCAAAGCGTTAGGCGTTTCAATAAAATTAGAGCAATTTAATAATACAACACTTTAGCAATCTATTCGCATGTATCGTTTTTACTTTATCATATTATTATTAATAATGACGGTCGTCAATGTTTTGGCACAAAAAACAATTGATAGAGCCACTTATGAAAATGCTGTTGATCATTTGAATTGTGAGCTGGCAAAGTTCTATATGCTTAAAGAACAAGGTACGTACGTTCAAAACGAATACTTGACCTATGCCTCAACGCATCCTTGTAGCTATGAAAACTTGATGGTTTTCATACAAGGAAAACAACCTCAATTAGAAAATAATGGATATTTAGCGACTTATATTGAAGGTTTCAAAGAGGAGTTTGATGAACAAATCACAAATGGGGCTTTGTTCAACAACTTAACAGAAATCTTCAAACAAGAATTTTTAATCGATTATGAAGGAGATGAAGATTTTCAAAATTTGAAGTTTGCACTGAAAGAAAATTATTTAAAAGAAAAACTTAAAATAAACGAAATAGAAGGTGTCGATGGCATCGAAAATACAGAAGAGGAACGTTTTGATTTTTGGGAATGGCTCAGCGTAGGTAATTTTTTCCTCATTCTGCTTGGTATTTTCGTACTTTCCTCTGCCTATACCGTGTTCAAATGGGCAGGTAAATATTTTAATACCGGAAAAGAAAAAGTATCGACAAAAAACTTGTCGGCACACAGCGTCAAACCAAAAAGTGCGGCTAATACTTCAACACAGACGATTAATGAGAAATTAAAACGCCAAACGTCAACTGTTAAAACGCCAACTGTCGAAAAAAATGCTCTTGAAAAACAAGTTGAAGCGGTCATGAAAGAAATCCCAGAAGAAAAAACAGAGGAAGCAGAACCTGAGGAATTTACATTTTATATGTCTTATCCCAGAATTGATGGGTCGTTTTATGATTTAGAAAGTTCGAAGACAGAAATCGCAGGACAAAGTACTTTTAAGTTTAAACTTATCAACGAAAAGTACTTTTTGGCAACATTTGAAATCATCAGTAATGATAAAATTATCACCGATATTTTTATGGATTATGAGCGTACCATAAAACCCGTCTGTGATATAGAAGGCAATCCGAAACAATTAAATAAAGTTATTCGTCCAGGTATCAAAAACATCGTCACCGTAACACCTGGCACCGTTCAAAAAACAGCACAACATTGGCGATTGAAGAAAAAAGCTCTTATTCGATTTGAGTATGAATAAACGGCAGATGTTCCCGAGCACTCAGGATAACCGTTCCTGAGTCCTCGGAATCAACCATCCACGCTATTGCTCAAATTCTAAAATTGTCCTTTCGATAATCTCACAACATTCTAAAAGTTGCTTTTCGGTCATAACTAAAGTCGGAGCGAAACGGATAATATTACCGTGAGTTGGTTTTGCTAATAAGCCATTTTCTGCCAACTTCATACAAATATTCCAAGCTGTTTTACTGTCTTCCGTATCATTGATCACGATGGCATTCAACAAACCTTTTCCACGAACCAACGTCACCAAATCTGTTTTTTCAATCATTTGACGCATTTTCGCACGAAAAATTTCACCTAAGTAAGCGGCATTTTCTGCCAACTTTTCATCTCGTACGACTTCCAACGCTGCCATAGCTACTGCACACGCCAAAGGATTGCCACCAAAAGTAGAACCGTGTTCCCCAGGCTTGATCGTCAACATAATTTCGTCACGAGCCAAAACCGCAGAAACAGGAAAAACACCACCCGATAAAGCTTTTCCGAGAATCAAAATATCAGGTTTAAAACCTTCATGATCACAACACAAACGCTTACCTGTACGAGCAATTCCTGTTTGTACTTCATCAGCGATAAACAGAACATTTTTCTCTCGACACATTTCATAAGCTGTTTTTAAATAACCATCATGCGGTACAACAACACCCGCTTCCCCCTGAATCGGCTCAACCATAAAACCAGCAACATTCGGATCTTCTAAGGCTTTCGCCAATGCGTCTAAATCATTGTAAGGAATCAACTCATATCCTGGCATATACGGACCAAAATTTGCACGGCTTGACGGATCAGTTGAAGAAGAAATCTCTGCTAAAGTCCGTCCCCAAAAATTACCAGTCACGAAGATAATTTTGGCTTGATTCGCCGGAACACCTTTGACTTCATAAGCCCATTTACGACACAATTTTACTGCCGTTTCACCACCTTCGACACCAGTGTTCATCGGCAAAACTTTATCATAACCGAAAAAGTCTGTGATAAATTTTTCGTATCTTCCTAAAACATCATTGTGAAACGCACGAGAAGTCAAAGTTAACACCTTCGCCTGTTCCGCCAACGCATTCACAATACGAGGATGACAATGTCCCTGATTAACCGCAGAATATGCGGACAGGAAATCGTAATAACGTTTCCCTTCTACGTCCCAAACGAATGCACCTTCTCCTTTTGATAATACAACCGGTAACGGATGATAATTGTGTGCACCGTGTTTATCCTCCAGAGCTATTAATTCTTGTGCTGAAATCATTGTTTTTAGCATAACATTTTTTTTAATGTATTAATATCAGTTTTTCAATATCTTTTATTCACTATTTGGGATTAATTATTGACTAATTTTCCAATAATTTGTCCTTTTCTATCTTTTATTTCAAATTAAATTACTTTTTAATATAATCAATCTATAAATTTATCAATTATAGTATGATTTTTGTTGATATCATGCCATGATGTAATGATCAACATAATTCTGAACTGCAAATTTCCAAAAATTGTGATGGCTTATCAAAAATAGTGACTTATATTTTCAGAATCTATATAGCCGATTATCATTGATAATACTTTCAAAATCACAGGAATTGGCACAATTCTACGACAGAATATAATCCACATTGATGAATTATCTGAAAATAGAAATAAGTAATAGAATAAGTACATTACAAAAGATAGATTTCTAATAATATTTTGAATACGAAAACAACTTACGCTATGAAAAATGGCTTATTATTCCTCTTCGTTGCACTTGTTTTGACGGCCTGTTCCTCAAGAGAGGATACGCACGTAGAACAAGAATCTCTGCAACCGTTACAACAAGAGGTTATCACAGAAAACCTCGACACCATAGAAGAGCCAGAATTTGTTATCGAAGCTTATTATGACCCAGCTTTAGCTGAAAAAGCAGAAGAGAATAAACGCAAGAAAATCGAGAAGACTTCTCCGATTGCACTGACGTCTGATGATGATGACTTGATAGAAGATAAAAATGATTTGCCTCAAAATGTAACAACGCCTTCTATCAAGGCCTATGATTATAAAGAGAGAGATTTTTTGAGTGATGATGAAAACACCGCAAAGGGAGCAACTCCGACACCAAATACGACTTATAAGGAAAGTGAAAAAGCCCTTTATTTTGTCGTTGCAGGTGCTTACAAAGACGAAAATGCAGCTCAAAAAAAATCTAAAATCATTACAGATTTAGGATACAATGCGGAATTAATCACTTTTGATAAAAACTTCAAAACCGTTTGTATCGCTAAGTTAGAAGACAGAAGTCAAGCGGATTTACTGGCAAAAGCATTAAAAGCAGATAATATTGACGCTTATGTTGTTAAGCGTAGAGAATAAAAATTCTAAAATATCTCATAAAAAGGCATTACGATTTGTAATGCCTTTTTTGTTGTTCCTTATTTAATAAAATCAACTGCTCAATATTTCTTGACGATCCTTCATTCAAAATCTTTTAAAATTCTTACACGTACTGCCCTACAAAACTGAACCGTCAGAAATAATTATTTTTATATTACCATTCTTTTTTATTGACTTTATTCTTTGGAAAATGATAATTTAGTGGCACAACTTTCTACGCATTTTTACACTTTTAAGAATCGGTCACACTTATTTGTGAACGGTTACTTAGATATAAAGAATATTATGAAAAAAGTACTAACGATTATTTGTCTATTCATCACGCTAAACAGCGTTGCACAAATTCGCTATTTGGACAGCCTTTTTATTGCTGAGAAAACAGATTCGGCTATTATTTATGGAACAGCAGACGCTTTGAACGCTCCTTATATAAGTAATAGCTGGACGTACTCACAAGATTTATTGATGGATATTTATCAGCCGCAAGGCGATATGAATCAAGTTCGACCAGTTTTACTTTTCATTCATGGCGGAGCATTTTTATTTGGCTCAAGAGAAGATCCGAATAGCGTCAATGTTTGTAAAGGCTTTGCAGAAAAAGGTTATGTTGCGGTATCGATTGATTATCGCTTGGGACTCAATACATTTAGTGCGGCATCGGCAGAACGAGCGGTTTATCGAGGCGTGCAAGATACGAAGGCTGCTATTCGATTTTTAAAGGAAAATCATACAAGTTATGGCATTGATACCAGTCGTATTTTTGCGATGGGAAATAGTGCCGGTAGTATTTCGGCAATACACGCCGCTTATTTCGAAGATGATGAAAGAACAAATATTTCTTCGACGTTTACAGCACCAGATTTGGGTTGTTTATCTTGTTCTGGTAATGCGTTTATCCATAACGATAAACCGATTGCTATCGCTAATCTTTGGGGTGCAATCGTGGATACGACGTACATTGAAGCTGGCGATGTTCCGATGATTTCCTTTCATGGAACAGATGATTTTGTGGTTTCGCCTGATTCTGCAAATCCATTTAGTTCTCCGTTTTTTCCAGCCTTATCTGGTTCAAATTATATCACACCTCGTTTACAAAATTTAGGTATTACAACTGAATATTATAAGTTTTATAATCAAGGTCACGAGCCGTGGGGCGTTGTTAGTGAAACGCCTTATTTTGACTCCATTATGGATTTGACAACGTTGTTTTTCTACAACTTTTTACAAAACAATCCATCGAATACAATTAATCAAAATAGCACGATTCAAGATTTGGTGATTTACCCGAATCCTGTCACTTCATTTTTTAA
>Ga0075467_10004566_pt1 | contig 10198 bp, 14 predicted proteins | sample DEB08_DNA_9_FD_75067 | JGI IMG/M metagenome (GOLD analysis project Ga0075467, IMG submission 75067) | Aqueous microbial communities from the Delaware River and Bay under freshwater to marine salinity gradient to study organic matter... | ecosystem: Environmental > Aquatic > Marine > Coastal ... | reverse complement strand
TTGACAAGAAAAACACCGGGCTCGCCAAAAACACCAGACTCTCCGCTGGACAAGGCCTCGTGGCAGTAACTGTCTTAAATATTCCCAGGAAGACCTAGCCGCCGTAGACGAAGTAGAGACCTGGGAAAGAAACTCCAACCAATTTGAAGAACGTGAGCAAGAGTAAGAGAGTTGGCGTGGCTGAGAATGTAGAGTCAGGCTCTGGCTCAATCTCACTCGTTTAGTCAAGTATCAACAAAGCCAGTCACAACTTCTCCATTGACACTATGCAAAGTTCGAACACCAAAACTCGCGACCCCAAAATACTTCAATCCAGTCGAACTCGCGAACACAGTGCCGCAAAGTCAGTGAACGTGCGCCAGAAACTAGAAACACCGCAGAGTGTGCACAAGCGAAACCTGGTGCCGACTACCATGTCATCACTAAAGCAATAGCAAGACAGATTCACCAAATAAATTAATACCTCGAAGCCTAAAGGCCACCAGCCAACTCGAGCAGTCGGAAATGAAACTACCAGTGGAAGCGGAGTAATCGGCTCCATTAATGCAGTTTCAGTGCGAGGTTTCACCTCAAGCACTAATCAAAGGCCGTGGAAACAGAACAGCAAGAACACACCATCGTTAAAGGCATCTCATGTGCAGCCTGCTGCCAAAGAGGCAAGAACTACTAGATAGTCAACTCAACCGATCCATGCTGTAATTCCTGCGTCAGAAGCTCTGAATACAATTGGGCAGCGAAGACGAAGTTAGATTGCCGTAAGTGCCTAGCAGGGAAAGACGTATCAAAACGCCCTCTCGTAACTCAGTAACACGAAGCAGCAGTTCGATGTCTCATCAACCTGCTCACGAAATTCATAGTAAATATTGACTCCAATGTAAGTAGTTCAACAACGCAATGTGATCTCGGAGTCTTACCCCACCAAGAGCCCCTCGTCACGAAGAAACCAATTCAACCTTATCACGCAGAAAATTCAAAATCCAACTGTGATCCCCTAGCACGTCAACTTAGACCAGCTGTCACAAGAAGCGGAACCTGTGCCTCCATCGTCAACTAAAGGCTCCCCAAGAGGCAAACTAGGCCGTAGGATGACTTAGCTTCGTAAGCACAGTCACAAAATTAGCCCGGCTTTGAACCAGATAATAGACGACAATGAGGCGGAGATCCATTTCACGGACACCGAAAACAATGACCATGTCGTGATGAGCGCAAAGGGACAAAGTGTTTCGCCTGCAACCAAAGGAGGCCCTGCCGAAGCTGTGAATCAGTCTAAATCAGCCAAAGCGACGGCTACAGAAAAGGGTGAGAGTCGAAAAAATGTAACAAACTTTCAGCACCTCGAGGATCAACTCTTAGGCGTTTCAACAAGCTTTATCCTGTAAGAGGGCAAGACCAGTCAACTTGGTCCAGTAGATGCGAATACGAGCAACAATCTAAACACGATCAACAAACCAGCTACGTCTTCATCTTCGTTCAAGCAAGGTAGACATCAACCTTCCTTGTTTGCCTCAAACAAGAATTCCAACTTCCAAACTCCTAGCTCAACCCTCAAGAAGAAGTCCGTCACAGGCAGGGAAGAGGTCAAATAGCTGAAGAAAGTGGCAAATTAATCTAAAAACCGATAGCCAGCACACGACTCTTCGTCATTAATGCAGGAGCTTGAAGGATTGTAAATGATGACCACTGATGACTTTGATAAACTGCACAATAAGGTTCCCAAGACAGGGCAAAACAGTCCAAACAGACTGATGATGTAAAGAGACATGACAAAGATCCTTGGGGCCACAAACGACTCGGCCATGTTTCTTTCCGAGGCAGAGCATCCTAACAATCTAGTGGACGAAGACGAAGGAGAAAGAGGTAGAAGTCAACTTCCGTCTTCATCGGTTAAAGTCCGAACTACGGCCGGCAAGTCAACTCCTGGCTGCTCAATGAAAGGACTATAGGAGAGAGGCAGTAGTCTTAGTGGCGTTTCCTAGCGCCGCTTGAACTATCACTAGCCTCTTTAAGGTGTCGTTTCGTACATGGCAGGAGGTGCCCAAGCAGCCACCCTCGCTGCTGACAATCTCTCCTAACTTTCCGGTGGTCCAAAGAACAACAGCAGCAACACGGCCCGTTTGCAATCTTAGGTGAATGCTTCGAACAGTAAGCCAGCGAAGAAGCAGAATTTCAAAAGTTAACAAAAGGCCTTGCTGTCAATATTAAACCCAGATGACTCACCAGTTGACGAGAAGGAGGAGAAACCTTTTCAGACTGAGTTGAATCTCAGACTGGCCAACCTGAACACCATCCAGGGTCAACTGTTTCTTTCATCGAAATATTAATACCTGCGCCAAGTGGATCTGAGAAACAACAGATTGCGAGACTTGCCAAGCGAAATCTGCCGCTTGCACAACCTCGTAACTCTGCGACTCGACTACAACTATCTGACCCATTTGCCTGACAAGATCGGCGATCTCGACAACTTGGTCCATCTGTCGGTGACCTAGAATAGACTTAATGAGCTGCCAGACTCTCTTTTCTGTCGCAAAAAGGGAGGAGGCAGATCGCTGTAGTCATTGAACATTAACGATAATCGCATAGGGCACTTGCACCGGCATTTCGGCAACTTAAAGCAGCTTAAGGCACTTTACATCCATAATAACCCAGTCATAATGATCCCCACTAGCCTCCAAGAACTAAAAAAACTCAGTGAATTCAGCTTGGATTGGCTTTGCTATCTAGAAAATGCCAGCAATAATCAAACGAGCAGAGGAGGAGGTGCGAGTGGTGACATGACTCGAGTTAGTCCCACCAAGAAGTAGCTCCAGATGGTCAAGCCGTCAAACAAGAAGTAGAAAGACCAGGCGAAGACGTTGCCGCCAGGAGGAGGTGCGACTCATTCACGAAGAATACTGACTGGCCCAAAAGGATAAGTCCTCATCAAGTAGGTTCTCGAGCTATGCAAGTTTATCGCAGTCGCGTAGAACCAGATCAGTCTGGAGAACAGCTTCATGAACCGAAAAGACATCTTCCTTAATAACGAGGGGACCAAAAACGTGCACTTCGTGCAATTCCTCATGTTCTTCAAGCATCTGCGCAAGATCAAGTCAATCAAGGACTTCGTCTATAAACATAAGAAGCGTACTATTCTTCATCAGGTGGCCTTGAATGGGCACTTGTACTTGTTGAAGGCACTGATTTCAGTGTTAGGCCTGAATCGAGTGCAGACTAGTTTTAATGTCGATGCTGTTGATGAAGATCACTCCACAGCCTTTCTTCTCGGATTGAAACAGAAGAAGCTCGAGTTCGTCAAGTATTTGCTTCGATTTACGAATGTTTCTTCCTGTTTACAGATCTACTCAGACAAGTACGGATACCCGCTGCACGTAGCCCTCAACTCCATCGAATTCAAAATAGCCACCAAAATACTCAAACTCATGCCAAACACAGTCGAAGGACGCCAACTGCTCAACCGAGGCAACGAACATGGCAACACTCCGCTACATTTGGTGTTCTAGTCGTTTAACAATGACACGGAGCAGGCCGTGTTTATTGCCAAGATACTCATCAAACGCGGAGTCGACATTAACAAATCTAACAACAATGGGCAAAGTCCTATTCACTCAGCAGTTCAAAATGGAAGTCTCAAAGCAATCAAGTTCGCAATAGATCACAACAAGACCCAACGAAAACATTAATCTGACAAGCCTCTGAAGAAGTCGAAGCTCGAAGAGCACTACAAAGCGCATGATAAGGAAGAACGAGAGCTGATGTTTGATTTTAATGCCAAAGGTGGACCAAACGAATGGACTGCTTTGCACTTTGCTATCTACGCTACTAACTTGTCGATGATAACCACAATTTTGAGCAGCGGCGAGAAGTTAGAGCTCTTTCACATTGACAAGTAAGGGCGACGAGCAATGGACCTTTGTCCATACAGCTCTCCTCTCTACAAGACGATTTACAGTCAGATGAAGCGCCAGATCATGCATAAAATAAACTCAACACCGGCTGGCCCATATCGGCAAAGCCCTATGCATAGTCCGAGCACCTAGAGTCATAGTCACGCGCAGAGTCTGCACATGGGGATCGCTTCGAGCTTGAGTTTGAACTTTGGGTTGAAGGACAGCGCGAGTTACTAGAGCTTGCAGGTTCAAGAAGAGAAGAGTTACACCTAGGAGAGATACCATAATCACACCGGAGTCAATCACACTAATTTGAGTAGTCGAGAATGCATGCTTCACCAGGCGATGCGATTGAGAATCCAGCCAGACAAAAAGATGCTGTTGTTTAGAGCTTCAAGTGCAAATGCTCTCGGTGAAACTCAGTAGCTATAGCAAGATGTGCCGCCAGCGCCAGCACCGTTTCCGAAGAAGTCACACGACGACTAGGAAGAGGTCGTCTAAACAAGCTTCTTCGATCACGATGAGCTCCACATGCCCACACAGACAGTGAACGTGATTACAACGATGGAGAATTATGACTCGTAGATTAAGATTGGTGGGATTCGTGCAGCGGCTGGTCAAGGAATTCTCGGCGTCTCGTTCAACCGACATGAAGACGGGCTTCATACCCCAGAACGGGGCGGCTTACCAACCCCAACGCAAAACAACATCATCTTGACGACCTATTAGTTCGACACCTTCGAGCAGACGCACCAGAAAGATTTATAAGGGATCTACACCTCGTAGGCGGCTGCATACCCTTATACTTTGCTGGAGAACTAGCTTCCCAAGTCCTCCTCGCTGCTTTCATCGGTCATTGAGATGACTCCGAAGTAGCTCAAACTTTCTCATAAGAAAAGTTCAAGTCCTGTCTAGGTGAACGAAGAGGAAATCAATTCGATGGAGGAAGATATGAGTGAAGAAGACAAAATCGAGGATGATGCCGATGCTGATGTGGAGATTAGTGACAGTGAAAACGTGATAGCCGACGAGACCGAGCCAAAAAGAAAAGTCATGGAAGCTCGCGTGTCCTAGTGGAATCGGAAACAAAGCACAAAGGCTGTTGAAGAAGACCAGCTACAATAGTGGCAATTAGGTCTCGCTAAAAGCATCGTCAAAGCATTCGAAGAGGCTAAGAGTGCCAAGAATATGTTGCAGACGTAGATGATGACCGATGAAGGGCAGATCGAAGACGAGGTGCCGCCTCAAGTAGTCGGGGCTGATACTCCGTACAAGCTAGAGTAGATCTCGTAGAAGTTGCTTCAGTAGAGCACTTATGAGATTAAAGGTGGCGAGTTCACAGAAAGTAACGGTGACACTGATCAAATTGAAGATATTTTGATGAAACTTCCGATAACACTTCTAAAAAAGAAGAAAGCGTAGGACACTCCACTCGCAGCGACATTAAAAAGTGGAACCACACCTCTAAAGCTTGGAGGAATCGACGACCAATTGCTAAGCACGGTAAGGCTCGGGACAGGATTCGAAAAAGGCAGCAGTCCCCCGCCAACGAAGCTATTCGAGAGAACATCGACAACAGTGGTGTTCAACAAGTCGAAGCAGGTCGATATCTGGAAAAACGAAAACACAGTTTATCTCTGGGCCTGCAAACTCAGTTAAGCGGACCTCTAGAAAAACATCGATATGATCCACGATCACTAGGTGGCGATTGATGATCAAGAGTCGACACTGTCTGAGCTTAGTGAAGCAATGTCGTTGAATGGGCTACAGTCAGTGTTGAGAGAATCTAAAATGACTTCCAGATAGTTGCTAATGGCACTACAGGAGCTCACTAATCTACTGCAATAAAGAAAGAATGAGAAGGCGCAAAAAGATGAAGCCAGCCAACTAATCGTTATCAACTCCACAGGCAGACAGAAACTAAAAGCATTCAAAAGTAACTAGGAGCCGATTTGGTAATAGTCAATTCCGATCACATCGCATAGAAAAGCGCCATCTCATTCTGGTGGCAAACATCTGATCGGAGAAAGTAATGCTCATGGCACGAAGAGTTGCTCAAATCTCTTTGCTGGAATCAAGCCATTTAAGGGAGGTGTCGATCTCAGAACTCGTCCACTTGGGGGTCTTGGCAGTGGTCACGGCCGACAAGCTATTGGTAAGTCGGGCACGACTATGTTTGCGTAGTTTGAACAGAAAAGCCAGGATGACGACTCAGTCTTCCTTGATGACACCAACTTCGCCTCCATCAGAAGTCGGGGCAACGGCAACGTCCATGAAATCGAAAATGACTCCTAAGGTACAGTGAGAGCGACGTAGTAAGCAGTGTCGTTCATGCGCGGACGCAGTGGAAGTATAATGGCCTATGGAAGCCAGAACACGGTTCAATCGCGCAGGTCTAACGGCGTCACAGCAGGCATGCAGATGCTGCAGCCACAGAAGAAGAATCAAAACGTTGATATGACACTACTCATCGATGGTGAAATGAGTACGTCTCCACCGCCTGCTCAACACAATGGAAACCATGTGCGACTTCAGCACAAAGATGCAGGACATAAATAAAGCAACCCAGAAACAGACATACTAAGCTAAGCACCGAAAAGTTTGCACTCGCGCTAAAAAAGCCTGTCATAGCTTCTCCACCGGCCTCAACTTACCAAAAAGAAGACAAAGGCACCGTGAATCACTGAAGCCCGCTGGGACACTAAAGCCCTCTGAGATTTTGAAACTCGCTGAGATTTTGAAACCCGCTGGGACTCTGAAACGAGCGGGGACTCTGAACGGGAAACTTGCCGATTGTAACGATAAACATAAAAGTTTGTTTTAATTTTTACATTTTTAAACGTGGAAGTAAAGTTTGTTAAAATCATCATAAACGCATATTCTCAGTTGACCACGCGAGTGAAAACTTCCTTCTCGCGCAGCTTCTTGTCGTTTATCTGACGTCTATGCATATCTTTTAACTCATAGAACCTTTGTAGCCCGTTAACTTTATGAGAAGGTGCCTTCTCTTTGGTCTTCTAGTAGGATTTTGCCACCATCTTGGGCGCAAAGTGACACTCTTCAAGCTCCCTCTACTGCCTCTCCACCAAATACTTTTCCTGTTTTTCCTATTACTTGGTCTTATTGGCTTCCTTCGTTGCAATGGTCTCCTAAAAGAAATCTCCACTCATACTTACATTAGCTTCATGTCCTGGAGTGGCGCCAGTCCGTGGTGATGTTGTTTATCCTGATAGATGCGTCGATCTGTTAATTTCGGGCTTGAACGTGTAGTCTTTGTACTTAGATGCGATGTAATCCTACTGGCTCTGCTTAAACGGCTTATCGTGTTACACAAGTTCCTTCTAACAGTTGCGGTCCGCTGCCAAATACCTACTTGTCTCGTTTATCTTTGGTACAAAGCTGTTCTCTTCAACCTAGACAGGCTTCTTTGTTGATACGAGCAAGTGGGAGTCGGGATCGATTTGAGCCAGCTGGGTGTTGAGTTCGTGAAGTACATGACTTGTATAGTTGATCTAAGGTTCAAAGGTGCATTTCTGTACCTCGGAGAAGTGGTGCTGTTTTTCGAGCAGATTGTCCGTTTTCTGTTGTTAGTAGAATGCTTGCCGCTCGAGGAAGTTTTTGAAGTCTGAGGAAGAAGGGTTTGGCGAGTGGATAAAGCCCGTACTGTTTGAGTTTGTTCGGAAATAGTGCTGATGCGTTTGTGGTCTCACCTGTTGCTGCTGGGCAATCTCGACCAAGTGTTAGGCTGCCCGCTAGGTCTTCTCTTCAGCAAGTTAATAGAGTCTCTTGTGCGGGGACTTCTCATGGTACCTGGTCGACTCGAGCATCTTTTTACTTTTGGCACAGATCGCAGGCTGGAAAGTATTTTCAGCAAGCTACTGCTCCCTCATCATGAACAACTTGCTCTCTTTCTTTTCCATTGCGGAGATAGTTTTTGGGTTAGTGTAGGCTGCGGTCGAAGTAGGAGGCTTAGGAGAGTTGATCGTTGGCGTGAATTTGCACTCCTTGAGGATCTGCTCTTAGATTTGCCTCTTCTTGGCCTCTATGTTTCTTTGGCGTCTCTTTTCATGTTCGTTCAATCGTTCGCCCCAGTCTTGTTTTATACCGGCCACCATCTCCTAACTCACCTTGCTCATCGCTTTCGGCTAGAAAGTACACTCGGGGTCGTTCTCCTTGTGTGGACCTTGAACGTGCACCTGCCCACTTTTTTTCTACTTCGTGAAATTGGAGAGTGAACTTTGGCGATTGTGGGAGCTCTTTTGCTCGAAAATTGATCGTGGCACTTTTGATTGCGGAGTTTCTTCGATACCACTGCTCCTGTTGAGTTGCGACGACATGTTTAAATTATTTAAATTTTAATAGGAGCAGGCTGTGTTGTTAAACAATTAATTTGAAGATGGAGAGTAGCAGCCGGCAGCAGCGGGTACAGATTCAGCGAGATGTACCGCTCAGTAGCTTTAAATCACTTAAAGTAGTTAAGAAATCGGAGGACACAAAAGTTGAAATCGTTTCGTACGCAGACAGCGGCACTGGTGAAGTGTACGAGCTCGTGTTGAAGACGTTTGACAAGGAGATGCTGCTTGAGAAGGGCAACAAGATTGACTAGGTCATCAGCGAGAGAGACATTAACAAGAAGATTTCCAATATCGCCTCCACTGATATTTTTAAAGGATCAAGTGATAGCAGTTCGTTTTCGTTTCCAAGAATTCTAAACCGGCTGGTAACGACAACAAAAGAAGCCAACTAACTATGTCTGGTGTTCGAGAAAGCAAAGGGCATTGATCTAGTGCAATTCCTCAAACTGGTCTCACCCAAGCTCAAATTCGATCCCTCGCCAAATGTGTTCGAGTAAGAGCTCGCTCACTAGTTGGAGGTGTTTGTGGCAAATCTGGCGGTTCAAATTCTGAAAGGACTGCAAAGCCTGCACAAGGCGGACATCATTTACAAAGACTTGAAGGCAAGTCATATGTTTATCGACTCTAACATGGAGGTAACATTGATTGACTTCGGGTTGAGTGAAGACCTGGGCGAAGGTGAGTCAACAACGAGTGTACCCGGGGGCACGTTCCACTCGATGGCCCCAGAAATGCTCAACCTGTACTTCAAGACATTGACAAACTAAGAAATCGATTACTAATCAGAACTTGTCTCCTTTGAGCACGACTACTACTCACTAGGAGTTCTCCTTCTCGAGCTGGTTGATCCAGGGCAGATCAAGTACTTCGTGAAAGATCCAACCAGACCTCTTGCTGAGTAGTTGACAGCGTACAACGCCTTGAGACTACAGAAACCTTACGCTTTGCCCCAAAACTAAGTGTTCTCTCCAAGCTTCATAGACTTTGTAACATAGCTTCTTACGCCAAGGAAGAGTGAACGCAAGGAGTTGCTACTTGTAGATGATAAAATATGGAAGCATCCCTTTTTGACAAGTGTTGAGACTGACAAAGCTGGAGACATTGACTTCTTCACGGGAGTCTCGAATCGGTACGTTGACGAGGTAAGAGATCTGATTTAGCTGTCTTAAGACGAGTCAGACGAAGAGAACGAGGGCATCGACGACCAACTCACTGACGAATAGCAAGCGATGTTTGATGACTTTTGAAACCATGAATTTAAAAGTTAGAAGCTATCCATAATCCAAAATTACAATAATAATGTTAAATCAAAGTGCTAGTTTCATAACCATTCAACTCTGTCTAGAAAGCGCATTAATGAACGAATGCTGCATGTCTTTCATCTGTCTCTGTTTATCATCTAATTTAAGTCGTTTGGAGGCCAACCCGACTCCGAGTCTGCCATTCTCTCGCTGTAGACCCTCGTTTGCGCGATGTAGGTCGTCAAGCTCAACCTAGAATTCCTGTTCCAAAAGTCAAAAGTTAATCGCGTGAGTTATACTTACATCGCACTTGGCGGTGAACTAGCCTGACGACTGATTAATGGATTTAATATTCTACCTCAGCTGTGCCAAGTCATTTTTGAAAAGCACGCTTGCATCGTATAGAGCTTTCAATTGATCGTTTTGAGCCTAATTTTCACTTTCATCATTTCCGTCCTCTTCACTGTTAACATCGTTGTCGTTGTTTCGCTGCGCTCCTTCTTTCGAGTAAAGCGTGATTCTGTCGAGTAAGGACTTGTACTTGATGTCAACTTTGTTCTCTCTTGCTTCATCTTCAAGATGTTGTTGATGAGATGCGATATGAAGAGGTGATTCCATTTTCGTTTAACTCAGATTTTCAAATTTTAACAATCAAAAGCGAGTCAAAAGTAGTTAGTTGCCCGGGGTTTTGGGGTTTTGGGGTTTTGGGGTTTTGGGG
>Ga0075467_10004564_pt1 | contig 10201 bp, 10 predicted proteins | sample DEB08_DNA_9_FD_75067 | JGI IMG/M metagenome (GOLD analysis project Ga0075467, IMG submission 75067) | Aqueous microbial communities from the Delaware River and Bay under freshwater to marine salinity gradient to study organic matter... | ecosystem: Environmental > Aquatic > Marine > Coastal ... | reverse complement strand
AGAAAAATAAAATATCGGGTCCGGTTACTAAATCGTTGGTTGGATAGTAGTATTTAATTTCTTCGTTCTCTGGATTTCTAATTCCGTCAAAAACAGACATCGGCCATAACCAAGAAGAAAACCAGGTATCTAGTGCGTCTTCGTCTTGGCGTAAGTCTTCAATTTTAAGAGATTTCTCAACTTCGCTCGAAATGACAGCTAATTTTATTTTTGCCAACTCAAAGGCCTCTTCTCTACTCTCTGCAACTACAAAATCTTCTTTCCCGTCGCCGTAGAAATACGCAGGTATTTGTTGTCCCCACCATAATTGACGAGAGATGTTCCAATCGCGAATGTTTCCTAACCAATGACGGTAGGTATTTTCGAATTTCTTTGGATATAAATTGATTTCTGGGTTATCTCCTAAGACAGATTCTATGGCAGGTTTTACCAACTCTTCCATCTTTAAAAACCATTGATCAGATAATCTTGGTTCGATGACAGCTTTGGTTCTTTCTGAGGTTCCTACTTTGTTGGTATGCACTTCAGTTTTTACCAAAAACCCTTTTTCTTCTAATTCTTTGGTCACTTCTTTACGAACCACAAATCTGTCTTTACCTTGATAGTGTAATCCGAAAGAATTTAAAGAAGCATCGTCATTAAAAATATCGATGACTTCTAAGTTGTGTTTGTCTCCTAAAACTTTATCGTTTTCATCGTGTGCCGGTGTTACTTTTAAACAACCTGTTCCAAATTCGATGTCTACATATTCGTCTTCAATAATTGGAATCACTCGGTTGCACAAAGGAACAATCGCTTTCTTTCCTTTTAAATGTGTAAAACGTTCATCATTTGGATTGATACAGATTGCCGTATCTCCAAAAATAGTTTCTGGTCTTGTCGTTGCGATGGTTAAGGTATCCTCAGAACCTTCAATTTTATATTGTAAATAGTATAGATTTCCTTGACGTTCTTCGTATATTACTTCTTCATCAGACAAAGTTGTTTTTGCTTCAGGATCCCAATTCACCATTCTATAACCACGGTAAATTAATCCTTTGTTGTACAAATCAACAAATACTTTTATCACCGATTCAGACATTTCTGGATCCATGGTAAAAGCGGTTCTTTCCCAATCACAAGAAGCACCCAATTTTTTTAATTGTTCTAAAATAATGCCACCATATTCGTCTTTCCAATCAAAAGCATGTTGTAAAAATTCTTCTCGAGTTAAATCGCTTTTATTGATGCCTTGTTCTTTTAACTTGGCAACAACTTTTGCTTCGGTTGCAATAGACGCATGATCGGTACCTGGAACCCAACACGCATTTTTTCCTTGCAAACGCGCTCTACGAATTAAAACATCCTGAATAGTATTGTTTAGCATGTGTCCCATGTGTAAAACTCCCGTTACATTTGGCGGAGGAATTACAATGGTATAGGGCTCTCTTTCATCTACTTCTGAATGAAAATAATTGTGTTTCATCCAGTAATCGTACCATTTATTTTCAACTAAACTTGCATCATATTTTGATGGAATACTCATACTATTTTGTGCTTTTAGAATACAGCTCACAAAAGTACAATTATCTCGTGTAATTGAAAGGATGGAGTCCTTTTTTTGATTAAATTTGTTGTGGAATTATTTTTAAAATAGAATCTCATGAAAACCTTTTATACTTTCATTACTGTTTTATTCATTAGTGTTGCTTCCTTTGCTCAAGCGAATGATGATCAAAAACCAGCATTTAAGTTTGTTACTGAAACCATCAACTATGGTAAAATTACACTGGGTTCAAATGGCGTTCGTGTTTTTGAATTTACCAATACAGGTAAATCTCCACTTATCATTACACAAGTAAAAGCTTCTTGTGGATGTACCGTTCCTAAAAAACCAGAGCAACCTATTATGCCAGGAGAAAAAGGAAAAATTGAGGTTTCTTATGATACCAAAAGACCGGGAGGTTTTTCTAAAGCGATTACTATTTTTTCTAACGCTAAAAATCCTCGAAAAATGGTAAAAATTAAAGGGTTTGTAGAAAAAGTAACTGCTCCAGAAAAGAAAAAGAGCATGCTCTCTGAAGATAGTTAGACAATTCTTTTAAGTTTAAATTCTAGCGTAATTAATTGCTCATTACGCATAATTGTTAAACGAATTTTCTTGTTTGCCTTTTGCTGAAACTTACCAATGATTTCTTCTAAATTGTAATTATAAACTGGCTTTCCGTTTATTCGCATTAACACATCACCTTTTATAACTCCTGCTAAATCTGCCGGCGAACCTTTTAAAACCTCATTCACTCGAAAGCTTGGTTTAAATTTGTACACATAATTGGTTACTATATTTACTGTGTTTCCTCCGCTTCCAGAATTGGCAGCTCTACCATAACTTTCAGCTAGGCTACTTGATTTCTCTTGAACTAACATTTTTCCATTGTAGACAACTTCAATACCACTCATATTGTAGTTAAATCCGCCAGAGAGTGATCCATTTTTCTGAAGTGTTAAACGTTTGTTCGGATAATCGATCCACACTTTAAATCGCTTTAAAATACCGCTACCAATACTTCCGTTTCTAGCTTTAAAACGTCTTGCATTCTTGGTGGATATGGTGTCTAAAAATGAAACCGTTGGATATTTTATATTGTAATCCCCTAATTGTAAAGAAGTAATTCTACTTCGTTTTCCAAAAATTGTTCCGCTTAAACCAACACCTAAGAAATCTAAAAAGTACTTCTCTGGTGTTACTATTTCTTCTTTGCTGTGTTCAAAAAGCCATAAAGCATCGGATCCACCAGAATCTACCAATAATTTAACAGGAACTGTTTTGGAAAAATCATTTAAAACAACATTGACGTCTATATAGGGTTTTCTTTGATAGAGGGTGAGAGGGAAAACTTCACATTTTTTACACTTTTTATATCGGAAATACGTAGGATCAAAAAAGCGAATTTTTTTACTTTTATAATTAACTCTTAGAATTAAATCTTTGAGAAGGTCATACCCAATAACTCCATGAATGGTCATTCCCATTTTAGCTGATAAATCAAATTCATCTTTAAGAACGATAAAGACACTTTGGTTATTACTCACTAAATTCTGAATTCGGAATCTATTATTATTAGAAACTATGGCGTCTACTGGCAATCCTTTCCCTAAACCTCTTAATTGAAATTTCTTATCAAGACGTAAAAAAATGGTATCTGCATTAGAAGAATTAAAAACGATTGTTTTGTTAACCCCTGTATCTAAAATAAAATTGAGTGGTTCTCCATTAATTTCAAGCGGAATAACTATGATGTTGTTGATGAGTTTAAAGTTGACATCTTCAAACTTTTTATTTTTATCAAAAAAACGAAAACCAGTATTCTGACTACTTAAAGCAAAAGTAGAAAGAAGAAATAAACTCAGAAATATGGTCCGTAAAATTTTAATCAAAGGAATATTTTATATCTAATAAAAGTACATAATTTTAGAAGTTTAGATTTTAATTTTAGAAAACTTTAACCTTTTTAAAGACCAAAGAAAACTAGACTATTTGTGAAATATATTTCGCAAATTTGCAATACAAATTCAATTTTATCATAAATGCCTTCAATATCTATCAAAGGGCTTTCAATGCCTGAATCACCTATAAGGAAATTAGTTCCTTTCGCAGAAGCTGCAAAGAAAAAAGGGAGAATAGTATACCATTTAAACATTGGACAACCAGATATTAACACACCACAAATTGCTTTAGATGCTGTTTCTGTGCACTCGCTTAAGATTTTAGCGTACACAAGGTCTGAAGGTTCTGAAGAATATCGTCAGAAAATATCAAACTATTATAGCAAGCATGATATTTATGTTGATAGTGATGAGATTATTGTCACCACCGGTGGTTCTGAAGCCTTATTATTTGCTTTTGGAAGTGTGATGGATGTTGATGATGAAATTATTATTCCTGAACCATTTTATGCAAATTACAATGGTTTCTCTACAGCCTCTGGCGTCAATATTGTTCCTGTAATTTCTAAGATTGAAGATAATTTTGCTTTACCTCCAATAGAAGAATTTGAAAAATTAATTACGCAAAAAACAAAGGCAATATTAATTTGTAACCCTGGAAATCCAACCGGATATTTATATAGTAAAGAAGAAATTCAAAAACTTGCTGCTATTGTAAATAAACACGATTTGTTTTTAATCGCTGATGAAGTTTACAGAGAATTTGCTTATGATGGAGTTGAGCATTATTCAATCATGCAAGAAAAGAGCATTCAAGAAAATGCCATCATGATTGATTCGGTTTCTAAGCGTTACAGTATGTGTGGAGCTAGAATTGGATGTTTAGTTTCAAAAAACAAAGAAGTAATTGCTACCGCAATGAAATTTGCACAAGCAAGATTAAGTCCACCAACCTTAGCACAAATTGCTTCTGAAGCTGCTTTGGCCACTCCTCAAAGTTATTTTGATGAAGTTATTGAAGAATATGTAGAAAGAAGAAATACCTTGATTGCAGGGTTAAAAGAAATTGAAGGCGTAAAGGTTGCCACTCCAAAAGGAGCTTTTTATTGTGTAGTAGAATTGCCCATTAAAAATTCGGATCATTTTGCACAATGGTTATTAGAATCTTTTCATGTAGATAATGAAACCGTTATGGTTGCACCTGCAGGAGGATTTTATTCGACTCCCGGAGTTGGTTTAAATCAAATTCGTATCGCCTACGTGTTGAATAAAGAGAGTTTGTTAAAAACAATCAATATATTAAAAGAAGCTTTAAAAGTTTATCCTGGTTAATGCAGATTTCTGAAAACATTTCACTGAAAAAATATAATACGTTTGGTATTGACGTCAATGCAAAACGTTTTATAGCTGTGACTAGTTTTTATGAATTACAAGAGGTGTTAAAAACAGAAAAAGATGTTTTTTTGTTAAGTGGCGGAAGTAATATGCTACTTACTAAAGACATTGACCAGTTAGTTATTCATATCAATATCAAAGGAATTTCTATAGATTCTGAAGATGAAAATCATGTCTACTTAACTGTAAACGCTGGTGAAGATTGGCATGAATTTGTAATATGGTGTATTTCTCAAGACTATGGAGGAATTGAAAATCTCTCCTTAATTCCTGGAAATGTTGGCACCTGCCCTATTCAGAATATTGGCGCTTATGGTGTAGAAGTAAAAGATGTCATTACGAAAGTACAGGCTCTAGAAATTGATACTTCAAAAAAACTAGAATTTTCTAACTCAGCATGTCAATTTGGGTATCGAAATTCTATTTTTAAAAATGAGTTGAAAGGAAAAGTTGTGTTAACATCAGTGAGTTTTAAATTGACTAAAAACGCTCATCAGCTTAATACCAGTTACGGAGCTATTGAAACAGAATTGCAAGATCAAAATATTACAGTTCCAACCCTAGAGGACGTTTCTAACGCTGTCATTAAAATCCGACAATCTAAATTACCAGATCCAAAGCAAATTGGAAATAGCGGAAGCTTCTTTAAAAATCCGGTTATTTCTAGTGAGCATTTCAACAAACTTCAAAAAAAATATTCAAAGATTCCGAGTTACAAAGTTTCAGACGATGAAATTAAAGTTCCTGCGGGTTGGTTAATAGAAACTGCTGGTTTTAAAGGAAAACGATTTGGAGATTTTGGAGTCCATGAAAAACAAGCACTTGTTTTGGTCAATTATGGAAATGCTTCCGGTAAAGACATCTTTGAATTGGCACAAAACATTCAAGAAGTCATATTAAAAACCTTTGACATTACACTTGAAATTGAAGTGAATGTGATACCGTAAAGAATTATCATTTTTAACACTCTAATCCTTTACTATACCTTTTCATTTTTAATTATTACTTACAAAAGGATCTGAATATTTTTCGTCAGAAATAAAGTTATTATCGGTCAAGGTCATTAGAAAATCTATCAACCCTTGTCTTTCAGCCGCAGTAAGATTTAACCTTCGTACTTGTCCACCCGCAACTCGTAATCTGTTATCTAAATCGTTGCTATTTTGAATTCCATTGTCATAATGGTCTACTACGTCCCCCAACGTAGCAAAACGACCATCATGCATATACGGAGCAGTTAATTCTATATTTCTTAATGAACCTACTTTAAAAGCTCCTCTATCATTATTTCCACCAGCAACTCCAGTAACACCTACATCCGTTAAAATTGCATCTAAACCATTATTTCTAGCTTGATCGCCAACAAAAGCATTGGTATCATGACAGTCTGAACATCTTGTTCTATTGCTAAAGAATAAATTTTTACCTAAGTTTTCTGATGCCGTAAAGTTTGGGAAATTTACTTGTGGATTATTAGTTGCAGACAAACCTGCATCGAATTTAGATTCGTAGGAAACCATCGATCTAATGAATTGTGCCAACGAAAGAGAGATTCTTTCTCTGGTTGCAATTGAATCTCCAAAAGCTCTGGCAAAAAGGACTTTATAATAGGTTTCTGCTCCTATTTTGTTTTCTAATTCATCTAAGGTTAATCCCATTTCTACTGCATCTTGAATAGGCATTAGCACTTGATCTTCTAAAGTTTCAGCTCTCTCATCCCAGAAAAATCGTCCATTATTATAAAACTTAGCATTGGCTAAGCCCATAGAGTTTCTTCCGGTTAAACCACCTTCAAAACCAACACTTAAAATGGCTGTATCTGAAAAACCATCTTCTTGATTATGACAAGAAGCACATGCAATCGTATTGTTTGCAGATAGTTTTTTATCATAAAATAAAACTCTACCTAAGGTTGCTCCAGGATTTGTAATGGGATTATTGTTTGGAGTATTGTCTTCATTTTGCAAATCATTGTCCAAGAAAAATGCTGGCAATTGAATATTCGCGTAATTAAATGAATCTTCGGGAAGGTTTAAGATTCCGTTAAAAACATCCTCAATAATTACATCACCATCTGAATTTGAAATATCAACATAATCTTCATCATTATTACAAGAAGTAAAACTGATAACCAACAAAGCAAAAAATAAAATTTTTAAAATTTTCATCATACGATCTTTTAAGATTAAACAAAATGTAATTTTTCATCATTCTTTGCTATTGTTTTATCTTTAGATGTATTGTTTCTAAAAAACTTGCGTTCGCTCTTAAAAATTTTCTCTTTGTGGTGGCGGACCTCTTCTATCGCCCCCTTTTCTTGGAGGCTTCGGACCTCTTTTACGAAGTGCTTTTTGTATGATTACATCAAAACTTGCAGCTTGTTCTTCTGAACATAACTTTCTAACTTGACTAAAAAAAGCAAATAATTCTTGTTGTTTTAAGCTCTCTAAATGCCCTATTTTATTGGTAATTGAATCTGGTGAAAAATTAGAAATATGAAATGAATTGAATAATTCTTTTCTTAACATATCTAAATCATTGTCTAATTGACGCATTTCTCTTCGATGAATTTGATCTAAAAAGGCAAATCGTTCTTCTTGATCTTCTGAAAATTTTAATTCCTTAGTAATAAAGTTTTTTCTTGGAGGATGCTCATTCTTTGGCCCTTTATTAAAAATCATAAAAAGCAATACAAAGTTAGACAGGGTGATAAGAATTAAGAACGTATAAAGTAGTTTTTTCTTCATCTTTAGTTAATTGAAATACTGTTGGTAGATTCTAAATTATAGTCTTGTACAAAAGTTTCGAACTCTGATAGTTGTTCTTGAGAAGTCTCTGTAGAAGAAAGGGAATAATATATTGCGCCAATATTAACACAGATAATCAGTGCTAATGATGCCAATTGAAGTTGCGGACTAAACCAACTAAAAGAAGGCTCTTTAACTTCTTTTTGTTGCTCCAGGCTTTGTAATACTTTATTCTTAAAGAAAGGACTTACTTGTACTTCTTGAATGGAATCTAAAATGTTTAAAGTATTGTTGTTTCCTAAATTTTTGTTTTTTGTTGTTTTCATCACTATATTCTTAGATGCAATATGTTTTTAAAACTTGCGCTTATTGTTCGTTTTTATAAAAATCTTCTAATTTCTTTTGTAAATTCTTTTTCGCTCTAAACATTATCGACTCTACAGAAGACAAACTTTTTCCTGTAATATCTACAATTTCCTGATAACTTTTACCATCTAATTTTGCCAAGGTAAACACAACTCTTTGAGTTTTTGGTAAAGTGTTAATGGCAAAATATATGGTTTCGGATTTTTCTTTATTCTCTAATAAAATTCCTGGATGATTAAACTCCGTAAAGAAATTAGTTTTATCTATTGGTATCTGATTTCCTGTGATGCTTTGCATAAAAGCAAATCGTTTTTTGGCATTCTTTTTTCTAATAAATTCTAAGCATTTATTGGTGCATATTTTATAAATCCATGTAGATAGCTTTGAATCTCCTTTAAATTTAGATACAGATTTATAGACCTCTAAAAAAACTTCTTGCGCTACATCTTCTGCATCTTCTTTGTTGGGTACAAAAGAGATACAGGTGTGAAAAACCTTTTGCTGATAATCATCTAATAACTGACTAAAAGCAGCTTGGCTACCCGATTTTAATTTTTCTAAAAATTCTTCTTGGTTGGTCAAATGAAACGTTTAATTCATATTAGGTTAAAGTATAAAAAACTTAGAATAACGCAACACAATCAATCTACTATTTCTAGAAGAATGATTATCTTTGTACTATCAAAAACGAATAATAATGAAACTTGTTTTAATAACTATAGGATTATTAGCTTTAGGTTTTGCAGGGATTGCAATTAAAATTTGGGCAAAAAAAGATGGAGAGTTCGCTGGAACTTGTGCAAGTCAAAATCCTATGCTTAATAAAGATGGTGATGCTTGTGGTTTTTGTGGAAAAACTCCAGATCAGTTTGACTCTTGTGCTGAGCCAACTCATAATTAATTCTTGATGATTATTACTGTCTTATTCTACATTTTTGTAGCAGTTTCGGTAATTCAACTTTGTTACTACTTATTTTTTCTCTCTTTTATTTTTCACAAGAAAACAAACAAACCTGAAAGTGAGCAACTACCAATTTCTGTGATTGTTTGTGCTAAAAACGAATCAGATAATCTAAAAAAACTAATTCCTCTTCTCTTAAATCAGAATTATGCTAACTATCAATTAGTTTTAATTAATGACGCTTCCAATGATGATACTTTATCGGTGATGGAGAAATTTCAAAAAAAAGACGATCGAATTAAAATTGTGAACGTACAAAACAACGAAGCTTTTTGGGGAAATAAAAAATACGCCTTAACATTAGGAATCAAAGCTGCTAAACACGAACATTTGCTATTTACAGATGCTGATTGTATACCGGCTTCAAAAAACTGGATTTTGGAGATGAGTTCTCAATTTTCAGATAAAAAGTTGATTGTTTTGGGTTATGGAAAATATCAACCTGTAAAGAATTCATTTGTCAATTTATTAGTACGATTTGAAACCTTACTTACTGCTATTCAATATTTTTCTTATGCTAAAATTGGATCGGCTTATATGGCGGTTGGGCGGAATTTAGCCTACACAAAAAGTGAGTTTTTCAGAGTCAATGGATTTATAAAACATATTCAGATTAGATCTGGAGACGATGATTTATTTATGAAAGATGTCGCTACATCCTCTAACACTACAATTGCTGTAACTGCAGATAGTTTTACAATCTCGGAAGCTCCAAAAACCATGAAAGCATGGTTTCGTCAGAAAAGAAGACATCTTTCAACTTCGTCACATTATAAGGTAAAACACAAGTTTTTTCTTGGTTTATTTTATATCTCTAAACTAATTTTATTGCTGTTAATTCCAATCATGCTAATCTGGAAACAAGAAACAATCACATTAAGTTTGTTAGGCAGCTATATTCTGATCAATTATACAATCATCATTTTTTCTGCTAGAAAACTAAAAGAAACGAACACTGTATTTTTTCTTCCATTGCTGGAAATCTTTTTAGTTCTATTTCAATTTGCTATATTTATATCCAACACCATTTCAAAACCAACTCATTGGAAATAACCGAAGAGATTCTAAATCAGCATATTGATAAAGCAAAAGAAGGAAATCAAATTTCTTTCAATTTCTTATTGCATCATTTTTGGTCTGATGTCTATAAATATCAATTAAAAAGGACCCAAAACGATAATGATGCAGAAGATATTACGATCCAATCATTTTCAAAAGCCTTTGATAAAATTGATACGTTTGATAAAAAATATAAGTTCAAAACATGGCTAATCACCATTTCTAAGAACATTCATATTGACCTTTT
>Ga0075467_10004563_pt1 | contig 10202 bp, 8 predicted proteins | sample DEB08_DNA_9_FD_75067 | JGI IMG/M metagenome (GOLD analysis project Ga0075467, IMG submission 75067) | Aqueous microbial communities from the Delaware River and Bay under freshwater to marine salinity gradient to study organic matter... | ecosystem: Environmental > Aquatic > Marine > Coastal ... | reverse complement strand
TGTTTTGAGAGGAGGGTGACAAAACAGGATCAGAAGAACGAACGCAACTACCACCACATGGTGGTGATGAGCTGGAGCAGCGGAGCACCCAAGACAAATAAACTAGGTCAATCACTACGCGCCCTGTTCCTGCGCAAAAGAGCTATATGTACGCCATGCTCCTGCCATGCGCGTTGTTGTTGCTCCTATTATGGCCTGCAGCTGCGTTGACTCTCCACCGTCCATCGCCTACAGCTACAATGATGTCGTCACCATCTCGATTGGTGTGGCATAGACGTGATCTTCGTCTTGCTGACAACGAGCTGTATCACAGTGATCAAAAAACAATCTACTCTCTGTACATATTTGATCCATCGGATTATTCAACGCGACAAACTGGCATCTCTGACGGGAAGGGGGGTCAACTACGTAGTTTGAACCACGGACCACATCTCACGAGAAGGCTCATTGATGCAGTGTATTCGCTGAGACGTGCCTTGCGTTCGCTCGGAGGAGATCTCATTATCCGCACTGGAAACCCACTACAAGTAATACCACAACTTGCACAAGAATTGCTGATAGATGAAGTAGCATTTTCCGAAATACCTGGGCACTACGAGTTCAAACAATCAGAGAAGTTGAAGCATATAGTGCAATATGGAGGGCCGCATCGCTGCAAGGTGTTTACGACATGTTCAATAACGTTGGTGCATCCGAATGATCTGCCAACTGACCCAGATGTTTGGAAAAGATTAGCAAGACCCAATGAAAAGCAAAAGAAGAGAAGCAAAGGGAAAGCAAAGAAATTAGACAATGTCGCCGTGATTGCAAAGTCAAACAAGCAGTCTAATCCAAACATAATAACAATCGATCCGACTTGCTTCGAAGGCATGCCAGCCATAATGGGAGACTTCAGACGAGTTGCACGTACTGCTGCCCCAGTAAGAGAGTTGTATGAGCACCCCAATCCTGAAAGCATTGCAAAGGATCTCACACATGTAAATACAGGAAATGTACCTTCACTAGAAGAGTTGACGAAGCCGCTGCTGGAATCAGATGTTCCAATACTTGGATGTATACCGAATGAACTCGTAATGAAACTTGTAGAATCTGCAAATGATATTCCACACAAAAATGACAACATCGAGGAGCAATCTTTGCTCCATCTCCGTAACTTTGTTCAAAAACATGCAGCAACAGCAGATAGAAGTCTATGCGACGTATCCAACAACAATGCTTCGATGCTTAGCCTTCCACTGGCTCTTGGTACGTTATCGCCACGCCAGGTGTATCATTGTGTCAAGGAAGAGCAGAACAAACTTGAAATCGAACAAGGGAACAGTCCCAGTGATATAAACTGGCTCATTTCTCATATGGAGATGAGAGACTACTTTCTATTCAACTGCTTCCGTGACGGAGCTTCGGCGTATAAGATAAATCCAAAGACACCTGTTCACAAACCAGATACTCCACGTGAATGGCTACCATTATCTGAACACCAAGACAAGTTCATACGGTGGGTAAGCGGTTCGACTGGCTTACCTATGGTAGATGCTGGTATGAAGGAATTGATCAAAACAGGCTACACTTCCAATAGAGTACGGCAGAATATGGCTTCTGTCCTGACGAAGGACCTCAAGCTAGATTGGAGACTTGGTGCCGAGTGGTTCCAGCTATGCCTTGAAGATCACTGCGTTGCAGCCAACTTTGGAAACTGGTCATATTTTGCCGGCACTGGCGGAGACCCAAAGAACCGTCACTTTAGAACAATCAGCCAATGTTTTAGGTACGATCCGAATGGCAGCTACGTACGAAAGTGGATCAACATAAGAGATAATGATGTTGAGGCAGCGCTTCGGCCATGGGCATTTGACAAGGACTGGCTAGAACCTATAGTTAACCCAGAGACACAGCTCACTTTTCATGACAAGGATAAACTGGAAAAGACAGGAAGGCTTTCAAATGGCTAGATGTTCTTGCAGCAGCCTCAACTGATGCAGGTCACCGGACAGGTGATCAGGAGACGCTGTGTGTGTCGTAGCGACACCGTGATGGACCCGAACTCAACTCTCCGATTTCTTTTATTTGAGTTTATTGATGAAAATTCATCGTCTCAATTGTGTCATTGGATCTGACACCACTCAAGAAGGGTTTGGTTGGCTGGATGTTGCCATAAATATCAAAAGTAAACACAAAGTATATAAGAAGAAAATAATAACACGATGACAGAGAAAGTGATTATCCTCGGTGCTGCGGTGAGTAGCTCAGCTCAGCTCAGCTTAGCTCAGCTTAGCTCAGTTCATGTACTTCTAGTTTCTTGACAACTCAACTAACACGATATCTCTTCACTTGTACACAGGGTCGCGACTTTCACGATTTCATGAGCTATTGGAGCCTCCAGCCGAATGTTAGCGTTGTGTGTTTCACCTCAACACAGATTCCAGGAATAGGAGGAAGATTGTTTCCTCCTGAGATGTGTAACAACCACAAGAACGGAAACAGCTATCCGAATGGTGAGTTTTGGTTATGCTTGTTTGCTATTGCCTGATGTATATATATTCTCTTGTTAAAGCAAGTTTCTTACTGTACAACAAACAAAACTCGTTTCCAAATCTGATATTAGGTCTAATGATCTATGACCAGAATGACCTCGAGGCGCTCATCGAAGAGCATGGAGCAACCATGTGTGCTCTGGCTTATAGCGATATTAGTTACGACAGTGTTCAATCGTTGGCTGCCCGCGTAAACTCAAAAGGGTGCAAGTTCATTCAGGTCCCTCCTTCCCTCACACAGTTGCATTCATCGAAACCTGTCGTGGCCATCTGTGCTACTCGTACCGGAACAGGCAAGAGCCAAACTACGCGAGCAATCGCCGACTACTTGAAAAAGAAGGTAAGCAATTGTAGCTGCACATATGACATGTTTCAAGGGCTGAATTTCCATTCATACTCATTATGCTCTCTTCTCATTTTGACAGGGAAAGAAGATTGTCGTAGTTCGTCATCCAATGCCTTACGATAAAAATCTCCTCGACCAGCGCTGCCAACGATATGAGGTGCTTGAAGATCTAGTCCGATACAAATGTACAATTGAAGAGAGAGAGGTAAGTTGATCAGGCACAAGATGAATACTGCTAGAATCCACATCGTCCATGTTGTGCTGACAGACATCATGTACCACCTTGTCAGGAATATGAATTACACATCGAGGAAGAAAATTTGCTGTATGCTGGTGTAGACTACCAAATGATCTTGAGAGAGGCCGAGAAAGAGGCCGATATTGTACTTTGGGACGGCGGCAACAACGACTTTTGCTTCTTCAAGCCAACTGTCACAATCTGCGTCGCCGATGCTTTGCGTGAGGGCCACGAAGAGCATTATTATCCAGGAGAGATCAACATGCGAATGGCAGATCTCGTGTTGATCAACAAGGTGAACTCGCTTCAAAGCCCCGACCTCGCATCTTCCCAAGCTCAACATATTCGTGACTTTTTGGGCAAACAAGACATACCAATCATTCTTGGTAACTCCGTCGTCACTCCCGAAGCACGTGGCCCAACCGGACAGTTGCTTGGCGACTCCGTAGTCAAGGACATGGTTTATGGCAAGAAAGTGTTGGTGATTGACGATGGCCCGACGCTCACACACGGTGGCATGCCTTTTGGTGCAGGATACGTCCTCGCAAAGCAGATGGGCGCTGCAGAAATTGTTGACCCACGCCAAGCAGCTAAAGGTTCTTTGGTTGGCGTCTTCCAGAAGTTTCAACACTTGGAAAAGGTCTTGCCAGCCATGGGTTATGATGAGCGTCAAGTTTCTGATCTACAGGAGACTGTAAGAGGAGTTGATTGCGACTGTATCATTACAGGCACCCCAATAAACCTTGAAAATGTTATCGACGTAGGAAAGAACTGTGTGCGTGCACGATACTGCTTGCAACTTGAAAGGACTTGGAACTGCTTCTCTTTTCATCTGTTTATTTTATACATTTCTCTAAATATCGTGAATATCTTTGACTTTGAACACAAGCTGGGAATCAGCTCATCTTCGTTTTTGTGCATGTCACGTGCACCTTATATAATGGCATTTCACCCACTCACGACTCATCTTCATGTTGAATTGGTGAGAATTGAAATGAGTCCTTTCGCTCAAGGTTAAGATCACTATGGCCACTGCCATTGCCTTGAGGAAAGGGATTGTAGGGAGCAGCATTAGGAGGAACAGACCCAAACGGATAGTAGGAATGAGATTCTGATGAGCTACCAGGATTGATAGACGTAGGGCCAGCTTCAGCTGGAGGAACTGGAGGAATGTATGGCATGTCGCCAGGAGGAGGATAATATGGCATATCGCCAGGAAATTGAGGAGGCGGCGGAGGATGATAAGGTGGATATTGATATCCAAAGTTTGGCGGTGGCATTGTTTGAGGATCAGGAGGTCCAGGAGGTCGATTCATATTGGACTCATCATTTGCCCTTCCATCGGCTTGGTATTGACTTGATACTTGATTCATTTGAGATGGAGGAGGTTGATTCATTTGAGATGGAGGAGGGGGAGGAGGATGATATGAAGGAAAGTATGGAGGAAAGTAGAAGTTTGGATCAAACGGTGGCATGCCGTTTGGAGAAGGCATGTGCGCTCCTGGATCATGGCCCGATGGAGATGGCTGATGAGGTGGCTGATGAGGCCATCCTGGTGGAGGTGGTGGTACTGAATCTGGAGGTGGTGGCGGAGGTGGAGGCATTCCGTACCCTCCAAAATTGGGCGGTTGCGAGTATGGCGAGTATGCATATGGTGGAGCACCCCATGGTGAAGGAGGAGGAGGAGGCATCCCGTTCCAACGAGGATCAGGCCCATGCTGGCCTCGATGCTGACCTCCATAAGGATTAGAGAATGCACTTTCCGGACTTGACCGTACTCCATCTGAATCCTTCTTTCTCTTCTTCGTCTCGCTCCCAGTATTAGACGGAGATGCAAAACTGACCTGTTTTTGATCAAGTCCAAAAGGCGCTGTAGTAGGCATGACGGGCATGGCATAAAAGTTGGGATCCATGACCTCCTGAGATGCCTTTTCTCCTGGTAAAGGACGCCTCATCGCCTCAAGCAACTCTGGCTTTCCTCTCAGGAAGAGCTCATGGTAGTACGCATTCCGATCAGGGCCTTCCTTCCTAATCCTCCTAAACCCCCAGCCATTCGCCTGACGGATGAATGATTCAAACTTTGTCTGGGAAAAGTACTGCGGACAGATTGTGTGCATAAACACATCTTTCTGTCGCACCTTCCAAGCTCTACCGTGGGGCATCCATGAAATTGCATGATGATTGTCTGGGTTAGCAAGCATATCATAGAGCTTCATTGGGAAATTAGTTTCTGGCGTCTGAGGTTTCGGAGTATGTGCGATAAGCTTTCCATCATTCATGGATCTAGAGGAAGGGGCCGACCTAAGTAGTCCATCTACTCGTTGGGCCTGTCGAGGATTACTGACCTTGCTGCTGCTGCTGGTGACGTGATCGGTGGCGTGAGCATGAGGTGTATTAACTTTGGGCGTGTTGACTACTACAGTGTTTTTGTCTGCAGGGGTGTTCTCGCCATGTGCCTCTCCGACTACTGGACGCTGCGGAGGCGTAGACTGTCCTTGTGGTAGTGGTGCATCCTTCTCGACAGCACCAACGCCGATGTCTGCTTTCTTCTGTTGAGTGGCAACAACGTTGTTGCCCGTGGACGACTCTTTAGAGGATGGCGGCGCCTCTGCTCCGACTTGTGCATCTAATGGCCTCCCTCCCGCCGGCGGCTCCAGCGGTACACCCTCCTCCTCATTGGCATAGACGTCGATGCCACCGTCCTTCTCGCTAGACGCCGGCAACATGCTCTTTGCGCTGTCACAATACTACTTCAGAGAAAGAGTGATACAACTACAACAGAGAAAGTCCCATTGTATGGCATGGCGAAAGGTGTGGAGGCAAGCGCCAAGTGCACACAGCACGACCGCGGGAGAAAAAGATTTTGGTGTTAGCGGGCCACTGGCTGTCGTACTCGAACGGTGATTTTCTCTTGAGAATGGATTGAGATACAATTCCCAAGTAAGTGCCCAATTGCATACTAAATTCCGACATACAAAAGAGAAGGGTGGACTCTTGTAGGGGGGATTAGATCGGATGTTTCGTTCCGCTTTCTCGGAAAGCACGGACAGACATGGAGAAGGAGGAGGCAAGAGTTAACCCCTCTTAGGCGCCGGCCGCGACACACACGAGGCCCCTACCATACGCGAGCAAGTATTGTATGGTACATTATGAGCCAGCTCTCTTCTTCTGCTCATGAGCAAGCCTGCTGCAAGCAAGCATCAACGATTTCAGCTAGATCGCTGTCGGTGTCAAGATTTCCTTCGAGAGACGAGAGAGAGCGGGTCTGGCATTGCAACTCACTATCCCTTCTGTTCCCAACATACTTGCAGAGCCAAAAGTAGGGGGAGCAGCTAACACATATTTTACATTTTCGGTAATCCGTTATTGAAATGCTGCATCATCAAAGTTCTCGAAAGTCATTCCTTTGTCTTCTTCACTCGTCGAAGACATCAGTCGCTCAAACACATTCCTTGCTTCTTCTCTTGAAAATAACGTAGAGGATGTGTCTTCCCCACCATCTTCAGCAAAATCCCCATCAAATGCAGACTGCAGCATTTTCTTTGCTTCGAGACGCTGTCTCTCACTATCCACGCACTCCCTCAATATAATTAATCTTTCATCGTAGGTGCGTGCCTGAACGATGCGTTGCATGTGAATGGCCCGTTCCAAAGCCAGGGGCCCTAATTCCTCCGTCGCTCGAGCCTGTACCAACTGCAGTTCTTTCTGTAAGTCAGGACTCAGTTCTTCGAAATCAATTGTCAGTGCTCCACTATCGTCGTCATCATATGCATTAAACTTCTCACTCAAGTCGCCTCCACCACTTGACATGAACTCAGCAAGCTTCGCCTGCAAGTCTTTATGCATGTCATTCTGTGTGGCTTCCAACCGTTTCTCCACAAACTGCGACCATGCCGCAGCCGAAAGCCACATTGCTACTGACCCAATACCAAAAGTCTGAACCGAAACCCTTGTGAACCTACATTCTTCCTTGAGCTCGTGCTGCAGGGCTACCAGTTTGGCAAATGACTCCCGAAGTCCACGCTCTTCCTTTGTAAGGGAATCATCTGAACGTCGATCTACAACAATTTTGGGTGCCAATGGGATTGAAGATCGGTTTGACTTCGAGTTCCTATCATTGTCACTGCCACTCAAGTTTGATCCCAAAGCGGCCATCAAGTCATCCTTGATTTTGTCAGCATCCATGTTCTGTTGCTTTTTGAATGAATCTCCAACGGCAGAACGCAATTCATCCTTGATCCGAGCAACAGCGCTTGAGATATCCTTACTGGCTTGTCTCTTCATTTGCTCTTGCATTTTCATCGCCGTACTGCTCAATGATGAAGACGAAGTTTGTTGTTGTTGCTGTTGGTCATCCATTCCCGCTTGAAGTTCTGTCGAGGCCTTTTCTACACTGGCCATATTCCGCTCTTTGCTAAGCTCCTCTGTTCCAACCAAATCTACGATAGAAGCTTCAGCCATGAGGTATTCATCTCCATCGGGTCCATCCTCCCAACACTCTGGATTAACAAAGCGATGGATCTTGACTCGTCCAATACAATCATGTGTCGCTTCATAATGAGTCTGCAGCAGAATATCCATAATATCTTCACCGTCTTCAACCTCACCATATATCTCCTGATCATCACCTGCCTCAACGAGTTCTTGCAAGTCTTCCAATGATATACTTCCATCCCCACCACTAACATCGTACGACGCCACTGCCGCAACCTCATCCAAGTCACGCAATTGAAACAACAGTCCATATTCAGCAAAGACTCCCTCTTCTTGAGGACTTGCAGCAGTAACGATAAATCTTCGCTTCTCATCTGGATCGGGTGGAAGAGATAAATTCGTGTCACCAGTCTCCTTGGCACGCCGAATGGCGCTCTCCCTCTTCTTACCGTAGTAGCTCCCCATACGTAGCAAATCATCATATAACTTTTTGTATCGAGGTTCAGCAATGGTAAAGACATGTCCCTTGGTATGCGGTAAGAACGCGGAAGTTCCCGAGAACAGTGGTCCGAAGGAAGATGTCATGGAGGATAGACCTACTCCTGATAGACCTTCTTCGTCCCACACTCCACCAGTATAACTCATGCCGATAATATCTTCTGCGGAAATGGCGTCGAGAGTATGATCATCGTGATCATCGTCGTTGTTTGTGAGTAAACCATCTAGTCCATGAACCATTTTCATTGGTAATACTGGCAATACATCAATATTGTCAAACCCTGGAGGGGCTGAAGAAGATGGTGATATAGTTTCGTAACGATCTTGATTGGCACTTTCCCTTCGAGATTCAGATGACTTGGTGTATGGCGGTTTGAAGGGTTGTTTGCCTAATTTGACAGACGGTAGCCATGATATTTTGTTCAAGTTTGCCTCCATGTCATCATAGTCTTCTTCATCTTCATCGTAGTCTCCATCGTCAAAACCTTCTTGATTATCATTTTGACTCATGTGACGTATCGGTGATGAACGATGACGCTTATGCCCAAATAATGGGCGAAATAAATGATTGGTCGGTGTAGAGGCTACTGAACTTCTTTTACTTCCATCATATCTGCCGCTATTGATCCTCCGTAACGGCGATGACACAAAACACGGTCGATGCACATCATAACTTGTAGATGCAACCGCAACCGCTGCACAGCATATTGACAACTGTATTATCTTATTATTATTTGGTCTTTTCATGGTGTGATGTTCTCGACTTCAAATGATATCTCTCAGCCGCAACGCTGCCATTGTTCAAGATTCGTGGCCTTCCACTTTTGCAGCGCTTGATGTTCCACCTTCCACCTGTAGTGATCCCGAAGCGATAATTGGCGATATTCAAAAGGGGTACGTGTCGGGATCTTCCATCGCATTGCCACTGCCAACAAGCCGGCCACTCCGCTCGCTCGGTCTCGAGCCGAGCCGAGCTGCACAACAACCCACTCGCTCCACACAATATCTCACAGAACAAACAACGAAACAACCATGTGCGGACCAAGTCAAAACCCTATCAAACCTCCACTCCGGCTGCTGCTCACCCAAGAGTCCTTCAATGCTACTCTCCCAGCCAAGGATGACTCAAACAAGCTCCTACAGCACTCACCCTACCGCTACGGCCTCGGAGGTCCCGACAGCATCTCCACAATGCTCACAGTCTCCATCAAGGTTCTGCTTCTATTCACACTCGAGCATATAGTCCGACTAATTATCCAAAAGTTTTCACACGTAGATCCAATCCTACATGTTGAGCGAAATCGTCACATCTTGGCTAGGCATCTTGCAGTCGACTTTGGCAGTCTTGCCATCTGTGGCTTCATTGCCGTGAAGAATAGACATACAGTCTGCGGAGAATTAATCACACATATGAAATCATGGGGAAAGTCAGATTCAATGAGTGATGAAGAAACTGAAAGGCGGGTATTCACTTATCATCCTGCAAGTCAGCAAATGATGGTTTGGTTCTTTGCCTATCAAGTGAAGAACATGTATGATACAATCTATTGGAATGATGGGATTGAATTTGTCATCCACCACATCTTTGCAGGAGCGGCTGCATGGGGTGGAATGTTCCCAGGATGTTGTCACTTCTATGCTCTGTTCTACTTTGGTTTCAGCGAACTATCTACCGCGATTCTATGCTTACTGGCCAATTTTGATGATCAGTTTGGAGTGGTTGGATTGGAGAAGGTATTTCCAAAAACAAAGATTGTGCTTGGTGCGCTGTTTGTTACCTCGTTTATTGTTTGTCGGTGTATCATGTGGCCATTTGTAACGCATCACTTCTTTAAGGATACGAAAAAGGCACTTGCAAGTACACATCCTTTGGCGGCTAGCCGTAGGAACTTTCTTCATCTTCTCCGATTTTGCTGTTTTGGTCTAAGCTTGATTCAGTTTTTCTTTGTTGCCATGATTATTCAAACTGGTAAAGAGGAACTTGCGAAATTGATGAGCTAGAAAGTAAAGATTAGAATACTTAAAGCTGGTAGACTCTGACTAGTCTGATTTCTAATCGTCTGATATATTTTAGGTACAATTCATTGAACTTTGTTCAGCATTTTTTTGTTCGTCTCTATACACTTTTGACAATCACGGCGGTCTCTCTATTCTA
>Ga0075467_10004562_pt1 | contig 10203 bp, 6 predicted proteins | sample DEB08_DNA_9_FD_75067 | JGI IMG/M metagenome (GOLD analysis project Ga0075467, IMG submission 75067) | Aqueous microbial communities from the Delaware River and Bay under freshwater to marine salinity gradient to study organic matter... | ecosystem: Environmental > Aquatic > Marine > Coastal ... | reverse complement strand
TGCGACCGCCTTGGTATTGCTGTTCGAAATGAAGATGGAGAAATGACAATTCTCAATGGAAATCAGGCAATGGTCATCAAGACATACTTCTTATTGGAACAATGGCAAAAAGAGAAGCGATTAAATGGAAAGCAATTTATCGCATCTACTATTGTGTCAACACCAATGATTAAAAAAATTGCTGCGAAATTCGAAGTTGATTACAAGGAAGGATTGACAGGATTTAAGTGGATTGCAAAAATGGTAAAAGATTTTCCTGAGCTTGAGTTTATTGGTGGTGGAGAAGAGAGTTTCGGCTATATGGTCGGGGATTTCGTTAGAGATAAAGACGCGGTGACCGCTACCCTATTGGCCTGTGAAATAGCGGCAATTCAAAAGGATAAGCAAAGTAGTCTGTTTGCTTATCTTCAGAATATTTATGATGAGGTTGGATATTATAAAGAACATCTAATTTCAGTAGTCAAAAAAGGGAAAAAAGGTGCGGAGGAAATTTCAGAAATAATGAAAAACCTGCGTAGTAATCCTTATCTTGAAATTGCAGGAAGTAAAGTTGTGCGAATTGAAGATTATTCGAAGAACGAGGCCTATAATGTAGAAAAAGGAGTTTCCGAAAAATTGAATATTCCTCCGTCGAATGTGCTAATATATATTACAGAAGACGGCAGTAAAATTGCAGCGAGACCAAGTGGAACGGAACCAAAAATAAAATTTTACATCAGTGTAAACGCTGAAAAACAAGAAATGCTTGAGAAAAAAATAGATAGCATTGTCTCACATCTAAATATGGGCTAAGCCTTACCGCCAATGAATTATTTTAAAAAAATACTTCGCTATGCGATTCCTTACAAAAGATATGCCTACCTGAATATTTTTTTTAATGTGCTGTATGCCCTATTTAGCACCTTATCTTTTGTTGCTATTATTCCGGTTTTGCAGGTTATTTTTAGCGAACAGCGAGATGCAAGCGTTGTGCCTGTTTACGAGGGCATTACCAACCTTAAAACCTATTCTCAAGAATATCTAAATTTTTTAATTGTAGATAGCATCAATAAATATGGTGATTTCAAAATACTTATGTTTATGGTGGGTGTTATTATTTCATTGTTTTTACTAAAAAACTTAAGCAATTACCTTGCAATGTATTATTCAACATTTCTTAGAAATGGGGTTTTAAAAGATTTACGAAATGCTCTTTTTAGTAAGGTAGTACAATTTCCATTGGCATTTTATTCTGAAAAAAGAAAAGGTGATACCATCTCGCGTATTAGTGGTGATGTTGATGAAGTTAAAAATTCGGTATTGTCTGTTCTTGAAATGATTGTTCGTGAACCGCTCACGATTGTCTTTTCATTAGCTACAATGCTATTTATTAGTCCGAAGCTAACGCTCTTCGTTTTTCTGTTTTTACCTGTTTCTGGTTTCATAATATCCCGAATTGGTAAGTCGTTAAAAAAAGGATCTTTAAAAGTACAAGAAGAGCAGGGTGTTTTTCTATCGATTCTTGAAGAGACTATGGGCGGGCTAAGAATTATAAAAGCATTTCATGCTGAGTCTATTTTTCAAAACAAATTTGAAGATTCCAATAAGCGTTTTTACAAACATTCTAATGCCGTTTTGAACCGACAAAATATGGCTTCACCCGTAAGTGAATTACTGGGAATAACAACTATAGGAATTTTATTAATCTATGGAGGCTATTTGGTCTTTGTAGATAAAACCTTAGGAGCGAGTTTCTTTTTAGGCTATATAATGCTTGCCTACAACATCTTAACCCCTGCAAAGGCCATAGCCAAAGCAAGTTACTCCTTAAAACGAGCGGATGGTTCTGCTTTAAGGATATTAGAATTATTGGAAACAGAAAATACAATTGTCGATATTGAAAACCCAATAGAAATGACATCCTTTAAAGAACGCATCTCTATAAAGAACATATCGTTTAAATATGAAGATCAATATGTTCTTAAAGATTTTTCTTTAGAGATAGAAAAAGGTAAAACTGTTGCACTGGTTGGACAATCTGGAAGTGGAAAAAGCACCATTGCAAATTTATTAACTCGTTTCTACGACGTTAATGAAGGTACTATACAAATAGATGGTGTGGATATTAAGAATATCTCTAAAAGATCTTTAAGAGGATTAATGGGAATTGTTTCTCAAGATTCGATTCTCTTTAATGACACCGTTGGAAACAATATTAAACTGGGAAAATACGATGCTTCAAAATCAGAATTAATCGACGCAGCAGAAATTAGTAACTCCTACGAGTTTATAAAGGAACTCCCTGAAGCCTTTGATACAAATATAGGTGATAGTGGAAACAAACTCAGTGGCGGTCAGAAACAACGATTGAGTATCGCGAGAGCTGTTCTCAAGAATCCACCTATAATGATTCTTGATGAAGCAACTTCTGCACTAGATACTGAAAGTGAAAGACTTGTTCAAGACGCTTTAGAGAATATGATGAAGAATCGGACTTCCATTGTTATCGCCCATAGGTTATCTACTATTCAAAAAGCAGATACGATTGTAGTTTTATCTAAAGGAGAAATTGTTGAAATTGGAAAACATAGTGAGTTACTTGACAAAAAAGGGGTGTATTATAACTTGGTAGAAATGCAATCTTTGGCATAGATAATCCAATATCTCTATAAATAATAAAAAGAGCGGTTTGGGTTCCGCTCTTTTAATTTTGAAGTCAGTATAATTGGGGCTCATACTGACTTCTGAAAACATAAGTCTATTAAGTATGATACAAATATATACGTTTTAAGGGTTACTCGCAAATTTATTTTGCACTTTGTCTGCAATATATGTATTTAATCGATTTTTATATCCTATAATGTAACTATTTTCCTACACAATAATTATCAATACAATACCTCATATTTACAGCATAAAAAAACGGGCCAGCCCCCGCTTAAGCCCGTTTTAATTATATTCCTACATAATTTGGGGCTTAAAAGAAAAGCACTTATTAAGTAGAACTAGACAAAAATAGTAAATATTTTCCTACAAAAAAATTTATTTGCATTTTAATCGATTTTTTTTGCGTTTAATCGGTTTTTTTGACATAATAGCCATTTAAAATGATAATTAAACCTTTTCACTTTATCTTAGTCTTATTAATAAAGACGCCTATTTGTGACAGAAGAAAAATCATTAGTAAGAGCTTTAAAGTCTGATACAGAGAAGGAGGTCGCTTTTCGAATATTAGTCTCTAAGTATAAAGAACGGTTGTATTGGCAAATACGCAAAATTGTTTTTGATCATGATGACTCAGATGATGTCCTGCAAAACACATTTATAAAGGTTTTCAGAAATATTAATTCATTCAAGGAGGATAGTAAATTATATACCTGGATGTATAGAATTGCAACGAACGAGGCTATTACTTTTATTAACAAAAAGGCCAAAATGGCTAAGATAACAATAGAAGATGTTAAAAATAGAGCAATTGACAACCTTGAAAGTGATGTTTATTTTGAAGGCGATGCGATTCAAATCCAATTGCAGAGGGCAATCGCAAGTCTACCTCAAAGACAGCAACTAATATTTTCTATGAAATATTTTGAAGAGCATACATTTGAGGAACTTTCCAAAATATTAGACACCTCTGTCGGCGGGTTAAAAAGTAGTTACCATATTGCAGTTAAGAAAGTAACGGCTTATGTAAAGGCAAATGAAATGAGTTTTAATAACAAGTAAAACTTTTAATTTAATTAATAGTCCTAAGAAAGTGGAAGATAAAAAATACAAATCCGGATTTAAAGTGCCAGAGAATTATTTCGATAGTTTTGAAAAACGGATATTTGATACTATTGAGTCAGAAACCTTGCCTAAGGAGACTGGTTTCAAAGTACCTGATGGTTATTTTGAGAATCTGGAGGATACTATTCTACAGAAGTTAACAGCTACAGACAAGCCTCGGAAAGTGATTCCATTAAATTCAAGAAAAACTTGGATTTACCTAACCGCAATTGCCGCTTGCCTTGCTGTTATTATCTCGATGCTTATTAGGGATGAAAGTATTGTAAAGCAGTTAGATTTAATTAAAACTGCGACTATAGAGAATTATATAGACGAAGGATATTTAGATCTCGAAAGTTATGAAGTTTTGGCATTGTTAGATGATGAAGATCTTACAAGTATCAATTTTGAAAGCGATATTTTTTCCGAAGAATCTTTAGAGAATTATTTATTGGAAAACAGCATCGAAGAAACCTTATTAATAGAATAAACATGAAAAAAATTATTATTATCCTGTTTTTTGTCAGCGCTGGACTTTTTGCTCAGCCTGATCGACATGAAAAGATTAGAACTCTTAAAATAGCATACATTACACAAGAATTATCATTAACATCATCCGAGGCAGAAAAATTCTGGCCTGTCTACAATGCTCATGATTCCAAAATAACTGAATTGCGCATATCCGAGCGCCGAGATGTCGGTTCTAAATTAAGAGACGGATTAGATACGTTATCCAATGAAGATGCAAATGCGTTGATTGATAGATGGCTCCAAATTGAGTCTGAAACTTTAAAACTACGACAGGAATTAGTCTTAAATCTTCGGAAAGTTCTTCCTCCAAAAAAAATAATTCAACTTCGAAAGGCTGAAAATGATTTTAAACGAAGATTACTAGAACGATATAAAGGAAAGCAAAGAGGTAAAAGAAATTAATTTGCCGTATAACAGAGTCATCTAGATCTTGGGGGCAAGACCACTGCCCTTTGCGCTAACTAATTACCAACTATCCCAAATTGCCACAAAAGTTTTAAAGAAATAGCTGTGCATGGCCACTAAAGAATTAATACATTTCATTAGCTTGGTTTTGGATTGTTGTAAAGTAATATTTCACACTAAAAAACGACAAGATTAAACTGAATCTACTTGTCTATTGATTCTTCTTCCTTCGTCTAGCTTGTTTCTTCTAAACACAAATATGTGTATCATTCTCGAGGCATAGCTCAGAAAAATTTAAACGACTAAACTATTCTCTGAATGTCAATTTTGAAATCTTATTTCGGCCTGAAGCAAAAGCAATGCTGTCATTCACAAATTCAATGGCATAAAAACCTTCAGCAGAGAGCTCAATCCAATTTTCACCCTGGTCTTTACTATAAGAGACGCCCGGCGACCCCACGGCCACAATTCCCCTAGCATTACTCCCAGGCAAGAATTTTACTGAAGACCTATATCCAGGATCTTTTCCATTACTTAACAATTTCCAAGTTTTTCCACCATCTTTTGTTATTGCTTTATTTCCTTCGTTAAAATCTTTATTGTCCCAATCACCTCCAACAATAATACCTGTCTTCTCATTAAAAAAATCGATACTATAGATTCCTGTCATAGCCTTTCCTTGTAAAATAGGGGTGTTAAAAACTTCCCAGGTCCTCCCCTTGTCGGCAGAATGAAAGACGCGCGCTCTTTTACCACCGCTAGCAATCCAAACATTATTCTTAAAAATAGTAATGTTAGAGTTACTTGCTGCAAAGGCTGCTTCACCGGTTTCAACAAGTGGCAGGCTTTCACAATCCAATTTCTCCCAGCTATCACCGCCATTTCTCGTTGTAATTACCGATAAACAATTAGCAATTGGGTCACCCATCGCAATGCCCTCCGAGGAATTAAAAAATGCCATCGAATCGTAAAAAACTTTTTCTCCTTTTTCTACGTATACCTCCTCTATATTAGTAGCTTCATTACCACTAACCTCTATTTTATACAAGACCCCAGGATTCGCAATACTTAAGACAAAAACTGCATCTTTCGTAACCGCTATCGATCTAAAATGTAACAATGAATCCTCATACTTTATAGTTGCAAGTTTTGGAACGGCCTTATCTACGAGTCCGACTTTACCCGAATTAGCCGCAAACCAAACTCTATCCGCATCAATAGGAGCTATTGCGCGTATGCTTAAACTATCGGTAAACACTTGCTCAATGCTTACAGATTTGTAATTGGGGGCAGTGTCTAGATTGCAAGAAGCGCAAAGGAGAACACTGAAAAGTACAATGAAATACCGCATTTATTTTTTTTTGTCAAAAGTAACAAAAGTATTCATTGCTATTATGATACCTTTGCATCTTCTTACGCCGGAGCATTAATGAAGGTGTAAACCAATAAATTAAAAATGAAATTACACCGTAATTTAGTATTTGCTTCAATAGATTCTCTTCATGATATCTTCAATGAAAAGAAACAAGCAGACAAAGTGCTAAGAAACACACTAAAGAGAGATAAGCGCTGGGGATCCCGTGATAGGAGTTTTATTGCGGAAACAACTTACGATATTGTACGATGGAAGCGCCTATATGCTGAAATTGCTGAAGTTAAAGAACCATTTGATCGTGGTAACTTGTTCAGAATGTTTACGGTTTGGGCGACCTTACACGGTATAGCCATTCCAGACTGGCCACAATTTGAAGCGACTCCAACACGACGTATTAAAGGAAGGTTTGATGAATTGTCTAAAATTAGAAAATTACGCGAATCTATTCCCGATTGGTTAGACGAACTTGGAGAAAAAGAATTAGGAAAAAAATGGGATAAGGAAATTGCAGCCTTAAACAAACAAGCGTCGGTTGTTTTACGAGTGAACCCGTTGAAAGCAACTGTCGAGGAAGTCCAAGCCAAATTAGCTGAGGCGGAAATTCAAACTGAAACTATTAAAGGATATCCTCACGCCCTTAAACTAGTAGAAAGAGCTAATGTTTTCAGTACAGATGCTTTTCAAAATGGCTGGTTTGAAGTGCAAGATGCCTCCTCTCAGAAGGTAGCTGAACTTTTAGACCCTAAACCTGGGATGCGGGTTATTGATGTCTGCGCTGGTGCAGGAGGTAAAAGTCTGCATATCGCCTCCTTAATGGAAAACAAAGGTCAGGTTGTTTCGATGGATATTTATGAAAATAAATTGACTGAACTAAAAAGAAGAGCCAGAAGAAATGGAATTCACAATATTGAGACTAGGGTAATCGATTCTACGAAGGCAATTAAAAAACTATTGGGTAAAGCCGATAAATTATTAATAGACGCGCCCTGTTCTGGTCTCGGAGTTTTAAGACGTAATCCAGATGCAAAATGGAAATTAGAGTCCGAATTTTTGGACAAGATAAGAGCTACTCAGGTTGAAATATTAGACTCCTACTCTAGAATGGTAAAACCTGGCGGTCAAATGGTCTATGCTACTTGTTCTATTTTACCATCAGAAAATGAAAAGCAAGTGAAAGCATTCTTAAAGCGAGAAGCTGGACAGGATTTTACGATGACAAAGGATCAAAAAATACTTCCAAGTACCTCTGGATTCGATGGCTTCTATTTAGCACTACTTCAGAAGAAAGAATAATAACAAATACGAATCAATTACATCGGCTTAGAGCAATCGAGGTACTAGAAGCAAGACTTTTTTTTCCTAGTTCTTGGTTTGGATCATTGGATTGTTAGATTGTTAGATAGTTGGATCATTAGAGTCTTGTTTTTCTCAAATCTCACTTCTCAAATCGAGCACAGTCACTACGAGTGAAATTCAAATTACGACAGTAAATTTGAATTTAGTATCGAGAAGTCACTTCTTAATTATAGATTGTTCGATTCTTGGACCTGCCTGCCGGCAGGCAGGTTGTTAGATTGTTGGATCATTAGAGTCTTGTTTTTCTCATATTTCACATCTCAAATCGAGCACAGTCAATACGAGTGAAATTCAAATTACGACAGTAAATTTGAATTTAGTATCGAGAAGTCACTACTCATATCTACCTTCTCGATTGTTAGATAACTGGATTCTTGTTTTGGGTTTTTGGTTTTGATTAAAACTTTTACTTTCAATACTTTACTTTGAACTTCTTACATTTCTTCTATCAATGAGCAAAGCGATTAGTCTTTCTTCTATCAATGAGCAAAGCGATTGGTCTTTCTGCTATCAATGAGCAAAGCGATTGGTCTTTCTTCTTTCTTCTAAACACCAATCTAGACACTTCATACGAAGAGATCCTCAGAAAACTCAACTAAATATTAGGCATAAAAAAGAGCGGACTAGGCCCGCTCTTTTAGTATTATGTATGATTGAATTATTTTACAATAATTTTTTCAGATTTTGAAGAAGTTGACCCAAGAGTACCTACTTTGATAATATAAACACCACTTGCTGCCGAAGACATATCTAGTGTAAATCTATACCCATTAGCATCATTTCTACTTGTCGTTTTAACTGACAATTGTTGACCTAACATATTATAGATACCCGCATAGATTGTTTCGTCTAAACTCGATGTAAGAAGAACTTCAAATAGTTTGTTATCGGATGAGATTACTACCATTTCAGAATTATTAATAGCAATATCACTCAATCCTAAAACACCAATATTAGCAGTATAATCTTCTGTTTCACCATATGTACTTTCATCACATGGATCATTTGACACAGGTGCTTGCCAATTACTTTTTGCTCTCATTCGGTGTTCTCCCAATGCAGCGCCAGCTGGAATAACTAAATCAACTGTCTCTGTATAAGTACCACCAGCTTGACCAGGAGCAATCACAAAATTCGGAACAACAATTTCATCAGCAGTGAAATCTGAATCATCATTAAAATCTATCCAAACTTGTACATTTTGATCTCCGTAAGCCGTAGTAAATGTAATATCGTTTGTACTATCCGAATCAAGATTTGCAATCTGACCTGTGAAATCTGCATAACCTTCACATCCAGATACGTTGTTTATTTCAGCAATCTGAACCAATTGAAACCCATCACCAAAACTACAATCCGCTGTAGGCTGACATAATATATTTTCTACTACCACCATTGTTTCATCATTAGACACTTCCCCATCTCCAACTAGAGATGTTGATGCAACGATTGTATAAGAGCCAAGCGCAGAAAAATCGCCTTGGGTTGCAAAATCGAACACAATTTCGTCTTCAGAATTAATTGTTCCTGTGAAGGTCTCAACAACAGGAGTACCAGCATCAATAGTATACTGAACATCGAAACCTGTTTGTGGAGAAGCTCCAAAATTCTTAATATTTACAGAAACAGTTGACATACCAAGACCTGAACCAGACTCTGGGCTAGTGATCTCTATTGCGCCCACATCGTTTGCTAACAAATGTGTTACTTCTTTCGTAGAACTGTCATTTGGTGAAAATTCATCACCTACTAATACTGTCTTTGCTTCAATAGAATAAGTCTGTCCTGAAGTAGATAAATCTAAAGTCTGAGCAAAGGTGAATGTATCAATAGACCCGGCAGTAATTGTCCCTGTAAAGGTTTCCGAAGCCATTAAGTTTCCATCCAACCATAATTCTAATGGAATATTTGATTGTGAAGTTGTACCAAAATTACGGATACTAATCTCAATACTCTCAGAGTTCGTTAAAAGACCATTTGAAGGGGTAATGATATTACTCGATCCAACATCACTAGCAAATCCTCCAGTCAGAGAAAACGATGCAACGCGGGAAGCCCATGCATTATTCGCTGCAAAGTATTCCACTGTATGCCAAAATGTGAAATTATTTGGATCCATAGTCATATGAGAGTAATCTCCAAAACGATTACTAAAAGTTTGAACACCGCCTCCAGCAACTATTTCAGTTTCTGCGATAGTCATTTCACCTAAAGGATCTCCATCGAATCTTCCAGTATAGCGAATACCTGCTGGCATCGTGGCACTGGCTATATTAAAAGCCAAACCAATATTTCCTGCCGCATCCATTGCTGCACTACCCATAAAACGGCTATTTCCATCAGCTGGAGCGTACGTCCCTTCCTGATAAATTGACCAATCGTTTACCGCGTCATTTCTTAATTCTATCCAACGAATTCCTCCAAGATCATTTCCATCAACATCAGTAAGGAAAGTGATCACCCAAGAATTGTGAGTTCCAAAACTTCTGTAATTAGCTGCATATGAAATAATTCCGCCAATCATATCTATCTTTTGACCTGTGCCTGGCTGCTCAACATCACCAGAACCAAAAGGTGCGAATACCGAATCAAACGGTGCGGTAGGTACCTCCAAAGGAGTAGAGGAAATTGTTGAATTAGCAGGTGTTGCCCAATCAACATCCATTTCCCAAATTTTTAAGTGGTCATTTGCAATACCTCCACCCCATCCATCATCCTGAAGGTAGGTTACATAGGCCGGAGCATCTGCAGGAAACGTTGTCCCTAAGAGGTTCGACGGTTCAGGGCTC
>Ga0075467_10004560_pt1 | contig 10205 bp, 13 predicted proteins | sample DEB08_DNA_9_FD_75067 | JGI IMG/M metagenome (GOLD analysis project Ga0075467, IMG submission 75067) | Aqueous microbial communities from the Delaware River and Bay under freshwater to marine salinity gradient to study organic matter... | ecosystem: Environmental > Aquatic > Marine > Coastal ... | reverse complement strand
GGAGAGACGCTGCGCAAGATGTTCAACCTGGCCATCCAGTGGGGCTGGCGGACCGACAATCCGGCGTCAGGGTTCAAGAAACGCATCGAGACGGCGCGGGAGCGCTTCCTGTCACATGAGGAAATCGCGCGGCTGGCCGAGGTTCTGGATGCGGCCGAAGATCAGCGCGCCGCCAGCATTATTCGGATTTGCATGCTGACTGGCGCTCGCGTTGGCGAAGTGCGTCAGGCACGGTTCGAGCAATTCAATCTCGAACTCGGGATCTGGTCAAAGCCAGCAGCTACCACCAAGCAGCGCAAGGTTCACAGGGTGCCGATCTCTGCCGATGTGGCCGCGATCGTGCGTCAGCGGGCACTGGTCGTGCGCAAGAAGAACCCATGGCTGTTCCCGGGCGATGTGCCAGGCCAGCCCGTCAAGGAAATCCGCCGCTTCTGGATCAATGTGCAACGAGAGGCAAATCTGCCCGACGTCCGCATCCACGACCTGCGCCACACCTTCGCGTCGCTTCTGGTCAGCGGTGGAGCCTCGCTCGAAATGATCGGCAAACTGCTCGGGCACAGCCAGATCCAGACCACCCTGCGCTACGCGCATCTGATGGAGTCGCCCCTGCGTGCAGGAGTCGATGCTGTAGCTGGTATGTTCCGACCGCGCCCAAAGATCGTTCATGATGCGGATGCCGCGGTGGAAGCCAAGCGCGCCTGAGATATCTGGGCCGCTTACTTCTCGTCGCGCAGGGCACGCCAAAAGGGGCGCAGACGGCGGCGGATGGTGCTCTCATCCGGCACGTCGCCGTTTTCGGCAACATCGGCAAACCAGTCCTGCAGTTCTCCGATCAGTTCCGCCTGAGTGTCGGGGATGCCATGCTCGTGGATGCGCTTTAGCAAAGTGACATACATGCCTTCCCAATCATAGGGAGAGAGCGCGCCGGTGCCGCCGCCAATGCGGCGCAGCAGATCGTACTCGTCCTCGAAGCGCAGCACGTCTTGGCCGCTGATCAGCAGGTCCGCGATTGAGACTTCGACGCCATCGGCAGGTTCGGTGATGTAACACCACTCGTCTGAATGCTCTGGTTTGATCCGCTGCAGCTTGATGACCGTTGGCCCAGTTCCTGTGCGGCGAAAGAGGGGCAACATGTCCATCGGCGAGATCGTGATCTTGCCAGAGACCTTTTCGTTTTCGCAGGTCGCGATCGGAATGCCTGTCACGATGTCCAGTTTGCCCTCGGTGGCCCAGCCGCCAATGTCAGCAATGGTGCAGCCCCATCGCGAGGCTGTTTCGTGAAGGGTGAAGAATGCTCTGGGGGGTAACGCCATGTAGACTCCTTTTCTCGTTCTGAGCTGACGCGGCATGCCGCCATGGGATGATGGGGCACCGTCAGGGGGTGATGTGAGGAAGGAGGCGTCCAAGCAGTCGAGTGATGAAGGCGTGCTTTGACCAAGGTGCTCCAGGCACCTGTCAAATTCTTCAATCGTTCAGCATGATTACGACGAATCGCCCTCAAATACTCTATAACGCAGGTGCTACGTCAAAAACTGTCGGGGAGGCGCGCAGCATGTCGTTTCAGAAGGCACAGGACCTGTTGAAGCTGGCTGGCCTGTCAGCCGGAAGGCATCGCGGCATCAGCGTGAAGGAGGTCGCCGAGGAATTCCGCGTCAATGAGCGCACGGCCCAGCGCATGATCTATGCCCTGAAAGAGGTGTTTCCGAGTATTTCGCACCAGACCGACACCGATCGGCGCCGAAGATGGAAGCTGCGTGACACGAGCATGCTGGGCATGCAGGGCATATATGAACGTGAACTGATCGCGCTCGAGATGAGTATCCGGCGGGCTGAGCGTGAAGGGGCCCCGGTAGATGCCAGCGCCCTGCGTACTTTGCGCGACCGATTGGTGGCGACGCTACCTTCCACCCATGCGCGAAAGACCGAAGTGGATGCAGAGGCGATCCTCGAGGCAAAGGGTTATGCCTGTCGCCCAGGCCCCAAGGTGAAAACCTCATATGACGTTATGCTTATCGTCTCGGCCGCGCTGAGAGGTCCCTTCCGGCTTGTCATTCAGTACCAGGGCACACAAGATCCCGAGCCGCTCCGGCGCGTGATCGAACCCTACGGCCTTCTCCTGGGGACGCGGCATTACCTGATCGCGCGTGACACGGCAAAGGACGCGTCGTTGCGCCGGTTCCGTTTAGACCGGGTCGGGCACGTCGAGATCACCAATGAGTGGTTCGAGAAAGACAAGGATTTCAGCCTCGAAGCCTATGCGGCCCAATCCTTCGGGTCGTTTCACGCGGATGCAGAGGTTTCCCGCGTCGTCTGGCGCTTCAGCCCGGCTGCTGCGGCAGCCGCGCGCGAGTTTGAGTTCCACCCGAAGCAGGAGATTGTCGAGCAGGACGATGGCGGCCTGCTTGTAATTTTCGAGGCCAGTGGACTGGTTGAAATGGCCTGGCATCTCTACAAGTGGGGCGATGCGGTCGATGTGATCGAGCCGGCCGTGCTGCGGGAGATGGTGGCGAGTTTTCAAAACAGCAGGATCACCGTGCTTCCTTGAGTGGCTTGGCTGTGCGTCGTCTGGTGGGCCGCCACGTGCATGGTTGCAGAGGGCGGAAAGCGGTCAGTCGCTAAGGTCATCATGAATGGCAGCTTCGCCCTCTCGCGCGCCTGCTGACTGGTCACCGACCCGCTGGCCGGCTGGATCGGCGCCGGTGCCCGGTCTGTGCGTCACGGCGCTCATCGGCGCGGCTGGCCTCGTTGCAGTGCTGCGCCTATGGCCCGCGAACGATCAGACGATCTTGCGGCACGACCTTCCTGACCTGCCCGCCGATTATCTCCACCTGTGAGAACACGGGCCCCACCACACCCATGCCGTCTTCATCGACAACCTGCATCGCCGTTGGCCAAAGGCGGCATGAAACACGGCCGACACAATTGTCAGGCGGCCAGATAGCGGGTGAAGACCTCGTCTGAGCCATCGCGGCGGATCAGCAGGACGTCGTAGGCCTCACGCTGACTTTCAGGTCCCATTCCGGGCGATCCATAGGGCATCCCCGGAACGGCAAGCCCGACCGCGTCCGGACGCTCCTCAAGCAGGCGCCTGATATCGTTCGCAGGGACATGGCCTTCGAGCACATAGCCCTCGATCATCCCTGTGTGGCAGGAGATCATTCTTTGCGGTACGCCCACTTCGGCCTTGTAGGTCATCAGGAGAGTGCCGTAGCGCTCCTCGTCCGTCACGGTGAAACCCTCGTCCCGAAGATAGGCGACCCAGGCGTTGCAGCATTCGCAGCCGGTTCCCTTGACGACATGGATCGACGGTCCCGCGCTGCGCACCGGACTGGCCGCGAAAGCCGCGACGGCGAGGCCGGACAGCAGCATTGTGCGGCGGGTCAGAAGGGGCATGTTGGTCATGTGGCTCTCCGGAAAAACAGGTGTGGCTGTCAGGTCAGAACCCTGCGGATCTTTGGCAGGGCGAAGCGGCGGTCCTCGTGGTAGTCGATGATGCTCGCAAAGCGTCCGTCGGCGCGGAACAGGAACACGCCAGCGGTGTGATCCATGGTGTAATCTCCATCGCGGGGCACCTTTTCGATCCGGGCGCGGAAGCCTGCGACGGCGCGTTCGACCTCAGCCAGCGGACCGGTCAGGCCGGTAATCCGCGGATCGAAGTTCGCCAGGTAGTCGGCCAGAACCTGCTGTGTATCCCGTTCGGGATCGACGGTGATGAAGACGGTGTTCAGCCGGTCGGCGTCGGGCCCGAGCTGTTCCAGCCAGCCCGAGATCTCGCTGAGGGTGGTCGGGCAGACGTCAGGGCACCAGGTGAAGCCGAAGAAGGCCATGGTCGGGCGGCCGATCCAGTCTGCCGGGCGCACCGGTTCACCGCGATGGTTGGTCAGGGCAAAGTCCATCTCGCCGATGGGCAGTGGCAGCAGCGCGGCAGGCGACTGCACCCGGTTGCGGCTTTGCCACCAGCCAAGGCCGAGCGTGAAGGCCAGCGCCGCGCTCGCGCCTCCCAGGCCAAGGATCAGTTGGCGTCGTCGCAATCCGGACCCTCCGCCCGCAGGGACAGAACCTCGACATTGACGACGACTTCGCCTGCATTCTGGAAAGTCAGCGTCACCGGGAAAATGTCGCCTTCGGCCAGTGTCGCGGTCAGGCCCATCAACATCCCGTGATAGCCGCCGGGCGCCATCTCGACGGTTTGGCCAGCCGGAACCAGGATCGACATGGCATGCGGCATTGAGGCGATGCCGTCGGTCACCACGGTTTCGTGCAGCATCGGCATGCCAGCCGCAGGTGTCGCGATGCCGATCAGCGCATCATCGGTGCTGCCGTTGTTGGTGATCTCGACATAGAAGACGCCCGGGCGATCTGCGCCGATGGTGGCGCGGGACCAGGCGTGTTCGATGGTCAAATCGCCTAGGGTGAAGGTTTCACAGGCAAGCACGGGGGTGGCGGACAAGGCGAGGAGGGCCGAGAGGATCAGGGATTTCATGCGGGTCACAATCTGGGTTGAAGGTCGGCAAGGATATCGGTAGCGGGCGTGCCGTAGGTGAACTGACGCAACCAGTCGCCTTCTGGGCTAATCAAGTAGAGCGCCGGGCTGTGCGACATTGTGTAGCCGTCGGGGGCGGCGGCATCACCCTCGCGCGCGTAGAAGATGCGGAAGCTGTCCGCTGCGGCGCGGGTCTGTGCCTCGTCCCCGGCAAGCCCGATGATCGACGGGTGGAACGCCGCGGTGAACTCGGCCAGCCCCAGCCTGCGATCCCGTTCGGGGTCGATCGAGATGAACAGTGGCTGCACAAGGGCAGCATCGTCACCAAGATCGTCCATCACCTGCGCCACTTCGGAAAGCGTCGTCGGACAGACGTCCGGGCAGTTGGTGAAGCCGAAGAAGACCAGAAGATGCTGGCCCGTAAACTCGGCAGGGGTGCGCATCCGCCCTGCCGCATCCGGCAGCGTGAAGGTCGGCCGGAAGGCGGCTTGCGGGACAGCCTCTGGCGTGCGGTTTGGCAACAGCACGAGGAGCCCATAGGCCAGCGTGGCAAGTCCCGCCGCCGCCCAGAGGATTTTCTGTAACCTTGTCAACCGCATCAGTATCCTGCCTCATAATAACCCTCTACCTAAAACCTCCAGCCGCTTGAGGTTCAAGCCCGAATTCGTGCTCTCACCGAAGTGTGAAGGGTCATCCCATGAGCACGGTCGACAAGAGGTTCACGTTCAGCACGATGATAACGGCGGCGATCAACCAGCAGAGGCCGGTCAGCCAGCGGGGGGCGACCAGATTACCCATCTTGGCGCGGCTGGCGGTGAACATGACCAGCGGCACGATGGCGAAAGGTAGCTGGAAGGACAGCACGACCTGACTGAGGATCAAGAGTTCCCCCACACCTTCACTTCCGTAAAGCAGGATCACGAAGACCGCCGGGATGATGGCAAGGCCTCGGGTGATCAGCCGCCGCGCCCAAGGGGCGATGCGCAGGTTGATGAAACCTTCCATCACGATCTGTCCGGCCATGGTGGCGGTGACAGTGGAGTTCAGGCCAGCACATAGCAGCGCGACGCCGAACAGGACCGGCGCGAGCGACGAGCCGAGCAAGGGCTCCAGCAACAGATGCGCCTTGTCGATCTCGGCCACATCGTTTTGACCCACGGTGTAGAACGCTGCGGCGGCCAGGATCAGGATCGAGGCATTGATCGTCAGCGCGAACATCAGGGCGATGGTGCTGTCCCAAGTCGCCAACCGCAGCGCCTCGCGCTTCGAGGGCAGATCAAGCCCGAAGGCGCGAGTCTGAACGATGCCCGAATGCAGGTAGAGGTTATGCGGCATGACTGTCGCCCCGATGATGCCAAGTGCGAGGTAGAGCATCGTCGGGTTGTTGAAGATCTCGCGGCTTGGGGCAAAGCCTGCGATGACCTCGCCCCAGACCGGATCGGCCTGCGCGATTAGCACGACAAAGCAGGCGGCGATCAGCGCCATCAGCGAGATGATCAGCGCCTCGATCCAGCGGAACCCCTTGTTCTGCAGCCACAATATCAGGAACACGTCGGCGGCGGTGATGAAGATGCCGATCTCGAGCGGAATGCCGAACAAGAGGTTCAGGCCGATGGCGGTGCCAATCACCTCGGCCAGATCGGTGGCGATGATCGCCAGTTCGGCAAAAATCCAGAGTGGGATCGACATCCATTTCGGGAACGCATCGCGGCAGGCTTGCGCCAGATCACGGCCCGAGGCGACCGCCAGCCGGGCGCACAGCGACTGCAGCAGGATCGCCATGATGTTCGACAGCAGGGCAACGAAGAGGAGCGTGTAGCCGAAGGCCGCCCCACCCGCCAGCGAGGTCGCCCAGTTGCCGGGGTCCATATAGCCCACCGCCACCAGATAGCCGGGACCGATGAAGGCGAGGAACCGGCGGAAGCGGCTGGTGCCGCCGTTGCCGACGGCGATGGTGCGGAACACTTCGGAAAGCGACGGCGTCTCGCGCTCCTGCCGCCAGGCATTGGTCGTCATGGCTCTTCGCACTCCTGGCTTGACCACGATCCCGACAAGACTCGGCGCATAAAGTTAGACAGTGCTAACATTTTGCCCCGCGCCTTTACTTGTCAATCCATCCCGTGCGACACTGAACGGATGACAGAGTTCGATCCTGCACCCCAAGCCACCTCGGATGACCGGCCTGCGGACCTGCGCGCCGGGGCGTTTCAAGGTGTGCGCGAAGCCCGACGCAATGAACTGGCCGAGGACTATGTCGAACTGATCGCCGAACCGATCCACGATCAGGGCGAGGCGCGCCCGGTGGACATCGCCGCCCGGCTTGGCGTGAAGGTGCCGACCGTGAGCAAGACCCTCGACCGTCTCGCGCGGGAGGGGCTGATCACCCGCGCGAAGTATCGGTCGGTCTTTCTGACAGAGTCGGGCCGCGCGCTGGCGAAGGAATGCCGGAGGCGGCACGAGATCGTGTTGCGCTTTCTCATCAGCCTCGGCCTTGATCCCGAGACAGCGGAACGCGATGCCGAAGGTATCGAGCATCACGTCAGCCAGCGGACGCTGGCGCTCTTCTCGGCCTTCGCCAGCAAGTAGCCCGGCGGATTTGCCTCCGCCGAGCCTCTGTCAAACGCCGAGCGTAGCCACTGAGTGCGATCTGCTCGGCTGGCGCAGCACGCAAACGGCGAGGACCAACCATGCCGCCGCAGCGAGCCCAAGGGCGCGACCTGCGAAGGCAGCCGAAAGTTCTGGTGGAACTGGCCCGGTGAAGGCTTCGGGTTCGGGAGCCAAGAACATCAGGATCGTCAAGGCAATCAGGCCAACTCCGCCCCAGAGGGCGCGCGCATTGCTGAATGCAAGGCCTGCAAGTGTCGCCGCTGTGACGGCTGCAGTTGCCGCCCACCAGACTTGCCGCTCTCCTAGCGGGCCAGCTGCCATGCCCGGAAGCTCCGGCGCAAGTCCGAACGACGGGACAAGCGCGAAGACCGCAAATCCCGCCGCGCCCCAAAGGACGGCATGCCCCGCCGCTTCGCGGTAGCCGCGCTGACGCGCCATATCGACCGACCCTGCAAGGAGCAACCCATAGGCGGCGTAGGCCACAAGGAAGAAGCCTGCGGTCAGTGCATCGCGCGAGAGCTCCCATGGCGTATCAAGGCGTTTCGGCATTGCGCCGGGCGCCTTTGTTTCAGTGGCGTCATGGTCCGGGTCGACCGTGGCCGCATCGGAGTGGTGGTCTTCGCTGAGGCCCGACTCAAAATCATGAACACGCGCCCCGGATTCATAGTCTTCGGCGCGCAACAGGAGGGGCTGCAAAAACACAAGGTGTAGAACTACAGCAACGAGGGCCGCTGCGGCCCCCGAAAGAAGGCCGTTCGCAACAGGATTAGAATGCATCTATGGCTCCTGCGCGCTCAGTGACAGGGGAAGCCGGTCGCGTGCCGGGTGTCATGGGCCGAATTGTGCAGCACCTCGGCCCCCGCAAAGCCGCCGACAAACAACAGCGCTAATCCTAGAGCGATCGCGGTCAGTTGTGATGCAAGGTTCGCCGACTTCGAGGTTGCGGGAAGGGTTTTCGTCAGGGTCGTCATTTCTGGTCCTTTCGCTGTCACACCCGACAGCTGTTCGGGGTTTCTTGCCTGGCCGGTCTCCTGACTCGCGGGTCGCTGCGCACCTTTCCCCTTCCCGGAGCCAAAAATACCCCAGTGGCTGAATGAAAGGCCGCTCGCCGCTTACAGTCGCGGGGGCGGTCGGGGCTTCAGGCCTCCTGATGGATAGACCCTTCCCCGTTCCCGTTTGATCCTCGGCACTTTGTGCATTGCGAGGAACCAAGCTACTGCAATCTTGATGTGAATGGTTTTCAAGTCAACTCCTGTATCTCCAGAAGCGTTCGCCCTTTTTGCAGGGCGACTGATCGGTTAGCTATTCTCGACCGCGAACCGCACATCGGCGATCAGGCTGTCGGCGTTGAAGTTCTCCAACCGCTTGCCATTCAGAAAGAAAGTCGGCGTTTGTCGAATGGCCAGGGCTTCGACATCGGCCGCATCCTGGTTCAGGATGCCTGTGATTCCCGGAAAGAACTGGTCGGTTTCCGCCTTTTCCAGATCGAGACCTGCGGACCCAGCGATTTCCCAGGCGACATCCATCTCGGGCGAGCCATGAACGGCCCAGCCGGGCTGTTGTTCCAGAAGCGCGTCCAGCACCGGCTCGAACTTGTCCTGCATCCGGGCGGCCTCGAGTATCCGCACCGCCTCGTCCGAGCCTTCGTGAAAGACGGTGTAGCGCAGCACGACGCGGACCTGTGTGGGAAACAGCCGCCGGATTTCCTGCACCACCGGGTGGTAGGCACGGCAGGCCTCGCAGGAGGGGTCAAAGAATTCAACCAGTGTGACGGGCGCATCTGCGGGGCCGAAGCTGGGGGAATAGTCACGGACCAACAGTGCCTGATCCTCGGTTGGCGTGGCGGCGGCCACCGCCTCTGCCTCGGCCGCGTGGCGACGGTTCAGGACGATGGCGCCGCCTGCGAAGGCGGCAAGCCCGAGTGCAGAGGCCCCGATCAGAAGAGTGCGGCGGTTCATGGGCGTTGTCCTTTCGGCAAGAGGAGGCAGACAAGGATCGCTGCGAAGGCGACCACGGAAAGATAGGGGATCGGCAGGCCAAGAATCATCTGCGCCTCGCCGGTACAGGAGGGGCCGTTCTCGGTGCAGGGCACGATCGGCGCAGGCAAGAACCCTGCGTAAAGGCCAGAATGCCATACCGCAAGCGCGAGCCCGGCGATGGCCAACGGCAAGCCATAGGCGCGCGCCATCCCGTCGCCCCGCCAGAGCGACATGCCGAGGATCGGCACCAAAGGGAACATGGCGATGCGCTGATACCAGCAGAGGGTGCAGGGCATCTGGCCCAGCACCTCACCGATAAAGAGCGCGCCAAGCGTGCCCGCCAGTGCGATCAGGAAAGCGACGGTCAAGGAAAGGTCGTCACGCGACAGGCTCTGCGGGTCAGCTTTGGTCAAGAACCGGCTCCTTGCGGCGACGAAGGGGAAGCGAGGCGGCAAGGATCAGGACCGCGCCGAGAGTGATCGCAATATCGGCGACGTTGAACGTTGGCCAGTGCCAGTCGCGCCAGTAAAGATCAAGGAAATCGGTCACGGCACCCTGCCGCAACCTGTCGATGATGTTGCCAAGCGCCCCGCCCACGACCAACGCAAAACCTGCCCGTTCCAGCGCGTGCTGCGCCCGGAATGCCATGACGGCGAAGGCGATGGTCAGTGCGCCCGTCAGCGCAGCCATCAGAAGGGGCTTACCCGCCATGAACCCGCCCATCATGCCAAAGCTCGCGCCGGTATTGAACCCGAGGGAAAGGTTGAAGCCCGGCAGGACCGGGACCGCAGTCCCCTGCGACAGCAGCGACAGCGCTGCGGTCTTGGTCAACTGGTCTGCCACCACTGCGGCAGCAATCAGCGAAGTCAGCATCACCCTGGTCATTCTACGTCCTTGCTCTTGATGCCGATCCAGCGTGGGACCGACGCGGCGTAACGATCATAGTCCGGCCCGATTGCTGTGCGCAGGGCGGCCTCTTCGGACCGCACTTGCGTGCTGGCCGACCAGAGAAACATGACTGGGGCGAGGACGGTAGGGAGAGAGGGAACCGCCATCGCAACACATGCCAGCAGTGCCGCTTGCCCCACAAACGTCGGGTTGCGGCTGAACCGGTAGAGCCCGCCGCAGACCAGATC
>Ga0075467_10004559_pt1 | contig 10205 bp, 6 predicted proteins | sample DEB08_DNA_9_FD_75067 | JGI IMG/M metagenome (GOLD analysis project Ga0075467, IMG submission 75067) | Aqueous microbial communities from the Delaware River and Bay under freshwater to marine salinity gradient to study organic matter... | ecosystem: Environmental > Aquatic > Marine > Coastal ... | reverse complement strand
TGGAGGGACACCCCGGAGGATGAGCTACGCGCCCAGTGGGAGGAAGCGCAGCAAGGCGGCCCCGAAGTCGTCAGTGCGTTCCTTGCGAACCTCGCCGTGCCGCAACGCCATCTTATCGAAGGCTCTGTTAAATTCGATCTCAATCAATCAGAGAAATAATGATGAAAAATAAAAAGATATTGATAGCTCTCGCTCTCATCAGTGGCGTGTCGTTGACCCATGCCACCGCAAAGACTCCGGCGCACCCGAATGTGTTGCTGATTGCGATTGACGATCTCAATGACTGGATCGGCTGCATGGGCGGGCATCCGCAGGCGAAGACGCCGCATATCGATCGACTCGCCGCGCGCGGGGTGCTGTTCAATAATGCCCACTGCCAGTCGCCGGTCTGCAACCCCTCACGCGCCAGCATGATGACCTCGCTCTATCCGAGCACCACCGGCGTTTACTTCCTGAGCCCCGACCTGGCTGCATCTCCTGTCGCCCGTAAGAACACCCTGATGCCCAAGCGCTTTGAAGAGGAGGGATATCATGTGACGGGAGCCGGCAAGCTCTTTCACGGCCATCAAAACAAGCGGTATATTCCCAATTATGCAGGCAGGTTCGGCGGTTTTGGCCCATCGCCTGAAAAGAAGCTGAGTTCCTTTCCCGGACTGCGCGGGTGGGACTGGGGGGCGTATCCGGAACGGGATGCAGACATGCCAGACCACAAGATTGCGGCGTGGGCCGTCGAGCAGCTGCAAAAGCAACAGAACCATCCGCTGTTCCTCGCCGTTGGATTCTATCGGCCGCATGTGCCGCAGTATGTGCCGCAGAAGTGGTTCGACCTGTACCCGATGGAATCGCTGCAATTACCGGCGGTTCTGGAGAACGACCTGGACGACCTGTCGGAGTATGGAATCAATCTTACCCGGCTCAAGCATGTGGCACCGACCCATGAGTGGGTCGTGAAAAACGGCGAGTGGAAGCCGCTGGTTCAATCGTATCTGGCTTGCGTGAGTTTTGTCGACCATCAGGTGGGCAAGTTGCTGGATGCCGTGGACAACAGCCCTGCGAAAGACAATACTCTCATCGTTCTTTATTCCGACCACGGCTTCCATCTTGGTGAAAAGGAGCGTTGGGCGAAGCGCAGTTTGTGGGAGAACGGTACGCGGGTGCCGCTCATTGTTGCCGGTCCCGGTGTGGCCCAGGCGGAGGCCTGTACGAAGCCTGTGCAATTGTTGGATGTGTACCCCACCTTGCTGGAGCTGGCGGGACTCAAACAGGATCAGAAGCTAGAGGGGCACTCCATGGCCGCCTTGTTAAAGAAGCCTGGCGCGGATTGGCCCTACATGGCCCGCAGCAGCTTCGGGCCGGGCAACTACAGCATTCGTTCCGAACGGTACCGCTATATTCATTACAACGATGGATCGGAAGAGTTTTATGACCACTCGGGTGACCCCCACGAGTGGAAGAACCTGATCGAGAACCCGAAGCTGGCAACACTGATTGAAAAGCACAGGGCTATGATACCTGAAAACGCTCATCCGATCCTCGGCAAGGACTCAACCGGACACAAATCATTTGAGGCCAGTGAGGCCGCAAAAAAAGAAACAACAACGTTTGACCCTCTGGATTGGAAGCGTCCGGTCGACAATCCGGTCTTTACGACAACCTTTGGTAATAACCATGACTCCGTTCTCTTCGTCGATCCGGATCTGGAATACCCTTACCACTTGATCATCAGCCACACGGCCGAAGCCGCCCATCTGTGGCGAGCCAAGAAATTCTCGTGGAGCAGCGACGACTGGGAACTCGTTTCTGACCAATACAAGATCGGGAAACACTACGAGTACGATGATGGAGTGAAGGTCGATGGCACCTACTATCTCTATGAAGAAGGGATCGTTTACATCTACTCAGGGCCACTCGAGCAAGCCAGCGGAAAATGGGAAGCAGCTGGCACCTTTCCTCACAAGCAATGCGATGACATCGGCATCTATGTCGAAGACGGGGTATTCCACATGTTCGGCGAACATGGCGATTTCCCGCACGGGCCGGATGGCACCAGCCTGGCTCACTTCACTTCCACTACGGGTCTAGGCGATTGGAAATTGGTCAACGCCAAAGCCGTCGACCCCAACCCCGACGGAGGGCACAAATATGGCGTGGGTGACGCAACAATCGCCAAGATCGAGGGACACTATTACATCTTCTGCGACCGGGAATCAAAGGGCAGCCCCTACAAGGTCGTGGCCTGGCGATCCAAAGATATCAATACGCCCTTCGAGTATGTGGGCAAAGCGATCACCCCGCGCTCGGATGAAGTGGATGATTGGGACAACCACCGCATCCAGGATCCGGACATTGCCTACATCCCCGAGCTAGGCAGATATGTCATCACAGCAAACATGAGAGACCACGATGGAAATCCCGGCGGACACTTTCCTACCCTGAAGGGAAAGCAGACGCGCGTGATCGGTGTTTTCTATTCGAACAAGGTACTGAAGGCGATCCCGCAGAACAGGACGCGTTAGCACAGGCACCGGATACAAATAGAGACTATATGAATAAACTTAATTATATAAAAGCCACACTTGTCGCGGGGTGCATGTTTGCGCTTCTGCCAGAAGGATACGCTCAGATAGAAAACCCCAATATCGTTCTGATCATGGCGGACGATCTCGGCTATGAATGCATTGGTGCCAACGGCGGGACTTCATACCAGACGCCCGTATTGGACAAGCTGGCTGCAACGGGTGTGCGATTTGAGCACTGTTATTCTCAGCCACTTTGTACACCGTCGCGCGTCCAGATCATGACTGGCATCTACAACGTTCGGAACTATACAGCGTTTGGCGTCCTAGATCGAAAGCAGACGACCTTTGCCCACCTGCTCAAGAAGAGCGGCTATGCGACCTGCATCGCTGGCAAGTGGCAGCTCGGCCGACAAGCGGACGCGCCACAGCACTTCGGGTTTGATCAAGCCTGCCTCTGGCAGCACACGATTCCAGGGGCCAAAGGTCCACATGGAACTGACAGCCGTTTCGTGAATCCGCAAATTGATATCAACGGACAGACCGCCACGCTGCCTGAAGGCTCGTTCGGCCCGGATGTCTGTGCGGACTTTATTTGCGACTTCATGGAAGCGAACAAGGACAAGCCGTTCTTCGTCTACTATCCCATGATCCTTACACATTGTCCTTTTGCGCCGGTGCGGGACTCTGCGGACTGGGACCCGAAAAGCAAAGGCTCACCAACCTACAAGGGCGATGCAAAATACTTTGGCGATATGGTCACCTATATGGACAAGCTCGTCGGCAGGATCACCGCGAAGCTGGATGCCCTTGGCGTGCGCGACAACACGCTGATCCTCTTTGTCGGCGACAATGGAACGGACAAGCCGGTCGTCTCATCGATGGGCAATCTCAAGGTCGCCGGAGGTAAAGGGAAAATGACTGACGCCGGCACCCGGGTTCCCTTGATCGCGAGCTGGCCGGGCACGATTTCAGCAGGATTAGTTACCCCCGATTTGGTGGATTTCAGTGACTTCCTGCCCACGATCTGTCAGACCGCTGGCGCTACGCTGCCCCCTGAGTTGAACATTGATGGCAAAAGCTTTTTGGGGACGCTCAAAGGGCAGGAAGGCAAGCGAAGAGAATGGATCTACAGCTGGTACAGCGTGCGTGGTGGGCCTACGGGAAAAGAATGGGCCAGAAACCAACGCTACAAACTCTACCGCACAGGAAAATTTTACGACATCAGCCAGGATGTTTTGGAGCAGCAGCCGCTCAGCGACCTTTCACCAGAACAGCAGCAGATACGCGACACCCTGCAAAAGGCACTTGCCCAGTACCAATCAGCTCGTCCAGCAGGCATGGCAAAGCACAATAATAAATAGCATAGAAATTCTGATGGGAATGACGATTAGCCCTGCACATCGCCAGGATGGCCTCCCTCGGTAACCCAAGTAGGCAAAGAACTCCTAGCTTCATATAATAATGATGTGTATTGAAATTAAATCGTCCTCAGCCATCGCCGCTAAGCCCATCACTCAACAATAGAACCCCCAGCAAATTTAAAAATGCCCATCATTCTGCCACCGATCACTCGTCGTCAATTCATTCAGCGCTCGCTCGCTTTGGGTGGCACAGCGATGATGGCGTCTCGCGCGTGGGCAGCCTCAGATAGCGAACGCGTTGGCTTAGACCCAAACCGTGTGGCTTTGCTTGCGGATACACACATCAGCGCCGATCCGAATAGCGTCTACCCAGGGACGAAGTGGCCTGGATCTCCCGTCGGGGAGGGCGAGCATGAAAGCGTCAATATGGCAGGGTGCCTTGCCGTGGCTGCCAAGGGCGTCCTTGCACTCAATCCTCGGCCGGCTCACCTGATCATCAATGGCGACTGTGCGCTTAGTAATGGAAAAGAAGCCGAGTACAAAGAGTTTCTCAGGCTTGTGGAGCCACTTCGAGCTGCGGGCATCACCGTTCATGTCACGATTGGCAATCACGACAATCGGGAGAATTTGTGGAAATTGCTGCCGTTCCTGAAGCAAGAGCAGATGGGCGTGCAGGCGGGTGTGATTGAACTGCCGCATGCGAATCTCATCCTGTTGGATTCAGGCAAAAAGGGCATTCTGGGAGACGAGCAGTTGAACTGGCTCGCCAAACAACTCGACCAACGAGCGGATAAGCCAGCCCTCATCTTTGGTCACTTCAACCCGTATCCCAATCGCGGCGTGCGTCCCATCAAGGGCATGCGTGATGGGGCGTCGTTATTGAAGCTGCTTGCTGAACGAAAGCATGCTAGAGGCTATTTCTATGGCCACACGCATGAGTGGCAATACGATCGACGGGACCACCTCCATTTGATTAACCAACCGGCAGTCAGTTACTATTTTGGCAAAGGCCATGCGCATGGCTGGGTCGATATGAAGCTCACGGAAACCTCCGCGGACCTAGAGTTACACTGCATCAACCGCAAACACCCGCAGCACGGTGAGCGGAGACAGGTCAGCTTGAAAGACCAGCCCATTGCGGTTCGTGTTGCCTCTTACAATGTTGAGTTCGGCAAAAGCGCGACCCCTGAACAGATTGGTAAGATGTTCAAACCATACAAGCTGGATATCATCGGTTTTGACGAAGCGCCAGATGGTGATTGGACGGCTCGCGTCGGCAAAGTGCTGGGTATGGAGCACAGCTATGTTGGCAAAATCTCATCGGCCAATCATAAGGATAAATACAAGTCGATCCTCAGTCGGACACCGCTAGCAGGCACGACAGAGTATGAACTGCAGGTGGAGCGTCGACGTTGCTGGAATCCTGCGTCGGCGGTCAGAGCCGTGACAGAGATCGATGGTGTTTCAATCGCATTTTACTCCTTGCACATCTGCAGTTCTCGCGACCGCGAAAAGGTGGGTCATGCCTACCAGCTGGCAACCGATGTCTTGCCGAAAGAGTCGACGGACCGGGTGATCGTTGTTGGAGATTACAACAACAACATCGGCGATGCTGCGATGAACGCGATTGAGGGGGCAGGCTTTAAACCCACGTGGAGCGACCTGAAGATTGATGTCTCCAAAGAGTTTACCTACAACGCCCTGAACCCCAAAAAGAGCCTAGGTGTGATCGATCACATTTTATACAACACCTCGGCTGAAGCCAAGGTAACAGCGGGAGGCATCATCGAACTCGAAACGCCGTTGTCGGATCACAAACCCATCTGGGCCGAGATCGTGTTCCCTCGATAAATCAATCAGACAAAAGACTCCTAGCATCGGAAACTCATTATGTTCATCAAAATTAAATCGTTCTCTGCCATCGTCGCACCGGTAGCCTGTGTGCTCCTGTCAGCATCCATGGTTCATGCCAAGCCGCTGAACTATCTCATTCTATTGGCTGACGACATCAGTGCATCCACGTTGGGTTGTTATGGATCACTTAATCCACATACCTCACCTCAAATTGACAAGTTGGCGGGGGAGTGAGTGCGCTTTACTAACATGTTTGTTTCCGAGGCTATGTGCGCCCCGGCCAGAGCGGAGTTATATACTGGGCTGCAGCCAGAGCGTAATGGTTGTAATCGAAACCACCTGCCAACCAACGTAGGTACTAAGAGTGTGGTGCATTATTTAAAGGCCCTTGGTTATCGGACTGGCTTGGCGGGCAAGAGGCACTTCTCACCACAATCAGTTTATCCATTTGAAAGCGTAAAGGGATTTGATCCCAAGTGCGCCACTCGAGATCCTCATCCTGATAACTGGGAGGATGTGGAAAAGTTCATGACGCGTGATAGTGATGAGCCGTTCTGCCTATTTATTTGCTCGGTTCATGCGCATGCTCCCTGGAATGCAGGTGACTCCTCCTTATGGGAACTGAATGAACTGAAGCTGCCCGCGCACTTGGTGGATAACGCAACTACGCGGCATTACTACCGTGAGATGTTGGCAGAGGTCAGGCTCTTTGATGATCAGGTGGGCAAGGCGTATGCGCTGCTGAAAAAACATAAGCTGGATGAAAATACGGTGTTGATTGTTTTGGATGAGAACGGCGTCGGCATGCCTGGCGGCAAATGGACCACTTACGATTGGGGTGTTCGTTCTGCTTGCGTGATGAAGTGGCCAGAATCGTATCAGGCAAATTTCAAGACAGAAGCGATTGCGCAATACTGCGACATTCTGCCAACTTTGATCGATGGTGCAGGCGGAACAGTGCCAAGCGACTTGGATGGGAGAAGCTTACTGCCGCTGATCAAAGGTGAAACGCAAGCACATCGAGAGCAGGCCTATTTTATGTTTAATAATCGTGATGACAGGAAAGTAGGCCCGCACTTTTCGAGTCGTGCGGTGACCGACGGTCAGTATAAGCTCATCTGGAATCTGACGCCGGAAAACATGTACGGCGTTGCGGCGATCAGTGGCATCGATTTCGGAAAACATAATCGAGGCTCAGATGTGCCCAAGGTTTATGGATCTTGGTTAGACTCGATGGAACAAGGCGATGCGCATGCTGCACAAATGATTAAGCGATACCGTGTACGCCCGGAGTATCAACTCTTTGACCTGAACAAAGATCGCTGGGAGATGAATAATCTGGCGGATAATCCAGAGCAGCAACCTAGGCTGCAACAGTTGAAAGCAGGCATCTCGGCCTGGATGACACAGCAGGGAGATGATGGCCATCTCACGGGCGCAGGGATTAAATATGCAGAAACAGAATTTGCAGAATAGCCAAAAAATCGAACAAAGGGTTGAAGGCGAGGTCGTAAACGCCGCGCCTTCCTCAGCCTTTGGCTGATAAAAGGAAATATGACATGATTATAAAAATTGCGCGACTCTCAACTGTTGCCCTGCTGGCAATCTCCTCAGCTACTTTGGCCGCCAGAAAACCTAACATCGTCCTAATCCTAACCGACGACCTAGGCTACGGCGACGTCTCGTTCCTGAATCCCGAATCCAAGGTGCAGACCCCGCACATGGACGCGCTGGCTCGGGCAGGGGTTTGGGCCACCGATGCGCATGCGCCAAGTACGGTCTGCAGCCCTAGCCGCTATTCAATACTGACCGGCCGGTACGCTTGGCGCGGCTCATTACGCGCTGGTCGTTTAAACCCGTGGAAAGAATCCGCCATCGACGAGGATCGTGTCACGCTACCGAAGGTGCTGAATGCTAGCGGGTATTCGACCGCCTGTGTCGGCAAGTGGCACCTCGGCTTCGACTGGCCGTGGAAAGGCGGCAAAAAACCGCCGATTTCGGTCATCGGCAAAGGAACTAGTACGGCGACTTGTGATCTGTTTGACTGGTCCAAGCCGATTAAGGGTGGCCCGTTAGGAGCTGGGTTTGACACTTATTTCGGCGATGATGTGCCTAATATGCCACCTTATGCCTTCATCGAAAATGACCGCCTGACTTGTGAACCGGTGGATGTGAACGGCCGGGATTTAATGAAGCAGCAAACAATGAAGGGCGGTTATATTCACGGCGTCGGCCCCGGCGAAAAAGGCTGGCAGCTAGATGAAGTGATGCCGGCCATTACAGCCAAAGCGGTCGAAACCATTCAGACACAGAGCAAAAAACCCGAACCTTTTTTCCTGATGTTCGGCACCACCTCGCCGCATTCGCCCATTGTTCCGCAGGAAAAATTTCGGGGCGTCAGCGAAGCGGGACCCTATGGCGATTATATTGTTCAGACCGATGACGCGGTCGGGCAGATTGTGGCGGCATTAAAGGCCGCAGGCGTGTATGAAAACACGTTGTTGGTCGTCTCCAGCGATAATGGTCCGGCTCCGTTCATGCGCGAGCGCATCCAATCGCATCAGCACCATCCTTCCGGGCCGCTGCGCGGCTTAAAGCGTGATCTACTCGAAGGCGGGCACCGGGTGCCGTTTATCGCTTCCTGGCCACGGGGCGGAGTCGACGGCGGTCGCCGGATCGATGCAATCCTTTCACTGACCGACCTGTTTGCCACGATTGCCGGAATTGTCGGGGCTCCATTAGAAGCAGGCGTTGCCGAAGACAGTCTGGATATTCTGCCAACGCTGCGTGCGGATGCACCATGTCGCAACGAGTTAGTCTATCACGCAGCCAATGGGAAGCTGGGGCTTCGTCAGGGCAACTGGGTGTATTTACGCCCAGGCGGAATCACAGAGGAGCCCAAGTGGTATCAGAATCTGTGGCAGGGCGACTCCATGGATGCGCCGGGCTTGTTGTTCGATCTTTCCAGCGATCTTGGCCAGCGCAACAATTTGTATGATCAGTCTCCGGAACGCGTCCAGCGGATGGAGGCGCGTCTTGATGAAATTCAGAATGGCCAATCGACGCGCTAGAGTCGCGTTGAATGTAAAAGTGCAGTCGTTCGTGTTGGTGCAGGACACTACAAATTTATGTCCACACTGCAGCAGTAACAGTTTGAGTTGGCTGAGCGAGGCATAGCGACCTCATCCCAGTTACAGCCTCGGCGTCTCCCATTCTGTTGCAAATAGCGCTAAGCGCGCAGTTCACTGCTCAGGTGCTTGCCGCAAGTGCGGCTTGTCCGCTGGGTGTGTTCCAAGGCAATGTTTGATAGAGAAAATTAGGCAGTTCAATTTTCGGTTCGAAACTTCGAAAGAATATCGGCGTCGACGCGCCAGACATGGGGGGGATGAGCCAAGGCCAATCACCATGCACGATGCGTTCGTTTCGATCTTCTTTGTTACAAAAACTAGCGAATTCTGCACTGACGGTATGCTGATCCACGATTCGATATCCCGCCTGCTCAAATGACCAGAGTACGGCTTCATTTAATGCTACCAATGCGCGATCGATCCAAAACTGAGCGTGTTTGCTTGGGTCGAGCCCGATCGCTGAGGCGATCTGTGGTAATTGATTGTAGCGCTTTAGGTCTGCAAGATTTCGAGCAGCGATCTCAGTCGACACGTAATGGCCACTAAAAGGTGCCGTTGGATAAATGGCTTGTTCGGAAGCAAACAGCATGTCGGAGACCACTGGTATAGTATACCAGCGTAGCCCCAAAGACTCGATGCCAGGATACTCGGGGTGACGGATAGCGACCTCGGCGACGTACTCTGTTGGAATGGGTCGCAGATGTAGTTTGCCGCGAAATTGCAAAATGATCGGCAAAATATCAAATCGGCTACGCTGATGAGGGGGCTGCCAGCCCAGGTCGATCGCGATTTGAGTCAAATGTATATTCATCGGATCGCCCAGCACTGAGCCATTGCTCCCTGAGTAGCCCGCATAACGAATGAGCTGATGGTTCCAAATACGAGTCTCGGCTTGGTCCGGATTAAATTCTGGGAAGACTGTGATGAATGATTCTGCGCTTCGGTTCGCGTCCGCACGTTTCAAATGCTCAAATAGCGCATCGAAGCTCTCCTCAACAGAATTGGCACTCCTGGCATCGATCACTCGTAGCGAACGCCAACGTGCGCGTCCGCTGCAGCGCACCGAATTGCGCCAGGCTAACTGCGCATCTTTTTGCAAATCAATTGCCGCTGCGCTCGATATCGGTGGCTGGAGTCGTTTGTAGAGTTCATCGGCGGACCAGCGCTTCTCAAGCGGCAGCTCTGGCTGATCCGTGCGGCTTGTTTGAGTGGAGTACGGGCAAGCAGTTGGTTTGTTTAGATTCATCGACATGCATTGATTAAAATCCAGTAGGCAACACGAAATGGCACTGTGCGCAAGCAAAGCTAGACTTATTATGCAGAATGTTGCCGTACGTTGTACT
>Ga0075467_10004558_pt1 | contig 10207 bp, 7 predicted proteins | sample DEB08_DNA_9_FD_75067 | JGI IMG/M metagenome (GOLD analysis project Ga0075467, IMG submission 75067) | Aqueous microbial communities from the Delaware River and Bay under freshwater to marine salinity gradient to study organic matter... | ecosystem: Environmental > Aquatic > Marine > Coastal ... | reverse complement strand
TTGACATTGAATTAGTTTCGGCTTACAGAAGCTTCCAAAGACAGAAGGAGATTTATGAAGCGAAGTATAAAAAATACACCTCTCAAGGGCTCGCCCCTATTGATGCTATTAAAAAAATTATTGAGTACTCGACTATTCCAGGAACCTCTCGTCATCATTGGGGAACCGACATCGACATTATCGATGGTAATGCAAATCCAAGACCGAAGAGCGTCTTACAATCTGAACTTTTTCATGGGGAAGGTCCATTTTGTAAATTAAAAGACTGGCTCACTGAAAATGCAAACTCTTTCGGCTTCTATGAAGTTTATACAAGTGACGCCAATCGAAAAGGCTTCAAATATGAACCCTGGCATTTTAGCTACGCTCCCATTTCAAAACCTATGTTATTAGAATACAAAAAGTTGGATGTTAAAAAAATTCTTCAACAAGAAAAAATTCTAGGAAGCGAGCATTTTACAGATGCGTTCATAGCAAAATATCGAAGACAAAACATTTTAGATATTAATACTGAATTACTTTAGTAAATTTAAATTTCATTAAATATATCAATAATGAGAGGTAGTTGGAAAATTAGAATCCTTATTGGACTAGCAATAGTAGTATTCGCCCTTATCAAAAAATGCGCAAATACTGAAGAAAACCCATACACAGGTAAGAATCAAGTTATCTCTCTTAGCACGGAGGAGGAAATCGCTATTGGCCTTCAAAGCGCACCTCAAATGGCTCAAGAGTACGGTGGGCTATATCGAGATGAACAAATGCAGTCGTATGTTGATATGGTCGGCAAAAAGTTGGTAGACAATAGTGTTGCACGAAACACACCCTATCAATATGATTTTCATCTTTTAGCAGATCCAAATACAATAAATGCCTTTGCACTTCCTGGGGGTCAAATATTTATTACCTACGCCCTGTTTTCAAAATTGGAAAATGAAGATCAACTAGCAGGTGTATTAGGACATGAAGTCGGACATGTATTAGGTCGCCATTCTGCAGAACGAATTGCAAATAGTGAGTTCTGGCAAACACTTGCTCAAGGAGCTTCAGTAGGCGCAGATGCAGGCGGTCTAGTATCGGGAATTGGACAAAACATATTACTAGGAAACGGACGTGGAGATGAATTAGAAAGTGACGATCTCGGTGTTCGGTTTATGATCAAAGCAGGTTATGAGCCTAGGGAAATGATCGGTGTAATGAAAATACTAAAAGACGCCGCCGGTCCGAGCCGAGTTCCCGAATTCAAAAGCACACATCCCGACCCAGATAATCGAATAGAACATATCGAAGAGTCGATTGCGAAATATGGAGGTTAAAAAATAAGACCGCTTTGCTGAAAGACACTAGACCACTTCGCTGAAAGACACTAGACCGCTTTGCTGAAAGAGGCAAGACCGCTTACTTCGACCTACTTCGACGCAGTTTATATTGAGCGCAGTCGAAATGCTCAGTACAAGTCACTGCTAGAAGTGAGACGTTAGACCGCCTCGCTACTAGAAATATGAACTTCCCTGATTAGTGTTGACCGATTTTAGTTAATTCTATCCCAACATCCAAGACCGTCACTTCGAGTGAAATTAAAATTACGGCAGTAAATTTTAATTTAGTATCGAGAAGTCACTTTTCACTTTTTAGACAGCCTCTTTGTTTTTATCTTTGCACAATGAATAAGAAAGTTATATTATTAATTCTCGATGGCTGGGGAGTCACTCAAGACCCATCAGTTTCTGCTGTTGCACAAGCAAACACTCCTTTTGTTGACTCATTATATACCAAATACCCAAATTCTGAACTACTTACACATGGTATGAACGTTGGGCTACCAGATGGTCAAATGGGAAATAGTGAGGTAGGACACATGAACCTCGGTGCAGGACGAATTGTATATCAGGACCTTGCCAAAATAAATTTAGCAGTCGAGAATAATACCTTAAATAGGGAACCTGTTTTAAAAGATGCGTTCGAACATGCAAAGAAAAACAACAAGAAAGTTCATTTTCTTGGGTTGGTATCTGATGGCGGTGTTCACTCTCATATAAATCACTTAAAAGGACTACTATCTGCAGCACATAAGGAAGGCTTAAAAGACGTATTTGTTCATGCTTTTACCGATGGTCGCGATGTCGATCCAAAATCGGGTGCGGGACATATTGCAGATATACAGAACCACATGACTAAAACCACGGGGAAATTGGCTTCGGTAATTGGTCGTTATTTTGCCATGGACAGGGACAAGCGATGGGAACGTGTTAAAAAGGCATATGATTTGCTTGTCTTCGGAAAGGGTAACACTTCGTCAAATGCTGTAACTAGTATTGAGGCAAGTTATGCTGAAGGCATCACTGATGAGTTTATTGAACCTATTGTCTTAACTGAAAATGATGTACCCGTAGCGAAGATTTCGGAAGACGATGTCATCATATTTTTTAATTTCCGAACAGATCGAGGAAGACAACTTACTGAGGTTTTGACACAGGAGGCGCATCCCGATCAAAACATGAGTCCTTTACCCCTTTATTATGTAACACTAACAAACTATGCCGACCATTACAAAGGTATTCGTGTCGTATACAATAAAGACAACATCCAAGACACCCTAGGAGAGGTACTGGAAAGAAATAACAAGAAGCAGATAAGGATTGCAGAAACCGAAAAATATCCGCACGTTACTTTCTTTTTTAACGGTGGAAGAGAAATTCCTTTTGATGGTGAAAATCGCATTCTCTGCCCTTCTCCAAAAGTGGCAACTTACGATCTTCAACCAGAAATGAGCGCTCTGGAAATTAGAGACAAAATAATTCCTGAAATTAAATCGGGATCTGCGGATTTTATCTGCCTTAATTTTGCCAACCCAGATATGGTAGGACATACTGGAGTTTTTGAAGCAGCCATGAAAGCTTGTGAAACGGTAGATTCCTGTACTCAAAGCATTGTTGAAGCGGCACTAGAAAACCAATATACTATAATCATCATTGCAGATCACGGTAACAGTGAAACGATGCGAAATCCTGACGGTTCTCCCAATACAGCTCATACCACCAATCCGGTTCCAATAATTGTTGTTGACCCTGATTTAAAATCTGTGAAAGATGGTGGGATTCTAGGAGATATTGCACCTACTATATTACATCTTATGGGTATAGAAAAACCAACTGCAATGAACCGGGAGTCATTAGTTTAATGAAGTACTCAGTAAACAAACTTGGTTATATTAACCAACTAGCAGGTTGGTAACTAAGGGGAGTGTCGATACCGATATTTCTTTGTAATTTTGTTTTTTATTTTTATTATTATGATTGTTCAGACCTATACAATAGCCGTAGATTTTGACGGAACCCTTGTTGAAGACAGATATCCAAAAATTGGAAAACCTATTATTTTTGCATTTGATACTTTAAAGAAACTCCAGGAAAATGGTCACAGATTGATTCTTTGGACCTACAGAAAAGGAAAAACTTTGGACGAAGCAGTTAAATTTTGCGCTGATCAAGGAATTGTATTCTACGCAGTCAATATGAGTTTTCCAGAAGAAGAATGGAATCCAAAAGACAGCCGTAAAATAAATGCCGATTACTTTATTGATGATAGAAATGTTGGGGGATTGCAAAGCTGGGGAAAAACATACCAAGAACTTATCGGGGAACCAAAACAGGGATCGAAAACTAAAACTAAACCAAAAAAGAAATGGTTCTTTTTTTAATGTAGACTATGATTATAACTAAGACCAAAGAAGAAATTGAGTTAATGAGGGAGAGCGCTTTGGTGGTTTCTAAAACATTAGGAATAATAGCAAAAGAGGTCAAACCGGGTGTTACCACATTACATCTTGATAAATTGGCCGAAGAATATATTCGAGATCAGGGTGCTATTCCAGGGTTTTTAGGCTTGTATGATTTTCCAAATACGCTTTGCATGAGTCCAAACGCTCAAGTAGTGCATGGGATTCCAAATAACACGCCTCTAATAGAGGGAGATATAATATCTATAGATTGCGGTGCTATAAAAAATGGTTTTTATGGTGACCATGCATACACTTTTCCCGTTGGTGAGATAGCACCTGAAATTGAAAAACTACTCAAGATTACAAAGGAGTCTTTATATGTTGGAATTCGCGAATTAAAAATAGGAAAGCGATCTGGAGATGTTGGATATGCTATTCAGAAATATTGCGAGGCTCACGGTTATGGTGTGGTGAGAGAGTTAGTAGGCCACGGACTTGGACGTACAATGCATGAAGATCCGGAAATGCCAAACTACGGTAGTCGAGGACGTGGCAAGAAATTTCTTGAAGGAATGACTGTAGCCATCGAACCAATGATTAATTTAGGCACAAGACGCATTGAGCAACTTAGTGACGGTTGGACAATTCTTACGGCAGATCGTAAAGCCAGTGCCCATTTTGAGCATGATGTTGCCATTGTTGACGGGAAACCTGAATTACTTTCAACCTTCGCCTATATCTATGAAGCACTGGGAATCCAGAGTGATGAAGAGAATGAGTTTAGAAAAGAGGCTTTCGTTTTATAAATCTTGCTAAATGCAAAAAATTTTCAAGTTTTTTCTGAATTTAATTCCGAGGACTGTATTAATCAGACTAAGCTATCTAGTTAGGCCATTCGTTGCCTATTTTCTTAGAGGAGAAAAATATACCGATCCAATTGACGGGAATTCATTTCGAAAATTTTTACCCTATGGCTATGAAAAAGTTCGGGAGAACGTGCTTTCACCTAGTACACTTTCATTAGAAAGACATCGCCTATTTTGGCTTTATTTGAAAAATGAAACTGAGTTCTTTACCAAAAATTTAAAAGTCCTTCATTTTGCACCTGAGCAAGCATTTTATAAGCGCTTCAAGAAAATGAAGAACCTTGAGTATACGACCACAGATCTTAATTCTCCGATTGCCACGGTAAAAGCCGATATTTGCGATCTCCCCTTTGAGAATGACGCATACGATTTTATAATTTGCAACCATGTTCTAGAACATATACCCAATGATACCAAAGCTATGCAGGAATTATATCGCGTTCTTGCTCCGGGTGGCACAGCAATACTACAAGTTCCTTATGAGGCTGATAGAAAGACAACTTTTGAAGACGACACCATTACCGATCCAAAAGAACGTGCAAAAATCTTCGGACAATACGATCACGTTCGAGTTTATGGAATGGATTATTTCGACAAACTTGCGAAGATTGGATTTACAGTGGAAGCTTTAAATTATACAGCAAAGCTTTCCGAAGAAGAAATTAATACATACCGATTGGCAAAGGGAGAATTACTTCCAGTTTGTAAAAAATTAATTATTAGCAGTTAACAGTTTCGTAAATCCTTCCGTCATAAAAACTTGCTGCACATTGAAGGAATCAGTGTATGTTAGATAGGCATCAATACCGGCCGTCACTTTAAGTAGGTCTTTAGATTTTTCTAACCCAAGCGCCATCAAGGCCGTTGCGTATGCGTCGGCAACACCACAGCTAGATGCCACAACAGTTGCACTGGTTACATCACTCTGTTCTGCAGATCCGGTTAAGGGATTTAGTGTATGCACATATTTTTTTCCTGAAACTGAATCAATTCTAAATTTACGATAGTTTCCTGAGGAAGCCATCCCCTTATCTTGCAATTTGATAGTGGTTGCATATTCCCTGTTCTCTAAACTAGAATCTACATTTTCAATGCCAACGACCCACAATTTCCCTTTGGCACTATTTGTACCTTGCGCTAAAATCTCTCCACCTAATTCTATTAGATAATCCGATACACCCTGCAACTCTAAATAGCGGCCTATGCAATCAATTCCGTAGCCTTTTGCAACAGCATTAAAGTCAAAATAGATTTCAGGTCGCTCTTTCATAACGGTTCCATCTCCTGAGATAGCAACTTTTTTAAATCCAACAAACTGCATTAGAGAATCTAATACTGCCTTGTCAATCTTTTCTAATGCCTTCACATCTCCAAAACCATAAGCATTCCGGAGAACTCCAATGGTAGGATCAAAATAGCCGTGCGAGTTCGTGTGAACTGTTTCAGAAATCCGGAACACCTCTTTAAAAATATCGTCAACCACAACCGTCTTGTCCCCGCGATTAATTTTTGAAATATCACTATTTGGCATATAGGTACTCACCGATTTATTCACGGCATGAATCACAGAGTCAATTCCCTTTTCAATTGTCAAGCTTTCCAAATTTCCATCCCCAGCCGTTGAAGAGAAATATTGAATTGTATAAGTTGTACCAAAAGCACTTCCCTGCAATACGTCAAGTTGTGGCTCTTTTTCTTCGCAAGAAATAAACATAAGTATCGATGTAATAAAAAATATTAACCTCATACTATCTCTTGAATTCCTTTATAAACCATTGTATAATCCTCATCTTTAATAACCGGCAAAGCATAGTCTGTCCCGTGACCTAAACCTACCCCTGCATAATACGTTTTAGCTTCAAATTTCTCGGCATGTCCTTTTATGGTTTGCATAAAAACCGGATCATAGCCATTTGCATCTTTGGGAAATGAAGTCGCACGAACAATTATAAAATGTAGTTCTTTATCTTTTAAGACAACGAACTGCGGATCTTTCTCTAATTTTGAATTCACTCCCATAAATTCATATCCCTGACCTTCTAAGTCTTTACCCACTATATTCATAGCGAGATTATGCAATTCTTGTTCTGTAAGTTCATTTTCCATACTGAATGCAAATATACGGCAATGCTTCTTTGACTCCAATTTTACATCAAAATGGTATTACAAGGAAATGATTCATAAAAAAAACCGCCTTCAGTTTTTATACTGAAAGCAGTTTTAGAATTTAATTTATTTTGAACACCTACTTTTTCATCACTCGCTTCATCACCGTTCCATTATCGGTAGCGATATCTATAAAATAAAGTGCGGATTCAAGTTTCGTCAAATCAATTTGATAAGTCGTCTGATTTCTGAAATCTACTTCGGAAACTTTTCTACCTCGAATATCATAAACTATGGCTGAAGTCACAATCGTCTGTGGTGCAACAATAGTAACTATGTTTTGCGTCGGATTAGGATAAAGAACAACTGAATCTAATTTCGAATCGTTGATTCCCAAAGCACCATCACGAGTAAACTGAAGAGTAAATCGATTGTCGAAAATACCTTTCGAACTTACAAAAGTGTAATTCGTCTCACTAAGGTTAGTAACCGTGTTGAGTTGATTATCCACTAAGTAAGCTGTTTGGTCTCCTAAGTTCAAACCTTCCATATTTTGAATAGAAATCTTGTACTCAATCGTTTCATCAATTAGTGTTGCAAAGCCCATTGGGATTCGTACATATTCATCGAAAGTACTTCTTGCTTGAATCCCAAATTGCTCACTTCCATTAGGTAAGTGTGAATACAAAGAGACATTGGTTGCCAATCGCGTGTTATCATATCCGATATCAATACCATTGGTAGCTTCATCCAAAAAGCCTATTAAAGCTGTACTGTTTAGATCATAGTCAGCACTCTTTACATTTAGCCAAATACGATCCAGATCCTGGTTACGAAGGGTTGAGTTTCCACTGGTTCTTCTCATAGCATTGTTAAAAGTAATGTCTCCTAATGAAGTCACTTTCACTCCAAACCCTTGCCCGGTGGAGATAATTCCATTAGGTGTAGTTACAGGGCCATTTCCGGCAGCCGTTCCTCCTGTTAAGTTATACATAGAAATATCTTCCATCGTATAATCCAGTCCGTAAGGTCCTGGAGTAACAGCAGTAGGAGTAGTTATATGTTCCCAAAAGTACACAGCACCCACATTAGCGTTACCATTGATAAAATCATCAGCTGAAATCGCAGAAGCATAGGGGTTGGCAATAACGTTTGGACTCGCATTTTGGTTTTCAGTAGGTGTTCCGACGGAGTTGTATCCTGGCGTATAAGTAATAATTCCATTGTTCAAGGTACCAGTATCATGATTTAAGTTTAAGACTGTAGCAGGTCCGACAAAATCACGGAAGACAAAATACCCTTCTCCTGGATTGATGGCTCCGGTGTGAAGCGGCCAATCATCACCTTCTTCATCCAGCCAATTTCCCGCACCTGGGGAAGTTAATGCAACTGCTGCATTCGGACTAAAGTTCCCGGTTAGGTGATTACGAACTACAGTAGCGCCACTAAATACGTCTGCCCTAGTCTCCAAAGACATTGGACTTCCAAGAAGCATAAAATCAAGACCATCCAATGCTGGTGTATCCACACGTACACTGATCATTCCATTATTAGTTACTGAAGCTGCATCATTTACTTGAACCACGCTCCCTTGGTGATTTACAACCAAATTTCCCGTGGCAGCAACAGTGATATCTCCCTTGACTTTGAGATAATCACCTGCAGATATAGTAAGCGTAACACCTGCATTTACGACAACAGAGCAAGCATCAATGCTTCCTCCATTAGAAGAAGAATCATAGTTGGACGCGATAACCACTGAGCTATTGCTGTCTGGCACTTGAGGGGCAATATTCCAAGTTCCAGTCCAAGTGGCATTTGTGCAAGCGACAGCTGTGATAGTGACAGCAACACTATTCGTACTCAGGTCACCACAAAGAGTTGAGTTCCCTATATCGGTTTGCAAGGTCGTGAGTGGGTTGCCAGTATAAGCAGCTAGACTTGAACCTGCCAAATAAGACAAACCATGCACAGCATAACTTCCTGCAGGAAAAGTCCAAGAATCTGTAAGATCAGAATTCACATCAAAGGCAACGATATTACCGGTGCCTGTGTTGACAATTGCGTAGGTATAAATATATCCCGCAGGTGTTGTCCCTGCTGAATTATATAGTGTTTCTGAAAAAGCAACATTATAATTTCCAGTAGTAGGAGTTGTCGAACTAAAAGCGGATGGTAAAAGCACATACTTAGTACCTGTCACCAAAGCCTCACTAAAATTAGTCGCTACACTTACACTAACACCATTAAAATTACCATTTGAATTCAACCAATTTGTACATACATTATTTGAATCATAACTAGTTTGATAAAGTGTAATCATACTTGTATAATCTCCTTGAAAGGTTCTTGTAAAAGTGACATTAGCATTAGCAGCCACAGAGAATTCCATAGTTTCATACTTCGGATTATTACCCAGCACAAGACAGGTTCCGGCCCCAAGATTATCAACGGCAAGGTTTGAATTTAAATCTCCCGCATCCAATACACCTGCCACAGACGTTATAGGAAGGCCAGCGAATAGGCTAAGGTTTAACGCAGGATCTCCTTCTGGAGCAGATACCGCCGTACTATTTGATATCGTGCCTCCTTCTGCGTTACAGCCTGCAACAACAGCAATATCTACATTGTTAATATCAAAGAAAATATTTGTCGCCCCAGAACAAACTATTTTTATTCTTCCCGTTGTTGTCGCAACACCTGGAGCGGTAATGGCCTGAGAGCCGTCGTTTGTGACACCCGTTGCAAGGGTTGTCCCGAAAGTAGTACCTCCGTCTGAAGAGTATAATATATCTACTGTAGCACAAGTATAGGCTGCCAAATTTGTATTCGCGACATCCCAAGTAACCGTTTGAGCAGATCCAACAAGCCAAGCTGAAGTTGTATTCTGAGACGTTATTTGAAATGGCCCATCGGCTCCTACATTCAATGAAATTTGATCACAAGCAATACCACCAGCTCCGGCATTATTATCTCTAACCACTAATCGCCAAGTAAGGGTTCTGGCCACTGTAGGCAAGATCTCTCCTGTTCCTGTAGTTACATTTCCAGCAAGTACCGACGATAACTGTGGGCACGTTCGTTCACTACTCATCGAAGGTGGAAAACTTCTAAATATTGGAGCTACTGTACTAGCGCCAGTATCGTCTGGCGCGGCTGAACCGGCATAATCTGTATCGTATTGCTCCCAGTTATATGTTAAGCTCCCTAACCCATCGGCATCTGAACCAGTTCCAGACAAAGTAAAGGGAGTACTATGAGGTATTGTTAATCCATTAATGGTATTGGCATTGGCGTTTGCACTAGGCATAGCATTACCTGAAGCTGTAGACGTAGAACAATCGGCCCAGCCACCAGCTACACCTGAAGAGCAGGTTGGATCTCCAAAGGGTACCGTTCCAGTAGCAGTGAAATTCATCATGGACTGAAGACTCCCAATCCCAAAATAATCTGTACGACTGGCAAATAAGTCACCGGCATCACAGTTTGCACCTGTACTCATAATACTTGTTCC
>Ga0075467_10004557_pt1 | contig 10208 bp, 9 predicted proteins | sample DEB08_DNA_9_FD_75067 | JGI IMG/M metagenome (GOLD analysis project Ga0075467, IMG submission 75067) | Aqueous microbial communities from the Delaware River and Bay under freshwater to marine salinity gradient to study organic matter... | ecosystem: Environmental > Aquatic > Marine > Coastal ... | reverse complement strand
GCATTTCAGTCAGTTGTTTGCGATTATCGCGGCGTGGCACTTCGCTCTTAAAGTCAGGGTGGTCAATCCACTCTGGGCGACCGAGTACTTCACACAGGCGGCGCCAATTGCCTTGTCCCGAGGCACCAATGTTAAAGACGCCATCACTTGCCGTGAACAAACCCATGGGGCTACTGGTTGGATGATCATTACCCACTTGTGTCGGTATATCCCCGTCATTCAAATAGCGTGACACCTGAAAATCCATCATGGCAATCTGTGCATGCAGTAGCGAAGACTGCACCCACTGTCCTTTGCCCGAACGCTCGCGCTCGATGATGGCCATCAAGATGCCCAAAGCGGCATATAAGCCCGCACTCATGTCTGCCACGGCCAACCCTGCCCTAACTGGGCCACCGCCGGGATGGCCTGTCACCGACATCAAGCCACCCATGCCTTGCATGATTTGGTCAAACCCGGGCCGCTTGGCGTAAGGGCCCGTTTGACCATAGCCCGAGATGCTGGCCAAGATGATGCGTGGGTTGACCTGAGCCAATGACTCATAGTCAATCCCAAGCTTATTTTTGACATCTGGACGCCAGTTCTCGACGACAACATCGGCCGTTTTAACCAAGTCCATAAAAATGTCCAATGCACCTGGTTTTTTGAGGTTTAACGTTAACGAGCGCTTGTTACGATTTAGATTCTGAAAATCGCCCCCAGCACGATTGTTGGCAAACATCCCTTCGTTGGGATCGATCCCACGCGGGGGCTCGACTCGGATCACATCCGCCCCAAAGTCAGTCAGTACCCGAACGCAATTCGGACCTGCCCTGACTCTTGACAAGTCAATGACACGAAACGGCTTTAGTGTTTCAGATGTATTTATTTTCCCCATGATGCGCACTCCTTTTGGCTGGTAAGAATAACCAGCCCTTATTGGTTGCTATTAAGGTTCCATCAGATCGTCGGGTACCAGCACAATGGCGCCCTTCGTCAGGCGACTCTCAAGCATTTCGTGAGCCGTTGCGGCTTGACTCAAAGGCAAGACCGCTTCGATATCCAAGCGAATACTGGGGTCCTGCAGTAGTTCAAAAGCGTCTTTGGCCATGATCAACATATTGGCGCGTTCACCAGTATAGGTTTTGAGTGTTGGGCGGCAGACCCACAGCGATTTGGCATGCAATCGTTGTAGGGCAAAGTTTTCCACTTGACCTGATGCCGTGCCATAGTTCACCACCAGGCCTCGAGGCTCCAAACAATCTACCGAACCTTCAAAAGTATCTTTACCCACCGAATCAAACACCACGCTCACGCCTTTGCCTTCGGTAAAGGCGTGAACTTCTTTAACAAAATCTTCAGTGCGGTAATTGATCACGTGATCAGCCCCCAAAGACTTAACAAGCGCGGTTTTTTCATCCGAACCGGCCGTACCGATGACGCACAATCCCATGCGCTTGGCCCACTGCACCAAAACCTGTCCAACACCCCCAGCTGCAGCGTGCACCAATACCCGAGTACCTGATGGTAATGGGCGCATTTGTTTAAGCAAATACTGCGCAGTCAGCGTGCGAACCAGACCTGCTGCCACGCGAATATCGTCTAAGCCCTCAGGCACCACCATGATGCGAATCGCACGTACGGCCACATGTGTGCTGTAAGTACCCACACCCGCATTGGTGTAAGTCACCTTTTGCCCGATTGCCAAATCTTTAACATCGGGTCCCATCGCCACAATGTGCCCAACACCACTCACACCGGGGATAAACGGCGGATCCGGGTTGTGTGAATGGGGCTGACCTGCACGCAAATAAATATCGACAAAATTGACAGCCACAGCGGTTTGTTCAATCACAACCTCGTCGACTGCTGGCGTGGGCACAACAATGGCTCTGGGCTCCAGCACATCGGGTGCTCCGATACGACTGACAAAAACAGCAAAAGGCGAATGCATAAGATCAACCCAACCTATGAAAAGTTAACAACCGTTTTAATCGCACGACAAACATAAAAGCGTAGGACTCAGCAGTTTCTCTTTAACGGCCTTTGAAAACAGGCTTACGCTTTTCAGCCCATGCCTTGCGACCTTCTTGTAAATCTTCAGATGCCATCACTGTCTTCATGTCATGGTCCAGATCAGCTCGGTCTAGTTTGCCTTGGGCAATCCGTGTGAGGTGTTTTTTCATACCAAGAATAGCCAAGGGCGCCATCGAGACCAAGGTGTCAGTCAGTTCACGCGCTGTGTCTTTGATCGACTGTGTACGGGCCAAATGAGTCAAGTACCCAACGCGCATCATTTCTTCGGCTTCGATCTTCTCTGCTGTCAAGAATAGTCGCTTGGCTGTGTTGATGCCCATGCGCTGGACGTATCGTTCAAGTCCTGATGGGTAATAGTGCAGACCAAGACGGGCAGCGGGCATGAACATGTTGGTGGCTGCATCGCCAATCCGAAAATCGCACGCGAGTGCCAAATCAGTGGCGCCACCGTAAACGCCGCCGTGGATAACGGCAATGGTCACTGGCCGGGCGTTCTCGACCAAGTCAACGACCGTGTCAAAGTCGACCAGTCGATCGCCACCAAGCTTTTTGATGTCAAAACCACTGCAAAAGTATTGACCTGTCGCCTCAAAACGTAACACGCGTATTTCTGGATTATTGTTGACCGTTTGCAAGTACTCATGGATGCATTGCAAGTCGTCTGGACCGAGGCGATTGGCCTGATCGGGACGCTGCAGCGTAATCACAGCGACGTGATCGTCAATTTTCAGTTCAGGAGTACCCATTTATTATTTTCCTAAAAAAAGCGGTGATACAAGACGGATAGGCACAAGCCTATCCGTCACAATTTGAGATCCCCTCGTATTACTTGACAGCTTGTGCTTTCTTCACACCCTCAAGTACTTGAGCGCCATTTTTACGGGCGAAGGCTTCAAATTGAGCTGGCGAAGCAAATGGGCCCGCTTCGCTACCAGCAGCAATCAGCCTTTTTTGTACTTCAGGGTCATTGAGTACAACAGCAACTGCATCAGCCAGTTTTTGGGTTACATCTGGGGCTAGCCCAGCTGGACCAAACAAACCAAACCAAAAACTAAATTCAAACCCAGGCAAACCCGACTCTGAAATGGTTGGTAGGTTTGGCGCCAATTGTGAGCGCTCAGCAGTGGACACAGCCAACATCCGAACCTTATCACCACGACCGAGCGGTAACACGGAAGGAGCAGTGCCCATTGAGAAGTCAACATCACCGGCAGCCACTGCCAGCAGAGCCCCTTTGCCGCCTTTGAATGGTACGTGGGTAAATTCAGTACCCATTAGATCTTGCAACATCACCGATGAGGTATGCGGCGAACCTGCGATACCCGAGGTTGAATAAAACATGGTGCCGGGGTTGGCTTTGGCTTTGGCCATGAACGCCTGGAAAGTCTTTGGCCCCTTTTCTGGGTTGACCGCCAGTATTAAGGGGTAGCTTGCCAATCGATTGATGGGTGTGAAATCCTCTGGCTTATAAGATACTTTGTATACGAGCTGGTCGACACCATAGATATTACCGGTCGCCAGACCAAGGGTGTAACCGTCTTTGGGTGCGGTGGCGATAGCGTTAGAGGCAATACTACTACCAGCGCCAGCTTTGTTCTCGACCACAATCGGTTGGCCTAAGACCTGCGACATGGCGCCTGTGACAATACGGGCAATGGTATCCCCAGCGCCCCCAGCGCTGTAACCGACCAATACTTTAATGGTCCGGTCAGGATAGCCTGATGCTTGAGCCGAACCCATCGCAAATACCGCACCCAACGCACCTATCAATAAACGTGTCTTCATGTCTATCTCCTTTGGTTTGACACCCCCATGGAGACGGGCTAATGCATTTACAACCGCTCGCTCGCGCTTAGGGTGTTAATTAAGGTGTAAACAAATTCACACCTAGCGTCTACACATTTAGGGAGATTCATGCGCATTAAGGGTAATTACTCGGAAACCAGAAAACACATCTAGCGAACAGATCGATAAAAAGAGATAGGCGTGTGAAAGCGCAACACAGGGCTATCAATAGGCCATGTATTGCACTTTTTTCAAATCACTGGTTTCAGGAGGGCTACAAGTTACCGCTTGGGCATTAACGCTGAAAAATATAGCCCTGCGGGTCACCCACACACGTTGCAAAACCGCAGGTCAGCACGTCTGAGGCCACATTGCCTAAGGCGAGAATCAGAAGAAGACCAATTAATACAGAGCCAAGTGCGGTGCGCATCGGATGAGCACTGCCACCCATGTGATTACGATCAATCATCAGCATCACGGCACTGAATATGATGCTGCCCATAAAGGCGATGAAGCCCCATGTGTATATGTGATAACCGAACACGACAGACGCAAAGCCTGTGTCACCTGGCGCGATGTGAAGCAACACGTGACGCAGCGATACCCCGGCACCGGCCATGGCAGAAAGAATAACCACAGCGTAATTGACGGCAGACGGCCCGAACCTGATATTCATGGCGAAGCCCAGTCCCACCAATATCAAGCCAATCCGTTGCAACATGCAAAGGGGGCATGGGATTTCACCCAAGACCAGTTGAAAGAAAAAAGCAGCCAACAAAGCGACACAAATGCCAGCCAGCGCCAACACATTCAAAAGGTAGGATGGAAATAAGCTAACGCTGATTGAACCCGAGCTATTTGACATTATCGGGTCCTTTTAGAGGCTAATCGTTATGACGTCATCCATGTGGTATTGCATCGCACCAAGCATGAAAACGACGGCAATGACCCAACTTGTCAGCGCCAATTTACGATTGCCACGTAAAGTCATGAACACTGCAAGGGTCGCAAAAACGACTGAAGGCAAAATAATCATTGGGCTGAACTTCCTGAATGATGAACTGACAGTCTATGCTGACATTTTGACATCCTTGTGACGCTTGATGCAAGCACTGGGTTGACAGCGATCGACCCAGTGGGTTAATCATTGAATGACTGTGTCACACTTGGTGGCCAATTGATGGCTTTAAACACGTTAACTTCCATAATCTTTGTCACGCCCTTGACTGATAGCCTGCTGCACGCTTTTCGAGAAAACCCGGAAATTGCCATCTTTTTATCCATTGCCATTGGTACGGTGATCGGGCGAATCAAATTTGGCAAGTTTCACTTGGGCACAGTCGCCGGCTCACTGCTGATGGGTTTGATCATCGGCCAAATCGACATCGAAATTCCAAGTGTTTTGAAGGCAGTATTTTTTGCATTATTTATCTACTCAGTGGGCTTCAAAAGCGGCCCCGAATTTTTTGGTAGTTTGAACCGAGGTACCATCAAGCTCGTGTTGCTGTCTGTGATTTTGTGTGTCACTGGCTTGGCGTCAATTTTATTGATGAATGCCATTTTTGGGTTTGATGCCGGCTTTGCGGCAGGTCTCGGTGCGGGCGCCCTCACAGACACCGCGATGATGGGAACGGCCTCAAGCGCCATGCATGCGCTTGATATCAGTGCGACTGAACTCGATCGACTGAACAGTCACATGGCGATTGCCTATGCAATCACTTATCTCTTTGGCACGATTGGTTTGATCGTTTTTGTCAGCTCGATTGCCCCGATACTGCTTAAGGTTGATCTCAAAACCTCAGCTCGAGAACTTGAGGCTGAGTTGGCTGGCACTGGCAAAGCAAAAACTGATGAAGAAATCCACACCTACCGAACCATGGTTGCGCGTGCGCATGTGATCTTGCGAGACATGACCGCTGACGGCAAAACCATTGCTGATATTGAAACCCAATTTGCACACTTAAGCATCGAACGGGTGGTACGCGGCGAACAGATCATTGAACGCGATGTTAATTGCCGCCTGCAAGCCGACGATGTGGTGGGAATAGTTGCACGCCGCGAATTTGTGAGCGATATGGACTATCACTTTGGTCCAGAGGTTGATAACTCAGCTGCGCTCTCATACCCGCAAAAGACCTTAACAGTGGTGCTAAACAAAAAGAAATACATTGGCAAATCGTTAGGCGAATTGCGTCGTGAGGTGGGTCCTTTGAGCCGCCACGGTGTGTTTCTGAACAAGATGACGCGTGCCGGCTATGAACTACCCTTAATGGAGCACACGGTTTATCGAATTGGCGATGTGATTGAACTCTCGGGGCGTCCTTCTCAGGTCGAGCTCATTGCCAAGCGTTTCGGTCGCGCCAAGATAGGGCAACACAAAAGCGATATTGCACTGCACACAGCGGCGATTGTGCTTGGCACGCTGGTGGGCCTGTTGACGGCACACATTGGTATCGTACCAATTGAGCTCGGTGTCGGTGGCGGTGTCTTGGTGGTGGGGCTTATCGTTGGCTGGGCGCACTCACGCTATCCCGGGTTTGGTGATTTGCCACCCGCTGCACAATGGGCGTTTTCTGAGTTGGGATTAACCGCATTTGCTGCCGTGGTCGGCCTGATGGCCGGTCCACGTGCCATCGCGGCCATGCAAGAGCATGGCCTGTCTTTGGTGGCCGCGGGCATCTTTGTGACGCTGGTGCCACCACTTGTGGCGCTCTACGCGGGTCGCTACCTGCTCAAACTACACCCGATGATTTTATTGGGCGGCATCGCAGGTGCACAGACCGAGGCCGCATCCATGAACACCATCATTGAAGAGTCGGGCAGTCAGACACCAGTCATTGGCTTTACAGTTTGCTATGCCGTCTCGAATGTGCTTTTTGCCGTATGGGGACCAATCATTGTGGCACTGTCTTAGTGAAAGCTTTTATGAGATACCCTCACACAGCCTCTGCCCAGCGGCTTTTTGGATTCGATGATTTTGACAAGGCTAAAGTACAATAACGTCAAAGACCATTGATAAACATGAGCAAAATTTCCGATCAAGTCTATGCAACGCTTCGCCGAAAAATCATGTCTGGCGAATTGGAGCCTGGGCTACAAATCAAAGAAGAGCACTTAGCCAACGACCTGAGTGTGAGCCGCACTCCTGTTCGGGCTGCCATACAGCAGCTGATCTCTGATGGTTTGCTAATACAAGGCCCCAAACGTGGCGCCTTTGTTGCCGCTTGGACAGAGCGGGATATTGCTGAAGTCTTTCAAATCCGGATCATGTTGGAATCGGCTGCCTGCGGCTTAGCGGCGGCAAACAGTACACCTGAGCAAATGATTGGTTTACGAATCTTAACTGACGAGTTAACACGGCTAAGCCAGCTAAAGGGCGAGACGGTAGCGGCGGATTTGCAACGGGTTAATAGCCAACTCCACTTGGCGCTACTTGAGGCCAGTAACTCACCACGTTTGCGGCAAACTGCCTCAGCTTTTGTTGATGTTCCCATCATCATCGGTTCTTTTTATCTTTATCAAAAATCTGATGTGCGGCGCTCAGCTCAGCACCATGAAGACATCATGCAAGCCATTGAACGCCGTGATCGATTGCTTGCTGAGGAGTTAATGCGCGTGCACTTGCGCTCGGCCTACCGTACCTTTGAAGCCTCTAGGGTGCGACGTCAGCCACTCCAGTCCGAACCCTCAACTGGGCCATATGACGGCTAATACCGAAAAGAAGACAACAGCCAAAGCCATAAATCGAAGATTGATGCCCACAGCAACCTGACTGGGCATAACCGCAAGCACTTTACATGCGGCCACAAATGCAAGCGAACCCAATGCCACCATCGTGCCAAACGACCAGCCCAATAAGGCCGCGAGCGCGAGAAATATCTGCTGCCATTCCGTTTGCATGAGTGGGCTGAAAACCGTCACGAATAGGGTTGCGGTCACCACCATGTGAACGCCAACCATTGCAAATCCCACGATTAGCAATGCTGTTAAAACAATCAACGCCGTCGGACCAGTAACCGCTGCAAACTCGGCGACCCACTGATTGACTGCAGGAATCTGGGCAATGATCGCAGCAAAGCACAGCGATGCCACAAACACGGCGACTTCACCATCAAAGAAGCGCCACGCGTGACGAACTTCTGAATGCACGCGACCGACGGCCTCTTTTCCCATGAACAACGCCAAGGCAACGGTACACGGAATAACGGTAATGACAGCGGCTTGCATGGGTGTGTACCCTGCCCAAAAAACAATTAACAAATCAACCGCAATCAAAGCCACCACGGGACCCAACATCAAAGCCAAATCTGTCACAAACTGCCTTGGTAACTGAGTGGGTAACGCACAATCACCACGCCAAAAAGACACCCCGATCAACCCTAAAGCCAGCGCCAAACCGGTCAGCATTAGCCAACCAATTGACAAACTATCCGTCGATGATTCAATCGCCACACCCATGGCCACCGTAAAAGGCGAGAACAATACTGCCAGACCCATGCCTCTCATTGCCCAACTGGCATCAGTCAAGCGTTGCTTGCCCTGAGTGCGCTCGGAAATGAGTGGTGCAACCACACCCACGGCCCCGACCGCTAATGGAATAGCAAACAACAATCCCAGCAATTGCAACACACCAGCACGGTGGGTATCGCTCTGTGCATCAAAGGTATGCTGGATCAACACCAATCGGTTTGACAGCCGAACCAACGCACTGAGTGCAAAAAGTGAGGCCAAGAAACTGGCAAATAGCGCTGCGCGTTCAAACCCAGCCCAGACGGCGCGCCACGCCCCAGTGTATAAAGCCAAGCCGGTAACGAGCACCCCAAATATGATGAGGGTTTTACGGGGAGTACCCCGTGTGGTGAATAAGGCCATGGCCGCAATCAACGCAGCCATGCTGGCGGCAATGTGACTACCTAGCATCAATCCAAACAGCAGGCTACCGAACTCCCCAACCCACATGATCAGAACAAGAAATGGTAAGAGCTGTCGCCAAAGCGACAGCTCTATGTTGGTTACGGCTGGCACTGTTTGGGTTAAACCGAGGCGGGCAGTGGTGTTTCCCCAATAACCGTACAACGGTGCATCAACCGATCACCCTTGCCGTCATAATCCATCACAGCGTAGTGCAAGGTGCAACGGTTATCCCAAATCACCATGTCATTGGGTGACCACCGATGGCGGTATTGATAGTCGGGCTTGGTCACCAACTCAAACAAGTAGCCCAACACCGCACGGCTTTCTGCCGGATCTAGACCATCAATATAAGCAGTGAAACCAGGGTTAACGAATACACCGAATTTGCCTGTCTCAGCGTGCTTACGAATAATCGGATGCACTGAGGGCGGTGCGGCATCAAGCTGCTCTTTGGTAACGACTTCATTACGAAAACCACCACCTGATGCGTTAGCAAAGCTGTGCACGGCTTTAAGTGGCAAGAGAAATGCCTTGAAGGTATCCGAAAGCGCCTCGTAGGCTCGTTGGGTACTGGCAAAAATGGTGTCACCGCCCACAGGAGGAATTTCCTTGGCGTAAAGCACCGACGCGTGAGCTGGTGTCGCTTCGTATGATTGATCAGAATGCCAATAAGTACCCGCACCTTTACGACCCTGAGGCTTACCATCCACCACCTTATTGGAAACGCGATAGATCTCAGGATGGTCTGGGTGCAAATATTTTGTGACGGTATGCCCTTGCAATGTATGCAGCTTACCGAACTTCCTAGAAAAAGCGATCTGCTGCTCTTCAGTCAGCTTTTGGTCGCGTATAACCACCAGACCATTGGACTCGTGCCACACTTTTCGAATCTGCTCGAAGGTCTCATCACTAACTGGATTGGAAAGATCCACACCGACAATCTCGGTGCCGATCGCGGGACATAAACGTCTTGTTTGCATGCTGCTACTCCTCCATCTTGTCAATTTTCAGTTACTACGCTTTACATCTATTAAAAATCAGTCGTTGTTATATTGGCTGGCGAGATCTTTGGGCACAAGCGGGCTGGCCTTGCGCTTTATGAGTTTTTTGACCAAAGGTGACAGCAGCATCACCAGTATCAGTCCGACCAAGACCAATGAGATCGGCGAAGAAAACAAAAAGCCATAGTCGCCCTGCGAAATCAATAACGATCGGCGTAACTCAGTCTCAGCCATTGGCCCTAAGATCACGGCCAACACAGCGGGAGCCAAAGGGATATCCATTTTTTCCATGGCGTAGCCCAGGATCCCAATCACTGTCACCATTGCCACATCGAACAGGCTATTGCCGATAGAGTAAATGCCCAAATATGTCATGGCAATAATCATCGGTGCTAGCAAAAGTGCAGGCAGGCGCAGCACACTGATGAATAGCCGGGCACCAAGCGAACCCACAATGAGTAACAGTACTGAGGTCACCAGCATCGACAACAT
>Ga0075467_10004553_pt1 | contig 10210 bp, 10 predicted proteins | sample DEB08_DNA_9_FD_75067 | JGI IMG/M metagenome (GOLD analysis project Ga0075467, IMG submission 75067) | Aqueous microbial communities from the Delaware River and Bay under freshwater to marine salinity gradient to study organic matter... | ecosystem: Environmental > Aquatic > Marine > Coastal ... | reverse complement strand
CGGATATCGCCAAGGGCTATGACAAGAAGGCGACGGGCGAGAAGGTGCTGGTCAATCCGAGCCTTTAGTCGACCGGCAACAAACACTTCAACGATGAGAGGTGGCTAACTGCACTTCGTCACCCCGGACGTGATCCGGGGTCCAGGGCGGCAAGGCGTCAATATGGCGGTTGCCGCCCTGGATCCTGAAACAAGTTCAGGATGACAAGAATTGCCAATGCCGCTTCAATCCAAATCACCGCTCTCCCTCAAGGGATGAGGGCGTCGCGCATGGCTCACCAATTCCCGCTCGATCCCGCTCCGGTCGGACCGGATACATGGGAATTTGCCTGCGACATCGACCTTTTTTCTATTCATCCAAATATATTATAATTAATATTTCAGTAGTTATCTGGACTTTTACATTATTTGACAAATGGAAAGAATCTGTATTATTGTTATTGAAGCAAAGACGTCGTTGCTCAGTTCCGCTTGGCGGACAAAGTTCCAGGCTTAGTTTGATTAGTATATTGTCTACTCAATAAAGGAGAGCAAGAATGGCTATTCTCAGCTTTAACGGACGCGTCAATATTGCCGTCAGAATCGTGACCGCTGCCTATCCGGAAGCCAAATTATATGAGGCGGATGGTACCGCATCGGGCGGTCCGACCACCGACCCTGCCAAGATCGATCAATTGCGCGTCGTGTTCCAGAATGTCGATGGTTCGACCGTGATCATCAAGGAGACCGGCTATGGCGAATTTGGTGAACCGGAATTGATTCCCCATCCCTGGCTCGAGGATATTGTCATTCAGTGGCCGGTGGCCATGGATCTGGACAAGGACAATGGTCTGAAGGAGGCCGCAGGCTATACGGATCCTCATGGAGCGGTGACGCTGCGCAATCCGCTTGGTCCGACAAAGAGCAATCCCTATTTCATATTCGGCGGCAATCCAGGAAAGCCCTATATTTTCGTCGATACCGTGACCGGTGCAGTGCATGCCGGCAACTAGGGTCCGGACAATGTTGTGCGGCAACTGACATGTCTCGTCCGCAACAGATGGATCAAGATATCTGTTGCGGACCGATGACCAAGAATATCTTGCATTTCTCTGGTGAGACCGGTTGATTGGGCTGATATCATCCTGAACTGGTGTCAGGATTCAGCGCGGGGACAGGGCATTGACCGACTATAAAGTCAGCTTCAACTATCAGCAGGCGCCCGGTGCGGCAGCCGACCCCAAAGGCGCGGCATCCGAAAACCGGATCATAGAATTTCTCTGCGACCCCGCGCTCGAAGGGCGGATTCCGCCGCCGGAACGGGCGATCCGTTTTGCGCCGGACTGGTTCAGGCGGCTGGAGCGGGAGATGGGCGTGCCGGATGCGCATGGCCTGCCGGGGCTGACGGCCAAGGCCTGTCTGCCGATGACCGACGCTTTCTCGCTGGGCTTTGTCCTGCCCTTGCCGTTCGATGTGCAGCTGCGCATTCCCGAAGACCGGGTGTCGATCCAGATGGGCTGGGCGGAAGATGTGCCGTTCCAGCCGATCGAGCAGCATCACCCGGCGCAGATCGGAGCGCCGGAGCCGCCGTTTGAAAGCGTGATGCCGCTGAAATTCATCAATCCGTGGCGGATCAAGGTGCCCGATGGCTATTCGGTGCTGTTCACCCAGCCGCTCAGCCGTCCGGACCTGCCCTTCACCTGCTTTTCCGGCTTTGTCGATTGCGACCGGTTTGATGCGCTGGTCAATCTCCCCTTTGCCTGGACCGGGCCGACCGGCGACCATTTTCTGCCGGCCGGTACCCCGATCGCGCAATTGTTGCCGATCCGCCGCGATGCGATGGTCAAGCAGAGCAACGCGCGCGCCTCCACCGAGGCCGAGCTGGCCGAGCAGGAAGCCGCGCGTCACCGCAAATATCACGAGGAATCGGCCTATGCGAAAGACTGGCGGGTGAAGAAATAGTCGTCAGATAGAACTCACCGCCCCAATTTATTTCCCCTCTCCCGTGAGGGAGAGGGATGCGCCAGCTTGGCGAGGGACGAGCCTGGCGAAAGCTGGGTGAGGGTGTTCTGCCTGTCGGTTGGCGCGCTAATGAGACAGCCGATCACCCTCATCCAACTGTGGCCAAGCGCCTTCGGCGCCAAGCCTTCGTATCCTTCTCCCTCAAGGGAGAAGGTGTCACCCGTAACTCACCACTTCCCACTCGATGCCGTTCCAGTCGAAGAAATAGAAGCGCCGCCCCGGCGCATAATCGCTGTGACTGAACGGCTCGAGTCCTGCCGCGAGAACCTTGGCTTCGACTGCGTCCAGATCATCGACGGTGACGCCGATATGGTTCAGCGGCTCGCCCTTGTTGAACTTCGGGTCTGCAGCCTGGACTTCCGGGTTGGTATAGAGGGCGATATAGGCATCATCGGTGCCGATATGGATCGTGTGGCCAGCCGCCATCGATGGCCCCTCCCACCGGATATGCCAGCCAAACAGATCGCGCAGCAGGGCGGCGCTGCGTTGCGGGTCGCTGACCGTTATGTTCGCATGCTCCAGTTTTCCGTGGGTCATTTTTCATTTCCTTTCTCCGATGTTGAATGGTTGATCCGCCAGGGCGGGAAGCGGCGGTGGTCGCCGCCGTGAAACAGGCAGAGCGGGTTGCCCGCCGGGTCGCGAAGCCGCGCCTCGCGCCAGCCCCAGTCCTGGTCCATGGGCTGTGTGTCGAAGCGGATGCCGGCGGATTGCAGATTCGCGACTTTTGTGTCGAGATCGTCGCATTCGAAATAGATCATGGTTGTCGGTACCCCGATTGTCTCCACCTTGTGGATCGAGAAGGTCTCGCCTTCTGGCGTCTCGAACCGGGCATAGCGCGGTGGCGCATCGACGATCTGGACGAGGCCAAGCCTTTGATAAAAGGCGACGGAGCGATCATAGTCGAGGGATCCGACGGTGACCTGATTGAGTTTCATCTGTTGCTTCCTCGCTGCATTGGCATCGGTTCATTGGAAGAATTGGAAGCATGTTTGCCGCTTTGCCGGCGGCTGTCCGAGCCCGCCAATTCTCCATGCTTGCGATTCGTACAATCTCAAGTTAAGTTGAGGTCAAGAGATTATTTTGTGCTCCCGCGCAGGCGGGAGGCCATCTCGTGGTATCGCGTCTGGGGGTAAGGGTTGCGAGGGAAAACTGCCCGTGCGTTCAGTCCAGCGTTCTCGAGATGGACCCCGGCCTTCGCCGGGGAACAGGAACAGTCACCGCAACCCTGTGCTCCGCGCTTGATGCGGAGCTCTGGAGGTTAGGAACGGAAGGCCGAGAGGGCTCCGCATCAAGTGCGGAGCACATAGTGATGGAGCCGAAGAAAATGCCCGAAACCAAAGCCCTGACCATCGGCGCGCTCGCCGCCCGCACCGGTCTGTCGGTCTCCGCGATCCGCTTCTACGAGGAAAAGGGGCTGGTCGAGCCGTTCCGCTCCAGCGGGGGCCAGCGGCGCTTCTTGCGCTCGGACATCCGCCGGCTGAGCTTTGTCCTGATCGCCCAGCAGCTGGGGCTGAGCATCGGCGAGATCGAGCGCCAGCTCGCGAAACTGCCCCATGGCCGCACCCCGACCCAGGCCGACTGGACCCGGATCAGCAAGGCGATGCGCAAGGTGATTGACGCGCGGATCGTGGAACTGGAACGCACGCGCGACCGGCTCGATGGGTGCATTGGTTGTGGTTGCCTCAGCCTGAAGAAATGCGCGCTCTTTAATCCGCAGGACCGGGCGGGGCTTAAGGGGCCGGGGCCGCGGCTGGTGTTGGGGGACTAGAGTTTTAGCGCCTTGCGCAATTCCTCGTTGATCCGGGTCTGCCAGCCGGCGCCGGTAGCCTTGAACGTCTCGAGAACGATTCTATCCAGCCGTAGGGTGACCTGCTGCTTGGGGTTGGGCAGTTTCGGGCGACCCGGCCGGGTGAGCGTGCCGTCGGCGGGGCGGACCAGTTCATTTCCGTCCCAGATGGCCGCACGGTCAAACTGATCGTCCGTCCATTCAGGGGCATCATCCGGGTCTATCCAGGGCTTCTTTGACTTTTTTTTGCTCTCGTTCATTGGCTTTCCGTAGTGAAATGATTCTCCGGGAGGTTCCTCGCTCCGTCCAGACCATGGCGACTATCCGATCGCCGATATATCCATACGTTATAAATCGTTTTTCCCCGTAATCTTGTCGATCATCAAGCTGCGAAATATGACGCGATTGAAAAATCGCGACAGAATCCGCAAAATCCAGTCCCCGGGCTTCCAGCGTACGCTGGCGCTTTTGAGGGTCGAATGTTATTTTCATACGGGTTCCTCAATGGATTTATCATCCAAAGAGCCCGCAAAGACTACAGGTCTGGCCTAATCTGCCAAATGCCCAATTTATGTAGTTACATTTATTGGCAAAGTCAATAGAGTGCGATGGGTTCGACGGGCGCACGCCTGCCGGCTGCAACCTAGAGGGTTTTCAAATAGCTTTGAATTTTGCCGACAGTAATAGTTGCAGCGTCGGATCCCCGATCAGGCATACCGATATAATCTTGCTCGATATCTACCAAATAGGCGATGACATCTTCTGTGGGCATTTTGTGCCAAATCATCCCAGCGGCTCGAAGAAGATAAGTATCATATTCGTCTTCGATATCTTCCCGATCCTCCTTGAGCCCAATCGGATCCCACAATTCCCAACCGATATCCCTTAACTTGGAAAGCTTTATTTTTGGCTTAGCATTCGGGATTGGCACAACGTCACTCCGCCGCCAGCAATTCTTCCGCCGCATCCAGATCGACCGACACCAGTTGCGATATCCCGCGCTCGATCATGGTCACGCCGAATAGCCGGTGCATCCGGCTCATCGTTACCGCATTATGGGTGACGATCAGGTAGCGGGTGCTGGTCTCTGCCACCATCTTGTCGAGCAGGTCGCAGAAGCGCTCGATATTGGCATCGTCTAGCGGTGCGTCGACCTCGTCGAGCACGCAGATGGGAGCCGGATTGGTTAGAAATAATCCAAAAATAAGTGCCACAGCGGTCAGCGCCTGTTCGCCGCCCGACAGCAGGGTCAGCGAGGTCAGCTTCTTGCCCGGCGGCTGTGCCATGATCTCCAGCCCGGCCTCCAGCGGATCGTCGCTGTTGATCATCTCGAGATGCGCCTTGCCGCCGTCGAACAGGGTCGCGAACAGCCGCTGGAAATGCTTGTCGACTTCCTCGAAGGCGGCGAGCAGGCGCTGGCGGCCTTCGCGGTTGAGGCTGCCGATCGAACCGCGCAGCTGGTGGATCGCCTCGTTCAGCTCCTCGCTTTCCTTCGTTGATTTTTCCCACTCGGCTTCCAGTTCGGCGAGCTCGTCGGCGGCGACCAGATTGACCGGGCCGATCCGTTCGCGGCTGAGCGACAGGCGTTCCAGTTCCGCTGATTCCAGCGATGCTTCGCCGACCGTATCTTCGTCAAAGTCCAGTTTCTTGGGCAATACCGGCGCCGGGCATTCGAATTTTTCCGCCGATATCCGGCCCATTTCCATCCGCCGCAGATCCTGGTTCTCGGCGCGGGCCCTGGCACCGGCGCGCGCCTCGCGGGCCTGGCTGAGCAGTTCGCTGGCCTGGGCAAGCCGGTCTTCATGATCGCGCTGGGCCAGTTCGGCGGTCTGCAATGCGCTGTCCTTCTCGGCCACCCTGGCGTTGAGCGCCTCCTGCTGTTCCGCCAGCCTGGTCACTTCCACCTCGATCACCCGCGGGCGGTCGGCGAGATTTTCGACCTCGGTCTCGATCAGCGCGGCGCGCTTGGCCATTTCCTTCATCCGCGCCTCGGCCTCGCCGGAGCGGTCCTGCCAGGAGCGGATCTGGGCGCTGGCGACGGCTTTCTGTTCCTTCACCTGGGCCAGCTTCTGGTCGATCGCGGAGAGTGCGGCCTGTGCCGACATCACCCGTCCGCGCGCCGCATCGCGCTGATCCTGAAGGGCGGATCGCGCCTGTTCCTGCGTCGCGCCGTCGGGCTGGCTGGCGCGTTCCTTTTGTGCGGCCTGCAGTTCGGCGAGCGCGGTGGCGGTTTCCGTCTTCAGCGCTTCGTCCCGTTCGGCGAGGCTGGCGGTTCGCTTGCGCAGCCAGGCCAGTGCTTCCTCCGCCTGATCGGCTTCGCGCAGCGCCCGGCGGAGCGCCTCCTCGGCATCGCGCCGCGCATTGCGGGCTTCGGCAAGTTGCGTTTCGATTGTAGAGATGGTTTCGCGCTGGGTGGCAAGCGCGGTTTCGGACGCCGCCACCCGGTCACCGGCGGGACCCAGCAGCTCCTGCAGCTCGCGCAGCCGGTTGGCGCGGACCAGCCGTTCGGCGCTGGCATTGCCATCGTCGCGGGCGACAAAACCGTCCCAGCGGCGCAGCGCACCGGCTTTCGTGACCAGCCGCTGTCCCACTGCCAGTGCTTGTCCGTCGTCGCTGTCGGCGACAAAAATCTGCGACAGGCGATTGTGCAATTCCGTCGGGGCCTGGACCCGGTCGAGCAGGAGCTCGGTTCCGGTCGGTGCGTTGCCGGACTTGATCGAACTTCCGCCAGCCCAGAAGCGGTCGCCATCTTCGCCAATGGACGCGAGCAGATCATCGCCGAGCGCCGCCGCCAGCGCCCGTTCATAGCCCGCCGCCGGCTTGACCCGGTCGATCGCCTTGTTGGTGCTTTCGGCCTTGGACAGTTCGCGGTTCAGCGCATCATGTTCGGATTGCAGGCCGGCCAGTTCCGCCTTCAGCGCGGCCAGGCCGGATTGCGCGGCATCGCGGGCCGCCGTGGCTTCAACCCTCTGTTCTTCCAGTGATGCAATCCTGCCGCCGCTGCTGTCTGCGGCTTGCTGTGCCGTCTCGCGGGTGGCAATCGCTTCCGCCAGAGCCGCCTCAAGCTCGGATTCGTTGCCCATCTCGGCGCGTTCGGCATTGAGCCGGTCGAGCTCCACCGCAAGCCGGCCATGGCGTGCCTGCGCCGCATCGACGGCGGCATTGGCGACCTTTATCTCTGCCTGGATGCGGGCTTCCTCGGCTACCGCCTTGGCCAGCTCCACTTCGGCCTCGCTGGCAGCGCGTTCTGATCGTTCGACGGCGCGTTCCAGATCCGGCCGCTCCCTGTTCAGCTCGGACAATTCCGCCGCCAGCCGCTTCTCGTCCTGCTCCAGCCGGTCCAGCGCCTCCATTGCATCGCGGGTCAGCTGGTCCTCGCGGGCATTGTCGTCATGGATCCGCTGCGCCTGCGCCTGCAGATCGAGCAGCCTCGATTTCAGATTGTCGCGTTCGTTGGTCAGGGTCAGCAGCCGGTGGCTGGATTCGCTCGCTTCTTCGCGCACCCGCTGCACCTCGGCGCGCAAGAGGCCGAGCGCCCTGGCGCTTTCATTCTGCGCGGTGACGGCGGCCTGCTGTTCCTGCTGCGCCGCATCGACCTGGGCCTCGGCGGCTTCGGCTTCGGCCTTGGCCAGATCGGAGGCCGCAGCGGCCTCTTTCCAGCGGGCGTAGATCAGCCGGCCCTCGACGATGGTGATTTCGGCGCTGAGCTTGCGGTAGCGTTCCGCCTGCTTGGCCTGCCGCCGCAGATTGGCGGCGCGCTGTTCCATATCGCCCAATATGTCGTCGAGGCGCGCCAGATTTTTTTCCGCCGCGCGCAATTTCTGCTCGGCATCCTTGCGCCGGACATGCAGGCCGGAGATGCCCGCGGCTTCCTCCAGCATTTCCCGGCGCGCTTCCGGCTTGGACGAGATGATGTTCGAAATCTTGCCCTGGCTGACCAGCGCCGGGCTGTGCGCGCCGGTGGCGGCATCGGCGAAGATCAGCGCGATATCCTTGGCCCGGACGTCGGTGCCGTTGGCGCGATAGGCGGAGCCGGAACCGCGCTCGATCCGGCGGACGATCTCCAGCTCGCTGTCATTGTCGCCGACGTGCAGCGACGAGACATCGTCGGTCTCCCGTTCGGCGGTCAGCGCGACCTCGGCAAATTGCCGTTCGGGCCGGTCCTGGGTGCCGGCGAAGATCACGTCTTCCATGCCGCCGCCGCGCATCGACTTGGCGCTATTCTCGCCCATCACCCAGCGGATCGCCTCGAGCAGGTTGGACTTGCCGCAGCCATTGGGGCCGACGACGCCGGTCAGCCCCTTTTCGATGCGCAGTTCGGTGGGGTCGACAAAGCTCTTGAAGCCCGAAAGTCTGAGCTTCTTTATCTGCACGGTCTGGTCCCCGCGCTGTCTCTGTCCGTCACCAGTTTCAAATCGCGCCCCCTCCTGCGACTGGCCCGGCGCCTATCGCGCGCCGGCCTCCTTCAGTTTTGTTTCGATCGCTGCCCAGTTGGTGCCCTCGATCTTCTGTCCGTTCAGCAGGAATGTCGGGGTTCCCTCGATATTATATTCCTCGACCGCTTTCTGGGTGCCGTCCATCAGATTTTCCGCCGCTGCCGTATCCGCAAGACAGGCCTTGGCCTGATCCTCGGAAACGCCGCGCTGCTGGAAAAAGGCGATCAGGCCGAGCTGATCGGCAAGGCGGACAAAGCGTGTGTCGGGAGCCGATTTCAAGATGTCGCCATAGGTCGCTTCGCCCATCGTCTGTGCCTTTTCAAACATCGTGCCCTGATAGCTCAGGGCCTGTTCGGTGAGCGGGAAAAACGGGCCTTCACCGCCGCAGCGGGAAAGAATGGCAGCGGTCAGATCGAGCGGATCGCGAACGAAATTCCGGATTTCAAAGCTGACCCGGCCGCTGTCGACATAATTGTCGCGCAGCGGGGCAAAGGCCTGTTCGCCGAAGTCCTTGCAGTGCGAACAGGTGATCGACATATATTCGACCAGCTTGATCGGGGCATCGGGATTGCCCATGACAATGCCGCCAGCATCGGTTTTCGATACCGTTTCGGACCATTTCTGTCCGGTCGGGGCTTCCACCGCTTCAACGGCATCGGAAGCGCTTGCTCCGCTCTCGCTTTCGGTCGCATCGCCGCAGGCGGTCAGCGCCAGAGCCAATGCCAGCGGAGCGATATAGTTGATTGTGCGCATATAATGTTCCTGTTTACTGAATTGATCGAATGGCTATTGCGGAAGCGCCGCCAATTTGGGCCGGAGAGCCGGCCAGCTGTGCACCCCGTCTAGCAGCTTGTCGTTGATTGTGAAGCTTGGTGTTCCGGTGATCTTGACCGTATCTGACCCATATTTGGTCATCGCGAGAATCTGGTCCTGGGCATTTTTGTCGGCAAGGCAGACATTGGCTTGGGCCCTGGTGATGCCACGCTTGGCCATGATATTGTAGAGACCGATATCGGCCGCAATTTTTTTCAGCCGATCGTTGATTTCGCCCTGGAACCAGATCTTCTGCGCCTCGGGAGAAATCGACTGGGCCTTTTTCAGCCAGGTGGCCTGGGACGCCATCAGCGCATTGTGATTGCCGAAAAATTTTGTCCGGCCACCGCATCGTGCCAGCACCGCGGCAGTGAAATCCAGCGGGTCGCGGACATAGTTGCGCACCTCCGCGCTGACATGGCCCTTGGCGACAAAGCCGCTTTTCAGAGGACTGTTCGACGAGACTTCAAAATCCGCGCAATGGCTGCAGGTGTAGCTGACATATTCGACCAGGCGATTTTTCGCCAGCGGATTGCCCATGACATGACCGCCCATGGCGGACGTGGTGACCCGTTTGGTCCAGTCGGTCTGCTGTGCCGATGCCGGTGACAGCATCACCGTGGCTGCCACCACTGTCGAAGCAAGATACGCGCTTCTCAACTTCATGTCCGGTCCTTCTTCCTGTCTCCGCCGCCAATCTTGCCGACGATCTTGATGCTCGACTGTGCATCGTTCTTAGGGTCCGCTTCCGCCTTTGCAACTGCCGATGCCAGCGATTCCAGCACCCGGTTCAATTCCGCATCGCCAATATCGCGCAGATTCTCGCCCAGCTTGATCGGCGCGGGCTTGAGCGAAGCGGGCAGGGCGACCCTTTTTTCCTTATCTTTCTTGGGCGTTACGACGCCTTGTCTGAATCGAATCTGACTAACGGCGCCATAGCCGAAAAAGCGGTTCACCCGTTCGACGATATCCGGTGCGATATGCTGCATCAGCGTCGCATAGGCGCCGCTGACCACGAGATGCAGCGTGCCGCCCTCTTTCTCGCCGCGCGGGAAGCGAATCGATTCGGGCAGCGACACCGCGGCATAGCGTTCGCCGACGATTTCCGGCCAGCGGCTGACCACCGAAGACTGGATGAACCCATAGCGGCGGAAGGCGGCGCGGCCGATTTCGGG
>Ga0075467_10004552_pt1 | contig 10210 bp, 9 predicted proteins | sample DEB08_DNA_9_FD_75067 | JGI IMG/M metagenome (GOLD analysis project Ga0075467, IMG submission 75067) | Aqueous microbial communities from the Delaware River and Bay under freshwater to marine salinity gradient to study organic matter... | ecosystem: Environmental > Aquatic > Marine > Coastal ... | reverse complement strand
AATTTCCAGCCATGTTGTATGTCGCTAATGCGCTTATCAGTGTGTGTCCATGGTTTACTACTCGCCACCAATGAAAACGCCCACTTCAAATCATCCTCTTCCTGTTCATCAGCTGTGACTACCTCTATCTCGTCGTCTCCCACCCTTTCAAAACTAACGAAGTCCCAAACCTCATCCATAATGTCTGCCACCTCTTCAGCGGTGTAATGAGTCATTCCCTCCTTAAATTGTAGCATATCAGATCGAGTTCTATGTGGATCAGGTGACTTCTGTTCAACTCGCTTCCTGATACTCTTGATGGCTGGTGTATACAACTTTATGTTTCCATCATCTGAGTCACTGTCTTCCGGATCTAACAACCCTCCTTTCTTTTTCCGCTTTCTTGCCTTCTCCTTTTCCATTTTCCAAGTCGTCTCCCAAATCAACCCTTTCTGCATGTTATCGTACACCCCATTCCAGGAATCCTTTAACTGGTCTGGCAAACACCCCTCATACTTGGTCATCATGGTGTCGACAAAATACATTCCGCCTACAGTATCATCTATTCGAGCTTGGCGATTCAGTTTTTTCTTAGCAGGGCTTTTCTTTACACCAACGATATCATCGTCATCCATTTCTTCAACCTCACTCAAATCCAGCGTGAACCCAATGACGTCTTCGCCATCCTCGTTCCTTACTTTCATCTTACGGGACACTTGTTTCACACTCTTCTTCAAGTCCCCTATTTGTGCATCACTCAAAGTGATCCGACTGTCTAGATCGAAGACGATGCAACTGATTTCAGTTAATGTCACGATATCTCGAGCCTTCAGGTTCCTATCGAACCCCTCCACACTGTAAGGAAAGTTGTTCATAAACTTTATCGACGGTCCACGTTCAACTATGGACCCAGCAGCATGTCCCCTGTATTCCCGCTTCATCAGCTCCAACCTGTCGACATCATCCATGTCCTCATTTCTTTTATTCAAGTAGTCCGAGCATAATCGTGCACAATGAAATACCACCAGCAGAGGCAGTACTGAACGTTGTTGTTTTCTCTCCGCACCCTTTTTGACATTATACAGGCTTTGCCGCGTCGCACGAAATTTTTGTTTGTCGGTATCCCTGCTTTGCTTCTTCTGACCTGATTCTGTCTCTTCTTCGCTACCCCTCAAGCAAACCAGTGATTGAATTCTGTCAAAGGCTTTGTCGTTTGCCACTAGTTCATCGGCCATCCCCTCACACATCTCTGCGTATTGGCGAAAACACTTATCTCTCCACGGGCTTGCCGTGTTGATCTTGGGTGTCAAGCCAAATCTAACCAACACTGTTTCCAAGTCCCTCAATATCCCGTTTCTTACATTCCACACAAGGAATCCACGAGGTGTTTTATCTATCTTCTGTTTTGCTGTTGTCACTCCAGGTAGCCAGCCTTCGTTTAAGTGCAATATTGCTCTCTTTCTCATCGAGCTAACTTCAATCTGAGCCATGTTGTTCACCTTAGCATACAAGCTAGCTGCATAGTTTTAAAAAAGCAATGGTTTAGTCTAATATGATCAGCGTGATCAAAGTATACCACAATACCACACTTACCAAACGTGTCGACAAAGTCGAAGTCATTGTAATTTGTGTCGTCGTAATGTGCTTTGTAGATGAAATCAATAAAGTCATTCACACTTGCCACTCCATCGTCCAGCTCATTTTTGCATATTAGAGCGATGAACATGTCCGCTATGAATAGTGTACATGCCCAATCTTGTCTATGCAGAGATAATGGAGTGTCTCCTTTCAATTGTAACACCTCAAACCTGGGATCATCTGCGACGATTTTTCTAGGTTTCGTCCCTACCCCATCAGTCTTCGATGTGAAGCACAGGTTTTCACATATGTACTGTATTTCAACTTCACAAATGTTCTTCTCTGGGTACTGGTCCCATCCACGCGCCGGGATTCTTCGCTTGCACCTGAAGACAGAATGGTGTATTGCCGCAACTAGCATAAACTTGAGCATTTCTTCCTGAGCCAGAGACAAGTGCTTCAACTTCTTCTCTCCCTTCTTACTTTTCTTTCTGTCACTGGCGTAATATTTACCATTCGCCCGACCGATTGAGATGTCGTTCAGTGGGAATGGCGGAAGAGTGGTTTTGTTTGCACTGATCATCCTCTCCTTATTCTTAGTCATGACACCCCCGGGCCACCTTTTCCTAAACGCATTCAGGTTGGCCCAATTCGGTTGTTTCTTATATTTTTCCCATTCCACTGAAGTTAACACCAGACAGGGTTTAACCACATTATCATCCTTTGTTGCTGGTTCGTTCTCTATATATTGGCCACCGTCTTTCGAATACGTGCCATATTCCCCCTCTGTCAACGACGTCTCTCTACATGCTTTCAACACATTGAGCAAGGATTCTGCCATGCGTATACTCTCAGGGGGGACGGCAGACATCCTCTTGTGGTCACTCAAGAGTGCACTATAACCAACCAGTGCCTCCTGTACATCTTGCTTCGAGATATCCATCTGCTTGAATTCAGAACGTGGTATTCCGTAGTATAACCTGATGCGCACCTTCTTACCCAGCATTTGCGTCGCATCTCCATAATTGCTCTCAAGCAGAGTTGTTAGATTCATGTCACTCAAGTGTGCTTTCAACGATTCAATTTGATCTCCAGTTGTGCCTACATTCTCCGCCAACCAGTCTGGTGTTAGGCTATTCCACTCGATGACATTTCTGTTACCATCGAACGTCGATTGACACACAGTCAAAACAGTTGCGCAACCTCGGTTGTTACCCTCTATCATACACATCGCCCCAGCCAATCCCTTCTTCTTCGCTTTTCTTGCCCACTGAACACAGTACATCATGATATGATTTTTCAGGACCTTCGACTCTTCTGCTTTCATCTTTTTCACAAGGAAATGGTATTTATTTTCCACATCGTAGTGTTTGACAATCATATCATGGTTTTTTGGTTCCATTGGATCATACCCCCACATCGTCTTTTCGTCGTCCATCCACTCCTTCATTGGATTGTATTCAGGTGCGGCAAGTTGTCCCTCCTCCTTTTCGGGTTCAGGCCAAATCACCCCTTCGTAGTTCTTACAGCTATCTGTAACCCCCTTTGATGGAGTCACAATGTGTATCCCAAGTTCATCTTTTCCTCTCGTATTCACTGTTCGCTGGTAACGATGATATTGGTACAAAGTTATCAAGTTGATTAGATCAGACCATGAACACGCATCATTGCAGTTATGCGAAATTATCTTACCTGAAATAACCAAAGTAAATTCATTCATAGGACAAAGCAACAAAAACCATAGAGTTAGTAGACTTGAACGAACCTGATCCAATTGTTAATGTTGTAGTTGGTCTCACCTGTTCGAACGCCAGCACATGGCACACATCATTGTCCAGTGCTGCATTTGGTGTATCCTTCATTCCCAGTGGATTACCAAGAGCATTATTCATCACTTCACTCACAACCTTTGGCTGAGGTACGCTGTGATTGCATGGAAATGTTTTCCATTCCATATTGGTCATGGACACTTTGTTTTTCTCAACTGGAGGACAAGGTTGATACAGCGGAATCCAACCTGCGTACAAATCAACTTCCTCACACACAGTGACCATTCCCACTATCTCTTTCGATTTTCCTCTGTCGCTTGTTTCTGGCATATTGTCTAATTGTTTTGCGTGAGGACGCGGATGTGTTTGCTTTCCTTTCTCAGGTGAGTTATGCGCTGATTTTTGCTTCCTCTTGTGAATGATATGGCCACACTTTAATCGTCTTTGCTTTTCTCAAGTGCTACCTGATTGCGAACTGAGTGTACGCTGATCTGTTTGACACCGCCCTCTTCGTGCGCTTTAACTTTTGAACGACCACAATCGTGTATACTGCGCCCCCAGTGCAGCGATGTCTCCTAGGTCTAATCGCTCCAGTGTTATATGGATGTGTTGTCTGAACTGTCCTTTGCAGAACTGGCCTTTGCAATTTCTACACGCTTGTCGCCGTTGATATACCCTTCCGTGCTGGACAAAATCTAATTGGTCTCGCCACCGCCGTTGCTGATGAAACCGATGGCGCCACAGTCTAGTTCGGTTACACGGAACGATGGTGTTCAATTTGGGTGAGGAACCAAGCTTAATGCAGTTAACGATGATGCCAATCCCTTCAGCTGGGTTTTATGGATCGAATTGCGATATCATTCGCTGTGTACGATGAGGCGTGTTGTCATTGACGTTGTAAGTTTGACGTTGGGCGTTGAGCGAGCTGGTCCCACGAGAGGATTTCGGCAGAAATGTCTGATGTCCAACATACTTATTCCCGCGTACGTCGCTGATCTTGGTGTAATTCTCTCAATCTGTGGAAAATGCACCTGCCAGTTTGACACGACGGATTCCCCACGGACATCAAAGTCCAACATTCCAGTACAAACTGTGTCTATTTCGAGCCCGCGTGGCCACTCAAATCTTTTGGATATTTATACATTGGAATTCAACGATCAGCCCCCGAACGGTTTTCGGACCGCCTGTTTTCCTCGTCTTGAGAAATACCAATAATTTAAGTTGGGCGTTCAGTTTTAAGTTCAATCTCAATCAGGCAATAATTTTCGAGTTCATCATCAGCCCTCCATTTCTTATTTCCGTTCCGCGGGATATATTTATACATTGGAATTCAACGATCAGCCCCTGAACGATTTTCGGACCGCCTGTTTTCCCCGTCTTGAGAAATACCAATAATTGAAGTTGGGCGTTCAGTTTTAAGTTCGATTTCAATCAGTCAATAATTTTCGAGTTCATCATCAGCCCTCCATTTCTTATTTCCATTTCGCGGGATCGAGATTCTCTTACCGGTCGTCATTCAATCGTCGGTTGACTCCAACTTTTCAACAAAATTTCATACTTGCTACTTAGGTTGGAACTGTACCACGCCGCAATATCATAGTTTACCACCAGCCCATAATTTTTGATTTCTTCGAACGAGAAAAGTTGTATCTGTTCGATCACTTTTGCCGCACACTTGCATCGATTTCTTTTTCCACTCACACATAAGCCATCCCTATTTCTACTCACATCCACGCGCAGTCACCCATTGCACGCTCACAATCGACCCATCTTCGAGTTCGAAATACTCATAATAATCTCGATTCATCTTCATCAAGAACCGAGTTCATCGCATTCTCTTAAGTTATCCATCACGATCCCTACTTCCACCACACCATGCCCGAACTCGTACCTGAGGGAGTCGCGCCCATCGTCTCTGGATCACTTAAAAGCACAAGCTCATCAAATGGTACTACTACGGCTCCTATTGCATCGGATGCACCCACAACACCAACGAAAGGTTCCAACAAGACCACCACTCACTCTGTCACTACCTCCCCTGTAACTACCAATGTTGTAACTCCCGGTCCCAAAGTAAACACACCAATCGCCGATACCACATCCATGAAACGTCGCATGCACGAACTCGAATCTCATCCTACCCAAAGCCAAGCTACCAAGAAGAAGAAAGATTTACCACCTCTTCACTCGATTGACTTTACAGACTCGGATGCGATCAACTCCAACTTGAAGGACGCGAAGGGTACAAACTTTACCATTTCCAGCACAATACACGAAAACATTAAGGCGCTAATCGATTGTTATACCCTTCCGAAATTGAAACCATTCCTTCAGAGTCTGTCAGCCGACCCTATCCCGTCAAAGAAAACAGACATTGTATTCAATCTTTCACTCATCTTGAGCAATCTCAATCATGCATCGACACCGCCAACCCATTCTAGCAACGTTCCGACAGATATGTAAGTTTTTGTACAGATTTGACCAATTGAACCAAATCGTACACACGGTACAACCTTATCAACCTGCTTAAAATGGACCAATGTGCCCAAATATACAACACCACCTTACTTTTATTCACATATAACAGGGGTTTTGTGAAGAAGTCGATGTCGCTGGACGTTGGTGTTATTGGAGACTTCGCAGGTTCAGCAGTCAGTCATCAGTTCGCCAAAGGCCCAGAGACTTATCTTGTGGTACTCCACAAAGATATGACTGTGGCAGTTCATTCCACATCTGATCCAGCCAGCATGGTGGTCGCCAAGACCATCACAACCAATGTTGAAAGATTTGTCGGTTGGAAACACCTCCAGAGTAAAAACGAAGTTGACCTATTTGTTTCGAAAGTCAAACTCATTCATGAAATTAAAGCGGCCAACAAACCGGATAGCAATCTTCTGCCAGTCGCAGATGATGTCACACCTCCCACCACACACTACAGTGAGGCTATGGCTGATAATGCTACAATTGGTGTTGCAAACATGATGGCTACAGAAGATGCCAATGCAAGTGACACCGCTGCTGCTGTTGCTGACGAAGAGGAAAAAGCAGAAAGCAAAGCTGTTCCCCCATCAAAGACAGCCACGACACAAGCTAACACTGGTAAGCCTGTTCCCTACTCTTTTAGCCAACCTCAGCAGTATGACCTGTCTGCTATGACGTTTAAGTTTGGGGCGAACGGAGGCACTAGTGGTGCACCATGTGGAATTGTTATCACATCGGCCCATGCATTTCCGCATAAGTCCTGCCCGTACTCTGTTGCTCCTCAACACTTGAAGAAGATAAACAGCAATGTCTGGCATTTGGACGCCACGTATTTGAAAGATGGGATGGACCAATTTTCTGCCGCGTTCATCGAATCCAAAGGCATGGAGAAACCAATGTTTATGGACACTTTGACGAATCGCTCGATTGTAGATCCAAACCACCCAAACGAATATAAGAAAACAAAAGGGGGTTATGTGACAAGCAAGATTGAGTGGTGCATTCAAATTCCAAACGGGTTCAATATTGACTTGGTTGCGAATCAGGCAGCTGAGACGATATCTAGCATGTTCAAAACAACGGTCGCAAACTGCGGGGAAAATTATGCCAACTGGTTAGCCGCGAACAAGTCTGGTGCATACAATACTGACACAGGCGAAACGGGCAAAAAAAAGAAAATCACCCATGACGAGTTTTGCAAACAGATGCAGCTGAAGCTTGTCAATGGGTTCTCAAAGCGGTCCATCGAGTTTAATACGCCTCTCGATACTTGGATGACCTATTATGACATCAAATTGTTTTTGATCGAAAAGTGTGGTTATCCTACATGGAACGATGTGCCTGTCACTGAGAGGAAGTATCTCATTGGGCAATACCCGTGCAAAACCTTCCCTGATTGGGCCACTGTTACTCAGCCCGAGTACTAGTTCCAGTTGGCATCAAGGACACCTGGATAGAGGTTAAAGTCGGAGTTTTTTGTTATGATCAGAGCATTTGAAGTCAATCTCAGATAGTTGTACACTCAATAGATGAGCATTTTACTTTCACACACATTTCTCACATTACAATTGTATCATATTTATTCGCTGACTCTTTTTGTAGGTGACAGTACCAAGAAAAATCGGAAACGCACAAGATTTCTCTCGGCTGAAAGTAGGCGCTTGTATAGGGTATCTCTTTGGGCACCCATTCTCGCGAAAAAGTTGCGATATATACAACTGATAGCTATGCATTTGTTGGCTCAACTTGAACATGATGGCCAGGACTTTCATCAAGTCGACTCATCATCTATATCATTCAAAGGCCAACTTTATCGTCAAGCAAATTATTTATACCACATTTTCTATGAGGGACCCACTGCTGATGTCGAGGTGATCGATGCACCAGACTCAACGCTAAATCAAAGGAGAGGTGTCCTCGTTGGAATTGAAAAAGATCAGACTACCCTTGTCGTCAGGCTACAAACGAAGAACACTCCTCACCCAAATTTTTTTGAGGGCGAGTTACGAAGCATACCTTGCATGTACCTTGATGCCAACAGGTCAATCCCACACGCATATCCAAACTCTAAGTCAAACATTCTTGTAAGTCGGTTCAATCTTATCAATCTGATCGAAGTGTACCATAATTCGTTTATTCACCTCCTCACTCCATTTGAACATCTATTTCAACCGGCAAAAATATTTCAGAGTGCAAGAGTACCCATGTCTCGTCTTCCTGCGGTGTTCACTCATTTGGCAAACGACGGCCATACTCTCCCTTTCACTATTCAAGTGGATAAGATGTCGCTTGATATCATGTGTGAATCATATCCAGATGACAAGGCAATTTCTATGGCTTGCATTCGTCCCTTTGTACTGGCTTATAATTCGATTGGCGAGTTGAAACTGCCCCACACCAGCGGTATATCTGAACATCCCTCTAGTGACAACCATTTGAACATAGGTTGGGATTTGATCATCAGCAACAACTATGAGATCCTGAGTAGGTCGCATATCAAGAAGTCAAGAAAGCAGCAATGCATTGCTCCTGTGGGAAAATCCGTATCTCCAACCTCCACCTCATGTACTCGAAAATGCGAATGCAAAAATTCTTCACTTGTATCAACATCTACTGTGAATTGCAATCACCAATGTTATACAAGCGACAAATCTCTTACACCGAGATCTAACGATCAATCTATGTTACACTGTATATCGAAGTCAGGACTAAACTTGGATCTGCTGGCCAATCCCAACGAAGTGTTGTTTACTCTCCCACTCCATCTCAATACGTCTCAATTTGAGGGCTCCATCCACCATTTGAACGAACTCGGACTACACTCAATGAGAAACGATTTCACATCAACCGAGCAAATCTTCAATCATTTTAAAGCTCATCCAGTTACTGTATCAAAGAAGGATATGTTCTCATTGTATCCAAGCGAGACACCTAGCACTCCAATTATCGACCTTTGGATAAATTGGTAAGTGGTACACTATCATCACTGTGTTTAACTTGCACCAATCGACTTAATATATCATTGTCACCTTTACAGGCTCCAGGCGAACGATCCTTGTCAATCAACCGTTGCATTTCCATCAGATTATTTATCTAGGTTCTACTCAAAGGACAAGTATGTTACAACCATGATTGGCGATGTGCTCCACCTCAAAGATCGTCTCCTATCTTCAAAGGCGTTGTTTTTTCCAATGTCGCATCGTGGCGTGTGGTCATTATTTGTGGTGACAAATCCTGGTCAAGTTTGTTCAAAACTGGACTCAGACGTCAATCCTCAAAATGAACCCAAGTCCATGATCTTATTTTTGAATCCCAGCACAGAGCCGGTCACATTTGATGTAGAGTCGGTATGCAAGAAAATTCGTGCCACCCTCAACAAATTGCACGGTTCTAATGATAGCCCGGCGTCAAGCCAACCATTTAGGGTTAAGACCCTCAAACTACATAAGCCAGATGGTGAGCAAGAACGCAATCTGTCTGAAATTGAAGACGATCATGTTTACTTCTAACCCACTTTCCTCAGTCCCCTCTCAAGTTAACCAATCAGACAATCCATTATATATCCTCAAATATATACATTCCTTTATGTGTATACAAGACCTCAAGTTCACAGATGCAGATATATCGGATAACTTCTCCAAAAGAATTACCAAATCGGTCCAATTTGGCTTTACTCCATTAGATATTTGGCGCATTCGTTCTGAATTGTACACATTTATAGGTCGTTTATCCACTGTATACAAGCAGGACAGATTGGATTTGGTTCCTGAGAGTGCACCTGATCCAAAACGGTAAGAGTACAAATGTGGTCTATTTTTATCAATGTGTTAGATATAGACTATTCACGTCGATTCCACAATACCAAGAACATCACCGCACATCCCTACACCGGCAATATTGGATTTTTCGTATTTGTCAAACGTACTTGAACTTGGGGATCAGGTCGAGTACAAATTGCGTCGGGCGACCACCTCAACCGTTAAATCACACCTAACTATGACCGCATCTATCATCGGCCTACGACTAGAGGAAGATGGCATCACAACGACAGTCAAGCTAGACACTGGTGACAAAATCATTAACAGTTTGCATTTAGTGAGACGTGTCTCAATGCGTACCATTGGTACATCCGAAGTCATCTGGAACCCCATCAACGAATGGAAAGAGCTTTCGAATATGTACATGAATCCAACGGAATTTGCAAAGCAACCATGTGTAGATGACAACGAGGACGGATCCCCAGTCACAAATGAATGTACGGAAAAGTCAAAGACTGTGTTGGATTATGAACGAAGTGGCTCACGTAAGAATGCGAAAAAAAATCACTCAGAGACCAGGAGCACATGAGCTCAAATCGGGTTGGTGATATTGGGAGGAGTTTGCATTGGATGAGGGAGCCTTTT
>Ga0075467_10004551_pt1 | contig 10212 bp, 9 predicted proteins | sample DEB08_DNA_9_FD_75067 | JGI IMG/M metagenome (GOLD analysis project Ga0075467, IMG submission 75067) | Aqueous microbial communities from the Delaware River and Bay under freshwater to marine salinity gradient to study organic matter... | ecosystem: Environmental > Aquatic > Marine > Coastal ... | reverse complement strand
GCGCATATTATTGCTCTCCCCGAGGTGCAACTTTAACTATCCAGGAAAGCCAAGCACGGGTCGTGCCGCTCTTACACTGTTCATCGTGTCGATAGCCTCATGGGTGAATACTGCAATGAAACCATCAGAAAATGTGGACAGAAAGGAGAAATAGGAAATAGGTAGCGAGTCGGTCAATAATTTGATTACTCTGTAGACTGCCGGCATTCTTACGCCGACTCGTCCATATCGTTTAGGAGCCCACCCACGATGTCTGACCGTTTTGCGCCACCCGATGTTTTAACGTCCTCTAAGCCAAAGCCCCATAAGCAAGAGTCCGCTGCCACAACGCCGATGAGAGATTCGGAATGGCAAGCGCAGATCAATGCGTTATCAGCCCTTTTACAACAGGCGCAGCGCATTGTCGTTTTCACGGGCGCGGGTATCAGTACGGAATCGGGTATTCCTGATTTTAGGGGCCCAAAGGGTATTTGGAAGACCATGACGCCCATTGATTTCGGCGACTTTGTTCGATCCGAGACTGTGCGTCGGGAATCCTGGCGTCGAAAGTTCAGTGGTCCTGATCTGATGGCCACAGCGGCACCCAATACTGGTCATATCGGTGTCGCCAAGCTCGCCCAACTCGGCAAGCTGTTGGGCGTTATCACGCAAAATGTCGACGGCTTACACCAACGGGCCGGCGTTGACGACGATCAAGTCATTGAAGTTCATGGTAACGCGAATTACGCCACCTGCCTCGACTGTCACCAACGCTATGAACTGGCGCCGATCAAGCAAGCTTTTATGCAAGACGACCAGTTACCCTACTGCCAGCTCTGCGGCGGTATCATTAAGACCGCGACGATTTCATTTGGCCAGCCCATGCCTGAGCTCGCCATGCAACGTGCCCACCAAGCTGTCATCAACTGCGATCTATTGCTGGCGATGGGCTCGTCAATGAGCGTCTATCCGGCAGCCGGCTTGCCGCGAGTTGCGAGCCAGCAAGGTGCGCGCTTGATTATCATCAATAATGAAGCCACTGATCTAGATGATCTTTGTGATTTGGTTATCCACCGGCCCATCGGTGAGTCGCTCTCCGCCGCACTAGGTTTGCTGCCACAGTAGGCTTACTTGCGGGCTGCGCGCGGTCATAACCGCTTTCCTGAGGCGGGCCGAATCGACGACCTAGCGGTGCTCGAATATACCCGCGACAATATCGAGCAACGCGGCTGGCTCGAAGGGTTTTCGAAGAGTGTGGATTGAAGTGCCTGCAGTCGAATCCGTCGTAGGCTCGATCGGGTGACCTGAACACAGGATGATCGGCAAATCTGCGCGCACTTGCCGCATAACCTGCATGATGGCATGACCGGACAGGTTGGGCATATATTGATCTGTGATAATTAAGTCAGTGGCATAGGGTTGCTCGCGCAATCGATCAAGGGCCATGACAGAATCGTTATAGACCGTCACCTGGTAGCCTGCCTGATTCAAAACAATGCTAAGAAACTCCGTCAACGCCGGCTGATCGTCGATAACAGTAATGTGTCTCGACGTCAGGTCGAGCGGGCCGCCGCCTTCGGCTACAGGTCCTGTAAAGCCACCTTTAATAGGCAAGTAAACGCTCAGCTGACACGTACCCGTCTGGCTATCCAGAATGAGATGCCCGCCCATCCTATGAGCCAACTGGCTCAGGTCTGCCAAGGGGTTGTCGCCTCCGACCTGGTTAGTTGATGCGCCGGGCGTAAATCCGTACCCTTGATAAACTCTGTCGAGCACCAGGTCAGGTTGTTCTAAATAGAGCATTAACCATTGACTCGGCCCTAGCGACACGCCACAAGCACTACAACTATCCGTCGCCAGCGCCATTGTAGTTTCGCACTTGAGCTCACCGGCCAGCGCACCCGGCTGGGCTAACCGAGAAAACACCAACATTTGACGCAACGGCCCCTGCATCTGGCGCGCCTGATCTGTCGTCAAATTGCTGCCGACCATTCGTACTGCGGTGCCGAGCTCCGCGTTCAATTCGTCCAACAGGGCCCCGTCGATCAGGGTTAATGGCGCAGAGAACAAATCTCGTATCCCCAAGGCTGCGTCATGCATCGCATCGACAAATTTCTTTGCCGGTAGCGGTAACTTATCCATGCGCTGCAGTATAGAGGCGTAGCCGAGGATGATTGCGTTGTAATTAAGCAGCGCATGCTGTCTGCCGGCATCGCTGGTAGCTTCGGCGCCTCGCCCCCCGTCGGAAATGCTTGGCTGACCCCGTCTGTCCTCGTCGGTCTGAGCCGCGATTATATGTAAGCCATAAACGCGAATGACCTCTCCCGATTCAGCTTTCACCATCGCCGTTGCGATGGAAGTTACCGCATGCTCAACGCCGTTAGGCCCCGCCAGACGATGCTCAATAGAGAACCTATCGATCTGGCCACTGACGTAGTCTGTCAGCGCCGCGACCACACGGTCCTGATCGGGGGGCGCAATAATCTCGCGCCAAAACCCTATCGGTTGCTCTTCGTCGGGCGAATCATAGCCCAAGAACGATCGCCAACGATCCGACAATGCTAAGGTTTGTTGCGGTAAATCGATGATCCAGTGCCCCCATGTCGTCTCGATCAGAAAATCAAGCCATGATGTCAGTGGCGGCTCGCCTGAATCCATACGACACAGCACCAAAATGTTTTTCCCGGGCTCCTCGGCACGCATAAAGTGCCATTGACATTGCCGCACCTCCGTCGTTTTCAGCAAGCCAGCAAAGGTCAACGAAGCCCGATGGTTGGCTGCCAGCCGACGCTCGATCAACGCCACCACACGCACGCGATCATTGACCGGGAACAATACGCTGAGCGGCGGTCGAATAGTGTCTTCAGCCGCCAAGGAAAAGTATCGGTTGGCCAAAGGACTCGCAGATATAATCGTAAAATTGTCATCCAGGATGAATGCGGGGAACAATGGCTGCTGAATAAAATGTGCGAACTCTGCCTGCTGATTGATCACGAACTGGGGCTGACTGTCATCGGCTAAATACAAGTCAAATCGACCCTGAGTCAGTCGCTGAAACACTTTGACCCGCCGGTACAGTCGATCACCATAACGACTGACCAGGTTCAGACTCGGTTCAACGGCACCATCGAATTGGGGCATATTCTGCAGGAATTCTTGCAACTCGCCGAAGTCCGCGGACTGATAATGCGGATATTCATTGAACAAGGCTAAGCACTCAGCGCTACTGCTATACCCCAGCAGACGGGCAAAGACCTGATTACACTGAATCAGCTGTTGCGTACAGTCGAGACGGAACAAAGGCAGCGGATTCGCCTCATATAACAGGAAAAACGTCTGCTGACGTCGCCAGGTCAGAATCAAGATCGCCGTCGCGATCAGGAACAACGCCGATGTTATAACCAGCCATAGATTGTCCATGCAGGCATTAAAGCGCTGCTCTTGATAAAAAGCTATGGATTCCACCCCTGATCGGATCAAGGGTCGATAGTCGAAGATCGAGCACCAGACAGAGCATTACCCTATTAAAACGCAGTTTGTTATGATCACGCCTCACCTTAAGAAGACTACACTGTGATCGTTAGAAATTTAACCTTTCAAGTTTTTATCGCCGCGCTGCTTGGCATCAGCACCGCTTGGCTATTCGCCGATGATAGTTGGCGTCAGGCCGCCAGCCCGCCTGCCGCCTACGAATTGATCCTGTTAATTAAACAGGTTTTTCTCGCGGCCCTGCGCATGCTGATTGCACCCATGATTTTCTTTTCACTGATCGGCGGCATCATCGGTATCGGCAATGTGATCCGCTTAAAGGCTTTGGGTGGGATCACTGTCAGCTACTATCTACTCACGACCCTGATCGCCATCAGCTTAGGGTTAGTCGCGGTATTTTTTATTCACCCCTGGACGAATTACCCGCCGGCCATTGAGATGGGTAGCGCCGTCAATACGATCAGAACCATCGATCCAGGCAGTGAATCTATCGTCCTGGTGCTCCAGCAAATTCTCACTCAGGCGTTCGTTAACCCGTTTTCCGCGCTGGTAAACATGAACATTCTCGGCATTGTTGCCAACGCGTTACTGATCGGCATCGCTATGGTCCTGGTGGTTCCACAAAGCAGCAAGCTGTATGAAGTTGTCGAGCACATTAACCGCATCATCTTCAAAATTTTAAGCTGGATTATTCGGCTGTTACCCTTCGGCATTTTTGCGATCATGTTCGATTTTACAATTAAACTGAACACCGGCGACGGCCATACGGCCAACTTTCTCAGTCAGCTATTTGGGTTTGCCGGGCTCGTGGTCATCCTGACGTTAGTGCATGGACTAATCATACTGCCTATTATCGGCCTGGTGTTTGCTCGCCGCTCACCCCTAAAGACCCTGCGCCAAATCAGCCGGCCACTGCTCGTGGCGTTCAGTACTTCCTCTAGTTCGGCGACACTGCCGGTGTCCATGCAAACCTGTGACGAGGAACTCGGCATTCACCCCTCGGTCAGTAGCTTCGTCCTGCCTCTAGGTGCAACCATGAATATGGACGGCACAGCGCTGTTCGAAGCAGTGGCAGCAATTTTTTTGGCGTATTTGTACGGTATTGAGTTGAGTAATATTGCGGTGATCACGGTGTTCTTGATGGCGATGATTTCTTCCATTGGCGCACCGGGCATGCCAACTGCGTCCATGTCTGGCATGCAGATGGTACTTATAGCCGTCGGCATTCCATTGGAAGCGATCGCTATATTGCTGGTGATTGAGCGCCCACTCGACACCTTGCGCACCGCGGTCAATGTCGAGGGAGATCTTATCGGGGCAATGGTGGTCGACCATTACACCCGCCGGGTTTGAGGGCCGATCTACTTACGCGCCGGCACGAAGGGGTGGGTACTGGATAATCCGCCGTCAACGGCAATGGCCTGGCCATTGACGTAGCTGGCTTCGTCACTGGCCAGAAACAATGCCATATTAGCTATCTCGTCGGGGATTCCATAGCGCCGAGTCGGGTTCAACTGGCCAATACGCTCCTCTGTGCCTCTTTCTCGAGCGCGTTCAAAGGTCGGCCGAGTCATACCGGTTTCGATCAAACCCGGGCAGATCGCATTGACCCGCACACCCGTACCAGCGAAAGCATTACTGGCGGTCTGCACGAGACTCACAACCCCGGCTTTACTGGCCGAATAAGGAATGCCACCGGCGTTGGCACGCAGGCCAGCTACAGATGCGGTACAGATGATGCTGCCCTGCCCCTGGTTCGCCATGTAGGAGCCGCCCAGCTTAACGGCAAGGAACGGCCCGATCAAGTTGACCTGGAGAATGTTCTGCCACATGGCCTCGGTCTGATCCAGCAACGGCACAGCACCACCGCTGATGCCGGCATTGGCATAGATGACATCCAAACCACCAAACTGACTAATGCAGGCATCAATGTAAGTCTGCACGCCCGCTTCAGTGGAGACATCAACCACCAAGCTTTGAATCTCACCAACAGCATCTTTGAGGGTCTCCGCCAGACCGTCTGCGCTGATGTCGACCGCCAAAACCTTCGCGCCTTCCAGAGCGAAACGCCTGGCACTGGCACGGCCGATACCGCTTCCAGCACCGGTCACAATGCAACATTTTCCAGCTAATCGATCCATCTCTGATCCTCGTGTCGTATTTGCGGCGTCTATGCCTAGGATAATATCAGTGCGGCAAAGTGGTGTAGAAATGCCTTATGCTCCGCCGCGATTTGGAGCCGCACCAGACTGTCTTCGCCTGGCTTGCTCATAATAAATTCATAACAACTCGTCAGTGTCGCGCCCTTACCGAGCACACCAGCCAATTCTTCATTTAGGTAGTCGTGGAGCACACTAAGGTCCTCCACCGCTATACCGCTGCGTTCCGGGTCCAGCACCGCATTACCCCAAACCGTCAGAATATAGACTCGAAACATGTCCTTATCGACAAAATTATCGACGATCTGGCAGCCATCAACGATTTCCGCGATGGCGGCACTAAACTGTAGACGTACTTCATTGATATCCATGTATTTTGCTATTTTCACCCGGCGACTTGCTGACGCTGGAGTATACCTCAAGTGAGCGTCTACTGGTCGTCCATATCAGGTCTGTATACACTGTCTATCTTTGACTCGGCCAAGATCCGAACTGCCCAGTGACTGAGATACCCAACCGACCTCGCAAAATTATTCATATCGATATGGACTGCTTTTATGCCGCCGTAGAGATGCGGGACAACCCGGCCTTGGTCGGTATTCCGTTGGCCGTGGGAGGCGCCGCTGATCGTCGCGGGGTCATCACGACCTGTAATTATGAAGCCCGGGCCTATGGTATCCATTCTGCCATGGCCACCGCTTATGCTCTGCGCCTGTGCCCGAGCCTGACGCTAGTACCGGTTCGCATGTCCCACTACAAGGCAGTGTCTCAAGCGCTTCGCGCCATTTTTAATCGCTATACAGACAAAATCGAACCACTAAGCCTGGACGAAGCATTTCTTGATGTGAGTGACAGCGAATTGTTCGATGGCAGTGCTACACGCATCGCCGAGGATATTCGCCGCGCGATTTATAGCGAACTGCAGCTAACCGCGTCAGCGGGTATTGCGCCGAACAAATTTTTGGCAAAGATCTGCAGCGACGAAAACAAACCTAATGGCCAACGGGTCGTCACCCCGGCGGAGGTTGACGCCTTCGTCCGCCAATTACCCTTAGGTAAGATTCCAGGTGTCGGCAAAGTCAGCGTTGAACGTCTAGCAAATCTGGGTCTCAAGACCTGCAGCGACGTTCGTGATTTCGGTGAAGCGGAGATGATGCGGCGATTTGGCAGTAGCGGCGCGACGATTTATCGGCGCTCTATGGGTATTGACGACCGACCCTTGGTCACCAACTGGGTGCGCAAGTCGCAAAGTGTTGAGCGCACCTTTGCCGTTGACGTCGCCACCCTTGAGGAAGCCCAGGTGATCCTGCAGCAACTCTATCTGGAGCTCCAGACTCGGTTGGCACACCACCCCGATCGACCGATCCGCAACCAGCAGGTCAAGCTCAAGTTCGCAGATTTTCGCAGCACCACAATCGAACGCACTAGCCAGGCATTGAATCCTCAATTGTTTGCCGAGTTGTTGCCGCTGGCGTGGCTGCGTGGCACAGGTCAGCAGATTCGCTTGCTGGGTCTCGGCGTCAGCTTTGCCGACAATGACGATGACACGCAGGGCAGTCAACTATCACTGTTCTAGATCCGATCCGCATCAGCATCAACTGCGCTATCCAACTTTTCCACAAGCATCAATCAATGCTGTAAGATAGCGAGCTTTCAGATCGCGCGCGCATTGACTATGAGAAAGACCAAAATCATTTGTACCATCGGGCCGGCAACGGCGTCTTATCCTATGCTTGAAAAGATGGCCGCTGCCGGCATGGATATTGTGCGTCTGAACATGTCCCACGGCGATCATGAATCGGCGGCGCAGGTGATCAAGTCTATTAAAACCCTGAATCGCAAGATTGACTTCCCCATCGCGATTTTAATGGATACCCAGGGTCCTGAGATCCGAACCGGGGACCTGGTCAAAGAGCTTGAACTCAAAAACGGCGCTGTGATTTCTATTACGATTCGCGATTCGGTCAATGTCGAAGAGACCTCTTTCCACATTCACTACGACGACCTGATAGAGACCGTCAAGGTGGGTGACCGCATCACCGTCGACAACGGCATCATCAATCTTGAAGTCTTGGAAAAACACAGCGATGGTTTAATGAGTTGCCGAGTAATAGACGGCGGAATATTAAAGAGCAAACGGCATGTGAATTTGCCAGGCATCCGCGTCAATCTGCCAGCAATCACTAAGAAAGATCGTGCCGACATCCTGTTTGCCATCGAGCATGAACTGGATTTTATCGCGCTGTCCTTTGTGCGTGAGGCTGCCGATGTGCGCGAATTACGGGCACTGATGGGCGACAAGGCCGGCAAAATGAAGATCATCGCGAAGATCGAAGATCAGTCGGGGGTGAATAACCTCGAAGAGATCATCGCCGAGGCAGACGGCATTATGGTGGCGCGAGGCGATCTTGGAGTGGAAATCAACGTTGCCGAACTGCCCAATGTTCAACGTCGTATCGCGCGTTTATGCGCAGAGCAAGGCAAGCGTGTCATCGTCGCCACCCACCTGCTGGAATCCATGATTGAAAATCCGATTCCAACCCGTGCTGAGGTGACCGATGTGGCCAACGCGATCTATGAAGAAGTAGACGCGGTGATGCTTTCTGGTGAAACCACCGTGGGTAAATACCCGGTGCGTTGCGTCGAACAGCTGGTTGCGATTGCCAGTGCCACAGAAAAAACTCAGGGCCTCGAATTTACTCGCAACCTTATTTGTCGTGACGATAAGCAACATCTGGCGCTGACTGCCGTTAATCTCGCCGAGTCTCTGGGCGCCATGGGCATCATTGTCATCACTCGCAGGGGCTATATGGCTGACTATGTCACCAACTGCCACCCACAGAATACACGCATCTACGCGTTTACCAACGACAGTCAAACCCGTCGACGCTTGATGCTCAATCGTAATTTATCGCCATTCAGAACAGCGTTTTCCAGCGACCCTGAGAAAACCCTGCAGACCACCTTTAACGTGCTGAAGAAACGCGCAGGCTTAACCGCCGGCGATAAAGTGGTGGTGATCTCAGATGTCTTAGCGGGCTCTGGCATCGACGCCATTCAGATCCGCACCCTGCCCTAACCAGCGAACAGTCTTCAGCGTCTTAAGTCTGCCAATCGCCGACCTACATCGTTGTTAGCGACTCGATTAACGAAAACGCGCAGTTATATGGGCGCGTTTTCCAGGTCTTGGCGAATGGTTTTGCCCGCCATAAGGTAGTGAAACGTCGACCAACCATAGACCAAAACTACAATCACCAGAGCATAGCGTAAGCCCTGATCGCCATAGTAGACACTCAACACATCACTCAAGATGCCCGTCAGCAGCGGTCCCAAACCCATACCGATCAGGTTCAAGACAAAGAATAGGATCGCCGAAGCTAGGGCCCGCATTCGCAGCGATACAATACCGTGGGTCATAGCGATAGTTGGCCCTAGATACATGGCGCCCAACAGTACAGGAATCGTGTAAACCCACAGGGCCGTACTGTAATCGTTCAACAAATACACAGTGAGTGAGAACGGTACAGCGGCAATCGTCGCCGCACCGGGAATCCAAACATACCAACGTTTGTCCTTGACCCCATACTTGTCACACAAGTAACCGCCAAGAAAGGTACCTGTGGCGCCGGCGGTGCCCGAAATCAGACCGAGCCAGGTGGCGAGTTCACCGGTTGAGGTCAACTCATAATTACGAATAAAAAATGAGGCTATCCATTGGCCCACGCCATAACCTACAAAAGCATGCAGTCCCGCGGCCAGAGATAAATGGCGAAAGGATTTACGTGACCAAAGCAACGCAAAAACCGCCTTGATAGGGGGCGCAACACTCTCGATGGTAACATGCTCAGACTGGCCGCGACTGGGTTCCCGCAGCGTGAACCTAACTACCAGCGCCCAGAGAATCCCGGGAATACCGATCACAAAAAATACCGTACGCCAGCCAAAGAAATCGTTAACCCAACCACCAATAATAAAGCCGAACAGCACGCCGAAATTGATACCCGTGGAATAAATCGACAAGGCAGTAGCCCGTTGTTGCGGCGGGAAAATATCGGAAATCATGGAGTGTGCCGGTGGACTGCCGCCCGCCTCGCCCACGGCAACCCCTATTCGGGCCAGCAACAGATGGGTAAAGTTTTGCGCCGCACCAGACAGCGCGGTCATTAAGCTCCAAGTGGCGATGGCGACAGCGACGATATTCCGCCGCGTGCCCTTATCCGCCATCCGCGCAATGGGTATGCCCAGGACCACGTAAAATATCGCGAAAGAGATTCCTGACAGCATGCCTAACTGCCAGTCCATCAGACCCAGATCTTCCTTGATGCTTTCCTGCAGAATGACGAGGATCTGGCGATCGATAAAGCTGAAAATATAGACCGTGGTTAGCACACCGAGGGTATACCATTTTGCACCCGGCGAAAATTGCTTAACGGTCTGCTGACCCTGAGTCTCGCCCTCAACTGGCTCGGTGGCGCTGATCTTTGAATCACTCACCTGGCATTCCCCTTTATTGGCGCCATGCTGACTACACAGCACCTAGTTGGTTGCGACTGACCAGCCGTCTGCCCTCGACATTATGCAGGCT
>Ga0075467_10004544_pt1 | contig 10221 bp, 9 predicted proteins | sample DEB08_DNA_9_FD_75067 | JGI IMG/M metagenome (GOLD analysis project Ga0075467, IMG submission 75067) | Aqueous microbial communities from the Delaware River and Bay under freshwater to marine salinity gradient to study organic matter... | ecosystem: Environmental > Aquatic > Marine > Coastal ... | reverse complement strand
CTTTCCAGCAAATCCTTCGGAATTGCAGACATATTCACCGCCACAAACGGCTTTTTACTTCTATCCGAATTATAATGAATCGTCTTCGCCACCACTTCTTTGCCAGTCCCAGTTTCACCGGTAATCGACACTGAAATATTAGTCTTGACTGACTTTTCGATCATTTTATAAATTCGTTGCATCGAACGACTATTTCCGTGCAGCATCTTACCAAACTGATAGCGATCGGTCAACGCTTCCTTTAAAGTCGCTACTTCTTGCTTCAACTCGATTTGACTCTTTAAGCGACTCACCGCATTAAACAACCTATCACGGGTTTCATTATCTTTTGTAATATAGTCATAAGCTCCTTCTCGCAGTAACTTCACTGCTGTCGAAATATCCTGCTGCCCAGAAAGAATAATAATTCCAATATCTTTATCAAAACTCTTAATCTTTCGCATCACCTCCTCTCCTGTCATATCCGGAAGCGTATAATCCAAAGAAATAACAGAAGGTTTTAAATGAAGATTATTAATACAATCTTTTCCAGTTTCAAATGCAATAACCTCATGATCAGGGTTTAACTCCATAACATAAGTCACCATACGACGGTACATTGGGTCATCTTCTACGACAAAAATTCGAGTTGATTGGGGTTTCTTTTTCATAAAACAATTTGTAACTATTCAGATAATCTCACCATAGTTAGAAAAATTCAAATAATACTATAATATTGTATTCACTGCTCTTATATATTTACGGCAATAAATGATCACTGTTAGTGATGATATTCACAAAATGATCTTTAAGTAGAAAAAATAATACTCCTGAACACTTGCTATAACACTTTAATTGTACAATATTTTTTCTAATTATAAAAACAATTCCCAATTTAGGAAATTTTGAACAAATATTCCCATTTGAAAATAATTCCCAAAAGATTAAAATCATTCATAGTCATACCATTGAATAATACCTTCCAAAAAATATTTTCGCCCACCAATTTTTAATATATTTTCAACTTTGGGAACCGTCTGGATTAATTCATATCTATTATTTTCAGGTGCTTTTAACCGAAAAAGTGCCTCTAATAAAATGAGCTGATTGATATCGAAATAGATTGGTTTTTCTGCCTTCTTGTACAGACCTTTTTGATGAACATTATCAACTGCTTTTCTAAGAAAAAAGTTAGACTTAATTCCCCGTTCAAGACACCATTTTTTCACTTCCTGCCATTTCATAGCACTCTTTCCTTTGTTACTCAAAAACGCCAAATCGAGAATAATGAACCGCTCTCGAAGTAACGTTAAATTACTAAAATCAACCTGTGGATAATATCTAAAATCTGCCGTCACCTGTGTTATGCCTTGCTCAATCGCTTCTCGAAAATATTGAATATCCGGAATAATCGGGCTAAAATTCGATAATAATTGATACAACGGCGAACGACCTTTTTGGGCTTGAATGCCTAAATCCAAAACCTCAATTTTTGTCTTTCGAGATGACTCCCAAAGCACCAGTTTATCATTTTCACAACGAACTTTCAAATCAGAAACCTTCACTTGTTGCGACTCCGATAATTGATTTTGTCCATTTGGAGTACCGATTTCTAAATCAAAAAATAAAGGGTGCAAATTTGCATTAAAAAAAGACGCATCGATATTTTCCACCTGTTGTTTATTTGCTTGTCGCAAATATAGATTCGCACTTCTCAAATCTTCCGTAAACGAGTCTGGCATCAATTTCAGAAACCGACCAACCATTTTTCCATAACCAGCCGAAACGCCATTTATCACCGCTTTCAACTCCTTTTCCTCCTCAAAAAATTGTGCAAAACACGATAGGGAAATATTTTTTAATGGAATTAATTCTATTCCTAACTTTTTATTAATTCGCTGTAAATCAGCAACTTCTAATTTTAAAACTTGACCTTGTTGATATTTTTCGCTTACCAGTTTACCAATTTCATTTACCCACAATTTTAATAACCTTGCTTCCGCCTGAATCGTCGGAATCTGTGTTTCTTCAATTTGTTTTCCAATTTTATAATATTGTTCATAAAAATCTAACAACGAGATTTCCGCATTTTCACCAAAGTAATTTTTGAAAAAAAACGTCATTTGTAACCGTTCTTTTCCCTGTAAAAAATGAACTTCCTGCAATAAATCATGCAGCGAATTTATCAATTTATCAACTGCTTTTTTATCAAAATTCCATTCGAAATCATTCGCCACATCTTCATAAATCAACTGTTCAGGCGACAATTCTAAACGAATATTTTTATCAACCTTGTTATTAAAGTGACGCTGAATAAATTCGTTAATTAATTGATGAGAATTTTCTAAAATCGTGATTCGTCGAGTCAAGTCTGCACTTGGAAAATCATCCAAATTTTGAATCAATTTATCCACAAATTCGCAATCAACTCCTGACGTACAAGGTACTTTTTCGATATAATTTCGCAACGGCCTCAACCAATTTTCTGTCGTTGAATTGAAGCCAAAATCAACTTCAAAAAAACCAACGGCCACCAATTCCATCAAAAAATCAATAACTGCTTCCACTTCAATTTCATAATCATTAATGATTAAAAAAATCAAATCTTCGACCATGAACACTGATTTTTCTTCAAAGTAAGTTTCGATTATTGCTAAAAAGTCCTGTTGTACTATCGTTTGAAAACTTTCTACATTTTGATGGTTGATTAAAAAGCGATAATGAGCATTTTGTATTTCTAAGGTCGGATTAATCCGAATATTTAGTTTTGATAAAAAATCAATTTTTGATAAAAATAAAGTTTGGAAAAGCTCTAAAATTTGATTGTTGTATTTACAATTTGAAGTGTTTGTTTGATTTTTTCGTGAAGACCTGACAGGTTTTTGAAACCTGTCAGGTCTGATTGCACCATAACTTAACGTCGTAAAACTCGAAAAAGGCGACGTTTTCGCAGACATTCGAGCGAGGTATTGCATAACCGTTCGCTCGGTTTGCAGCTCTTTTTTCTTAAAATCAGCAGGATTTTTATCTAAATATCGCTGCAAACGCTTCGCAAATGAAATACTCGACAATGGCAAGGCCTTTTGAAAATTAGGTTTTTTGGCTAACTGCTGGATTTTACATCGTTGTTCTCCTGCTTCTTTTTCGAATAGATTTTCAAATTCAATTGTTCGATTTTCTACAATTTTCAATATTTGATTATACACGGGTAATTTTCCGCTGATATCTTCGATTTCCATCCATTCTATCGGAATATGTTGATTTTTACGAACCAACTTTTTGATTTTACGAATGATAGAAAAATTTTCATCATCAGGCTGAAACCTTTTTAAACAATCAATCACATCTTTTTTATGCGTTTCGTAGCCACTTTTATAAAGTAGTAGATTTTCATTCAATTGCTGCAACTCATCAGAAAAACCAATCGCTTCTAACTCCGAAAACGACATTCCGGCAACACGACATAAAATATGTGGAAGTACTTTTATCATAACAACGTATCCCTACTCTCCAGAGTGGTAAAAGATTATATGAAATTATTTCGCACCACTCTGGAGAGTAGTGATACAACAATATTTACTATTTTTGCCCAATGCTACAACAACGACATACCAAACTCCTCCGTGATGAAGCCTTACGCTTAGGTTTCGAATACATTGGCTTCTCGAAGGCGGAAAAGCTGGACAAAGAAGCCAAAATGCTCGAACAATGGCTGAATCAAAACTATCACGGCAAAATGTCGTACATGGCGAATCATTTTGAAAAGCGAATCGACCCGACAAAGTTAGTACCTGGCTCAAAATCGGTCGTGACATTATTATATAATTATCACAATCCCGACAAACAAACGGACAAAACTGCTCCGAAAATCTCGCAATATGCGTATGGTAAAGATTATCATTTTGTAATTAAACACAAATTAAAATCACTATTAAATTTTATTCGAGAAGAAATTGGCGAAGTTGACGGGCGTTGTTTTGTGGATTCTGCACCTGTGATGGAACGCACTTGGGCAGAACGCAGCGGTACTGGTTGGATTGGTAAAAATTCGTTGTTAATCAATAAACAATCTGGTTCGTACTTTTTCTTAGCAGAATTGATTATTGACTTAGAATTAGAATACGATTCGCCGATTAAGGATTATTGTGGCACTTGCACTCGCTGCATTGATGCTTGTCCGACAGATGCGATTATTGGTGATAAAATTATTGACGGCAGTAAATGTATTTCGTATCTAACCATCGAATTAAAAGAGGCTTTACCAACTGAATTTCAAGGAAAAATGGACAATTGGATGTTTGGCTGCGATATTTGTCAAGAAGTTTGTCCGTGGAATCGCTTTTCTAAGCGACATAACGAACCTGCATTTGAGCCACATCCTGATTTATTAGGAATGACGAAAAATGACTGGGAAGAAATCACCGAAGAAGTTTTCAGAAAAGTCTTTAAAAAGTCTGCTGTCAAACGGACGAAATATGTAGGTTTGAAACGGAATATTGATTTTTTATAGTGTTCAAATATACAATCATAAAGTTCGTGGCATTCCGTTTATGACGTTTAAAGAAATCAAAGATTACTGGCGGAACTTACAGGCGTATCATGATGGTTTGGATAAAACATGAAGTAAATGAAATTAATTTTTAATATAAATAGCATTAAAAAGTTGAGGTTATGATATACATAACCTCATTATCTTATTCATTACAAAAATCACCTTATTGCATAAATACATCAAGTAGATAGCTATATTTATTATTAGTTTTTATCCCATTTTAATAAAAAGCCTAAACTATAATTGAAATGTCTATCATAGTTTGTTCTTGTAAATAAATCACTAAAATAATAGTTGGAGATATCGTAATTTACTTCTCCTCTAAGATACCCTGAAATATTACTTGTTGAAAATAAATATTGATTAACGGAAGTCGTTAATCCATAATTAAACCTGTTCATGTATTGATAAAACGAGTCATCTTGTATTCCATTAGAAATATGTTTTACAGATGTAAAGAACCCCATATAAGGACCGAACTGTCCTTCTATCATTGAGTTTCCTATTTTAGCCAAGGTTTTAAATTGTAAATAGTTAATACGTATATATGTATAACCATTATTTTCAAACTTTTCCCCCTTTTGTTCATAAGAAAGGCCAAGAGTATACTTTAATAGTTTATCTTCTCTACCATAATACTCTAATCCTATACTGGGTGTAAAAATACTTTCATTTTCATATCTATCTGTATGAACAGTAGCTTGGTTGATATTAGCATATACTCCAATATTTTGACTATAAATATTAGAATTAAATATACTTGTTAAAGTAAAAATTAATATCAAAATTATTATTCTTTTCATCGTTCAATCATTATTTGGTGAGTAGATATATTGTGTTCATTTTCAATATTCAATACATATTGACCTGCGGGTAAATGACTTATATCTAAAGTCATATTTTTTACAGGTTGATAGGCATTTTGTTCAAGTATTTGTTCCCCACTATTAAAGTTGTGTAAAGTTACTTTTGAAAATGATGGTTGAATCAATTGAGTGGTTAGTTCTCCGTTGTCATCAGAATATTCAATCTCATAATCTTCTTCTGCTTCAATATAAATATAATTAGAACTCGGATTTGGACTAATTCGATACCAACCTCCTGTATGAACAAAAGCTACAGTTCTTGATATATTTCCACAATCTGTACTTGTAGAAATATTAAAAGAAGCAGATGAACTACCTGATGTTATTTGAACCCATTGAGGATTTGCACTTGGATTACCAAAAGCTGCATTTCCACTTGATAATTGCCAAGTATAATTGTTTGTTGGATTATCAAACTCATCAGAAAAGACTAATTTCCACGGTTCACCCGAACATTCAAGGTTTGAATAAGGAAAATTAGTAAGATTATCCCAACTTGTAAAGAATTTTTTTTTATCGTCTTGTTGAATATGATTGGTAATTTGTCCAAAACCGATAATAGTAAAACTGAATATTAATAAAAAAGTTAATACCAAATTCCGTGTAATTCCGTGTAATTCCGTGTAATTCCGTGTAATTCCGTGTAATTCCGTGCCGAGTTCTCCCCGAGATTTCGGGACAGACGACACAAGTTGTAAAATCGGCGATTCCGATTTAAAATAATGGTTAATCTGTTTCATAAAAATTGTTTTAAAATGTTAATTAAATGTATGTATTAAATAGTTTTTTCGATTCGGTTAATTGCTATAAAAATAAGTAAAGGGTTAGATAAAACTATTTTTTGAAGATAGAAGTGATAAAAATAGGTAGATTTACGTATGTTGTAGTAATAAGTAAAAATACTTATTTATATGTATTATTTTTACTACGTAAAATAATTGCGTACCACAATCTCACCTTTGTATTGTCAATAAAATAATAACATGCAAGTCAAAAGAAACTCAGCGTTCTCTGCGACGCTGCGTTCAATACTAAGACAATGAAAATTACAGGAAACACATTAATCGAATTAGGATATCAACCAGGAAAATGGTTTAAGGAAGCATTGATTGAAGCGAATGAGCGAGAATTAGAGGGAGAAGATTTGAAAACTTACTTAGATTCGGTTGCTCCGCCTCCAGCAATATTGCCGTTTGAAACACCGATTTCTTATTTTAAAAATATAGAAGCGGAAACGGAATTGGAACAAGATAATATAAATAAGGTGTTGTGGACAATGGAAGAGTTGATGAAAACGCCAACATTGGTGAATGGTGCGATTATGCCTGATGCTTGTCCGACTGGTGCAAAAGGTCAAATTCCTGTTGGTGCAATCGCTGTAGCGAAAAATGCGATTCATCCGTCGATGCACTCGGCTGATATTTGTTGTTCGGTGATGGCGACGAATTTTGGTAAAATCAATCCGAAGTTAGTGATGGATGCAGCTTTTGGAATTACACACTTCGGTGGTGGAGGACGTGATGAGTTTTGTGATTTACCAGCGGATTTGGTTGCTCGAATGAAAGGAAATTACTTTTTGAATAATGAAAAAAGTGAAGTTTTCGCAACAAAACATTTGGGAACGCAAGGCGATGGAAATCATTTTTTATTTATCGGTATTTCTAAAAAAACGGGTGATACGATAATGGTAACACATCACGGAAGTCGAGGTTTGGGTGCATTTTTATATAAAAAAGGAATGGCTGTTGCCGAAAAATTCCGCAAGATTTTATCACCAAAAACTTTAAAGAAAAACGCTTGGATTCCTTACGATACCGAAGAAGGAAAAACGTATTGGGAAGCCTTGCAAATTATTCGTGATTGGACAAAATTAAATCATGCAACGATTCACGATGCAACTTGTGAAGCCTTGAAAACTGAACCGATTGATAGATTTTGGAATGAACATAATTTCGTTTTTAAAGACGGTGATTTGTTTTATCACGCCAAAGGTGCGACACCTTTAGATGATAAATTTGTTCCCGATTCAAAAGATGGTTTGCGTTTGATTCCATTAAATATGAGCGAACCTGTTTTGATTGTTCGAGGAAAAACGACGGAAAATAATTTGGGTTTTGCACCTCACGGAGCTGGACGAAATACAAGCCGAACAGCTCATATCAGAAGTAAATCTGATAAAACGATTGAGCAAGTTTTTCAAGAAGAAACGGCTGGTTTAGATGTTCGATTTTTCTCTGGAAATGTGGATATTTCAGAATTGCCGAGTGCGTACAAAAATGCTCAAAATGTAAAAGACCAAATGGAAAAATTTGGTTTGGGTGAAGTGGTCGATGAAATTATGCCTTACGGTTCTATCATGGCTGGCGATTGGCAAAAAGATGTACCGTGGCGACGTAAAAGGAAAAAATTAAGAATTGAAAATAAGTAATTTTTACAAAAAAGCGACCTTAAAAAAGTCGCTTTTTTGATTTTGAATGATACAATTTTATGCTGAAACATCAATCATATTTAAAGCTATTAAACGTCTTTCTTGCTCCGAAATGCTTCCGAATCCCATAAAACCACCGGCAGATTTAGCCACTTGTTTGGCAAAACTTCTCCAGCTTTTGACCAATTCCGCAGCAAATATCCCATCAATTTTAGCTAAAACAGGGTTTAATTTCGCTAACTCCACTTCCAAAAAAGCAATACGTTCTTGCGTGCCTTTTTCATCTGATAAAAGGGCTTGCATCGCTTCATCGAAGTAGCTATCTGCGATTTCGTAGTAGCTGAACAAGGCTTCTACCCCAACCTCTTGACGGTACCCAATCACTTTTTTCGCCCAACCAGTTTCTTCTTCGTGAATATTACTATCTGCAGAAGCAATTAAAATAGCAATTAGAGCAGGCGCTTGATATACTTGCTTCGCTTCGCCATCTGTTAAGTTATTGAATTCTTTAATTTTTAACATGAATTTTTTTATTAGTTTGAAATTAAATTTGATGTATTTTATTTCGATTACTCGAAAAAATTAGTGACTAAATATGACCTTTCTTATCATAAATGTAGAACTTCTTTAGCCATAAGAAACTTTTTATTCGACTAAATTCTGTGACAAAAATAAATATTAATTTAGTTGTGCCAAATGATGTACAATAAATTTGGTAGTTTAATCATTTGGATACTTACTTTTGTAACAATATTATTTATAATATGGATTGAATACCAATACACAAACACATAGAAATGATCATAAAAGACATCGCAAACGTAACATCATTCATCGCAGGAGATAAAACGATTATAAAGGAAATTTTGCACCCATCAAATGATGCTGTCGATATTCCTTATAGTATCGCACACGCAACGGTTAATGTTGGCGAACAATCGCTGCCGCATCAATTGAAAAGCTCAGAAGTTTATTACATTTTGGAAGGAAAAGGCGAAGTGCATATTGATGAAGAAGTTTCGATTATTTCAAAAGGTCAACTGGTTTTGATTCCGTCAATGGCGACTCAATGGATTAAAAATATTGGTAATCAGCCATTAATATTTTTATGTATCGTTCATCCTTTTTGGAAAGCGGAAGAGGAAATTGTTTAATTAAAAATAACACAATAAACCTGACAGGTTATTAACAAAAATAAGAAACATGAATAAACTTAAAATATTGATTTTCAGCTTTTTAGCAATTGCAATATTCGCTTGTAATAATGAAACAGCAAAAGAACCTTGCTTATACGGTGAACCAACGCCAATTTTAGATGAAAATAAAGCAGGTGTTGCAGAATACACTTTTACGTCAAGTGATAGCAGCGGAACGGAATCGGCTTTATTAACTGACACCTTGTTGAGCGAAGGACAAATCCGATTCACAATGAATCAATCCGGGTGTAACAAAATCAAACAAATTTTCACATTTGAGTTACCTCAAAATGATTATTCGACACAAGCTGATTCGTTTTTTGTCCAACGAGCAGCCGAAGGTTTGATGGTTTTATCTCAAAAAAGTCCAACAGCCAGTCAATCCTTTATTCCGATGTTTGCCTATGAGTTAAATGCTTTTGCCGCAGGTGTAACATTGAATAAACCCTTAGCAGTCGATGCTCAAAATGCACCAGGTGTCTTTTTTATTATCAATAAAATAGCTACGGAAAATGAAGGGATTATTACGGTGGAATTTTTGACGGTTGACGGTTGATCAATCACTGAGATTTTGGGACAGGTATTTGACAAAAAATAAAAAGGGTTCCATTCGATTAGTCGAATTGAACCCTTTTTTGCATAATTTATATTTTATCAGCAAAGTAGTCGCTTGCCTCAAAATCTCAGTTATCTGCCGTTTTTATTTATTTTTATTTCTTAAAAGCATAAAAATACTCGCCGGGATAATCCTCATATACCCCTTCTAACATTACTTTTCCATCGGATTTTTCGATAATTGCAGTGAGTTCATCAACCGTAGAAACAGCTTTATCATTCACTTTTGTAATCACAAAACCCGGTGTCAGATTCGTTCTATCAATCTTGCTACCTTTACGAACGCTAATGACTTTTACCCCATTATCGACTCCTAACGACTTGACTTCCTCACTTGAAGCGGAGCGTACCTCGAATCCCAAATCGTCTAATAATTCTACCTCTTTTCTAATTTTTTTTTTAGAAGAAAGTGTCGTACGGTTTCGTTTATCTTTTAATGTAATATTTGTTTTGTATCTTTTTCCTTTGCGAATATACTCAATCGACAATTCGTCGCCAGGACGATAACGAGCGACTTGTTCTTGTAACGCAGGCATTGTCGGCACTTCCACACCATTAATATGTGTCACGACATCGCCAGCTTTT
>Ga0075467_10004541_pt1 | contig 10227 bp, 8 predicted proteins | sample DEB08_DNA_9_FD_75067 | JGI IMG/M metagenome (GOLD analysis project Ga0075467, IMG submission 75067) | Aqueous microbial communities from the Delaware River and Bay under freshwater to marine salinity gradient to study organic matter... | ecosystem: Environmental > Aquatic > Marine > Coastal ... | reverse complement strand
TACATAAATTCTCTACCAAGATTGATGGTGATGATTTAATCGTAGATGAATTTGAAATCGACGCTTATCTAGTCAATAGACCACAACCTTTTAATCGTGACGAGTACTTAGGGGCTTATGCTGACACACATCCAGAAAGTACAGAACCATATACGGGCTATATAAAAGAATTGGCACAAAATGGTTTAAAAAACCTAGGACATCACGGTTTTTCAGCTTCTATGGGGGTCGATAGAAATACCTTGCCTACATGGGACGATATTCAATTTTTACCTGCTCAGTTGGCTTCAAGACCGCTATTGGATAATGAAGATGTATCCACTAAAGTCGTTATTGGTCCGAATGCAAAAAAACCACTCCATTTAGATATCCCACTTTTTGTAAGTGATATGAGTTTTGGTGCGCTATCTAGAGAGGCGAAAATTGCCTTGAGTAAAGGCGCGGAACTAGCAGGAACAGGGATTTGTTCTGGAGAAGGTGGCATGTTGCCTGAAGAGCAAGAAAGTAACTCAAAATACTTTTATGAACTAGCTTCAGCGCAATTCGGATTTTCTTGGGATAAATTAGACAATGTTCAAGCCTTTCATTTTAAAGCCGGGCAAGGTGCTAAAACAGGAACTGGCGGACATCTACCCGGAAATAAAGTGAGCAAAGAAATAGCCGAAGTAAGAGGCTTAAAAGAAGGCGAAACTGCAATCTCTCCAGCTGCTAACCCGAATTTTCACAGCGTACAAGACTTTAAAGACTTTGCAAAAAAAGTAAGAGAGCGCACGGGAGGTATTCCTGTCGGATTTAAACTTGCGGCAAGTCATATCGAAAAAGACATTCAGTTTGCTTTAGACGTGGGTGTAGACTATATCATTCTAGACGGTCGTGGTGGCGGAACAGGCTCTGCTCCTACTATTCTAAGAGATCATATTAATGTCCCTACCATCCCAGCATTGGCAAGAGCTCGAAAGTATATGGACAAAGTTGGTGCTTCAGATGTTACCTTAATCATTACCGGAGGATTGCGCGTTGCCGAAGATTTTGCAAAAGCAATGATGTTAGGAGCAGATGCTATAGCAGTCTCTAATTCTGCACTACAAGCTATCGGTTGCTTAGGAATGAGAGCTTGCGGGAGTAATAACTGCCCTGTAGGGATCGCTACTCAAAAAGAATCATTGCGTAGTAGGTTAATTATAGACGCTTCAGCAAAGCAATTGCACAACTTTTTTAATGCCACTAACGATTTAATAAAGGTAGTCGCAAGATCCTGTGGTTACAATGATGTTTCCAAATTCAATCACAACGATCTATCAACATTCGATAGAGATATTCAGAAGTTAACAGGGATAAACTACGCAGGTATTTAGTAGGTAAACAATAATTTGGGCGTTACCCGAGGGGTCAGGCTTTTCACTATATCTTTTGCGAAAAGGCAAAAGGATGCCGCTGCAATCCTTAACGCAGGTGTGATTCGTTGATATGGAAGGTTTTTATATACCCGATACGTCTAAAAAAAGACAGAAACTAAAGATGAAAAAATTAATAGCAAAAACACAAAAATAAAATACAGCCTAAGCCGAAAACTGATTTAGAGTAGGCACAATCAATATAAAGTTATTATATATGGAAAATACACATTTAGAAACCTTCAAAGCTGAAGCACAAGGGAATGGATGGCCTACAAAAGTATCAATTACAGATACAGAATGGACGATTAAAACAGATGAACCAATTGAAGACGGCGGATCAAATTCAGGTCCTAACCCTATGCAACTTTTTATTGCGTCTTTAGCTGGCTGTCAAAATGAACAGGCCCAAGTTGTTGCTGATGAACTCTCCTTGAGTATTACACAAATTGATATCAAAGCAGAGATTGATCTTGATCTTGCTGGTTTCATGGGTACATCCGATAATTCGAATGGTAGCTACAAGAATGTCCGATTAGAAGCTAAAGTAACAGGAGAAGCAACCAATGAACAAGTTAAAATAATGGGGCAAAAAGTAGATGATCGCTGTCCCATTTTAGCATTGTTACGCACCAGTGGTTGTACCATTGATAGTTGTTGGAGTAAGACTTAAAGAAATAGGGAATTCAATTAATCAGAAAGGTTTTCTGGTTATCGTTTTGCTGTTTCAGTTTTAGTATGAGTGCTTCTATAAGGTATGTTGACATTATTCTTATAGAAGTACTCACAAAATCATTAACGCCAGTTTTTAATATAATTGGTCAATGTTGTCTAGCAATTATTATGTTCAGTGCCTTATGAAAAAAAGTTGCAAATCAGATATTAACATGAATTAATGTACATTTAGGAAAAATCAAAAACTAATATTTATGAAAACTAAAATTTTAGGATTAGCAATTGTAACTCTATTATTTTCTTGCAAAGAAGAGACTAAGATATCTCAAAGTGAAATCAAGCAATACACTATTGAACAATTTATGGATAATGAAGCAGTTGGTGGCGGAAGTTTTTCATCAGACAACACCAGTTTATTAGTATCTAGCAACCGTTCAGGTATTTATAATGTATACACTGTCCCTGTAAAAGGAGGTGAAATGACTCCCATTACAGCATCTGACAGCACCTCTGTTTTTGCAGAATCTTACTTTTTAAATGACAATAGAATGTTATTGAGTGCTGACGGTAATGGCGATGAAATTGACCACTTATTTGTGAGAGAGTTAGACGGGACAATTAAAGATATCACCCCTGAAAAAGGAGCAAAATCGAATTTCTACGGATGGTCTGAAGACAAGAACTACTTATACTTTGGTTCAAACAAAAGGAACCCAAAATATTTTGATGTCTATAAAATGTCTATAGATGATTATACTTCAGAAATGATATATCAAGATGATACTGGGCTCAGTTTTTCAGGAATGTCAAATGATGAGAATTACTTTGCATTAAGCAAATCTTTAAATACAAACGATAGCGACTTATCTGTTTATAATGTAAAAACAAAAGAGTTAACTAAGATTAATCAAAATCAGAGTGGTAATTCTGCTGAAGATTTTTCAAAAGATAATTCAACATTTTTTTACACCACCGATGATGGGTCAGAGTTCGCCTATTTAATGTCTTACAATTTAGAAACTCAAGAAAAGAAAAAAGTATTAGAAAAAGAATGGGATATTGTGGGTGCTGGTTTCACATCACAAGGAAAGTACATGGTTATTTATGTTAATGATGACGGAAAAAACGTCATTGAAGTTTTAGATGCAAAAACAATGACGCCTATAGTTTTACCAGATTTTGGAGACAAGAGTATAACAAGCGTAGCCTTTAGTGATAATGAAAAATGGATGCGTTTATATGTTGGCGGGTCCAATTCGCCTTCAGATTTATATACCTACAACTTTCAAACTAAAGAACAATACAAACTTACAGATGTTTTAAATGATGCAATCGATGTTGAAGATTTAGTAACCGCAAAAGTAATTCGATTTAAATCTTTTGATGGCACTGAAATTCCAGCAATTTACTATGTACCTCATCAAGCCTCTGCGGTAAATAAAGTACCCGCAATGGTATGGGTTCACGGTGGACCTGGTGGACAAACACGTCAAGGATTTAGTTCTTTAATTCAATACATGGTCAACCATGGTTATGCGGTTTTAGCTGTAAATAATCGTGGCAGTAGTGGCTACGGAAAGACGTTTTACAAGATGGATGATAAAAACCATGGAGAGAAAGATTTACAAGATTGTGTAGAAGGCAAAAACTGGTTAGCGATGCAACCTGAAATTGACGGAGAAAAAATAGGAATCATTGGAGGTTCTTATGGGGGTTATATGACAATGGCAGCACTGACATACACTCCAGAAGAATTTGATGTTGGAGTAAACTTATTCGGTGTAACCAACTGGCTGCGAACACTGAAGAGTATTCCTCCTTATTGGGAATCGTTTAGAGAATCGCTCTATTTGGAATTAGGAGATCCTTTTTCAGCAGATTCTGTTCGCTTAAAACGAATTTCACCACTATTTCATACGGACAAAGTAACCAAACCATTGATTGTTTTACAAGGATCAAAAGATCCAAGAGTTTTACAGGTAGAGTCCGATGAAATTGTTGCAGGTGTAAGAAAAAATAATGTTCCTGTGGAATATGTCTTATTTGAGGATGAAGGTCATGGATTTGTGAAAAAAGAAAATCAAATAGAAGCTTACAGGAGAATCCTCAATTTCTTAGATGCCCATCTTAAAAAAGAAAATGCACCAATTGATGGCGCAACGGAAAGTATTAAAATTGAAAGCGTAAAAGAATAAGAAGCGTTTTAATTAAACAATAATCTCTCTAAACTGAAGGTGCAGGCTTTTTATTACTGGGAACCGAAAGTGCCAAATAAATACATTACCACAAATCCAGAGACAGTTTTTTCGAAATTCTGTAAGTATTGCAATTAAGTTGCAGTGTTCTAAATCCTAAACTGAAACCTATAAATGTTCGAATCCTTTAGTATTATTTTTACGATAGCTGCTCTCTTTAATTTAATAAACTATAAGTGGCTAAAACTGCCAACTACCATTGGTTTAATGATCTTAAGTTTACTTTTAGTTATCCCCATTACCCTAAGTAAAACGATGTTTCCAGAGTTTTATAGATTCTTTTGCGACATTATTGTTAATGCAGATTTTAAATCACTTTTGCTCAATGGTATATTAAGTTTTTTATTGTTTGCCGGAGCATTACATGTTAATCTTGGGGCACTTGCCAAAGAGAAAAAATCAATCTTTTTATTTGCGACTTTAAGTGTTCTGATATCTACATTTTTAGTTGGTGGTTTGATGTTTTTTGGCGCGCAATTAGTTGGTCTAGAATTACCTTTTATACACGCTCTTTTATTTGGCGCTTTAATTTCTCCAACCGATCCAATTGCAGTGATGGCAATCTTAAAAAAAGCAAATATTGCAGAAAGTTTAGGGATAAAAATAGAGGGAGAATCCTTGTTTAACGATGGCATTGGTGTCGTAGTTTTTTCCGGAATTTTGCTGATTGCTACGGCCACAGGAGAGCATAGCACAGCAGAAATAGGAGCAGAAATTGGAACATTATTTTTAGAGGAAGCAGTAGGCGGATTACTTTATGGATTGCTCATTGGTTTTCTTGGTTTGAAGTGTATTCAATCATTAAAAGACAACCCGCAATTAGCAGTGATGATAAGTCTTGCCGTAGTAATGGGTGGAACTGCAGGAGCATTCATGTTAGAGGTATCCGCGCCATTAGCAATGGTTGTCGCGGGACTATTAATTGGCCATAAAATACACATAAATGAAGATAAAAACCCTGTTCAGAAAGCTATCAATTCTTTTTGGGAAATATTAGATGATGTTTTTAACGGAATTTTGTTTGTTCTAATTGGTCTTGCAATTCACTTATTAGACTTTAATACAAGTTATTTTTTACTGGGTATTCTTGCCATTCTAATTGTGCTTGTTTCAAGGTCTATCTCTGTCTTTTTACCCTATTCATTTTTAAAACATCAAGAAAATAAGCCACTAAAGACCATAGCCATTCTAACTTGGGGAGGATTAAGAGGCGGTATTTCCATCGCTCTTGCATTGAGCTTAAGTACCGAACAATCTGGAGATTTAATCCTTCACATTACGTATATCATCGTGTTATTTTCGATTATTGTGCAAGGATTGAGTATTGGGAAGGTTGTAAAGAAGTTATACTCTTAAAACCAAGTGATCTAAAAATTCCTCTGGTTTAGTAATTAAAAGAAAAGTCATAAAACAAATATTTAATGTTTTTTGGTAACTTTCCAGATGTGAAAGATTCATCTTATGATAACAATAATCGACATATTTTTGACCGTCCTAGGAATATATTTTCTTATGGGATTATTTTTTGGCCTCTACTTCCTCTTTAAAGGAGCTGCCAACATAGACCCTCTAATGCAAAACACAAAAAAGAAAGTTCGCATATTAGTAGTGCCAGGAGTAATAGCTACTTGGCCTTTTTTCATTATTAAATTATTCAAATCAAAAACTGTTTAATATGAACTACGGATTGCGAAAAGCACATAAATACATTTGGCTGATTTTGGTCTTTATAGCCCCTATTGTTATCATTTTTTCAATAAAAGATTTAGATGTTTTTTCTTCGGAAAAGGAAGGGGAATCGCAAATTGAGAGTTCAAAGAAGGTAAATATAAGATCCGTTGAAAATGATCTCATTAGCGCGTCTTTTTCAGAAAACAAAATTCAAATTATCTTAAAAAACACTTTAAAGAATTCGTCGTCGGTTGTTTACGAAGCTGATGCTAACGGCAATAAAACCAACATTATAGGACAATTAACAACGGCCGGAATTTATAGCTTTAACAGTATTTCTAAACCTAAAGGAATTATTATTTCTGATGATTTAAAAAATGTACAAATAACCAAACTTATGTTTAAATAATGGGCTTAGACTACAAATTAGTTCTTTGGAATAAGTACAAGAAAGCCTACGATAAAGTCATCGTTTTTAGCATGCTGCTCTATGTCATTTTATTTGCAGTAGTAACCTTAGTCTTTAACTCTCAAACCAGTATCGAAACCCTAGTAATTAGAGCATTTGGCTCACTAGCCTTTATAATGTTGCATATTATTTTAGTTATTGGTCCCTTGGCAAGGTTAAATTCAAACTTTCTTCCAATCCTATATAATCGTAGACATCTTGGAGTAAGTATGTTCATAGCCGCACTTATTCACGGCGGATTTTCAATGTTTCAGTTTCATGCCTTAGGGGATGTTAATCCAGTTTATTCAGTCTTCACATCCAATATGGATTATGGTTCAGTGACCAATTTTCCATTTCAAGTGCTAGGCTTTCTTGCTTTATTAATTTTATTTGTAATGGCCTCAACAAGCCATGATTTTTTCTTGTCAAACTTAACTTCGAAAGTCTGGAAACGCCTGCACATGTTGGTTTACTTCGCCTATCTACTAATCATTGCCCATGTCTTTTTAGGTGCCTTTCAGCAAGAGACATCACCTTTTACAATTGGTATTTTAGTTATCGGATTTATGATCATCGCGAGTTTGCATCTAATAACTGCTTTTAGAGAAGGGAAGATTGATAAGACCAGATCACTAGAAGAAGATGGTTGGCTAAAAGTCTGTGATATTAATGAAATTGAGGAGGATAGAGCTAAAATATGTACAGTTGCGAAAGAACGCGTAGCCATTTTTAAATACGATGGGAAGTTATCGGCAATTAATAATGTCTGTAAGCATCAAGGAGGCCCTCTAGGCGAAGGTAAAATCATCGACGGCTGCATTACCTGCCCTTGGCATGGATATCAGTATGTACCCCATAATGGGCAATCCCCTCCTCCATTCACCGAAAAAGTAGCGACCTATGCATTGAAACTAGAGGCAAACACAGTTTACATTAACCCCGTAGCTTTTGAAGAAGGTACAGAAGTTAAACCTTGTAATTACTAAAGAATGGAAAAGAATGACGAATTTTATGTATCCTACATCGATGGCAGCTTAGGGCAGAAAACTAAGCGGACTATAAAGAGATTTGCCTTAGCTTCAGTCCTAGTTGTTATACTTGGGTCACTTATATTTAGTTTTACTCAGAAACCTTTTAAAAACAGCTCTTTCGAATTAACAAGTGCCACCAAAATTACTGGAGTCTTTCATCAAAACCCGTATCCAATGCTCCGCGTTGAAATTGCTAAAAATACCTATAAGAACATTTTGCTTTTAGGCTTTGGAAAATCAAGTGCCAATCCGTTTTTAGAAAAACTTCAAAATGAAGTAAAGGATTTAAACGGAAAGGAAATAAGTATTGAGGGAAACTTAATCTATTATAATGGTAAGACCTTAATTCAAATAACAAATGATGAAAAGGTTGTTCTTGAAAACGATAAAAAGAAGGCAACACCAAAGAAGGAACTAATTAGTAAGATGACACTTCAAGGTGAAATTATAGATCCAAAATGTTACTTTGGAGTTATGAAACCGGGTAAAGGAAAGATACATAGAAGTTGTGCTGTTCGTTGTATCTCGGGAGGAATTCCGCCAGTTTTAGCCACTACCGATAAAAATAATATGTCTCAGTATTTCTTGTTAACCGATCTTCAAGGGCAGCCCATAAACAAAGCTGTATTGCCATTTATTGGAAAGCCATCGGAAATAAAGGGTGTTGTAGAAAAAATGGAAGATTGGTTCATCCTTAAAATTAATCCCGATGATATTAAAGTAGTACGTCAAGAATCATCTATTTATGATTCGAACGTATCATCTAATCTAAAATCTTAGTTCAATTTTCATTCATTCAGCTGCCAGTGTTGAAAATTTACTTTTTGTAAAATTCGGCTATTTGTATCTCACCTTGACGGAGGATTTTTACGCTTATTTTTATATTTTTTCCTATCGCCTTTAGTTTTTCCTTTATGTTGTATAATGAACTTTTGTCCTTTACAGGAATACCTAATATCTCTAAGATAATATCGCCGCCTAATAATATTTCTTTATCCTCTATTTTCACTGGTATATACCCCCCTCTTAAGCCTACCTGAGCTATAAAGCCCTTGGTTGCAAGATGTGTTATTAGTAATCCTGACTCTTGTGGCACATTTAACATCCGAGCCATATCAGGTGTTAGAATGATGAAATCCATTCCTGTCCAAAAACCATTTTCATCGGATAGTAGTTTTTTGGCTACGTTAGACGAAATGGCGAATCCGATTCCATCAAATCCTCCCGATATCGTAAAAATACGGCTTGCTATACCTATAACTACACCATTCATATTAAACATTGGACCACCAGAATTCCCAGGGTTAATTGCAGCATCTGTCTGCAAAAATTCAACCTTTTCAAAAGAATTACTCAAGTCCTTAGGTTCATATCTTCCACTCAGAATTCCCTTCGTTAGTGATTGTTTGAATCCATAAGGCGCTCCGATAATAAATACGTCATCACCAATGTTTGTCATATCGGAATCTCCAATACTTGCTACGTGCTTATTTTTAATATTAAATTTCTCCTTAATTCTAATTAATGCAACATCCGCATTAGGATTTGACACGACTACTTCAGCTTGATATATATCTCCGTCTGTGAATTCAACGTTTATTTCTTCAGCACCATGAACAACGTGAGATGCTGTCCAAATTAAACCCTCTTTAGATATCAAAACACCTGAGCCTAAGGATTCCTGTGATTCTATCTTCTGAGTATAGACGACGTTAGCATAGTTATAGCTCACAACATCAATAAACACGACAGAACTACTAACTTCATCGTATAGCTTTGAAAGTTGCTGTGCATTAACAGTTGCACTCCCTACAAATAAAAGCAACGATAGTATTTTAATACTTCTTATATTTTTAATCTTAACAAACATAAACTTTGAGTATAAACTTTAATTAATACAATATTTCTTATTCGAACATTTAAAAAGAGTACTCTTTTTTCTGGTTCATTCTATTCTCTCTTGACATCGTTTTTCCCATCTAAAGTCTTACCCATCATATCAACTTAGAAAATGCCAGAATGTTATTAAGAAAGCATAAAACTGGCAATGCCTAATGATTTAAACACCCTAAATTCTAATTTGATTTTTGACTGAAATTAATATACTTACCAACGGTCACTGCTGTTAGTATTACCAAATAAAATTGTCCTAAAAGTCCTAGAAAAATAGCCGCTTTTTGTGCCGCTGTAGTTACTGGAACAATCTCACCATAACCAATAGTTAACAATGTTATATAGCTGTAATATAATAAGCTATCCGATTTCTGGTTTATGGAATAGGCGTCTGTAAACAATGAGCTTTGAAATGAGCCTGGATGTACTATTTCAATGGCCATAAAAATAAAGAATCCAACTAGGCCCAAACAAATATAGCCCGAGATAACCCCCATGATTAGGTTTTTATCTACCTCATTAATCCTCCATACTTGTCTAACAATTTCAAAGGTTATAATCACAAAAAAGAAAAAATAAAACACAAAACTTAGGAGATTCAAGTCGGAAATATTCCCTTTAAACATCGCAAAACCAGAAGTAAATGCCGTGGCTATGAAAATAACAGTTATGAGAATCTTCGTTTTCCTTCTTGAAATAAGGTTGATTCCTAAAGCTATATTTAGCAACAAACTTATTGGCAGTAAATAGGCATTGAAGATTGCATCGTTAAAAATTAATATTCCAAACAAATTAAAAACCAAGGTTGCTAAAAACATTTCGAATCTATATGTATGCCGTAATGTTTTAAAACTACT
>Ga0075467_10004540_pt1 | contig 10228 bp, 15 predicted proteins | sample DEB08_DNA_9_FD_75067 | JGI IMG/M metagenome (GOLD analysis project Ga0075467, IMG submission 75067) | Aqueous microbial communities from the Delaware River and Bay under freshwater to marine salinity gradient to study organic matter... | ecosystem: Environmental > Aquatic > Marine > Coastal ... | reverse complement strand
CCCACTAGGGTGTAGCCTGTAATGGGGTGGCTGGTTGACCATATCTACTTTGTAGAGTTCTTCTGCTACGGTGTTCCACTGTACCTCTTCATTTATTGGTTGTTTCATTATATCTCACACGCTCCTGCTGTACATGCCAGCGTCTGGGCTACCTCTGTCATGTCCTCGGACTCATACATGGAGAGCCTACCCCAGTCTATACTAGGCATACCCTCTACCATAACAGCATACTGATCAGCATCTATCTCCTCATAGGGTGCTTGCTGGTATACGTGATCAGTACGTGGTAGGAACGATACACCACTAGACTTAGTAATGTTATCCCATGCCCACTGCCCTACCTCTAGGAACTCATCGTCACCATAGTACACAGTCTGGCTGATCTTATGCTCTGCCCAATGCTCCTCATAGGTACGGTTTAGTTGTAGCTGATCCATTGCACCCATGTCCTTTGTACACCTAGCTCCCTTGGGTGCCTTCTGAGGAAAGGAGAAGACCATGTTCTCTGCATTCATTACATCCTGCTCATGTGGTACACCCTGATCTATCAGTAGCTGAGTCAATGGATCTTTTCTATCCTGACGTACACGTCTGATGTAGTAAGGAGAGAACCTAGCATGTATACCACTGGCGCTATCTACTAGCTGACTGACCGTACCACTAGGCTTAACACAGGTGATAGCTGTACTCTGCTGTATACTATGTCGGACATACTCCCCATCATCTTCTGCTACTAGAGGACCAAGCCTAGCTGCCCATTCCTTATTGGTATCGATAGCTGTCTGCTTCATCTCCTCTAGCCATAGCTCCAAGAGACCCTTATCCTCTGATCCATTAAGAACTGCATGGTCCATGATACCTGTAACACTAACCCCAAGTAACCTCTCCTCCTCTGTGTTACGTCTCCATATAGGACGTACATAACGGAAGTTAGTAAGAGTAGACTGCAATGTACCACATATAGTAGCCCATCGTACCTTCTCCTTCAGCTCCTCTAGTGAGTCACCCTCTCTAGCTACTACCTCTGATAGGTTACAGACCTGTGCTGATCGTAGTATGATCTCTGAGCAAGGATTCGTCCCAAACTCATAACCTAGCTCACGTCTACCAGACTTAGCTGCCTGGTTCTGAGCAGCTATACGAGAGAACAGACCACGCTCACCTGCCTTACTCTCATGTAGAGACAGCCACTCCTTGAGGAACACATCAAAGTCTGGTCGCTCTGTATAGACAGCACTATTATTAGCCAGTGCTCTCTGTCCCTCATCCATGTACCATTGGCCTGTCTTAGCTCCCCTCATCCTATCATCAGATAGGTTACTGAGGCTTATGAGAGCGCTCCTACGGACACCACCTACTACTACTATCTCTGCTATCTTACACACTAGATCGTGGCACTCGAGAGATGTGAGACGCCTTCCTGATGCACCCCTGACTAGTTGTGTAGCATAGTGGAACAGAGAGTTAAGTGGCTCAGGTCCAGAGCTACGTCCACCAAAGGTCTTGAGTGGTGCTCCCTTGGGTCGTAGTCTACTCATGTCCCACTTGGGCAGCTGTCCAGCATACAGCATAGACAGTAGCTCCTTGAATGCAGTAGCCCAACCTATCTTGCTATCACGTACAACGATAACAGTATCAGTAGGGTAGTGATCCTCTGCTACTTCTGGTAGCTTGGCTATGTGCTGTCTCTCTACACTAAAGCCAACACCTGTACCACACATCAGTACATAGACTATCTCATCGAAGGCACGTATATGATCTATAGCTATGTAGCTACAGTTGTACCCTGCCATTGCATCCCTGTCTAGTGCTGGTCCTGCTGTTGCCATAGCTCTCATGCTAGGCATGATCTCCTGGTCCTCGATCATAGCATGGAGGATAGTCTTCTCATTGTCTCCAAGGAATCCCTTGTCTGCCCAGTAGCCGACGTACCTGCCTACTGTCTCTCTCCAATCTTCTCTTCTTCCCTGCTCTGGCAGCCACCTAGCATAGCGACTCTTATGGATATACTCTTGGTACTGGTTCATTATAAATAGGTCTCCATGATGTTGTTTAACTTACGGATATCAGGATCGTATGATCCATCTCTTACATTACGTAGTACAGCAGCTCCCCTGTATACATCTCTTCCTCTACCCCAGTAGTCATGACTCTCTGTGTGGGCACACCCTATGATCAGGGTAGACAGCGGACTACCATCCCCTAGCATACGCTGTCCATGTATCAGTGGTCCGTGTTGATGACCAGCTATGTGTGGGAATCCGATATTTTTTAATCTAATATCAGCACTACCACCTTGGATGCTGCCCATTAGAGAGGTAGGGTTAACAAAGGCATGACTAAAAGCTACACCATTGATCTTAACGATATCAAGATAAGGGTACACCCAGTACCCAGCCTCCTCATACCCGAAGGGATCATCTCCAAAGGCACCCTGCATCTGAGGATCATTACCTTCTAACCTAGACAGTCTGTTCTCGTGATTACCTAGTGTCATTATAAGGTGGGGGCTGTGTCCCTCAAGGCTGTCCCCGAACAGTCCAAGCATATCACGTCCATACTGTAACTCCTCGTTCAACCTGTTACCTTCCATCTCTACTGTACCTTTGGAGTAGGAAGAGAGTGATGCCATATCGAGGAAGTCACCTATGTTAACTACAATATCTACACCTTCATCAGCAAACCAACGAGCTATAGCTTCTACTGGACGTGTGTCATGACCAGGCATACAATGGGCATCTGGGTAGAAGCCTATGGTACAGTCACCCATCGTATCCCATACATTATCTTCATTCAGTATCATCTAGTTCACCCTCTAGTTCGTAGGCCTCTTCAGTCTCCTTCAGTATCTCCAAAGCAACATGAGGGTTACCTTCTTCAATTGCTGAGATAGCCTCTCGAACATCCATGATGTTCATCGCTACTAACATATTTAGATAGTCCATCCTAGTTCCTTCCTCCCATAGTAGATACCAATCAACACTGCCTCAGCTATATCGATATTGTCAACCTTCATCTTCCCCTTACGTAGGAAGGCAGGGTCTACTAGCTCTCTGGCTAGTGCTATACTAAGACCCTTGTCCTTTGATAACTCCATTGCTCTCTTCCATTGACTAGGAGCTACTACCCTGACAGGGACAAGAGAGATATCTAACCCTGCACTATATTGCATACCCCAGTTCACGGCTGTTGTGTTGGTAGCTATAGGTGACTGATGTTTCATACGGAAGTCAAGTAATCCTTCCATCACCACCATAGCTACACCAGAAGTAGAAGGTCCACCAGTTGCAAACTCCTTCAGCTCCTGTATCTCATTCCATCCAAAGAAACGCTGACCCTTTGGAACCTTAACCTTATAGGTATCGAGGAGGCTACCCCGCTCATCGAACAGGGCAGCAGCCCCTGACTTGCCTGGATCTATAGAGAGTAGTGTCATAGTTGATACCCATACTCCCAGTCATAATCGAAGTCCCACATCTCATCAACCCTACGTCTCATGTGTAGTAGCTGACCTTGTTCTAGGAAGTAAGGTTCATCATACCCTTTCTCGTAGTAGCTCTCATGGACCATGTTGATGAACACCTCAGTGTCTCCATTAGCTAGGCTGAGTAGATGCTCTACGTGCTTGATCCCTCTGCCAGGTAGTCCCGGTATTGAATCAACGCTATCACCTGTGATCATCTGAGTATAGAAGTGAGTAGCAGATTGTTCCCATGTCAGCCATTTCTCGATGTCTTTACGTGGATCATAGTGTAGTCCAAACATATTCTGTAGATCTTTATCAGGACCAACAATTACTGAGTCAGCACTACCAGTGAGGAAGGAATCCATCTGCCTAGTACAGACCATATCGTCTGCTTCACACCCCAAGGCTACCTCTGCACCATGCTCATCCATCATGTACTGTCTTACAGTTTTGTAATGGTATGGCTTAACGCTATTACGTGCTGACTTATAGGGCTTGCTTACTGCTATGTCGTACCTGAAGTTACCTACGTGTGGGGTTAGCCACACCTCTATGTTGTCACTGAAGAACCTATCCTTTAGTTTGTCTAGCTCATTGTCTACCTTCCAATGGACTAGCTCAATAGGATCTGCCCATACCCATGAGTCTTTCTCTGTGTCAATACAGACAAACTCCTGATCCTGTATGTCCTGATCCTGTCTCTTATCCTGACTGATTGCACCTATCAGGTAGCATAGGTAGTCTGCATCTACTAGTATCAGGCTATCCTTATCTCTATCGACACCTGCCTCTGGTGTCATGTCTAAAACATTAGGTACTGTAGCCAATATATTCATTCTTCTTCCTCTCTGATTGTACTAAACCAATGTATACCATGCCATGCCCACGCTGTAAGGAATGACTTGAACTCACTACCATTTTCAGCGTAGGTATAGAACCCCATGTAGGGCAGGATACCACCAATGAACCAACTCGTCTCGAAGTACTCATCTAAAAAGCCACCCCCTATATAGAGGGCGACTATTAGTAGTGGGATTATAAATATATCCACTGGTTACTGGACACGATTCTTAATCATCTCCTTGATAAACTCAGGAAGAAGAAGGTCATCTACTGTATCCCAATGTGCCTCACTAACTACCATAGGTTCATTGAGTGGAGCATCTACCGAGCTACCTCTCATTGGTGGGGCTACGTTATCAACCCTAGCCTTACCACCAGAGGTGATACCCGTAGTCACAGTGACAGGCATACCGATCATGTCACCAAGGCTACGTCCATCCTTGACTACACTCTTGTACATCTTCATCAGGTTAGACTTATCAGATCGAGATACCTTGTACATCTTACCTAGTATCTGATCACGTAGTACTACCTCTCCATCTGCCTCTGCCTCGAACCGCTCAGTAGGTAGGGTGAAGGAGTACCAGATCTGACGTGATACATCCCAGTCAGCCTGAGTACACTTATCATCTGGCTTGTCTTTACTATCGAACTTCTTCTGCTTCTGTATACCAAGATCAACAATGAGACTGATCACTGCTGGGTATACACCTGCTTCAACTACTTCAACCGTGGACTTGTCTGCTGGTAATTGACTTGGGGAAAGATTTAGCATGTAATTATATTCCTATTTGATTAATGTGTGCTGGCGTAGTCTTTACCAGCTTTCGTATCGAACTCTATTGGTACTCTTAAACTAAACTTCTCTGTTACCCATCTGCCTGCTGCCTCCCATTCAAGGGCTAGATCCTCGGCATACATAGGTAACACTTCTACCTGTGCTTCATCGTGCATCGTACATACCGCTCTCCAATGTGGAGCACCTAGTAGTACACGAACAAAGCAGTTCTTCATGATCACTCCACCTGCTGACTGGAAGAGGGCATTGGTTGCTGAATGAGGTGATCGTGTCATGACCTTCCTACCATCCAAACCTGGTACCCATCCGTATGTCTTAGCATGGTTACTACAGAACTCTCTTACCTTAGCTAGTCCAGGATTAGCCTCCCAGAAAGCCTCGAACATTGCAGCACCTGTCTTGAGTGGTACTCCTGCCTGTGATGCTACCTTACGAGCCGTTGCTCCGTAGAGTATAGCATAATAGATAGTCTTAGCCTGTGGTCTTGTTATCTCCCTGCCTGCTGCCAAGCTAAATGCAGCAGCGTTCTTAGCATGAACGTCTCCTTGCAGTAGCTCTCTTGCAAACTCACCACCATCATGTGCAGCGGTGTAATGTCCTGCTACCCTAGCCTCCAAGCCAGCAGCATCAGTACCTGATAGGACATACTGAGTAGGTACGGTAAGGAGTGAGCGTATCTCTTCCCCGTATACAGCATCTACTGCTGGTATGTTTACTATCTGACGATGGGTATACCGTCCTGTGTTAGTGCCTAGAGGTATCGCTCTGGCCTCTACCCTGCCGTCTGAGCGTACTTCATTCAACCAACCACCCTCTACCCCATCCTTCTTCCTTGTACGTCTTAGGATGCCTAGCCTGTGGTTGACTACCCTCCATCTAACAAAGAGCTGACCTGCCTGACCCTCAATAGTATCAAGACAACTCTGATCTTCGTCTGCTTTAGGTAGACGTGATGATGATACCACATACGTACCATCTTTGTTTAGTTCATAACCTCCCTTGTCTGCTTTCTTGTAGTTAAAATGATTAGGCTTCCATCCCTGTGAGTAGAGGAAGGATGTTACCTGTGCTGAACTATTAAAATTAAAAGGTACAAACCTCACCCTACTCAGTGGTCCTGCTACTGCACTGGCATGTTCGGGTAGTAGGTAGTCTACTAGTGCTTTCTTTAACTTACCTGCCTGAGTGAACGGAGTAGGGTAGGTAGTACCTGGTTCTACCTTCCAAGGTAGTACATCTTTTAGCTGATCCTCAATCTGCTCTAGCTCCAGTGCTAGCTTATCTGCTAGTGCCTCTGCTGCTGGCAGGTTCAGAAGGAACCCCTTCTTTTCTATCTCATTCTGTAGTAGCTGTGCATCATACTCGGTACGTATAGCGTCACTCCAATCACATCCTTTACCTTCATCGAGTAGCTGCCTCAGTACCATAGTGTTAATGAGTGTATCCTGTATACATCTGAACTTCATGTCCTGATCGTACCGAGTCCAGTCCTCATGTACTGGCTTGGCTACACCTAACTTCTTACCCCAAGCATCTATTGAATGACCACCTAACCTATCTGGTTGATACAGTCTCGATAGTATGAGGCTATCCTCGTATGCCTTGGGTTCAAACCAAGGATATAACTTCTTGATAAGAGGACCATCATACCCGCAGTAGTTATGAGCGACTACGATATCTGCCTCCATCAGGAACCGTAGCCCTTCCTCTATCTCATCAGGTCCAAAGAACTTCTCCTGCCTGCTGTGTAGATCCCTTGTAGCGATACACCACAGCCTAGTAGCTGCATCAAGGAGGCCATCTGCCTCTATATCGAATACCCTGATGATCATTTGTCATCAAGCTGTAGCATTCGAGTATTGAAGTATGTCTCCTTGTACTCACTAAGGGTAGGCTTTAGATCTTCATCTATCTCCTCTAACCTATCCTCTATGGTACACATCTTCTTGTCTAGTACCTTCATCACATCCAGTAGATGTAACCTCTCCTCTACTAACTTAGCTCTATCTTTAGCTAACATTACCCACCTCCACTGAGTATCTGGTACTCAGTATACTCTTTTAACATACGTTTGATATCCTCCTCACTGAACATAGCTGCAATACCTAGCCTCTCTATCTCCTGCTCTGGTGCATACAGATCATCAGTGAATTCTATTACTCTACCATCGTCCCTGTGTACCAGTACACGCTCACCTGTGTCTGGTACTACCTGCCATACCTCATCATAGGTCATGGTCTTTCTCCATACTCATTAATGCGAGTCTCTAGTTCTGCAATACGAGCATCCTGTAATGCAATTCGTGCGTCTTTAACTGCCGTAGTACTCTTCAAGGTATCGATTGTCTTCTCAAGTAACCAGATCTCTGTTTCTTGGTCATCCCTTGTCTCAATATCTCTATATACTGCTGCAAGGATAATGTTTCTATCTGCTTGTTTCATCAGTCATACTCCTCCTCAGTGCTACCTCTAGTTTATCAAGCATCTGCTCCCAGTCACCACTGATTACATGGTCCTCAAGGATCACGATGCCTGCATGTTTCTTTAGCTCAGGACAGTAGCCCTCTACCTGTATTGCACTGACTGGATGTGGTTCATCAGCACCCAGCATCTGGAATCCCCAGCCTGGTAGTGATACAGACAGCTCATCTAAGCGCTCTCTAAGCCTGTCTAAGCCATCCAATTTAAGTTGCCTTACCTTACTCATGTCTTCCCTCCTCGAAGGCTGCTATAGCCACTGGTGTGATTGGTCTGATTAGTTCTAGTAGTGCATCAGCATACACTCTTATCTCATACTGTGCATGTTCATGTTGACGTTCAGTTAGAAACTTAAACAAGTTACTCAGGTTAACAGTAGCAAACAGATGTGTGTATGTACCTAGTGGTAGTACACACCTCGCTACCTCTCTTGGTACACCCTGTTCTATCAGAGAATCGTACTCGTTAAACGATAAATCACAACTACGAGCAATCCTACTACTAGTATGCCAGTTCCTCTCCACTATCTGCTCATCCATCTGCTCATCCATTACCCTCATCTGCTTATTGTCGGTTGACTGTCTGCCTATATGAGAGGGACTAGGTATATAGAACTCATCTTCTAGCTGACGATACCGAGCACTGATCTCATTAAAGCTCCAGGTTCTGTGTCTCATCCACTGCCTCATTACAAAGATAGGAGCCTTGATCTCGAAGGTAAAGGTAACACACTCGAACGGGGTGTTGTGTCCGTTCTTGTATAGGTAATTGATAAGCCTAGTGTCACTACCCTTATCCTCTCCAGCCCTCCACGCTGCATCGTAGCTGACTCTGGCATTACGTACAATAGATAGGTCGTCTCCCATTGTATCAATTAGCCTGACATAGCCTGCATCCAGTATATCTAGTGTAGTACCCATCATGTCATTCTCCCCTTCTTCAGTACCACCCATGATAGGTTGTCTAACCTGCTGTTACTCTTGTCTCCATCTCTATGCCAAGGTATATGCTTGTCACTGGGTGGTGGTCCGATAAAAGAACAGAGAACTATGTCATTGATATACCTATGTATTCTACCTGTTGGTGTGGCTACCTTAGTGTAAGGGCTATCATCCCAATCAATACCACAGTTAACAGGCTTACCTCTTGAGTTGTAGACTGTACCTCTATTATCTACAGACCAACCACTAGATCCTTCTATGTTTCTTGTCTGTTTCTTGTATGCTTCTCTATCAATAGACAGATCATTAAACAACAAGTTCTCATTATAATCAGTATTCATGTATTTGTTTCCTTTGCATACCCTATTCCCCTACCCCTTATATATTAGACTTGCAGGCGAATAGGTAATTGTTAAAATTAATTGTGTTTATTACACAGATGTAATGTTAGTCGATCAATTCCAGGTGACTGTAATCTACGTTAGAGAAGTACTTACCTGATCTGATCCTGAAGCCTCCCTCTTTAGCTATAGCGTACGCTGCACCTATCATCTCATCGAACCTGTCTACCTTATCCCAGTTAACAGGGAAAGGAACTATATCTACTGCCCTTGATGGGCTAACGTTATGATTGGAGGTAGGCCAAGGCAGACCTAATCCTCTGTCATGTATATCTGTCTGTTGGTCCTCGTCCCTGTATCCCCATAGTACACTAAGGTCAAAGATATCTGCTAACTTGTTACAAAGAAACACTAACTTAGGATCTAGTGTCTCCATTGCCTGCTTACTCTTGAAGGACCAAGGATACAGGGGTTCATAGTCTACACACCAAGGATCTCTGTTCTCTGGTGTCCATAGTAAGTCGTATGCCGAACCCCCAAAGTCCTTCTTAATGCCCTTGATTTTCTCTATCGTCTCATCCAATTGAGTTAGTAGTGAGCGGGTCTGTTGTGATTCCGTCATTGTAATCTCCTAATGTTAGGTGGCTTTCAGTTAATCTACCTGTCTCTGTATCATAATACATTAAACATGCAGGTCCAGTACGTCCAGTGAATCTATCTTTCAGTATCGTAATCTTACTGGTGTTTCTAATGATGGGATCATCGTGCTGTTGGTCCCTGCTTAGTGCATACACCCCATGAGAGAGCTGTCCTATGCTCCGTGAGCCTCTCAAATTGTTGAGGTTAGGTACTGCCCCTTCCTCAAATGATTGTCCACTAGGAGGCGTGTTGAGGTGACAGACTAGACTGATGTGTATGTCTAGTTCTTCTGTCAGTCTCTTGAGTTTGGTCATGAGTACATCTATGTTCTTCCTCTCATCCCCATCAGTGGCCACCTCACTCAGTAGTATAGACAGGTGATCAATGACGAACTTCTCACACCCCATGCCTGAGCGTAGGTATCTGATTTTCTGTAATAAACGGGGTGCCTCGATGCTACCCCAGTGATCGACACATACCAGGTTATCGTTAGCATTAGCCATCTCCCAGTACCTACGTAGATCCTCATCAGATACAGTAGCTCGTACCTCTGGTAGGTGTAGTGGTAGGTTAGCACAGATAGACATCTGACCTAGTATAGTACTGGCTAGGTCTTCCTCTAACGACAGCACACCTACCTTCAGGTCATGTACTACTGACCAGTTATGGATCAGCTCCCTCATAACAGCGGTCTTACCCATACCTGTACCACTAGTCCATGT
>Ga0075467_10004539_pt1 | contig 10228 bp, 8 predicted proteins | sample DEB08_DNA_9_FD_75067 | JGI IMG/M metagenome (GOLD analysis project Ga0075467, IMG submission 75067) | Aqueous microbial communities from the Delaware River and Bay under freshwater to marine salinity gradient to study organic matter... | ecosystem: Environmental > Aquatic > Marine > Coastal ... | reverse complement strand
TGCCCTCGGCAAGGTCGTCACCAATATTTTTCCCTAAATCTTCAGCGTTACCGGTATAGTCCAAAGCGTCATCAATTAGCTGGAAAGCAAGCCCCAGATGATAGCCGTACGATATGAGTTGTTGTTTTTGGTCATTGTTGGCACTTGATAATGTAGCGGCTGTTTCGCAAGCAGCTTCAAAAAGGATAGCGGTTTTTTTGCGAATCACTTCTAAATAAACGTCTTCGGTAATGTCAGGTTGATTGGCGTTAATAAGTTGCTGTACTTCGCCTTCCGAAATCATGTTAGTGGTGTCAGAAAGCGTTTTCATTATTTGCATGTCGCCGATAGCGATCATCATTTGAAAGGCGCGGGAATACAAAAAATCTCCCACGAGAACGCTGGGGGCATTGCCCCATTTGGCATTAGCCGTTAGCCTGCCCCGACGTAAATCAGACATGTCGACAACATCGTCATGCAGTAATGTTGCTGAATGAATAAATTCTATAATGGCGGCCAAATTGTGGTGCTTGTCACCTGAATATTGTAGCGCGTTGGACGCTAATAATACGAGAAGGGGGCGGAGTCGTTTTCCGCCTGCCTCAATAAGATAGTTGCCAATATCTTCAACTAAGCCAACGTCAGAATTTATTTGTTTGATGATGAGTTGGTTGACAGCTTCAAAATCGCGGGCAACCGCTTGATGGAAGGAGTAGGTCATGGTTTCTCTGCTTTTTTAATAGGTCAAGGTCTAGTAGTATTTGTGTCAGCACAGGATGAGTGTCGATATATTTATGTGTTTTTTATCATCTTTATAGTATTACGTTATTATATGGCATGCGATGCTATGGGCGGGGCTGGTGAGTGTCAAGGCTTCTTGGTGCTTATGCGGGATATCATTTGGTTTATGGCGGTTTTGTTTTGCTTTGCCGACGTTATTTGCAGTTAATCTTGTTTATGGTGGGGTTAGTCACGATAAAACGTTGCCTGTGATGGGTAAATGTCGTAGAATCCGCGTCCCTAAATTTACTTAATGATCTATATACGCCGCAAGTGTATCTATTATCAATGTTGTTAATAGATCGAAAGCTGTGCCAGATGGGCAATTTTATTGTCGATAATGGGTAAGTCAGCACTTAGTGTCGTCCATGAGTTCAGACGCAATGATTGGAGCAAACAATGTACGCAGTAATTAAAAGTGGCGGTAAGCAACACCGCGTAACTGAAGGCGAAACCCTTAAGTTAGAAAAAATTGAAGCAGCAACCGGTGAAACTATCCAGTTTGATGAAGTGTTGCTGGTAACTGACGGCGACAACATCACTATTGGTACGCCGGTAGTTGAAGGCGCAGCTGTTACGGCTGAAATATTAAGTCACGGCCGCGGTGATAAAATCCGTATTATTAAATTCCGTCGTCGTAAGCACTCGATGACACGTCAGGGACATCGTCAGTGGTTCACTGAAGTAAAGATCACTGAAATTCTAGCTTCTGGTGCGAAAAAAGCACCGACAAAGAAAGCGCCAGCAAAGAAAGCCGCGGCGAAAAAAGTTGAAGCAGCAGTTGGCGGAGATGATTTAAGCAAGTTAACGGGTGTTGGTCCTGTACTTGTTAAAAAATTAGTTGAAGCGGGCGTTACTAGCTTTGCTCAAATCGCAGCATGGTCTGTTGAAGATATTGCAGCGATTGATGAGAAATTAAACCTTAAAGGCCGTGTTGAGCGTGATGATTGGATCGCTCAGGCTAAAGAACTTACTAAGTAGGAGTGTTGACAGATGGCGCATAAGAAAGCTGGTGGTAGTACTAATAACGGTCGCGATTCGGTCAGTAAACGTTTAGGTGTTAAGCGTTTTGGTGGCGAAGCGGTTGTTGCAGGTAACATTATTATTCGTCAGCGTGGTACGAAAGTACATGCAGGCGAAAACATAGGTATTGGTAAAGATCATACTCTTTTTGCCAAAGCCGACGGTGCGGTGCAGTTTAAAATTAAAGGCCCAAAAAACCGTCAATTTGTTAGTATCGTTACTGCGTAATTGATCTTTTCTGCCCTTTTAATGGGGTGGTGTTAAAAAAGCCCTATCGCAAACGCGGTAGGGCTTTTTTGTTGTTGTGTTATTATTTTCGGCAAATCATTGGTTGTTGTGAGTCGAGCTAGGATAAATCATGAAGTTTGTAGATGAAGCGCCCATATCTATTTATGCGGGCAACGGTGGTGGCGGTTGTTTAAGTTTTCGCCGTGAAAAATATATTGCTAAAGGCGGCCCTGATGGCGGTGATGGCGGTGACGGTGGTAGTGTCTACCTTGAAGGTGATGGGGACTTGAATACGCTGGTCGATTATCGTTATCAGCCTAAATATCGTGCGAAAAACGGTGGCACAGGTAGTGGCAAAAATTGTGCTGGCGCTAAAGGCGATGATTTGATATTAAGGGTGCCGGTAGGAACATCTATTTTTGATGTTGAAACCGAAGAGCTGCTTGGTGATATTACCGAAGATAAGCAGCGTTTATTGGTTGCCCAAGGCGGTTTTCATGGCTTGGGTAATACACGCTTTAAGTCCAGTACGAATCGCGCGCCACGCCAAACGTCGCAGGGTAGTGATGGTGAGCATCGTGACTTAAAGCTTGAATTAAAAGTGTTGGCTGATGTGGGTTTGCTGGGGTTGCCTAATGCGGGTAAGTCCACGTTTATTCGTGCGGTGTCGGCCGCTAAGCCTAAGGTGGCAGACTACCCGTTTACTACTTTGGTGCCTAACTTGGGTGTAGTGAAAATTGAAGAGCATCGTAGTTTCGTGGTTGCAGATATTCCAGGTTTGATCGAAGGTGCTTCAGATGGAGCGGGTTTAGGTATTCGCTTCCTCAAGCATTTGACACGGTGTCGGATATTGTTGCACATTGTCGATATGGCGCCTTTTGATGAGACGAACCCACTAGAAAGCGCTCAAGCTATTATCCGTGAAATTGGACAGTTTAGCCCTAAATTGGCGAACCGTGAACGTTGGTTAATACTGAATAAAGTCGATATGTTGCCAACAGATGAAGTTAAAACGCGTTGTCAGGCAGTCGTTGATGGTTTGGGTTGGCAGGGACCGGTGTTCTCTATTGCGGCAATTAGTGCTCAAGGTACATTGCAGGTGTGTCGCGATATTATGGAGCATATCGAGCGCGTTAAATTAGCTGAAAAAGAAGATCCTGAGCTAGCTGAGCAAGAGTTGGCGTATCAGTTAGAGATGCAAATAGATGCCCGTGAACGTATTGAAGCTTTGCGCCTTAAGCATCGTGCTGAGCGTATGAGGGCGAAAGGTAAGGAAGTCGATTTTGATGTTGAAGATGATGATGACGGCTATGACGATGACGATTATGATGTTGAAACCGTATACGTTGAGTAGGTCGAATAAGTGTTGGTGAATAAAGAATAGCGAATAAGGAATAGCGTGTCCCCAAAAATTTCGAAAAATACCAATGAAGGTTTGGCTGAAAGCTCACCTGAAAAAACGGCTGTGAATATGGCTGAAGAGGCTAGGTGTAAAGTAAGTCAGGCTCGCCGCTGGGTGGTGAAAATAGGTAGCTCTTTGTTAACCAATAATGGCCGAGGCTTAGATGTTGCGGCTATTCAGGGTTGGGCTGAGCAAATGTATCGGCTGCGTGAGCAGGGTATCGAGTTGGTGTTGGTGTCTTCTGGCGCTATTGCGGTAGGTATTGCGCGATTGGGGTGGACTGAAAGACCAAGCCACGTACATGAGTTGCAAGCAGCTGCTGCGGTGGGGCAAATGGGTTTGGTGCAAACCTATGAACAAGCCTTTCAGCAGTTTGGCTTACATACCGCGCAAGTGCTGTTAGATCATGATGACCTGTCAAACCGTGAGCGCTATTTAAATGCTCAGTCCACATTGAAAACGCTTATTCGTTTAGGTGTTGTGCCGGTCGTCAATGAAAACGATACGGTGGTGACAGATGAAATTCGTTTTGGCGACAATGATACTTTGGCTGCATTGGTGGCTAATTTAATCGAAGCTGACTTGTTGGTATTGTTGACGGACCAAGTTGGTATGTATGACAGTGATCCTCGCAGCAATGATAGTGCTCGGCTCATTAATAATGTGTCCGCTTCCATGTCTGAATTGGATGGCATGGCAGGCGATGGAGGAAAGTTGGGTCGTGGTGGTATGATCACCAAGGTTCGGGCAGCGAGGTTGGCGGCACGATCTGGCGCTAATACAGTGATTGTGGGTGGGCGTATTGATAGTGTATTAACCTTGCTGGCGGACGGTGCAGATTTAGGTTCTTTACTGTTAGCGGATCAGTTGCCGCAAGCAGCGCGTAAGCGTTGGTTGGCGGGGCGGTTGCAGTCACGCGGTGAGCTTGTGTTGGATGATGGTGCTGTAGATGTGTTGCTTCGGTCTGGGAAAAGTCTCTTGTCGGTTGGTGTCGTTGCTGTTGCTGGGCGTTTTACTCGTGGCGATATGGTGATTTGCAAATCGGTTGATGGTAAAGAAGTGGCTCGTGGGCTAGTGAATTATAATTATCAGGACGCCCAGAAAATCCTCGGCCAGCCCAGCGAAAAAATTGAAAGCTTGCTGGGGTATAAAAACGAAGAAGAGCTCATCCATCGCGATAATCTTGTGTTGGTCTAGGCGTTCGTCCTCGGGCAGCCCCTGGGGCCGGTTCGACTTTTTCATTTATATCGTCAAGTATCTAAATAATTAAGTTTTTCTCCCTCTAATTAAATCATTGGAAAAGCTATGTCTGTGATTAATCCTCATATCGTTGCCTTGTCTGCTTATGCGCCACCGTTAGAGGGGCGCAATCCTAATGCGTTTACCTTGCTAGATTTTAATGAGCGTACGATTCCTGTCGCAGAGAATGTAAAGCAGGCTTTGCATGACTATATTGATGCGGGTCGACTACAGATGTATCCCGCTTATGGGGATATTGTTAAGCGGCTAGCGACCTATGCAGGCGTTTCAGATGATCGGCTAATGATCACTAATGGCTCGGATCAAGGTATTGATTTGGTGTTTCGTGCGGTAGCGTCACTCGGTGCAGAAGCGATTATTCCTGGACCCTCATTTGCGATGTATCATCAGTGTGCCCAAGTTGAAGCAATGCTGATACACGAGCCGCAGTACACTCGAGAGGGCGGTTATCCTCTAGCGGCAGTGTTGGGTCTGGTGAATGAAAATACGCGTATTGTAGTGGTTTCTAACCCCAACAACCCTTGTGGTACGTTGGTGTCTTGTGAGATTGTTCAAAAAATTGCTCAGGCAGCACCTAATGCCGCCATTTTAGTTGATGAATGTTATTTTGAGTACAGCCATGAAACCGCGGTGTCGCTTATCGGTGAATGTCATAATTTGTTTGTAACGCGCACTTTTTCTAAAACATGGGGAATGCCATCGTTGCGTTTTGGCTATTTGATGAGTGCGGCAGATAATATTGCGGCCTTGTGTAATATACGTGGTCCTTACGATATTAATCAACTGGCGGTTGTAGCGGCTAATGCTGCGCTAGATGACCCTTCTGAAACCGAACGTTATGTTGCCGAGGTAATGGAACGGGCAAAGCCATTGGTTGAGTCATGGCTAGATAAGCACGGCATTACTTATTGGAAAAGCGATGCAAATTACCTGTGGTGTTTTCCCGATAATCCAGATGAGGTGGCGAGTTACTTGCAGTCGGAAAGCTTCTTGGTTAGACCTAAGGTATATGGTGATCGCCTAGGGTTGCGTATAACGATGGGTACGTTTGAGCAGATGCAGTGTTTAATTGCTGCGTGGGAATCTTATTTGACGGGTTAAGGTTAGGTTGAGTGTTATTAATGAGCAGGCATAAAAAATCCCCCTATTGCAGAGCAATCGAGGGATTTTTTGTATTCTTTTTTTGCTGTGCTTACTGCAATTAAGCAGCTAGCGCTTTAACTTGCTTGTTTAGGCGGCTCTTATGACGAGCAGCTTTATTCTTATGAATAATGCCTTTATTTGCTAGTTTGTCGATAATAGGTGCGGCAGCGGCGTAAGCGGCTTGTGCAGCAACAGCATCGCCAGCTTCAACAGCGGCAATTACTTTTTTAACGTGAGTACGAGTCATCGAGCGTAGGCTCGCATTATGCTTACGTGCTTTTTCACTTTGAACTGCGCGTTTTTTAGCTTGGGGTGAATTGGCCACCACAGTGCTCCTGTATGTAAGTTTTAAAATAAACTGGAATAGAAATCAAGACGTTAACTGTAGCTAGTGACTAGCTTTTTTCGTCTAACTCTTCACCGAATTCTTGCCTAACGCCCTGATACGGAATTTAGGGTGCGCAATTATGCCATTCAAAGCGCTGAAGTCAAGAGGCAATTGCGATTTAGCAATGATTGTCGACTATTGTTTTTATTGTATGCTTAGCGCTGCTGTCAGGTACTGCGTGGTGTATTTTCTTATTATCCAGTAAACTCGCGCCATCTACATATATACAGCACTATTTTATATGACATTAAATAAGCGACTCTGATAAGTCGCGGAGTTCATTTAACGTGACACTATCAGTATCGCCTCCATTACCTACAGAGACACCTAAAACGCCGCCGCCAATAAAAAATGGAGGATTGTTGCGCTCAGGGTTGTTGGTGGGCGTGATGACTATGTTATCTCGGGTGCTAGGATTGGCGCGCGATGTGGTATTTGCTCACACTATTGGTGCGAGTGCAGGGGCGGATGCCTTTTTTGTTGCCTTTAAAATCCCTAATTTTTTACGCCGTTTATTTGCCGAAGGTGCTTTTGCGCAAGCGTTTGTACCGGTATTGTCAGAGTATCGGGAGAAGGGCTCGATAGAGGCGGTGAAAGGCTTGATAGACCGAGTTTGCGGCTGTCTTGGGTTTTCTCTGTTATTGATAACGATTGTAGTGGTGGTCGCTGCGCCGCTGGTGACTTTGGTGTTTGCGCCGGGTTTTTGGAACGATCCGTTCAAACTCGCGCTAACCCAAGAGATGTTGCGTATTACCTTCCCTTATTTATTATTGATCTCATTAACGGGCTTTGCTGGCGCAGTTCTTAATAGTTACGACCGCTTTGCTATTCCTGCCATTACCCCCGTATTTTTGAACCTTTGTTTAATAACTGCTGCGGTGTGGATAAGCCCTTACTTTGATCAGCCTGTTATCGCGATTGCTTGGGGTGTATTAGTCGCGGGTATGGTGCAGCTAGCTTTCCAGTTACCGTTTCTATGGAAAATTCATTTGTTGCCAGCGCCTAAAGTGGATTTCGCCGATCCGGGTGTGAAGCGCATATTGTTATTAATGGCACCCGCGATTTTCGGTGTATCGGTATCGCAAATTAACTTATTGCTCGATACCGTGCTGGCCTCGTTTTTACCTACGGGCAGTGTATCGTGGTTGTATTATTCAGATCGCTTAGTGGAGTTGCCATTAGGTATTTTTGCGATTGCGATTGGCACGGTGATCTTGCCCAGCTTATCGAGACAGTTTGTGGGCGAAGACACCAAAAAATTTGGCGAGACGATAGATTGGGCATTGCGGCTAATAATGCTTATTTCTTTGCCCGCAGCGGTGGCTTTGTTTTTGTTGGCAGCACCTATTCTGACGGTATTGTTTGAATACGGTAAAACGAATGCTCACGATATCGCTATGTCAGCATTAAGCTTGCAAGCGTATACGTTTGGCTTAATGGCATTTATGTTAATTAAGGTGTTGGCGCCAGGTTATTTTTCTCGCCAAGATACTAAAACCCCCGTAAAAATTGGCATTATTGCGATGGCGGTAAATATGGTGTTTAACCTTGCTTTGGTGATTCCATTTCATTACCTCTGGCAAATAGGGCATGTAGGTTTGGCGTTGGCAACGGCATTATCCGCATGGTTGAATGCAGGCTTATTATATCGTGGTTTACGTAAGCAAGGCGTGTATAAGCCTCTGGCAGGCTGGGGTGTGTACATTGCCCGTTTGCTTATCGCCAATGTGGCGATGGGGTTATTATTGTGGGGCTCGTTTTATATCGTGCCCGATTGGTCAGCCTTAGATATGTGGCAGCGAGTGATGATGATGGCGGCTTGTTGTGCGGCGGGTCTTATGGTCTACCTATCGGTTCTGCTTGCGAGTGGTTTGCGCTTGCGCCATGTACGCCAAATGTCGTGAGTAAATGATCGCCCACGGAGGATGAAATGCTATGTATGTACCGCTTGCGAATGATATATAGGGGTGTTGATGTGCATCGTTCATAGATCTTCATTAAAGTATTTGATATCGCTTTGAAAAACGCCTCCTTTTAATGATTCTTGCTTACGTTTTTTTCGGTTAAAAGTTATACTTGCGGCCTTTTTTAATTCTCTAAATGATGATGGAGTACGTATAAGACATGCCTTCTCATGAATTTCTTCGTGGTTTGCACAATGTGCGACCAGAGCATCGTGGGAATGTAGTGACCATCGGTGCTTTTGACGGCGTGCATTTGGGGCATCACGCTATATTGCAGCAAGTAGTACATCAGGCGCGTGAGCGGCAGTTGCCATCGCTGGTAATGATTTTTGAGCCGCAACCCCACGAGTTTTTTTCGGGCGAAAAAGCGCCAGCGCGTTTAATGCTGCTGCGAGAGAAAATAGAGGCACTATTTGCAGCGGGTATTGATCGAGTTTTTTGCTTACCATTTAATCAGTGGTTAAGTCAGTTGCCTGCAGATGACTTTATCCAACATATTTTGGTTGAGCGTTTAGGGGTTCAATCATTGGTTATTGGTGATGATTTTTGTTTTGGTCGTGGGCGACAAGGCAATTACGCATTATTACAGTCAGCGGGTCAAAAAGCGGGTTTTGCAGTCACCGATACCGCGACCTATCTTGTTGATGGTGAGCGTGTGAGTAGCACGCGTATTCGGCGAGCGTTGGAGCTATCTGAATTTGATCGTGTACCTGTTTTATTAGGTAAAAACTACACTATTAGTGGTCGAGTAGTTAAAGGCCAGCAATTAGGGCGGCAACTCGGTGCGCCAACGGCAAATGTGCATTTGCATCGTTATCGTTCGCCATTGGCGGGCGTGTTTGTGGTGAATACTACCTTGGAAAACGGTGAGGTTTTACCGGGGGTGGCGAATGTAGGCGTTCGCCCTACGGTATCGGGTGATACGAAACCGATTCTCGAAGTGCATTTGTTTGATCGAAATGACGATCTATATGGGCAGATGATTGTGGTGCAATTTGTCCATAAAATCAGAGAAGAAAAGCGTTTCGACGGTGTCGATAGTTTACGCCAACAAATCCAAAAAGATATTCAGCAAGCGAGACAGTGGGTGACCACAGCCGCATAAAATTATTACTTTATTTTCAAGCAACGTTTATTTTATTTCTAATTTACCTTTAAGCATACGACTTTACTTATGACCGATTACAAAGCAACACTGAACTTACCCAACACCTCTTTCCCAATGAAAGCCAATCTTGCGCAGCGCGAACCGCATATACTTAAAAAGTGGAATGCTGAGGAGGTGTATCACGCTATTCGTGATGCTAGAGCAGGTAAGAAAAAATTCATTCTGCACGATGGGCCCCCCTACGCCAATGGCAATATTCATATTGGCCATGCGGTTAATAAAATCATCAAGGATATCATCGTTAAATCAAAAACCCTTAGCGGGTTTGATGCGCCTTATGTGCCAGGTTGGGACTGTCATGGTCTGCCTATTGAGCACAATGTTGAGAAAAAAGTGGGTAAGGCTGGACATAAAGTTGATGTGAAAACCTTTCGCCAAAAATGTCGAGAATACGCGGCGAAACAAGTGGCAGGCCAGAAAGAAGACTTTATACGCTTAGGTGTATTAGGTGATTGGGGTAACCCTTATCTCACTATGGACTTTAAAACTGAAGCAAATACAGTGCGTGCCCTAGGTAAAATAGCTGAAAACGGTTACTTGGTTCGCGGCTTTAAACCCGTCTACTGGAGTGTGGTGGGTGGTTCTGCACTGGCCGAAGCAGAAGTAGAATATCAAGATAAAGTGTCCTATTCGATTTATGTACGTTATGCCGTTACCGACGAAACTGATCTAGCTCAGCGCATAGACGGTTTAGCGGGTACGGGCAAAGTATCGGTCTTAATTTGGACCACGACGCCGTGGACGCTGCCGTCAAGTTTAGCTGTGAGTGTTAACGCGGAGCTTGATTACGTGGTAGTGCAAGCGGGTGAAGAGCGTTTGCTAGTGGCCGACGCGCTGCACGAAGAAGTAATGTCTCGTGGCAGTGTAGGCGATTACAGTATTGTTGGTCGTAT
>Ga0075467_10004537_pt1 | contig 10231 bp, 6 predicted proteins | sample DEB08_DNA_9_FD_75067 | JGI IMG/M metagenome (GOLD analysis project Ga0075467, IMG submission 75067) | Aqueous microbial communities from the Delaware River and Bay under freshwater to marine salinity gradient to study organic matter... | ecosystem: Environmental > Aquatic > Marine > Coastal ... | reverse complement strand
CTCCAGTAACCGGATGGCCAGCAAAATTTGCCAATTGCTTATTGATGGAGTTGCGGCTGTTACTCGCTCCAAATGCTACTATTTTCTTAATCATTTTCGTTTGATGTTAATTTTTGGATTAAACCTTTGAGTGTTTTTAATTCTTGGTCATCCAATCTCTTTCTGAGTGGTTCTTGAAAAGCATAAATTTTGGCATTTAGTTTTTTCAAAAATTCTTGAATATCGTTCCATGATACACCTTCCACAGGACATTGGTCACAGCCTTTAAAATTTAACTCGGGAGGATCTTCGCCCATGATATCTCTCCATTGTTTTTGCGTCACTTCATATTTGCCAATATAAAAATCAGAAACCGTGACGGTGTGTACTGGTTTTTCATCGCTATAGCCGTCATTACTACCCATCTGAAACGTGCCGCCTTGTACATAGACCATTTCTATAAAGTCATTTACTGCTGGTGTTTTGACTTTGGCTTGTACTCTGAATCCGACTTTACCTTTTAGTTGTGTAAACTCTTGTAGGACATTCCAAGTGATTCGGCTATTACGCCCTGCGGTGCGGTTATCGCCGACATCTCCGCTGACTTGTTCGAGTGGCCCTTGCCAGGTGCTGCCGTTGTCGGTACTGACGTAGAGTGATATGTCAAAGGTTTGGTCGGCTTTGCTGCCTATTAAGTCGTAGGTGACGACGAGTTGTTTACCGCTTTGGTAGAAGTCGGTATTGATGATTTGCTGGCTTAGGCAAGGTATTGTACTGCCTAAGAGTATTATGATTATTATATTTTTCATTTTTTTTTGTTTGAACTCACCCCCAGCCCCTCTCTTAATAACTCTGCAAATAAGTTTTTAATATTCTATGTGTGCTACTAAATTTTTCTACGAAAAATTAACTCTTGTGGTCTTTAATTTCAAACACAATAGTCATATGGCGACAAGTCGCAAAGACGTAATTGATGTATTTTTTTAACATATAGTCACATAGTTTTTATTTGACGTGTGGTTTGTAGAGTTTTTATAGACCACAAAGCCTAAATTTTTCGTGGAAAAATTTAGAAAAACTATGTGGCTATGTGTTTTTCAATACATCAATTACGTCACTTTATTAACAACTTATTTGCAGGACTAAAAAGAGAGGAGCTGGGGGAGGGTCAATTATTGTACTACAAAAATCCCGACATCGCCCAAATCATTACTAATCATTTGAGGGGTCTGGGTTTTACCTGTTATTTTTTGACTGACGATATTTGGAACATTCCTTTTGAGGTAGGCAAACAATTCATTAGTTGTGATGATGTCATCGCCATTGTTATCCGCATAGCCATTTTTCAGGCCTTTGATAAGGACTTCTGTAAAAGCTCCGTTTTGCCAAGCAGAGTGTTCGTAAGAGCTTTCGTCTTTTGAGCTGGAGACGATAGTCGTAAATCCTGCTGTGGTATTATTTAGTTTTTTGACCTCGAATAAGATTCGATTGAGGTCGGCTTTAGCGGCGGCACCGCTGTGACAAGCGTCTAAAAATACCAATTTTTTACAAGGAATTTCAGATAAAATATCCACCACATCTTTGTAGCGTACGGCGGTACTTCTGACTTTTCCAGTTTCGTAGTCATCGCCTTGTAGGTAGAGTTCATCTCGATAAATCGTGCCGTGTGAGGAGATATAGACCATGACAATATCTCTTGGGTTGATATAACCCGTTTTCCCTTTGATATTCAAATCTTCTAAAGATTTGACAATCGCATTGGCTTTAGCCGCTGTTCCGGTTATTTTTTTGACAACGACTTTTTCAAATAAACCTTGTCCCGAGAAACCAGCTTGTGTTTCGTATAAATTAGCAAAATCCTGTGCATCTATTTGCGGATAGTTTAAGTCAGGCGGATTTGTACCGATAGACAAGACATACAAAGTTGGCTTTAGTGGTGCATAGCGTAAATTGATGGTTTTTGAGGACGCATTTTTACACTTGATGTAAATGCGATTATCGCCTTCATTTAAGGTGACTTTGGTGGTGTAGGTCGTACCGATTAGGCTGACTTCGCCATTTTTAGCGTAGATTTTTTGGTTGTTGATATAGACCGAAAAATCGCTTCTTGTTAGGTTGCCGCTACCGAATGCTTTGACTTTGAGTTCGTAAGTCGGTTGTTCTACGGTTTTGCTGCTGCCTTCGTCTGGGTTTGGTTTTAGCCAAACGACATTGAGGCTTGTCGGGGTCGGTGTAGGCTCATCGCTACCACCTAAATCGACATATTTAAAACTTGTTTCGCCTGTGATGACTTGTGCTTGGGCGAAAAACGCTACGCTGATTAGTATTGTTGTGAAGAGTAATTTTTTCATTTTTTTTGATTTTTTTGATTTTTTTGTTTGAACCCATCCCCGACCCTTCCCTTGAAAGGGAAGGGAGCCTAACGACAGACCTCGATTTTAAAATAACCTTGATAAACCAATATATCACATATTTAGTAATGTAAAAAACTTCTCGATTTGAAATTTCCAAACCTACTATGATTGTGGTTTAGTGAAATTAAATCTGTAGCCCCGCAAATAAGTTTTTAATATTTCTTAACAAATATATTTTTTTTACTAAAAACCTGACTTTCAACTTTGTTACTCGCCAGGTTTTCCACTATAATTGTTCACCTCTTCGAAAAGAGCGTTGGAGTAATAAACTGTTCAATACACAGACATCCATCTTGTATTAATTGAGCTATGGGAACACAAGGCGAAAACCGATATAGCTATCCCGATGAGTCGGTGCGTAGTCGTTGCGAATAGCCACACGGCAGCGGTTCGGTTCGCTGATCCACGAACCGCCACGCAAAACACGATAACGGCCGCTACTTGCCCCTTGAGGATTATTACGAGGACTGTTCTCATAATAATCTGAATCGTACCAATCGCTGCACCATTCCCATACATTGCCTGTCATATCGTAAATGCCTAATTCATTTGGTGAATATTCTCCGACAGGAGCAGTGTAAGTATAGTTATCATTTTGACTTTTGGTAGCCCAGCTAAAATCCGTATTTTTATCTGCAAAATTAGCATAACGATACAAGCTGCTTTCAGAATTTATTCCTGCCCATTTATAACCGTTAGATTTGTTGCCACCTCCTGCCGCATATTCCCATTCTGCTTCTGTTGGTAAGCGAAAGGCTTTTCCTGTCGTCTTTTTTAACCAATTGCAATAGGCTACCGCATCATTCCAACTTACATGAATAACGGGATGATTATAGTCACTTCGAGGGCGTTTGTCCCCTTTGGCATCATACCGCCAATTGACACCGTCTTCTTCTTTCCATTCACTATTAGTATAAACCCAACTATTACCACCTTTATCCGCATCAGTTTGATAATTCGTTGCATTGATAAATTTTTCAAATTCGGCTACGGTGACTTCGTATTTTCCGATGTAGAAGTCATCGACCGTGACGGTGTGTACTGGTTTTTCTTCGCTATAGCCGTCATTACTACCCATCTGAAAGGTGCCGCCTTGTACATAGACCATTTCAGGGAGGTTTTTATCTATCTTGGATTTTGCCCGCACTTGAAAGCCGATAGTGCCTTTTAAGGCGTTGTATTCTCGGAGTGCATCCCAGATGATTAGGCGGTTGTTGCCGCTTGTTTGTTTTTCGCCTACATTGCCGGTGACGTAGGAAAGTGGCCCTTGCCAAGTGCTGCCGTTGTCTCGGCTGATATAGAGTGTTATGTCAAATTCTTGTGTGGCATCGGCATTGAGGTCGTAAGTGACGATGATTTGATTACCGCTTACGGTGAAGTCGGTGTTGCTAATAGATTGACTGTAGGCGTTGACTATAGTCAAATAGCATAATAAGAATAATGATAGTCTTATTTTTTTCATAACGCATTTTTTTGAGTAGCAGGTGATTAAAATCGCTGTTACGGTTTAAGTAATCGGTTATAAATAACTTCAGAATTTTAGCCATACTTATTTATGACCGATTACTTATTATGTTTATGCTACAAATAGTTTGAAGTCTATTTATTGAAAAATAATTAAGTTTTCCATATTATCCCCGACGAATTTAGGTACTTGTTTTCCACTTATTTTTGAAGCCGTGATTTCCTGAACATTCTTATTAATATATTCAAAAAGAGCAGTAATTGTGATTGTATTACTTTCTGATTTAGTATCTAACCCCTCTAATAGTGCTTTGGTAAAAGCACCATGTTTTGAGTTTTGGTCTTCATAAATTGCTTCATTATTTTCACTTGCCATAAGGAGACAAGTATTTTCATCGTTAATTTTTGGAAGATTAGGTAAAGCGGCATCTAACAAAAATATTTTTTTGCAAGGTAAGGTTTCAAGTGCGTTGATGATATTAGAGATAGGGATAGTTGTTTTATCTGCGACTATCTGGCTATAATCATTTGGCTTATAAGCAGTTCCGTTTTCAGTTTCTTTGGTTTGTCCCGATAAAAAGACAACGATTACGTCTTCAGCCTTTAAACTTTCTTCTTTGATTAGGGCAATATTTGTATAAATATTGGAGTAGGTGGCCTCTTGACCAACTAAGGCATTGACATTAACTTCATTGAAAAGAACAGAATTCGATAAGGCATCAAATTTATCGGCAACAGCCTTTGCGTCGGCTTCACTATAAAGCGTCTCTCCATGATTAACGCCAATCGAAAGCATGTGTAAGTTGGCAGTTGGTAGTGGAGCCGCTTTTTTTACACCATTGATAGTTAGGACTAAGGGTAAAATACCTGCTTGAGTGGTTTTAAATTCGATTCTATCGGCTTCAAATTTTACGTTACGGTAATCAATAGCTCTATCGCCTAAAGCATCTTTTAGCGCTTGGATTTTATCGCCAGCTGCTTTTTTTACAGTTTCTTGTATTTTTTCAATATCCTCAATCGGTTCACGAGCCCACAACATATAAATATAATCCGTACCTTCTTTGACCAAACCTAAGTCACTCTCTTTGTTGGGGATAACAATCATATCTCCTTCAATTTTATCTACCTTATTGCGGGGGAAGTGCGTCTGTACTTCCTCATTGTCAATACTGAAAATATATAAGTTGGAACATTGATTGATATCCGCTAATAACTGAAATCCTTGACCAATTTCCCATGCTTCTTTTACTGTTGCATAGTGTGTTGTTTTCCATTCTACCTTCGTTCTATCAAACTGAATGTTTGTTTTATTCTGACGATGCATAGGTTCGATGTATCCACGGATAAAATCATCTTCCTTGATTTTTGGTTCTTCCTTGGTCTTTTTCAATTTTTTACCTTTAAATTTAGTGGTGAAAATATGTTTTTTACTTTTGCCTTGTTCTTTACTTGCAATATGTCCCACGGCAAAATAACCATCTCCGGATGGGATAATGACACTCACTCGACAAAATTGACTGCCAGCTTTACCGAAAGTGTGTGTCCAAGCGATATTATAATTTTCGTAATCATCCTTTTCTAACTCTACGACCCAACCCAGTTCATTAGAATATCCACCCATTAAAGGCTGACCATTATGAGATTCGATAATAGAATATGGAATATCTTTACTACCGGTTTGCCCCAAAGTACGGGTATTCAAAAAGTTACCTTTATTATCTAATTCATAAATCAAAATATCAAAGTCATTGGTATTAAAATCGTCAGAATAAGCTCCTAAGAGAAAGTTGCCATTATTCATTTCGTATAAGTTCATGGCTTTTTGTGTTCCTAATCCCCCAAATTCTTGTTTCCAATCCACCTTATCTCCAGTTATTTTGACAACGGTTAATTTACTGCCGAAGTTACCACACATTGCAATACCGCCATTTTCGGTAGGAATAATGCTTCTGATTGTTCCGTTGGGTGCTGCTCCCTCTTCGATGATGTGTTTGAACTTGACGGCGCCGTCTTTATCTATTCGAGCATAAATAAGGTCTTTTTTAGTTCGTCCTACTACTAAAAACTTATCTTCACTGATAATATACAAGGATTGTAGCGTCACATTTTTTAACTCGCTACTCTTAATGGAAGTCTGAGTAACTTTTTTACCTTTTTTAGTAATGGTCGCCAATTGAATTTCTCCTTTTGAATTAACACCACCGACTAAAAACTCGTCTTCTCCCTGTTCGTAGGCAGATTGTAATTCAATATTAAGGTCATCTTCTTCGAACCAAACTTCTTCTTGAGCGACACATTGCGAGAAAAAGACCGCTGCTAATATTATTAAAGAAAGTAATTTTTTCATTGCCTTTGATTTAAGATAAGTAAACATGACAGAATTTAGGTGTTAAGTGTGTCTTAGCCTACTAGAATAATCGATGCTTACCTAAACCGTTTATGATAATTATTTATGATTTTGAGGAGCATGTTGAATGCTCCTCAAAATATTGGTGAGCTATCACAAAATAATCGTCTCTCAATATGTTTACAGCATATTGATTTTTAATTTTTTATGATATTAAGGAACATGTAAAAAATAACTTGTAACAGTTGAAGTATTATTTTTATTTTAGACGGTGTTAAAAAGCCTCGCCCTACGTTTTTTAACTTGATAAAACCTCAAATAATTACTTTTCTTTATGACAATCTATGCTTTACATGTTTCTAAGGACTATTTATTGCTTGCTTTTTACTGCTTACAAATTATTTACTCTCCTTCTTGCTTTAAGATAATCGGGACGACATATCCTTTAGAAGATTTTGAGCTAAATTGCATTGTTCCATTTTGATAAGAAACGTCATTACTAGGAACTAATCGATTTCCTAAAGCGCTTTCTAAGGCGGTTTCCATATCACTTGAAGTCCGAATTTCTGTTATAATTTGCTTAATATCGGTCAGTTCCTTATCAGAATATAAGATGAAAATATAATCTGTTCCCAGTTTATCTTTCACCAAAACGGTTTCTTTGTTTGGAATAACGATCGTTTGTCCACTATAAGGGACTAACGGTCTTTCTACGACTCCAAATAATGCGTCACTGCTGTTGATAGCTCCTTTTTTCTTAGGTCGAGGAAAGTGCAAACGAGCTTCTTTGTCAGGGTCGATACTAAAGACATAGACGTTACTTCCTTTTTTTAATTTTTGAGCGACTAACTGAAACATTTGCCCGACTTCCCAGTCTTTACGAGTCATTTCGTAAGTGTAGGTATCTATTTTTCTTACAGTTGTTTGTTCAAATTTGATGTTATCACTTTCTCCTGTTTCATCAAAGATTGGAATTTGGTAATAAAAAGAACCGGTTAAACTTACGACAGGATTAATTGGTTTGGGTTCATCAGGTTTGGGTTCATCTTTTTTATTTTCATTAATAAAGATTTGATAGCCATACTTACAGTATCTTGCGTAATCGTTGTATTTTACCCAAATAAACCCTTTGTTGCCCCAGTCTTTTCCCCAGCTATTCATGATTTCAAAGGCTTGTTTTCCTTCATCATAACCAATAACAACCATGGCATGACCACCGGCAGGCGCTCTGTTTCCTACGGTTGGGTCCCAAAATTTTTTTCCTTGTAATGGGCCAAAGTTTCTTAAAATATGCATGCCAATAATTACAGGAACACCTTTTGCCAAACTTTTTTTGGTGGTATAAATCTTTGTTTTAGCATCGGCATTTAGACCAAATAAAGCTGAAGAAGTTTTGATTTTAAAATTCTGAGCAGTGGATTTTTGCCTTCCCGTAGGTTGTTTGCCACAATCTTCTCTCGGCATATCAAATTCTTTAGAGGTGATATTTCCTGCCGTTTCTAAGAGGTGTACCGCTTGATCAATACGAGAGCCATCAGGACAAGACCGAACTTTTATTTGGTTATAAATATATAAAGCTGAAAATGCTTTTTCTTCCTTTTCTGCTTCTGTCCAATTGTATTTTTGAGCATGGAGAATGGACATTGCACCGTATCCTGTCGCCCAACCTACACAGGAGCCAATTCTGCCTTGACTTTTAATCGGTGGACAGTATTTTTTTAAGCTGGCTCTTAGAGGTAACTCATCATTTTTTCCTCCAAAATCTTCGGCGATAACTCCTATTTCTTGGTAAGCAGCATCAGCCGTTTCATCAATAACAAGTCCTGTAGGATAATCTTGAGCATAAGCCAAAACACTCACTAAACATAAGAATAGGACTGACAAAAAATTCTTCTTCATGGTTTGAATATTTAATTTAATAAAATTTGATACCGTTGATGTATATAAGGTAATACCGATAAAAAAAAATGGTAACCCTATTCAATCAACTTTTATTTATAAAATACTTTTATTCGAATGGCTACTTGATCTTATGATTTTAAGCTTTGTACCGTTCGTCTGTTTCTTGAGGTTGGATATAATTTTGATGGTTTTCCGTATAGCAGAACTGACGATAGTCATATAAGCAGGCACTAAAATGATAAGTACCGATAATGATAATCTTCTTGCTGTGTATCTTTAAAAAATAATAATAAGCCCGAAGAGCGATATAAAAAAATCGTCTGCTGACTGTTTAAAACGACGACATCAGGTGTTCCCAAAAACTTTTTCACATCACTTTGAGATTTATCTTTGAGCTGCGGGATAGGTTGCGTTCTCTTTTCCCAATAATAACTTTTTTGTTTTGCTCTAACATCCAAATCAAATTGAAGGTAGTTATAAACCGTATTGGAGGCATTCTGAAAACTTAGACCTACATAAAAGTCTGCATTTTGTATGCTAATAGATTTCGGGCTTATATTCTTATTGATTTCTATCGTCTTTAAAGAGGTATTTGTTGTAGAAGTATCATCACAATTTTGTTTACTAATAATACAGTGATTGCTTTTGATTAATTCATTACTATTAATGTTGATGGCTTCGCTTATCGCCTTATTTGCCGCTCGCATACGTCCTTCGTCATAAGCAATAATCGCTTCCATTAAGTAGAAATATTCGTTCTTTTGAGTATATAATCCATATAGTTTTAAGTTGTGATTACGTTCTTCTTTTGTGATTATATTTGAAGTGAAACGTTGTTTTAGGTGCATCAAACAGGCTAAATTCAAATAAGCCAACTCGTATCCTCTATCTAATAATAACGCCCGATTTAGGGCTTGTTCCCCTCGTTTAAGATACTCATCAGCCATTTCACTTGTGTCAAGACTGACTTTATCTATTTGTTGTTTTGATATAACGGTCAGTTCCTCAATTAATAAAGGATAGCTTACTTTTGAACCAATCGCTTCTAATGCTAAACCGGCGTAACAAACCCCAATGTTATTTAAGACGTCGGCGGTAGGAAACAATCGAGCAATGTGTTCATACAGAATAACTGCTTTAGAATACTCTTGTAGCATTACTAAAAAATTAGCATTCTCATATATTCTAATGTGTTGTTCTACTGTTTCTATGCCTTCTTTGATTACACTTTTTCGCTTATCCAAAGTTGGATAATTACAGCTACCTCCTTCCTCTAAGTGATACGTTTCATAAATAAGCTCCATCACTTCAATCGCAATATCGGTTGTACGATATCCTGCCTGAAAGGTATAATACAACCCTTGTAGATCGGCTTCCATCTCTTGAATAATAAGGGTATTTCCTATGTCGGCATCGTTGCAACCATGTCCCGAAACATGATGCTGATAGAAATGTGCTAACTCATGCCCTAATATTATCGACAAGGCATCATCAACTCGTTCTCCGTACCGTTGCTGTAATAAGTTGTATAGTTCAAGTTCTGTAACAATAGCGTAATTACCCCTATCAAAATAAGCAATGATAGACGCTCCAACGCCCTGGTTTTCAACAAATAGCTTAGGTAGTGTTTGGCCATTCCCAGATACTTTCGATAAATTATTTAAAATCTGCTCTATTTTTTGATAACGGGAATCGGTTTTTTGTAAAAAATCATTTGCGGATACTGCCAACGTAGTCATCATTAAATACAAACTCAAGATTTGTTTTAAAGGAAGTTTCATAGTATTTTTTTGTGATTAGTAATAGTGATAATAATAGTGAATGGCAGTATTTTTTGAAAGAACGGTTTGCTACAAAAAATTAGATGGAGACAATGCTACTTTTTGCTTACTTCGTAAACGTTTTTAGTTTAAACCAGTCTGTCTGATTTTTATAGGAAAACCTTAAAAGCCCAAATGACGGTCATTCGGCTATTTCAAAATAAGAAAAAGCCCAAATGACGGTCATTCAGCTATTTCAAAATGAAAAAATCCCAAAAACGGTTTCCTGTAAAAAATTAGATGGAGATAATGCCACTTTTTTACTTATTTCGTAAACGTTTTTAGTTTAAATCAGTCTGTCTCAT
>Ga0075467_10004534_pt1 | contig 10236 bp, 9 predicted proteins | sample DEB08_DNA_9_FD_75067 | JGI IMG/M metagenome (GOLD analysis project Ga0075467, IMG submission 75067) | Aqueous microbial communities from the Delaware River and Bay under freshwater to marine salinity gradient to study organic matter... | ecosystem: Environmental > Aquatic > Marine > Coastal ... | reverse complement strand
TTGCATGGCATTACACTTCCCACGGATCAGTTCAAAAATATCCGGATTTTTCTTATGTGGCATAATGCTGGAACCTGTGGTCAGGTTGTCGGGGAAGGAAATAAAATTAAAATCCTGCCCCATATACAGACAGATGTCCATCGCAAACTTAGCGAGGGTACTGCCCACCATACTCAGAGCAATAGCAGTTGTTTTTTCTACCTTACCACGGCTCATTTGTGCTGCAACAGCATTCACTTTTAGAGTGCTAAAATTGAGTTGTTCAGTGGTAAATTCTCGGTCAATCGGAAACGAACTCCCAAAACCAGCTGCGCTACCCAAGGGGTTTTGATCGGCTAGGGTATAAGCCGTATTCAAAAAATGAACATCATCGATTAGGCTTTCGGCATAAGCCGAGAACCACATTCCAAATGAGGAAGGCATGGCAACTTGCAGATGTGTATATCCAGGTATTAAATCTTTTTGGTGTTGCTCTGCTAATTGCATCAACAAATCGAATAATTGAAATACAGTATTTTTGATGCTGCTCAATTCTTCTTTCAGATACAAATGCATGGCTACTAAAACCTGATCATTCCGAGAACGTGCCGTATGTATTTTCTTTCCAAGATCGCCCAATTGTTCGGTAAGTACATGCTCAATTTTGGAGTGCATGTCTTCGAATTCTTCTTCAATAACCAAACTGCCGTTGTTCGCTTTTTCTTTCAACTGATCTAAGGCCGTGCAAAGAAGGTCGGCTTCACTTTGGGTAAGTAAACCAATTTTGGCGAGCATCTGTGCATGGGCACTTGAAGCTTCGCAATCATAGGCAGCTAATAGCAAGTCGTATTCCCGATCGCTACCGACCGTAAACTGATCTACTTTTTGATGTGCTGCGTTTCCTTTTTGCCAAAGTTTCATAAGATTTCGTTTAAGAGGTTGATGTATATAGCAATTCCTTCTTCGATTTCCGATACGTGGATGAATTCATTTGCTGTGTGTGATCGGGTTGAATCTCCCGGGCCAAGTTTTAGCGATGGACAAGATAGTTTCGCTTGATCCGAAAGGGTAGGCGAACCATAGGGTTTTCTTCCTAAGCCAATTCCAGCCTCAACTAATTCGTGGGTTATAGGAATGGAAGAGGAGTTTAAATTGGTGGATCTAGGAGTTAGCGTACAGGGTGCTTCTTGTTGGAGTAAGTCTACAATTTCTTGGTTCGAATAACAGTCGTTTACCCGTACATCAACGACCAAATGTACATCGGCTGGAACTACATTATGTTGCTTCCCAGCACTGACTTGGGTTACGGTCATTTTTACAGGACCAAGTACTTCCGATTCTTTTTCAAAAGTAAAATTGTTGAACCAACGAAGTACTTCTGGGAGTTTCATGATTGGGTTATCGGCATTGGGATGAGCTGCATGACTTGCGGTTCCGCTAATCACTGCGTCAAAAACAACCAAGCCTTTTTCTGCAACCGCCAATTGCATCAGTGTTGGTTCGCCAACAATGGCAACATCGATATGAGGTAGGGTTTTTAAAAGAGAATTTAAGCCCAAAGGCCCCGAACTTTCTTCTTCTGCTGTTGCGGCGATAATGAGGTTGTACTTGGGGTTGGGGTGTTCGTAGTAATGCGTGAAAAGCGCAATTAGAGAAACCAAAGGACCACCTGCATCATTACTTCCTAAACCAAACAATTTTCCATCTTCTATATGCGGATGAAAGGGATCTTTGGTATAAGCACTGTTGGGCCTTACCGTATCGTGATGAGAGTTTAAAAGCAGTGTCGGTTTACCTTCTTGAAAGTTCTGATTGAAGGCATAAATATTGTTGTTTTCCCGTGAAAAAGGAATATCATGTTCCGTAAACCATTGTTCTAGCCTTTGGGCTGTGCCTTCTTCTTCGCTAGAAAACGATTGTATTGCGATTAGATCTTGTAAAAGGCTCAAGGCTTCTTGGGTCAGTATTGTGCTCATATTTATAGGGTAATTGAGGTGTGTTTTATGGAATTGCTAATCATTTCGGGTTTCCCGATGGCAATTTTCGAGACTCCTTGGTTAAGGGCGTCAAAAGCGTTTTTCATTTTGGGAAGCATCCCTTGGTGTATTATTTTTTGATCGAGGAGTTCCTCGTATTTCTTAGAATCGATAGTTTCAATCAACGAGTCGGGATCTTCCAGCGATTGTAGAACACCCAGTTGCTCAAAACAATAGTACAGACTCACCTCAAACTGTTTGCTTAGTGCAACAGCAAGTTGCGAAGCTATGGTGTCTGCATTGGTGTTGAGTAGTTGCCCTTTTCCATCATGGGTTAGCGCACAACAAACGGGACTTAATCCTTGGTCAAGGAGTTGAGTGAAGAAGGGAGTATTTACGGATGCTACATCACCCACCCAACCATAGTCAATTGTAGCTACGGGTCTTTTGATGGCTTGGATGGCATTTCCATCTGCGCCCGATAAACCAATGGCATTGCATTCAAGCCCCTGAAGCGTGGCGACAATACTTTTGTTTACTTGCCCTGCATAAATCCCTGTAATGAGTTCTAAGGTGTCTGTATCGGTAATTCTACGTCCTGCATTCATTTGTACTGGAATTCCCAAACGCTCTGCCCACAGGCTGGCTTTTTTACCACCGCCATGTACAAGTATTTTTGGGCCTATCAAATCTGCAAAGCCTTGAAGAAAGGGATGTAAAACAGCTTCGTTCTCTATGACATTTCCGCCAACTTTTACAATGCTAAGTTTAGACATGATCCAAAAGAATTTTTAGAACCGCTTGTGCCGCAAAGGTTCTGTTGTTGGCTTGTTCAATAACCAGAGAGTTTGGATGATCCAAAACGCCATCGGCAACTACAATGTTTCTGCGAACAGGGAGACAATGCATGAATTTCGCATTATTGGTCAATTCCATTTTTTCTGTGGTAAGCATCCAAGCATTATCTGTCCGTAATATGGAACCATAGTTTTCGTAAGAACACCAGTTTTTGGCATAGACAAAATCGGCATCTTTTAAGGCTTCTTCTTGGTTGTGAAGCACCGGAATATTTTTGGTGATTCTTGGGTCTAGATCATAACCTTCGGGATTGGTAATTACAAAATCCGCATCTTGGGTTTGCATCATTTGTGCAAATGAATTTCCAACAGCATGGGGGAGTGCTTTGGGGTGGGGTGCCCAGGTCAATACAACCTTAGGTTTGTGCGGTGTTGGATATTCCGAAAGGGTAACCGCATCGGCAAGAGCTTGTAGGGGATGACCCGTTGCGCTCTCCATATTGACGACTGGAATACTGGAATATCGAGCAAAGCTGTTCAATACAATTTCTGCTTCGTCTTGTTCCTTGTCGGTCAAAGATGCAAAGGCACGTATGGCTACTATATCACAATATTGAGAAACAACTGCTGCGGCTTCGCGAACATGTTCGGATCGTATTCCGCGCATTTCGGTACCATCTTCAAATTCCAATGCCCAAGCTTCATTCGAAAAGTTCATAATCATGGTATTGAACCCTAAGTTTTGTGCTGCCTTTTGTGTACTCAAACGGGTTCTTAAACTGGGATTAAAAAAAAGAAGTCCCAAGGTTTTTCTTTTCGCATGCTGTTCAAAAGCAAAGGGATCTTTCTTTAAATTTTTAGCCAAGGCTAAAGTTTCTTCAAAATCTGGAAGATCGGCTAAGGATATAAAGTTTTTCATACGTTAGTTGCTATGTTCTTTTAAAGCTTCTTTTAAGCAGTTAAAAAAGTGATCTATGTGTTTTTTCTGAACCGTTAAAGGCGGCAGAATCCGCAGGAGGTTTTTATTACTACTTCCACCAGTGAATATTTTTTTATCGTAAATCAACGTTTTGCGTAAAGGTCCAACTTCAAAATCAAATTCGAGCCCCAACATTAACCCCCGGCCTTTAATTTTTTTAAGTTCAGGAATGTTGTTTGCTTGCGCAACAAAATAGGGTTCTAATTCTTGTGCCTTGGCTTGTAGTTTTTCTTGCTCCAATACTTCCAAAACGGCTATCGATGCCGCACAAGCTAAGTGATTTCCACCAAAGGTAGTCCCGAGCATTCCGTACTGCGCTTCGATACTCGGATGCACCAAGATGCCTCCAATCGGAAAACCATTGCCCATTCCTTTGGCCATGGTTACAATATGGGGTTCGATTTTATATTTTTGATAAGCAAAAAAGGTTCCTGATCTTCCAAATCCAGACTGTACTTCATCTGCAATTAAACAGGCTTCGTGTTGCTTACACAAGCGTTCCATGTCGTATACAAAGGCTTCGGAGGGTTCGTCCAAACCACCAACTCCTTGGATGGCTTCGAAGATAACGGCACAAACATCTCCCTTTTTCAATTCGTTTTCAAGGGCTAAAGTATCATTGAATGCTAAAAAAGTAACTTCTTGTTGTTGGTTTAAGGGTGCATTGATTTTGGGGTTGTCGGTGGCAGCAACTGCAGCACTCGTTCTGCCGTGAAAGGCGTTTTTGAATGCAATGATTCTTTTTTTGTTGGTATGAAAAGAAGCCAGTTTCAAAGCGTTTTCAATCGCTTCTGCTCCCGAACTGCACAAAAATAATTGGTAGTCATGACAACAGGAGTGATGGCCAATGGCATCGGCTAGTTGTTGTTGTAATGGATTTTGGATGGCATTCGAATAAAACCCAATTTGATCCAACTGCTCTTTTATTTTTCGCACATAGTGCGGATGACCATGCCCGATTGAAATAACGGCGTGCCCTCCATAAAGATCTAAGTATTCTGTTCCCTCAGCATCGTATACATACACGTCTTTTGCGCGAACTGGCGTAACGTCATATAGGGGATATACATCAAATAATTTCATGGTTTATTGATTTGAGATGTCGTTGATTTTATTGAATGAAGCCGCCACTCCTTGAATTAGAGAAGAACTAAGCCCTTGGTGTTCCATCTCATTTAAACCGGTAATGGTACACCCACGTGGTGTAGTTACCTTGTCTATTTCTGCCTCCGGATGGGATTTGTTTTCTAGTAAAAGAGTTGCAGCACCCAAAGCAGTGTATACCGACATGTCCATAGCTTCTTTTGCTTCAAACCCCAATTGGACACCTCCTTGGGTCATGGCACGAATTAAGCGCATCCAAAAGGCAATACCGCTGGCACAAATAACAGTTGCCGCTTGCATATGTTCTTCTTCAATGGTAATGGAAGTCCCCAATCCGTTGAATATAGCCGATGCAATATCGATGCGTTTTTCACCTGCTTCATTTGAACAAATACAGGTCATCGATTTCCGTACCGAAATAGCTGTATTGGGCATGCTGCGGATGATTGGAAATTGGGTACCCAAAATGGCTTCAATCCGATCGATCTTAAATCCTGTGATGGTTGAAATCAAAACATGCTTATCGGTCAAGTCGGGTTTAATAGCTGTTAGTATTTTTTCGAATTGTCCGGGTTGGACTGCAAAAATGATGATATCCGATTTGCGAATGGCTTCGGAGTTATCGGTTGTTAAGAATACGGTTTTATGTGCTCCCCATTCTGCAAGAGAACTGATGTCTCTCTTTGTTAGATATAGGGTAGTAATTGTATTGTTGATTAATAATCCTTTGGCGATACTCAGGCCTAAGTTTCCGGTTCCTATAATTGCTATTTTCATATTGTTTTATTTAGAATTAAAAAGTTGAAGCTTTCAGGTTGAGTCCTAAACCTTCTTCCCATCCGTAAATCAAGTTCATGTTTTGAATTGCCTGCCCCGATGCTCCTTTGATTAGGTTGTCAATTACAGAAGTGATCAGTAAAGTGCCTTCGTGCAAATGGAGGTGCAAAAAACAATTGTTTGAATTAATTACCTGCTTCAATGCGATCTCTTGTTTAGAAACATGAGTAAAAGGATCGTTTGCATAATAGTCGGTATACAAAGCAACTGCTTCTTCTAAGCTGCCATCGAATGCAGTGTAGGCCGTTGCAAAAATCCCTCGTGTAAAATCGCCCCGTTGCGGCAGAAAATGGATTTGAGTCGCTGATCCTTGAAGTTCATTGATGCTCTCACCAATCTCGCCTAAATGCTGATGTGTAAAAGGCTTGTACCATGACATATTGTTGTTTCTCCAACTGAAATGCGCCGTAGCCGAAAGCCCAACTCCTGCGCCCGTACTTCCAGTAGTTGCATTGACATGGATGCTGTTGGTTAATTTCTTAGCAGTTGCCAAAGGGAGTAAAGCCAATTGAATTGCAGTTGCAAAACAACCGGGGTTAGCAATGGCAGTTGCTTGTTCAATAGCTTCTTTGTTTCGTTCGGGTAAGCCGTAAATAAAGGTTCTTCCCATAAATTCGCTGTCGGCACTCAATCGGAAATCATTGCTTAAATCAATGATGAGGGTTTGCTCAGAGAATTTATTTTGTTCCAAAAACTTGGAAGAATTCCCGTGTCCTAGACAAAGAAAAACTACGGATACCTCAAGGTTTACTTGATCGGTAAAATCAATAGAAGTTGACCCTAGTAAGTCGGGATGGGTTTCGCTCAAAGGGAAACCAGGTCGAGTAGTGCTGTAAACAAAATCTAAAGTTAAGCCCGGGTGGTTGAGAACCAATCGGAGAAGTTCGCCCCCCGTATATCCAGATCCGCCAATTATTCCTGCTGTTTTCATGTTGTTTCGGTATTATTTACACTGCCGTAAATGGTATGTGCGTTTGCTGTTATTTTGATAAATCCTTTAGCATCGTTTGCCGTCCAACCTTTATTCATTTCTCCATAACTTCCAAAAGAAGCATTCATCAGGTCATTGGGCGATTGTACACCTTCTAGTTCAAAGCGGTAGGGATGTAAGCTTACAATAACAGAACCATTGACTGTTTTTTGACTGCTTTTCAAAAAAGCTTCGGTGTCTCGCATTACAGCATCCAAGTAATTTCCTTCATGCAGAAGCATACCGTAGAAACTTCCTAGTTGTTCTTTTTGGAACTGCTGCCACTTAGATAGCGTGTGCTTTTCGAGTAGATGATGTGCTTTTATAATGATCAAAGGCGCAGCAGCTTCGAAGCCAACACGTCCTTTAATTCCAATGATGGTATCTCCAACATGAATATCACGTCCAATTGCATAAGCTTTAGCTATTTCTTGTAGTTGCTGAATGAGGGCTACTGGTTCTCCTTGTACGCCATTGATTCCAGATAGTTCTCCTTGTTCAAATTCGAGTGTAATTTTTATGGGTTCAGTTGCGGTAAGCTGACTGGGGTATGCTTCGCTCGGTAGGGCTTTGTCTGAAGTTAAGGTTTCGCTGCCTCCAACACTTGTTCCCCACAACCCTTGGTTGATGGAGTACTGTGCTTTTTCCCATGACATTTCTATCCCTTCTGATTTCAGATAGGCGATTTCTGCTTCTCGAGAAAGTTGTTGGTCCCTTATGGGTGTAATGATTTGTATTGCTGGAGCCAAAACTTGAAAAATTAAATCAAACCGAACCTGATCGTTTCCTGCTCCCGTACTTCCATGTGCGATATAGGCAGCATCAATACTTTTGGCATATTGAATGATTTCGATGGCCTGTACAATACGTTCTGCACTTACCGATAGGGGATAGGTGTTGTTTTTTAGGACATTACCGTAGATCAAATACTGTACAATTTTATCGTAAAAAGTTTGAAGTGCATTGATGGAACGGTAGGTAGTGGCGCCCATTGCGTAAGCCTTTTGTTCTTGTTCTACTATTTCTTGGTCGCTAAATCCACCCGTATTTACACTTACAGCATGAACTTCATAGCCTTCTTGTGAAAGCGTTTTTAAACAGTAGGAAGTATCTAAACCGCCACTGTAGGCGAGGACTAATTTTTTCATTTGGATTTCTTTTTAAAAAGACCGCTTAAAAAGCGTGTAGTTTTTGTTTCGTTTTGTTTTTTCTCGTTGGGATCATGAAGCATTCCGGTACAGAGGCACATCGTACGTTCGGTTCGGGTGAGTACATCATAGTTTTTACAGGTTTGGCAGCCTTTCCAAAATTCTGGATCATCCGTAATTTCAGAAAAGTGAACGGGCTTGTAACCGAGTTCGTAATTGATTTTCATTACAGCCTGCCCTGTAGTGATGCCAAATATTTTTGCGCCAGCGTATTTTTCTAACGATAATTCAAAGACTCTTTTTTTGATGGCTTTGGCTAGGCCTTTCCCTCTAAATTCTGGAGAAACAATAAGCCCAGAGTGTGCTACGTACTTTCCGTGTCCCCAAACTTCGATATAACAGAAGCCTGCAAATGCATCGTCAATTAAAGCAATTACGGCATTACCGTTTTCCATTTTTTTACTGATGTACTCCGGAGTTCTTCGGGCAATTCCAGTTCCTCGATCCTTGGCCGATTCGTCTATACAGAGACTAATGGTTTTTGCTAAATGTATATGGGTTGAGCTGGCAATAACGATTTTCATTATTGTAGTTTTTAGTTAAAAAAAAGAATGTAAGATTTGAGATTGAAACTGGACGCACCTGAGTTCCCTGAAGAAAATTACCCCTAGGGGCGGCGACAGAATACACGAGGAAACCTGCTGTTTGTTGGAACAGTAGTACTATTTGTATGTGTATTGTTTCTTTTCATAAGATGATACAAAGTTGGATCATTCTATTCAGAATACCAAACTTGATGTGATTTTTTCGAAATTCTCAAAAAAGATTCGTTTTGTCTTAGTTTCATGTATTTTTGCCCTGTGATCGACCGTTTTAAATTACATATCGCCAGTAAATTCCAAAACTTCAAAGAGCAGAAATTGCTTTTAGCCTTCAGTGGAGGGTTGGATAGTAGGGTTTTACTGGATTTATTGTGTCAACTAGAAATTGATTTTTCTGTGGCTCATTGTAATTTTGATTTACGTGCAGATGCCAGTGAAGCGGACGCTCTCTTTTGTGCTCGAATTGCTAAACAACATCAGCTTCCCTTTTTTATTAAAAAATTTGATACCAAGAGTTTTGCAGAAGAGCAGAAGGTATCTACTCAAATGGCTGCTCGTGAACTTCGTTATACTTGGTTTGACGAGCTCAAAGAGCAAGGGGGGTTTACACATCTGCTAACCGCACATCATTTGGACGATCAATTGGAAACCTTTATGATCAATATGGGGCGGGGAACGGGTTTGAAAGGGCTTCGCGGAATTACCACAGATAAAATCCTCAGACCGCTTTTGATTTTCTCTAAAAATGAAATTGAGCAATATGCTAATGAGCAATCAATCGAATGGCACGAAGATGCATCCAATGCACAAGATGACTATTTGCGAAACCATTTAAGGCATCATGCAATTCTACAATGGAAAGCCGCTCAAGAAAATTTATTGCAGCAAGTGACACAGACTTTTGATCATCTCAGCTTGGCACAGGAAGCACTATCGGTTGTCGTGGACATTTTCAAGGAAAAGCATTTTAGACAGCAAGAGGATATAATCTCTATTAGCCTTGATGCTTTGATGGAATTGAAACCCCTAGCTTATTATTTACATGCTTTGTTCGAAACCTATGGTTTTAATCATGTAGCAGATTTAGAATCCTTATTAGTGGCACAAAGTGGAAAACAATTAATTTCATCCTCCCATCGTTTAATACGAAATAGAGAAGAATTATTATTGAGTCCCTTAAAAATTGAAACTCAGGGTGAAGAATTTACATGGACACCAACCCAAGATTTAACAGATCCCATAAAGCTTACGCTTACCGATAAGCCTCTAAATTCAGCCAATACAGCTGTTTTAGATAAAAACACATTAAAGTACCCTTTGCTACTTCGTAAATTTCACGAAGGAGATTACTTTTACCCTATTGGTATGAAAGGAAAAAAAAAGCTGAGCAAGTTTTTTAAGGATCAAAAATATTCTACTTTAGATAAAGAAAACCAGTGGATCCTCTGTTCCGAAGAGCAAATTGTATGGGTAGTTGGCCAAAGGGTCGATACTCGTTTTGCAGCAACTCCAGAAACCCTTAACCCGTTAATTATACGTTCCCATTGAAAAAATATTACTCTTTATTCCTGTTTTTTTTAAGTCTTATATGTTATGCGCAAGGAGACGAAGAACCCGTGGTTTGGACAACTTCTGTCAATCGAATTTCTGAAACTATTGTCGACTTGCATTTCGATGCAACCATTACCGATAAATGGCATTTGTATAGTTTAGAAGAATTTGAAGATGGGCCGTTACCTACCGAATTTACTTTTGAACTGGACTCTCTTAAAGTACGTTTGGATGGCCCCATGACCAGCAGCAACCCGAAAATAGAATTTGATGAGATTTTTGAAATTGACTTG
>Ga0075467_10004533_pt1 | contig 10236 bp, 8 predicted proteins | sample DEB08_DNA_9_FD_75067 | JGI IMG/M metagenome (GOLD analysis project Ga0075467, IMG submission 75067) | Aqueous microbial communities from the Delaware River and Bay under freshwater to marine salinity gradient to study organic matter... | ecosystem: Environmental > Aquatic > Marine > Coastal ... | reverse complement strand
GAACTGAATTTCGGGCCGAGCCGTGGAATGCTTGGAGCAATCTGTCATTTATCTTGGCGGCGCTTTGGGCTGGGGTTGCGGCGCGGCAGGCCCGCAGGGTGTGTGGAACGGGTCGGAGAAATATGCACCGGCATTGATCGTGATGCTGGTTTTCGCAGGGTTATCGCGGCGGCGCGGGCACCCGATGTGGCCGTGGATTTGGGCGGCGACGGGGGTATTTTGCCTGTCGCTGGTGTTTCGCACGATTGATATGGCCGTTTGCCCCAGCTTTCCGATTGGCAGCCATTTCCTGTGGCATGTGCTGAACGGTGTGATGGTGGCGCTGCTGTTGCAACTGCTGCTGCGCGCAACTGTGCCCAGCCCAACAGCGCTGCCTACCCTGCCCTAACGCGCGGAAACATGGGATCTGCGCGGGATGTCTGACGCTAACATGCTTGTGATGCCGGGCGGGAACGCGCTAGGACAGCCTTAAGGGTTTAAGCATATCAGGAAGGTTGTCGCATGGCCGACGCTAAGGAATTTCAAGATCGTATGTTGTCGCTAGGCTTGGCGCGGGTGTCAGAGGCGGCGGCGTTGGCCTCGGCCAAGCTGGTGGGGCGCGGCGATGAGAAGGCGGCCGATCAGGCTGCGGTGAACGCGATGCGCGACCAGTTGAACTTGCTGGATATTGCAGGCGTCGTGGTTATTGGCGAAGGCGAGCGCGATGAGGCGCCGATGTTGTTTATCGGTGAAGAGGTTGGCACCGGGAAAGGCCCTGCGGTCGATATCGCGCTCGACCCGTTGGAAGGCACCACGCTGACCGCCAAGGATATGCCCAATGCCTTGACCGTGATTGCGATGGCGCCGCGTGGCACACTGCTGCACGCGCCGGATGTTTATATGGACAAGTTGGCGATTGGGCCGGGCTATCCTGTGGATACCGTGACCTTGGACATGACACCCACCGAGCGTGTGAATGCCTTGGCAAAAGCCAAAGGCTGTGCTGCGGCGGATATCACGGTGTGCGTGCTTGAGCGCCCGCGCCATGAGGAGATGATTGCCGAAATTCGGAGCACGGGTGCGGCCATTCGCTTCATCACCGATGGCGATGTGGCTGGCGTTATTCACTGTGCCGAGGCGGACATTACCGGGATTGATATGTATATGGGCTCGGGGGGGGCGCCTGAAGGGGTGCTTGCGGCCTCGGCGCTGAAATGCATGGGCGGGCAGATTTATGGTCGTTTGTTATTTCGCAATGATGATGAGCGGGGGCGTGCGGCAAAGGCAGGGATCACCGATTTGAACCGGATCTATACCCGCGATGAAATGGTGACGGCGGATGTGATTTTTGCGGCCACGGGTGTGACTTCGGGGTCGATCCTTGCGGGGATCAAGTCTGAACCGGGTTGGTTGACGACCGAAACGCTGCTGATGCGGTCCAGAACCGGGTCGGTGCGGCGGATGAGCTATCGCACCCCTGCGAAGTAAGGGATTACGCGTGTTCGGAGGATGCCATGAGCCTGCGCCTGTAAAAGGCGCGGGCTTGTTGGTTTTTCGCAGCTTTGAACCGTTTTGCTTTGGACGTGAAACGCTGTAGGTATTTAAGCCAAGATGAAATTGGTGAGCCGGAATTGGATATACGATGACAGAGCGCGGTTTTTTGGGGGTGGAGGCCTCGGCCACCGGGCGGCGTTGGGTTGGGCCGGGTGTGGAGGAGCAACGATTGGCGGAAGCCATGGCGCAGGCCACGCATTTGCCACAAGCCTTGTGTGTGACTTTAGTGCGGCGCGGGGTCGCCCCGGATGACGTGGGCCGCTATATGGCGCCTGCCCTGCGCGATTTGCTGCCTGATCCCTTGGTGTTGAAGGATATGGACCGTGCGACGAAGCGGTTTTTGGCAGCGGTCAAGGCCAAAGCGCGGATTGCGGTTTTTGCGGATTATGATGTTGATGGAGGGGCCTCGGCGGCCTTGTTGATTGTGTGGCTACGCGGCATGGGGCATCGGGCCACGCTGTATATTCCCGACCGGATTGACGAAGGCTACGGACCGAATGTGCCCGCGATGGAGGCCTTGGCGCGCGAACATGATTTGATTATTTGCGTGGATTGCGGGACGTTGAGCCATGAACCGATTGCGGCGGCGGCACGTACAGATGTCATTGTTTTGGATCACCATTTAGGGGGCGAGGTGTTGCCGCCCGCCTTTGCCGTAGTGAACCCGAACCGCCAAGATGAAAGCGGCGATCTGGCGCATTTGTGCGCAGCCTCGGTAGTGTTTTTGATGCTGGTCGAGGCGAACCGCCAGTTGCGCGGTGACGGGGTTACGGGGCCGGATTTGATGGCCATGCTGGACCTTGTGGCGCTGGCCACGGTAGCGGATGTGGCGCCATTGATCGGGGTCAACCGGGCCTTGGTGCGGCAAGGGCTGGTGGTGATGGCGCGGCGCGATCGGGTGGGATTGCGAGCACTGGCCGATGTGGCGCGGATGGACCAAGCGCCCAACACCTATGCGCTGGGTTTTTTGCTGGGGCCGCGGGTCAATGCGGGTGGCCGGATCGGGGCGGCCGATTTGGGCGCGCGTTTATTGGCCACCGATGATCCTGCTGAGGCCGTGGCGATGGCCGAGCGGTTGGATATGCTTAACACCGAACGGCGCGATATTGAGGCGGCGGTGCGAGCAGCGGCGTTGGCACAGGCCGAGGAGCGTGGGCTGGACGGGCCGCTGGTTTGGGCGGCGGGTGCGGGTTGGCACCCTGGTGTGGTCGGCATTGTTGCTGCACGGTTGAAAGAGGCCACAGGGCGGCCTGCCGTGGTGATCGGGGTGGAAGACGGCGTTGGCAAAGGGTCGGGCCGGTCGGTGGCCGGTGTGGACCTGGGCGCGGCCATTCACCGGGTGGCCGCCGAAGGGCTGTTGCTGCGCGGGGGGGGGCATAAAATGGCGGCCGGGTTGACGGTGGCCGAGGACCAGATCCCGGCGGCGATGGAGCGGCTGGCCGAACTTTTGGCCAAGCAAGGGGCAGGTCTCGGGGGCATGGCGGATTTGCGGTTGGAGGGGCTGTTGATGCCGTCAGCCGCGACCCCTGCGTTTATTGAGCAGATCGAGGCGGCGGGTCCGTTTGGTGCAGGCTCCCCTGCCCCGCGCTTTGCCTTTGCGGACCAACAGGTTACAGGCCGGCGCGTGGGCGATAGCCATTTGCGCATCAGCTTTGGCGATGGGATGGGTGCAAAGATTGACGGCATCGCCTTTGGCGCGTTTGACGGACCGCTGGGGCCGATGTTGGAAAACCCTGGCGCGCAGCGCTTTCATTTGGCCGGGCGATTGGAGATCAACCGGTTTGGCGGGCGCAGCAAGGTGCAGCTGCGATTGGAAGATGCCGCGAGGGTATGACATTTTTTCCCAAAAAGGCGAATTTTACCCCTTGCGAGTCGCAGCAACCCTGACTAAAACCCGCCTCACAGAAAGCGCGGTCCGTTCGTCTATCGGTTAGGACACCAGGTTTTCAACCTGGGAAGAGGGGTTCGACTCCCCTACGGACTGCCACTGTGTATAAGTATCTCATTAAAATCATTTAATATATAGCGAACACCTTTGTGTCGTTCCACCTTTTTTTCACCCCTTTAGCTTTGCCTTGCCCCGTCTTCCGCGACGACTTCGACAAGTCCGGTGATATTTAAATGCGGTCCCCGCGTGATACTACACGCTCGGAAGCAAGGTCTTTAACAACGCGTCGCAGTTTACGCCTTTTTGTTGACCTATTAATTTGCTATTTGACCAGCAAATACTCCTCGCTTCATGGGACGTAAATTATTGTATTTAATAGGTTATTTAGTTTTCAGAATACGACTTGAACCAATGACATTCAGGTTTCGAGTCAAAAAACAGCGGTACCATTAGCTTAGGGGGGGCAATCGCTAAGACGCCAAGCCTCTGATTTTTTATAATTCTCATTCCGCCACCGCGCGACATTGCCGTCTTTGTACCGCTACTGATCGCACCAAAACGGCGTGTGCAGGTTGAGGTGGCGTTGAGCTAGTCCTCAGCCCAGAAATTCTGTAGATCGTAGACCGAGGTGGCGCTAGGCGACCCAAAGCGCTTTCGGCCCAGACCGGACCTTCGCTTCATCGGTCGGCGCTGCGGCACAGCTTTCGTATTGCGGCCGTTCGTTCATCACGCAGCATTTTCCAGAGTTTAGCGACCGCTGCGCGGGACAGGAGAGGCCTATTAGATTGTCGCTTTCGTAGTTAGAGATTAATTGACTTGGGGAAGTCGAGAATACCATTACCTGCCGAACTGCCGCCTCTGTATCAATGCTGTAAGATCAATACAGCAACCGATCGACGCTGCGGCGCGCTTCTTCGCGGTAGGCATTTACACGGACGGCTTTTTCAAGCTTGTCTGACTGGTCTTGTTGACCAAATCTCCACGATCCCACCTGCCGAAATGCATGCAAAAATGCATGAAAGACTGCTGTTTGGCGATGCTCTGGGTTCAGAGTTGAGGTGGCCAATTCATTTGTGATCATTGTCATCGTCTTGTCCTCGGTTGTGGTTGTTACAAATCAAGGATGCCCCAGACGCAGATAACGCGCGTCGGGAACTATCCCTAAATTGGGGACGGCAACCTCCCTATTTTTCGAACGGACGCCTCCCTAGTCTTGCGGACGTGTTGCATCGTTGGCCAAAGGATTTGCGGTATTCTCATCAGGCTTCGCACCTATAGTGGTGACATTAGGGAATCAGGAAATCTGGATGCTGCTAGAGCGCGAAGAAGAAATACGGCGGCTTTGCGGGATACTTGAAAAGTCTGCAAACGGCGCTGGCCACACGGTTGTGATAGCTGGAGAAGCCGGAATCGGCAAAACTGCATTGATCCGCGCATTCCTGCGAGAGGCCGGTTCGTTCGCGCGTGTGTTGAAAGGCGCGTGCGAAAACCTTTCCATCGCAGGGGCGCTGGTACCTTTGCGCGATGTCGCCCGCGACGCAGGGTGGGAGCTTCCGCGTGACCTCGCTACTCAGGGAGATAGGTTGGCGGTATTCTCGGAAGTGCTGGAAGTGCTGACTGATCCTGATCGCGCTACCGTCGTTGTGATTGAAGACCTGCACTGGGCGGACGATGCGACACTGGATTTTTTGCGGTTCTTGGCGCGCCGAATTGAAGATCGGGCAATCATGCTGCTGCTAACCGCCCGCGACGATATTCGGGAGGGGCGACCTCAGATCCGAAAGATCGTTGCCGGACTGACGTCCGAGGCAGTAACGAGGATTGAGCTTGCGCCACTTTCCAAAGCGGCCGTCACACTACTGTCTGCCTCTGCCAGGCGAGATGCGGGCGAAGTATATCGTCTGGCTGGCGGAAATGCGTTCTGTAACCGAACTCCTTCAGAGCAATGAAGACAGGCTGCCCCTGAGCATTCAGGATTCCGTCCTAGAGCGGGCAGAGGGCCTGAACGCGAAAGCGCGCGAAGTTCTAGATGCGGCCTCAATCTTCCCACGACTTGCTGAAAAACGACTTATTGAAAATCTTTGCCCAGATGCGGTTTCCGCCGTCGATGAATGTGTCAATTTGGGCTTACTGGAAGACCAAGGTGATGCGCTGTCATTTCGCCACGAACTAGCTCGACAATCCGTCGAGGGCGCACTCTCTGGTACGATGCGGCGTGCCTTGAATCGACGCCTCCTTGCCACATTGCTTGCGGAGGCGCCAGATCAACATGCCCGTCTGATTCATCACGCGGTTGCGGCCCAAGACAATGAGGCGATCCGACGTCTGGCCCCACTGGCGGCGGACGACGCGCAGCGCGCAGGGTCGTTGCGCGAAACGGCGGGTTATCTCCGGCTTACGCTCAATCATCTGGGCGAAACAACAGGTGCCGAACACGCAGCACTCCAGCAGAAATATGCTTGGGCCTGCTACCTGTCCGGTCAGTTTGAAGAAGCGATCTCTGCGCAGAAGCAAGCGCTGGATTATTGTGTTAAGCAGCACGATGTCGTTGGTGAAGGCGACAGCTACCGCCGCCTTTCTCGTTTTTACTGGGTCAATGGTTCCGGTGACCTGGCTCGGGAATTTGCGCAAAGGGCCATTCGAACTCTTGCAAACCACCGTGGCCCAGAATTGGCCATGGCACAGTCGACAGCGGCGCAACTGTTAATGTTGGACTTCCAATACGATGCGGTTGTGGAGCCATCGCTTTCCGCAATGCAATTGGCAGAGGAGTTCCGGCGACCCGACATACTTGCCCACAGTCAGAACAATCTTGGCATGTCTTATGTCTGGACTGATCCAGAACGTGGCCGAGGCTTACTTGCCCAGAGCCTTGAAACGGCGATGCGCATCAAGAGCTATGACGATGCTGCCCGGGCCCATACCAACTGGTCCCATTTTGAATTTTACCAATTAAACTATCGCAGGGCGATTGAGCTTTCACAGTTAGGTCGCGAATATTGCCGTGAAACCAATCAAGATGCCATGGCCGAATACCAGCGTGGTACAATTGCTTGCTGCCATATTCAGCTTGGAGAGTTTGACGAGGCCAAGAAATACCTAGGCGAACACTATGCTTCGGAGTTTGCCTCTTCATCAGACAAGCGTTTCATTTTTACGTCCACAGTTTCGCACATTTGGCTTTCGCTTCGTCGCGGCGACGATCTTGCCTCCGACGCGATGGAATTTCTTGAGGCATTTGTCGTTTCCATGGACGAAATGCAGCGGTTGGCCATTCATGCAGAGGTCTTGGCAGAGAGGGCCTGGCTCGGACTGGACGACCCGGACCGAGCACTAAAAGCCTTGTTGGACGTAATCGACAGGGTTGGTGATATCAGCCGAGTGCCGTTTGTCGTACTTTGGCTGCACAAGCTCGCACCAGAGCAAAAGACGTCTAAGACCGAGAATTTGATCAAGCCCGTCCGATTGCAGATTGCCGGGCAATGGCGAGAAGCCGCGAATGCATGGGCAAACAAGGGCGCGCGGTTCTTCGAAGCCCTTGCATTGGCCGAAGGTGATGCCGAAGCCCGACAGTGCGCGGTCGATCTGCTGCGCGAAATCGGGGCATCCGAAACGCTCAAAGCGGTTCAGCGCGACATGCGTGCGGATGGATTTGCGGCCATATCTGCTGGGCCACGTCAGTCAACTATCGAGAATCCAGCTGGTCTGACCAGGCGGCAAATGGACGTGCTGAGGGCGTTGAACGAGGGCCTTTCCAACGCGGAGATTGCCGAACGTCTATTCGTTTCACCAAAGACCATAGACCATCATGTCTCGGCTATCTTGGCCAAACTCGACGTGCGGACGCGCGGCGAGGCAGCCGCTCAAGCGCGCAATGCCGGTTGGGTCTAGGAAAGGTTTGTCGTTGCTGCTCGAAACACCATTGAGAAATGGCTATTTTTCGACCTCAGTTCCAGATGAGGTATGAGGTTTAACAACCTCCGCCAACGTGCACTTTAGAAATGCCGTTATTCTCTGGACATTATCATTTGACCCGCAGGATGTTCTATAGCAGATCTTGCCATCAACCAGCAGCGAAAGTCCGCCATCCGCCCTTCCTGCAGGCTTTCACTCGCGGACCTGAAATGACCTTGGTGCAGTGCGTAGCGAACGGCAGTTCCGAGCCCATATTGACCAATGCTGCAGTGCGCACCATGGTCCGAAAATCATTGAACTCGGCCAATCGCAGACGACCTTTTGCTTCCATCCTGTGACGGTTGGGACAGTTTTATATCTTATTGCAGCAACATGGATTTTGTTGTGGGCTGCATGTTTGCAATTTGAAATCGTACTGGAGCATGCTACATCGGGTGTCTGCCGATTTTGGGGACGAAGTTGAACCGCCCGTACTTCATGCTAAGCTACTTATCCGAGGGGGTTGCGATGCAGAATGCGCAGGCAACCACGTTGATTTAAAGGGTAACTCAGGACACGTCGCGGTTCAGAACAATGATCGGGGCGTTGGCCAAGACGCATTGCAATTCGATGTTCGCTAACTGATCCTATACGGGCCAACACAAAAAATCTGGGGGAGAAATGTCAAAATCCAAAGAGATCAGGAAGATCCAAACCCAGGGCGTCCATCACATCACGATTATCGGTGCCGACCGCCAGACCTCGATCGATTTCTGGGAGGGCGTTCTGGGAATGCCATTCATCTTCGACCAGCCGAACCTCGACAACCCGAACGAGGGGCACCTGTATTTCGATCCTGGCGATGGCAGACTGATCACGATCTTCACCAATGAAGAACGCAAACCCGATGCCACGCACGTACCAGAGGCGACAGGTTCGCTGCATCATCTTGCGTTCAACGTCAGCCAAGCCAGTTTTTGGCAGGTGGCGGAACGTCTGGACGCACGTGGGGTCTCGCATTCCGGCCCGGTGGACCGTGGCTTCATGGATTCGATCTATTTCCGTGACCCACTGGGCCTGCGGCTCGAGATTGCAAGTTACAGGTTCGAGCCACCTGAGGGCTGTCGTCATGGGGACGTGATGATCGAAGCCCACAAGATTCGCGTGGCGAACGGCGATCACCATATCGACCGCGAGCATTTGGCGGATGCGATCGAATTGCTGGTGCGCCGTCGGCAAAATTCGCTCTCCGAAGACAGATCTCCGCGCAAATCCTACTGAACACACCGCAGCGGCCTTGTGATGAACAAGCGGGCCATGCAGGTTCATATGCGCAAGCCAAACGCAAAGGGGCACTATTGTTCGCTTTACCCCAGCGGTTTCTCTGCTCAAAGCTGACTTACGGTGGCGCAACTTGCTTAAGTTTGTGACCCGGCCAGCCCGCGTTTACGGCCCTTTGCGGACCTTCCCCCCTGCCTTCAACACTGCGATGCAGCTTCACAAAAGCGGCCATACGTGTAAAGTGTGGCAATTTCGTCGGTCATCTAGCTGCAACGCCAAATTTGCGCGTGAAAGCTGTCATCCCAATCGATCGACCGCTCTTTGCAATCCTCGAGGTTTTCGCTGGCATCGCGCCCGTTACGGCTGCGTTCTACAAAGCCTTTGCGGTGCCGACCTGTCTGGCTCTTGTTCGGTACATCTTTGCGTCAATCGCCTGCAAAAATGATGTGTACCTTGACGGCACGGGATCTGTCAGCCGCGACGCGGAAGGCTTCGGTGGCCTGCTCAAGTGGATAACGCATTGTGATCATTGGCTTCACATCAATCCGATGCGTGGTTATCGCCCTGACAGCTTCGGCAAATTCCCCATGAAATCGGTGCGTGCCTTGCAGGCGGATTTCCTTGGCGACCAGTGCGTTGATCGGCATGGGAGTATCGCTAGTCACGCCGACCTGCACCAGAATACCGCGTGGCCGCAGCGCGCGGATTGCCGAAGCGATCGCCGGACCAGCCGCTGAACATTCAAAGGCCACGTGGAAATGGCCTTTTTGCTCGGCGTAGCGGTCAATCTCCACACTATCGCGGGCAACGTTGACGGTGCGCGTGGCACCCATCGCGCGGGCGACATCCAGAGCGGCCTCTTCGAAGTCAGTTACCACGACTTCAGCCGCGCCAACCTGCGCCGCGATAGCGGCACAAAGCGTGCCGATAGGACCGGCGCCGGTGACCAACACCCGCTTGCCCGACAGGTCGCCGGCCATGCGGGCGGCGTGCAGGCAGACGGCCAGCGGCTCGGCGCAGGCCACTTCGCCCACATCGGCACCCGTGCAATGCCCCCACTGAAGTGGTCCACCAATTGGGATATGATTGTCCCGTTTTCAGGAGGACTAAACGATGGCTGGAAAACGAGAGAAACCAGAAGATATTGTGCTAAAGCTTCGGCAAGTTGAAGTTTTGCAAGGGCAGGGAAAGTCAGTTTCCGAGGCTGTTCGGCAGATAGGCGTAACAATTCAGACCTACTATCGCTGGCGCAAAGAGTATGGCGGCATGAGGCGGGATCAGCTCAAACGGCTGAAGGAGCTTGAGACTGAAAACCAACGCCTCAAGCGCGTCGTGGCGGATCTGTCCTTGGACAAGATGATCCGCACCGAGGCTGCTCGGGGAACCGAAAGTCCGCGCAGCGAGACTTCTAAGCCCTTCCCGCCGCCGTCTATGCATCGATCATGTGCGGCAAACCCTCAGCGTATCTGAGCGCAGGGTCTCCCGCACACTCGGCCAACATCGCTCTACGCAGCGCAAGGTGCCACGTGGCCTGCCTGATGAGGAACGGCTGACTGAAGACATAATCGTGCTGACGGTCGTGTCTCGAATGTGGTGGAAATTCTCTGGCGGCGATCTCCGAGCATTGGGATTTGGACCTG
>Ga0075467_10004529_pt1 | contig 10244 bp, 9 predicted proteins | sample DEB08_DNA_9_FD_75067 | JGI IMG/M metagenome (GOLD analysis project Ga0075467, IMG submission 75067) | Aqueous microbial communities from the Delaware River and Bay under freshwater to marine salinity gradient to study organic matter... | ecosystem: Environmental > Aquatic > Marine > Coastal ... | reverse complement strand
CCCGAATTTTTATCTACCGTCAATCAATGGGTAAATCAGATTCGTAAAACAGATGTTTATCATTTCATCTACGACAAATATTATGTCCACAAAAAATCCTACAAACGCCGCGTAGAAAGCGAGTTTTTCAGCAAGAATAGTGGTCAGATTAGTCAATTTGACACTCTTATTCGCAAACATGCAGAAAAACTAGGTTGGGATTGGCGTTTGGTAAGCTCCGTAGTTTATCAAGAATCGCGCTTCGACCCCAGTTCGACCTCTTGGGCAGGAGCCGGAGGACTAATGCAGGTTATGCCTAGCACTGCAGAAGGTTTGGGATTACACGATGTATATGACCCCGAACAAAACATCGAGGCGGGGACGCGCTACTTAAAAAACATTTGGGATAAGTTTGAAAATATAAAAGACTCTACCCAACGCATAAAATTCACCCTCGCCTCCTATAATTGCGGTTACGGACATTTACTAGATGCCCAAAGGCTTAGTTCCCAAGATGGGAAAGACTCTTTGCAATACGATGCTAATGTTGAAGTTTGGCTGCGCAAAATGGGAGAATACCGTTATTACAGCGACCCCCTCGTGAAATACGGGCCGGTACGAGGTGAAGAACCTTATGGCTATGTGCGTGATATCTTCTTGCGTTATGAGCATTACAAACGATTGATTCCCCTAGACCCTTCTATCTTAGCCTTAGAAGAAAATGAAAAACAGCTTAGCAGTTCTAAACCTTAATTCAGTGATCTTTTTTTTCAGGAGCCCCCCTAAGGAAAGACTAATTTTACCCCTATAACTCTCGACGATACTTCTGTACTAAGATGAAGGAAAGCATTACTCTGGCTGGTGAAGAACTATGGCTATTAGCGCAAAAAGCAATCTACTGGCCCGATAAGCGCACACTTTTTATTGCCGATACACACTTTGGTAAGATTGGCCATTTCAGAAAAGAAGGACTTGCTATTCCCGCCGAGGCGCAGAAAAATAATTACCAAAGGCTTTTCGATTTACTGCTGCAAGTGCAGCCTAAAGCGCTTTATTTTTTAGGCGATCTCTTTCATTCTAAAATGAATAATGAATGGTTAAGCTTTATGGAAACTATTGCTTACTTCCCCCATTGCGAATTTCATTTGATTAGCGGTAATCACGACATCCTTCAGGCCGCCAATTATTCCGAGGCCCAATTGCATTGCCATTTAGAAAGCATCCCTTTAGGGCCATTCTGGTTAAGTCATGAACCCGAAGAAGCTCCTGCAGGATTCTACAATTTGTGTGGTCATATTCATCCTGGCGTAAGCCTAAAAGGAATGGCCAAGCAAAGCTTAAGGCTACCTTGCTTTTTTTTGGAAGAAAGAGGAGGAATATTACCTGCCTTTGGAGATTTCACCGGTTTATACACCATGAAAGCAAAGAAGGGTACGCAGGTTTTCTTAATTGCCGAAGGAAAAGTGATTAATGCTAAAGGCCTCGAAAACTAAATTAGTTTAGCTGTTTGGACGATCTACAAGGAGCATGGAAAGCTAATTAGGCCTAAAATTCACCTTAAGAAATGACGCGAAGATTGTCATCACGCGAATCTTCTTCCAGGTAAAGAAGGAGTCCTTGCCATTTCTTAATCGCATCTTTCAGCATCTTCGCGTTAAAAGGCTTAGGAATGAAATCATTCATACCAGCTTCAATACAACGCTTTTGATCTGCCACTTCAGCATTAGCGGTAACAGCAATAATAATCGGACGTTCAGGCTGATCTTTCACAATGCGCTGGGTGGCTTCAATACCATCCATTTTAGGCATTTGCACATCCATGAAAATAATCTGATAACGCTTGGTTAAAGCCATTTCCCAAGCCTCTAAACCATTATTAGCGATATCTACCTCATAGCCCATGGTCTTCATAATCATGACCAAAAGCTTTTGGTTTATGGGGTTATCTTCCGCGTATAAAATCTTTAAACCTTCAATTTTTTCTTGATACTCATCTTTCAGCTCTTGTGCGTGTCTAGATAAGTTTAATCGGGGAGTTTTTAAAACAAACTCACATACCACTGTAGTACCATGACCGAATTCACTGTCAACCCATAACTCGCCTCCCATCAGCTCAACGATATTGGAGGAGATGGTAAGACCTAAACCTGTTCCACCATGCGTGCGCGTATTGCCTTCGTTACCTTGATTAAAGGCCTTTACAACTTTACTTAAGTCTTCTCCTTTAATCCCAATACCGGTATCCTGAACGGTCATTTTTAAATTTACCAGGTTACCTTCTACGCTTTGCATTTGCATAGAAAAGTTAACATTACCCTTCTCGGTAAATTTAAAGGCATTGTCTAAAAGGTGGAAAATCACTTGTCCTAATCGATCTGGATCACCCGCCAACTCTTCAGGAATGTTTTCGTCGAACTGCATCTTGAAGTTGATCGCACTACTGTCTTTAGCACCCGCTTGCTCGATGGCTTTATTAACTACCGTTTTTAAATCAAACTTGCGTGTTTCTAGTTTTAAGGAGCCCGAATCAATAGCCGAGAAATTTAAAAGATCCCGTAATAAATTGTTTAAATGCTCGCTGTTTTTACGAATGGTCTCCAATTTCGCCCGTTGATCAGAATCCAATTTAGAACGCGACAGAAACTCCGTCATCCCCATAATGGCGTTCATAGGAGTTTTTAGTTCGTGACTAACCGAGTTCATAAAATTTTGTTGGCTTACCACCGCACTTTCACTTTGGGTAATGTGCATCCGCATGTTATAACCAAAGCGCTGACTTAAAGCAATGGTTTGTGCAATTATAAAAATGATATAACCAAAAAAGGAGAAGAACAAATGCCCCGTACCAAAGCCAAAAAAGGCCGAAAGCTTTAAAGTCATCACCCCAATTAATGCCAAAACAGAAATGGTGGTAAACCAGCTCATACTATGACTTAAGCGAATGGCACGTAAATAAAATGAGGTAGTAACAATTAGCGCAAAAGCAATAAACAAGAGATAATAATCGATAAAGGCAGTAAAGGTTTGAGGAGGTAGCATCACGCTTAAAGCCATAACCAATGAGGTAGCACCAATGGTGTGAAACAACCATTCTGGGGCACGGCGCGCAATTAAGTTTTTATAGAAATAGGTGAAAAAGATCACACTGAGAAACAGACTAAGGTACTCTAGGCGAATAGCCGAATACCAATTTAAACCACCAAATACCTCATGTAATATATAGGTATCTGTACCAACGATTCGGTACATGTAGGTTAAAGCAAAAAGGCCAAAGAATAAAAAAGCAAAATCTAGTTTCTGAAAATAATATACAATCAAGGAAAATACCGCGGCAATTAATAAAGTGCCGGCAATAAATAAAGAACCGCTTACCGCCATATTTTTGTAAAACAATATAGTCTCGGAAGGGCCAATGCTAATTGGGGCTACTGCTCCACCTTTATGATGTTTAAAGTTAGAGACATGGACCACCAGCCGATTATTACCTTTCTCTAATATTATGTTTGCCACTTTGGGCAGCCAATAAGGTTCCGATGAGGCCAAATCTTTACCTACCTCGCCATTTTTAGCAACTAATTGACCGTTTAAGTACAGGGAATAAGCCGAATAAAACTCTGGTATCCGCAATGCTAAATTATCGGTTCCCTGGGAACTTACAATGTTTAACTCATAGCTCGCAAAACCCTTAGCATGGTAAGATTTACGCAGTTCAGGAATATCTGACCATGCCTCTCCAAAATCAAGAAAGAAAGGACGTTCGCTTGCCCCAGGAGCCTTTTCGGGATTTACAAATTCTTTCCAGTAAAAGCGCCAACGGCCCTCTAATTCGATAACCTCAAGCTTAGAAAAATAGGTATCTGATAAAACTATTTCAGCATTAATAACCTTCGCAGCCTTTACCGCTAACGGAAGAAGGCTAAAAGCTAGGAATATTAATATGTACGAAAGTTTCTTCACCTATGTATTATTGTAACCATTGTCTAGAGCAATCAAGATTCCAATTAATAGATCCTTATTTATGAGCTACTTAAATAGTAATCACTTTCTTGATGATTCCCCATTAGGGATGATTTTCCGATTATGGGAAAACATCTACGTCCTCTCAAAAACGGAAGAAAAATGCTTCTTTTTTTCACTTCTCAAAACCCAAGTATTTATTAAACAATGTATTACCAAGATAATGGGGGTTAATAAATATATTAAAGCCGAGAACTCCACCAGGACAGAAATACGATCTAACTTTTCATTCACCTAATTAAGTTTCCTCATGCTCAATAATTTAGAACAAAAAGCCCGCATTATCTTGTCGTTAAGCCTTATTTTTTAGAGCATTTTTATAGAAATTGTCTTTTCTTGCGGCGGCTCAATTGGAAGCGCTGAAATTTAGATGCTTATAAAGCTTTTTTTAACAAGGCTTTAACGCGCATTTAGAGGCCTTTGCTTCAAATTCGCCAGACTTTTAAAATCCCGATTCCTAACCGATTTAAAGGAAACTATATGAATACAAGTCAAAGCTCAATCGATATTAGAGCATTGAACGAGAAAATTGAAAAAGAAAGCGCATTTGTTGACCTTTTAATGATGGAACTGAACAAGTCCATCATCGGTCAGAAAACCATGCTCGAAAGACTTTTAATTGCCTTATTGGGAAATGGCCACATCTTACTGGAAGGAGTTCCAGGCCTTGCCAAAACCCTTGCTATTAAATCGCTTTCGGAAGCAATTGAGGCAGACTACAGCCGTATACAATTTACCCCCGACCTTTTACCCAGCGACGTGGTAGGTACCCAAATTTATAATATGAAGGACAATGAGTTCGCCATTAAAAAAGGACCTATTTTCGCAAACTTCGTATTAGCGGATGAAATTAACCGCGCACCCGCCAAAGTGCAAAGTGCTCTTTTAGAAGCCATGCAAGAACGTCAAGTTACCATTGGCGAAAAAACCTATCCTCTTCCCAAGCCTTTCTTGGTTTTAGCCACCCAAAACCCGGTAGAGCAAGAAGGAACTTATCCATTACCCGAAGCACAAAGTGATCGCTTCATGCTGAAAACGGTAATTACCTATCCCAAACAGGAAGAGGAACGTTTAATTATGCGCCAAAACCTAAGTGGAAATAAAGAGAAGATAAATCCCGTGGTTAGCCTCGAAACCATTTTAAGAGCTAGAGAAGTGGTGAAAGAAGTTTACATGGACGAAAAAATTGAGAAGTACATTCTCGATATCGTTTTCGCCACTCGCAAACCCGAAGAATACCGCTTATCATCCTTAAAACCACTCATTGAATTTGGTGCTTCACCCCGTGGTAGCATTGCTCTTGCCAATGCCGCCAAAGTACAAGCTTTCATTAAACGTCGCGGATACGTTATTCCCGAAGATGTGCGCGCCGTCGTGCAAGATGTTCTTCGTCACCGTATTGGCATCACCTACGAGGCGGAAGCGGAAAACGTAAGCAGCGTGGATATCATTAATCAGATTATCGACAACGTAGACGTGCCTTAGTCTTTAATTTCAGCAATCTAGACCCAATTTTTTTTATCCTAAAAAGCCTTTTAGCGCCTAATGGACACGCAACAACTTCTTAAGAAAGTACGCCGTATTGAGATTAAAACCCGACGATTGAGTAATCATATCTTCTCGGGTGAATATCACAGTAATTTCAAGGGGAGAGGTATGACTTTTAGTGAAGTACGCGCTTATGAAATTGGCGATGACATTAGAGCGATTGACTGGAACGTTACCGCCAAATTAAACGAACCTCATATTAAGGTTTTTGAAGAAGAGCGCGAATTAACCTTAATGCTTTTAGTAGATGTAAGCGGCTCCGAGAACTTTGGATCTCGCAATCAGCTAAAGCGAGAAATGATTACCGAAATCTGCGCCACCCTCGCCTTCTCTGCCATTCAAAATAACGACAAGGTGGGCGTGCTTTTCTTTAGCGATAAAGTAGAGAAATTTATCCCTCCCGCTAAAGGCAAATCGCATACCCTACGCATTATTCGTGAACTGATAGAGTTTAAGCCGCAAAGCACCAAAACCAACATCAGCGAGGCTCTCCGATTTTTTAGTGCCTTTCAGAAAAGACGTGCTATAGTATTTGTTTTAAGCGATTTTATGGACACGCGTTACCGCGATAGCTTAAAAATTGCTAGTCGTAAACACGACTTAACTGGCATTCGTATTTTCGATCCACGCGAAGAAGAATTACCCAATTTAGGCCTACTGCCTCTTAAAGATCCCGAATCGGGTAAAACTCATTGGGTTAACACCTCTTCTTATAAACTCCGCTCGAAATTAAGAAAGCGCTTTAACGACTCTAAAGCCTATTACTTAGAAAGCTTTTTAAGAAGTGGCTCCGGCGAACTCTCCATTCGCATCGATCAATCGTACGCCTCGGCGCTTTTAGGATATTTTAAAAAACGCAGTCGATGAAAAAAGTAATTCTTCTTTTTATTGGCCTCTGCAGCAGCTTTCTCTCTGCCCAAAATATCAGCTTTTCGCTTGAAGCAGATACCAATAGCATTTTAATCGGAGAACAAATCAAGCTTCAGCTTAAAGCGGAAATTCCCGCGGGTGACAATTATTTATGGCCTTTTTTACCCGATACCATAAAAGGACTAGTTACCCTAGAAACAGGCTCTATTGATAGCCTTATCGAAAATGATCGCCTTACTTTAAGCCAAAATATTAACATTAGCTCTTTTGATAGTGGCTTTGTTCATATTCCCAGATTGGCTTTAATTAGTGACGGTGATAGCACTTTTAGTCAAGGCTTTATAATTCGAGTAGCCTTAGCAAAGGCCCAGGAAGACAAGGAACTTTACGATATTAAGGGGCCAAAAGACGCGCCCTTTGAATGGCTACCAGTACTCTATATTGCTCTAGCCATAATTAGCTTGGTGGTACTTATTTTCTATCTGCTTAAGCGGATACGCAACAAAAAGAAGGCGCCCCAAAAGGAAGTTATTCCTAGTCTACCTCCCGCCGAATGGGCCCTACAAGAGCTTCATAAACTAGAAGCGCGTAAACTTTGGCAAGAAGGGAAACAAAAGGAGTTTTATTCTGAATTAATTGATATCCTTCGTCACTTTTTAGAAAGAAAATATTCGCTCAAAGCCATGGAAAGCACCGCTGAGGAGCTGATTGAAAAGATTGCCAAATTAGAAATGGCCCCAGAAAATTTTAGCGCTTTGAGTAAGAGTTTACGCCTAAGCAGTATGGTGAAATTCGCCAAGCAACAAGCCTTAGCCTACGAAAATGAAGAAGCCTTTCAAGCTATTAAAGAATTCATTTTAAAAACTCAGGTTAAACAAGTGAAGGAGGAAGAAAATGAGTAAGTACGAATTTCAAAATCCCGAATTTCTGTGGCTTCTTTTGGTGTTGATACCCATCCTAATTTGGTATTACCTCAAAGAACGTAAAAGTCACCCCGAACTGCTTTTCCCAGAAACAGAATTCTTGGCTCATCAAAAAAACAACCGCTGGGCTTGGCTTCGCCTTATTTCTCCCTTTTTGCGTGTGGCCATCATCAGTTTCGTTATTATCGGTTTGGCTCGTCCGCGCAGCTCGCAAGAAAAAAGTCGTAGCCGTGATACCGAGGGTATTGACATTGTAATGGCAGTTGACGTTTCGGCCTCCATGCTTGCGCAAGATTTGAAACCCGATCGCTTAGAGGCTACGAAAGAAGTGGCGGCGAACTTTATTGAAGGCCGTCCTACCGATCGCATTGGGCTAGTGGTTTACGCCGGTGAAAGCTATACGCAAACCCCACTAACTACCGACCATGCCGTTTTACGCAATGCCCTCGCTGGTCTTCGTCACGGTTTAATTGAAGATGGCACAGCCATTGGCATGGGCCTCGCCACTATAGTGAATCGCTTAAAAGACAGCAAAGCAAAAAGCAAGGTGGCCATCCTTCTTACCGATGGAGAAAACAATCGCGGGGAAATTGACCCAATTACCGCTTCTCAGCTGGCCAAGGAATTTAATATTAGAGTTTACACTATCGGAGTTGGCACCAAAGGCCTCGCTCGCACTCCTATTGCATATGATGGCCGCGGCGGCTTTCAATTTACCAATATGGAAGTAAACATCGATGAAGAATTGTTGCAAGAAATTGCTGACGAAACGGGCGGTAAATATTTCCGTGCTACCGACAATGCAAAGCTGCAAGCCATTTACAATGAAATTGATGCCTTAGAAAAAACCAAATTAGAAGAAATTAAGTTTTACACCTACGACGAGAAGTTTGATGTTTTCATACTCTGGGCGCTAGCCATCTTTAGCCTAGAGGTAATTTTGCGTTATACCTTCTTAAAAAGCTTCATTTAATGTACCAATTAGAAGAACCACAATACTTTTACCTTTTACTGCTTATCCCTGCGGTACTGGTATTCTATGGGCTTTTTCTCACTTGGAAAAGAAAAGCACAAAACTATTTTGGCGACCGCGATTTATTGCAAAGACTTAGTCCTGAGCGCTCTAAAAACAAACCGCTTTTAAAGCTTATCCTAGCGCTTTGCATAATTGCTCTTTTAGCACTCGCCTTGGTCAATCCGCAGGTTGGTTCTAGACTCGAAAAAGTGCAACGCGAAGGAGTAGATATCGTTTTTGCCATCGACGTAAGTAAAAGTATGCTGGCGGAAGACGTGCAACCGAACCGCTTAGAAAGGGCAAAACTTATTATTTCGCGTACGCTAGATGAGCTAGTAAGTGACCGTATTGGCATCATAACCTACGCCGGTCGTGCTTATCCACAATTACCCATTACCACCGATTATGGTGCCGCTCGCCTCTTTCTTAAAAACATTAATACCGACCTTATTCCCTCTCAAGGAACGGCCATTGGGGAAGCAATTGATTTAGCTACCCAGTATTTTGATGATGCCGATCAAAAAAATCGTTTACTTGTAATTATTAGCGATGGGGAAGATCATGAAGAGGGCATTGATGATGCCATAGAGAAAGCACGCGATCAACAAATTAGCATATATACCCTTGGCATTGGCAGTGAAAGAGGAGCGCCCATTCCCGAAATGAACGGATCGCGCCGCATTGGTTATAAAAAAGACCAAAATAATGAAGTGGTTATTACTAAACTGAATAGTAAATTACTGGAAGAAATTGCACGAGAAAGTAAAGGTAAATACGCTTCTGGCAACAGCACCCGCAGCAGCGTTAACTTTTTGATGGAGGAAATAAATGCCATGGAAAAAAAACAATTTGAAACCAGCCTTTTTGCTGACTACGAAGATCAATTTCAGTGGTTACTCGCTCCTGCCCTACTTTTACTTTTACTAGATGTGTTTATCCTCGACCGTAAAACGCAGTGGTTTAAAAATTTAAATCTCTTTAAGAAATGATGACTAAGAATTTTTTGGCCGTCATTGCTGCGCTTCTTGGCTTGACCGTACAAGCCCAAAACAGCAATGCAAAAATTAAGGAAGGGAACGACCTATACGATGCTAATAAATTTGATGAAGCAGAAGTTGCTTTCCGCAGAGCCCTTAATGAAGAGGGGAAGAATCAGGCTTTAGGCAATTTCAATTTAGGAGATGCGCTTTACAAACAAGAGCGCTATGCCGAAGCTTTGGAGGCCTACGAAAAAAGTTTAAGTCTTGCCGAAAACAAAGTAGAACAAGCGGAAGCCCTTCATAATATAGGGAATACGCACTTACAAGAAAAGAAACTGGAGGAAGCCATTGAGGCTTATAAAAAATCTCTCACTCTAAATCCCAAAGACGAAGAAACGCGCTACAATCTCAGTCAGGCTATTCGCCAGAAACAAAAGCAGGAGCAACAACAAGAACAGAATAAAGATCAGAACAAAAAAGACGATCAGAAGAAAGACGAGGACAAAAAGGACGACCAAAAGAAGGACGACCAAAAGAAGGACGGCGAGAATAAGGAAGATCAAGAGCAAAAGGATCAACAGAAGGATCAGGATAAAAAGGAGGACGATAAGCAGGATCCCAATAAATCACCTTCGCCGGGAAAAGATAAAATTAGTCGCGAAAACGCCGAACGCTTACTGCAAGCTTTAAATCGCGATGAAGAAAAGTTGCAGCAAAAACTCTTGCAACAAAAAATCAAAGCCCAACCCATTAAAAGCGCAAAAGACTGGTAATGAAACAACTCAGCTTCTATATTGCAATTTTTATAAGCTTTAGCAGTTTGGCTCAGGTTAGCTTTACCGTTAGTGTAGCTAGCAAAAATGTGCAGCAAGGACAGCGCTTTGCCGTAGAGTTTAAGGTAAACCAAAGGGG
>Ga0075467_10004526_pt1 | contig 10251 bp, 11 predicted proteins | sample DEB08_DNA_9_FD_75067 | JGI IMG/M metagenome (GOLD analysis project Ga0075467, IMG submission 75067) | Aqueous microbial communities from the Delaware River and Bay under freshwater to marine salinity gradient to study organic matter... | ecosystem: Environmental > Aquatic > Marine > Coastal ... | reverse complement strand
TTGCGACGGCTAACCAGCGCGGGACGCATTTCAAGTCGTTCGCGCCACTCCCTCAGGTGGCGACGACGGACCTTGCTAAGTTTCAACTTTGCAATTGGATCATCATAGACAAAGCGCTTGAATCGGCCGACAGCTTCTGGACGACTGGAAGCGTATTGGCGGCAGGCGTCTGCAATGGTTTCGATCTTCGAACGAACCTCACCACCAGCCTCGATCAATTCAGCTAGGCGCTCAGCTTCCTTCTTCGCCGCTGCAAACATTTCATTGCCGGGTAGAGTACCATAGTCACCAAGTGATTTGACATGATATTTCTTGACGTCTTCGTCGTACACACGAGCGATCCAAGTTCCTTTTCCGCCGCGTCGCGATGCCCGATAGCCAAGAAAACAACCGGTGCGAAGCCTTTGCCAATGAGGTTCGCGCTGAGTTGCTAGGCGCTCACGTTCGCCAACTCTGCTCAAGTCTAATGGCATTGTTCAATCGTCCATTCTGCGTTCCATATGTAATGCGTATGGAATACATTGCGGGATGGAGTGGGACAAGTGTAGACTCAATATACTTTTTAATATAGCAATTATGGTCCATGGACGTCCATAGCTGCAGCTTATCTCTGCCCTCCGAAGGCAGAGGTCACAGGTTCGAATCCTGTCGGGTGCACCACTTCCAGACCCCAGAATTGTCTTACCTTGATTGCCTGCTGTCGACATAAGTCGAGGGTATGGCCCACCTTTGGAACAACGACGTCAACCCAAAAGGTCACGCCATCCCAAAAGCCCGATGTTACTCTTTAAAATCTCACCAGAAAACTTGTTACCCAATCAGTCGCCGCAGTGCGACGAGGGCCATACATGCGTAACAAAAAATCGCGTTACGTCCCCATGTCTGTTGAACCACATGGCGCAGTATCGAAATATGTTCTTTTGATGTGATTGGAGTATTGAGCAAGAAAATCGGAGATTAGGGCAAGTTTTCACGCAGCTAACTGGACGATTTTACAAGTGATCTAGGCTTGGTCTGCGGATGGTGAAATGCCGAAGTGGCTTTTGTAGTCACGACTGAATTGCGACGCGCTGGCGTATCCAACTGCAAATACAGCAGACGAAACCGGCCGTTGCAGTGCACTGATCAAACGCCGCGCTTCTTGCAGCCGTAAAACCTTTGCAAAACTCATCGGGGATTTCCCCGTGAACTGATGGAAATGATCGTAAAACGTGGACTTGCCCATGCCGACTTGGCTTGCAATGTCTTCGACCGACATCGGTTCGCCAAGGTGGGTCCGAATGTATTCGATCGATTGGGCAATCTTGCTTGCATGACTGTTGTGGGACAGGAGTTCGCGCAAAATACCGGCACTATGCGATTGGAGAAGCCTCAGGTGCATTTCTTCAAGAATGGCGGGTCCCAGAATTTCGCGCTCGACCGGTTTATCGGCAAGCTCCAGATACCGCCCAAGTGCTGCAATCAGTGCGGTGTTCTGATCAACGCGGCGTAGCGATGTCGCACTTTCTTCGCCGCCCGAGAGCGCATCTATGCGCCCTTTAAGTAGGTGCAGGATATCAAAATCGAGCTAGAAAAGCAGCGCAAGGAACGGCTTTTCGGGGCTGCCCTTTGCGACACAGTATTCAATTGGTACATCGTGCCCCAAAACGCTTGTTTGGCCTTCCGAGAATACCATCACATTGTCATCCAGACGCGCTTCTTTCTGCCCTTGCAGAATGAGCGAAGCAAACGGCCCGATAGAGAGCGATTTGAACGGCGATGGGGTCAAATGCCGTACGATAAATATACCATCCATCGGTAACAGAACCGCTGCCCCGTCAGGTTGGTCATCCGGGACTTGGTTGGCCACGAGGGTTCTGAGTTCTTCCAAATTCATGCGCTATGATCTTTCATAAGTGCCGGATGCAATTTGGCACGGATTCAATCCTTGCGACAGGCTAGTTGATTTGATCGGTTTTCACAGCCCAAGGCGTGAAAGTGTGGCAGTTTGTCGTACGGCCAGTGCTGCGACCTCGTTTCTTGTGCGCGTGCTGATTGCGGCACCTGGTTTGCGTACCGTCTCATGTGCGATCACACCGCGTTCAGCGAGTGTGTATTTACGGATCGCTAACCCCAAACCCGGTTGGGCCTCATAGCGGACCATCGGCATATAGGCGTCGAAGATATCGCGGGCCTGTGCGATGTCGCCTGACCGGTATGCCGCGATCACCTGCGCCATCATTTCGGGGTAGGCAAAGCCTGTCATAGCACCGTCCGCGCCGCGCAACATTTCCTCGAGCAGGTAAAGCCCGCCATTGCCGCAAAGGATCGAAATGCGCCGCGCGCCCGCATCAGACGCGGCCCGCAAGGCGCTGATCTTTTCCAACCCCGGCCAGTCTTCGTGTTTGAGCATTACACAAGTCGGGCAGTCTTCGACGACCTTAAGGATTACGGATGTCGGGATGATGACGTTGGTTACCAGCGGAAAATCCTGCAAGACAAACGGCGCGTCGCCCAATGCTTCGGCTGCATTGTGGTAGTAGGTTACAATCTGGCTATCGGTGCGCAGGCTGCCGGGTGGTGCGACCATGACGCCTGCAGCGCCCAAGTCCATCGACGCATCACCAAGCGTTTTCATAGTAGCAAAACCGGGGGCAGATACGCCGACCACCACCGGCACACTGCTGCGCGCGATCACACGTTTGACGACAGCGACTGATTCCTCTGCGGTCAGCTTGCCCGCTTCACCCATCATGCCAAGAATGGTGAGGCCCGTCGCACCTTTTTCGATGTAGAAATCCACCATCCGGTCGATGCTGTCCCGGTCAAGCGCGCCATCTGGCAGAAAGGGTGTTACGGCGATGGTAAAGACGCCTTGGGCAGTTTCATCAAGCATTCAGATTTCCTTTATGGCTTTGCCCGAGGGCAATGTGTCCAAGGGCCAATGCCGCCGCCGCTTGGCACGGTTCGACCACTGGCAGTCCTGTTTCGGATTCAAGGGTTGCGCGGTACTGTGCCATGCCTGCACAACCCATGATCAGCACATTTGCCCCGTCATCGTCGCGCAAACGTTTTCCTGTCGCAATCATAGCGCCCAAGCTTTGGTCCGGATCGGCCAGATCAGTGACGCCCAGTCCCAAAGCGCGATCACCAGCCAACCTGTCCAAGACCCCCATCGCCCCAAAGGCGCGCAGGTGTCGCGGGATGGATGCAGGCATGATCGCGATCACGCCAAACTTTTGTCCAAGCGTGAGTGCGGTGATCACGGCGGCTTCTTGGATACCAACAACGGGCAGGGTGGTTTGATCACGCAAGGCATGCAGCCCCGGGTCACCAAAACAGGCGATGACATAGCCGGCAGCATCCTTTTGGGCCGCAGCAAGGCGCAGCATGGGCGCGATCGTAAGGTCGGCCTGCATTTGGCTTTCAATCCCCGCAGGCCCATCGGCCAAGGTTAAACAGCGGATAGGCGTACCAAAACGGCGCAGCGGACCAACTGCCGCATCAATCCCGTCGGTCACGATCTGCGATGAATTGGGGTTGATGATAATAAGGGTGCACCGGCTCATGCTTGGCCTCTTGTCATAGGCTGAGAGTTGTTTGTTTGTGGTTCGGTCGGGGCAACTGCAAGTGTCGGACGATCAATCTTTGCGCCGGCACCGGGTGTGCCGTGGAACACACAGTCTTGCACGATGTGGGTGCCGCGTAGCCACACGTCCGTGGGCCAGCCTGTGATCGTGCGACCCTCCCACGGGTTATAGCCCACGTTGTCGTGCAGGTCGTTGGCACCGTAGGTGATTGATTTCTCTGGGTTCCAAATGGTGATATCGGCGTCCATGCCCGCTGCTAGGCGGCCTTTATTGGGCAGGCCGTAAATCTCTGCGGCGGCCGTCGCGGTCAATCGGGCAAACATCTCTGGTCCGCCGCGCCCTTGGCTGATCATCGCATCGAACATCAGGGGCAAGCGGGTCTCTAACCCGGGTAGCCCGTTGGCGATATCTGGAAATCCTGCGTCCGGTCCTGCGGACAGCTTGCCGCTTGCATTAAAACGGTACGGCGCATGATCGGATGACACCAGCTGCAGATCACAGGCAGCTAGCGCATCCCAAAGCGCGTCTTGATCGGCGGCTTGGCGTTGCGGGGGCGAACACATCCATTTGCCACCCTCTAGCCCGGGTTTGCGCAAGATGTCCTCGGTCATGAACAGGTAATGCGGGCAGGTTTCGGCCCAGACGGGAGCACCGCGCGCGCGGGCAGCACGGACGGCCGCAGCCCCTTCGGTCGTCGAGATATGGAACAGCATCACGGGTTGGCCAAGGTATTCGGCAAACCGGCAAATACGTTCAACCGCTTCGATCTCTGCCATGCGGGGGTGTGATGCGGCGTGATAATGCGGTGCGGTTTTGCCTGCGGCGACAAGTGCGGCTTTGGCGTCGGCCAGAATGGCGTCTGTTTCGGCATGGACACAAACCAAGGCGCCGTTTGCACGGGCGATTTTCATCGTGGCAATGATTTGGGCGTCAGTCAGTTGGATATTATAAGTCGTGAACACTTTGATCGAGCGATTACCAGCCGCGATCAGCCCCGCCAAATCACCTGCAAAATGATCTACAGCCGTGTCAGTCACCGTCATGTGGAACGCATAGTCAATCATCGCGCCACGTCCGGCACGTGCGCTGTAGTCGGCCACAGTATCGGCCAAGCGTTCGCCTTTGGCTTGCGCTGCAAATGAAATTACACTGGTTGTGCCACCCATCGCAGCAGAGCGGGTCGCGGTTTCAAACGTATCGGCGTTCATCACGCCCATGCCAGACATCTGTTCAATATGCGCGTGCGGATCAATGCCGCCTGGCATGACCCACTTGCCGCGTGCGTCAACGGTCTGCGACGCTGCACCCAGATCATTGCCGATCAGCACGATCTTTTCGCCCTTGATACCGATATCGCCCGTCACGACGCCATCTGGCGTGACGATCTGACCGCCTGCGATCACAAGATCAAATGGGGTGGTCATGGGCAGGGCTCCTTGCGGGTTTCAAGGTATGTTGCCTTTACCTGCCACACGAGCGCAAGCCTCTTAGATATCGCCTTTGGTGGTGTCCGGTTTGACTTGCAGGTCACGGACCGAAGCACGCCCGATCATATGCGCCCCGATAGGCGAGGTCAGCATCAGGAAAAGGATTATCGCGATGACGCGCACGGTGATCTCTGTCTCGTGCAGGTAAATAGCGCCTCCGATCAAAATCAGGCTACTGCCCAAGATACCCGCCTTGGTCGAGGCATGCATGCGTGTCAGCACGTCGGGCAGACGCAGTACTCCTATGGCCGCGACCAGTGCAAAAAAACCACCTAAAAGCAGAAAGAGCGAGATGATGATATTAGCCATTGTTGGTATCCTTTTCGCGGGCGTCGCGACGTTCTGCAAACCGCGCTAACGCCACCGTTGCCAAGAAACCGACCAGCGCCAGCACCAAAGCCACATCAAGTAGCGCGTAAACGCCAGTCGCAACAGCAGCGACCCCGCAAACGCAGATGATTGTCACGGTCATCATATCAAGGGCGACAACACGGTCAGCAAGGGTTGGACCCAGCGCCAAACGGACGAATGCGATGGCCAGCGACAGCATTACCATTACGAAGGTAACGTAGATCGAAAGGTCCAGAAATTCTGTGGATGTCATGCTTCAAATACCTCTTTCACCATGCGTTCCATCCCCGATTTCAGGCTTGCGATCACTGCTTCCGGGTCGTCTGCGAACATTGCATGCACGATCAGCGTTTTGCGGTCCGCTGTCACATCCAAGCTGAGCGTGCCCGGCGTCAACGAGATCAGATTGGTGACCAGTAGAATTTCGATATCGGACTTCACATCAAGGGGCATATGTAAAATCGCGGGGTTACTCATGTCTTTGGGTGTCAGCACGTCATAGGCGACGCGGAAACTGGACATGATCAGGTCGTAAAGGAAAAACAGCAAAAGCCTGACGATGCGGTAGGCGCGTAGGTAGTAACCGCTTGGGCCGCCAAACAACGGCTGTGCAATCCAGAGCGTAGCAAAGCCCACGTGAAATCCAACGACCAGCTGGGTCAGTGTGAAACTCCCCCAAAGTGCGGCCCAGAACACCGCCAAGATGATGTTCAGCAAAAACAGGTTCATGATGTGACCCCCATGACGGCGGTTATATAGGCTGTCGGGTCCAGCAACTGTGCGGCTGCGCGTTCTGCGAAGATCACGAACGGTTCGGGGTTCAGGCCAATGATAATCGTCATGATCGCAAGTCCCGCAATCGGGATCAACTGCGCGGCTTTGTCGTCGAGCGTCTTAAGCTCTGGCTCAATCCCGTCGGGATGCGGTTTCCAGAAAGCCTCTGCCCAGATTTTGGTCATTGAATAGATTGTCATCAAACCCACAGCCAACGCGATGAAGGCGACGAACCACATTTCGATATCCAAGGTTGCTTTGACGATGATGTATTTGGCCCAGAAGCCCGACAACGGCGGAAAACCAGCGAGAGAGAAGGCAGGGATCAGGAACAAGATCGCAAGGAAGGGGGCGGACTTGTAAAGCCCTCCGATCTTGTAAACCTCGGTGCTGCCGGTCAGGCGTTGTGCGACACCAGCAATCAAGAAAAGGTTCGCTTTTACGATAATGTGGTGGACCAGATAAAACACCGCACCCACCAGCGCCAGCGGCGTCATCAGCGCAAGTCCAAGGATCATATAACCGATCTGGCTGATAATATGGAACGACAGGATCTTGCGGAAATCCGACTGTGCGGCGGCACCTAAAACGCCGATCACCATAGTCAGGCACGCGACCCACAGCAGAATTGTGTGTGTAAATCCGATATCGTGATCGAAAACCATCGTGAACATGCGGATCAGGGCATAGACGCCGACTTTGGTGAGCAATCCGGCAAAGATGGCAGAGACCGAAAAGCTGGGGGTGTGATAAGCTGCAGGTAACCAGAAAAACAACGGAAACACCGCCGCTTTGACGCCGAAAGCAACCATGAACATCATTGCAACGACGGTCAGCAGTCCTTGATTTTCGACGTCCTCGACCTTCAATGCGAGATCGGCAAAGTTCAACGTCCCGGTTAGGCCGTAGAGTAAGCCAATACCGGTCAGAAACAAAATGGTCGAGATCAGATTAAGCGCCACGTATTTCACACCACCGTCGATCTGTTCTTTTCCGCCGTTCAGGATCAGCAAGCCAAAAGACGCGATCAGCATCACTTCGAACCAGACATATAGGTTGAAGAGGTCACCCGTCAGGAACGCACCCGTCACGCCCGCAAGCAGGATTTGGAACAACGCGTGATAGCCTAGTTTTTCCTGGCGTTCTGTAATGTCGCCCAATGCATAGATCGCAACGGCAAAACCTGTAATCGCGGTAATCAGAACCATGACGGCTGACAAAAGGTCCGCAACCAGCGTGATCCCGAAAGGCGCAGGCCAGTTGCCCATCTGCCCCGCCAGTACACCTGCGTCCAGTACGACCAACATTAGTGCGATAGACGCCACGAGCCCCAAGCCGGAACCGGATATTGAAACCCAACGTCCAAGCATGGAATTGCGCAGCAAGAACGCGGTTATCGCGGTTGCGAAGGGGATGATTAGCGGAAGTGAAAGATACCAACTCATTGTATTTATTATTCTTTTGGTTCTGCGACGCGCATTTCGTCGGTATTGAGGGTGCCAAGGGTTTGGTAAGCACGGAAAGCAAGGACCAGCGCAAACGCAAAGAGACCAAATCCGATCACAATTGCGGTCAGCACCAAGGCTTGGGGCAGGGCGTTTGCAACAATCCCGATGGGCGCATCAGCCCCATCACGCACCAGTGGCGGTGCACCCGGTGTCAAACGACCTGCGACAAAAATCGTCAAATTGGCCGCATTCGACAGCAAAATAAGGCCAAACAAGAACCGCAGAAGGTTGCGTGCCAGCATCAGATATACGGCCGCAGCGACCAGAACGCCGATAAGTAGGGATAAAAGCTGTTCCATCAGACGGCCTCTTCCAGCGCGAAGGTGATTGATAGGACGGCGCCCAGCACGACGAGGTAGACACCAATATCAAAGACCAGAACCGATGAAATCGGCAAACCTTTGCTGTCTTCGGTTGCGCCAAGAAACAGCCATTGCCCTGTAAAGAATGCATCGCCCCAGAGCATGGCCATAACGCCCGCCAGCAGCGCAATGCCAAGGCCCGCACCTGCGATATTTGCAGGGTCGAACTGCAGCGCTTTGCGCGCATCTGCGGTGCCGCATGCGATGGCGTAGACAACAAAGCCTGTGGCCGCGATCAAGCCGCCAATGAACCCGCCACCCGGCGCATTGTGCCCGCGCAACATCATGAAGGCCGAAAAAACCAGCAACAGGACGGCCAAGACCCGCGCACCAGCTATCAAGATAATAGAGTTCACGGCTTTTCCTCTTCGGGTTTACTTTTGAGTAAGGCAAAGATGCTGATAGCCGCGATCAAGACGACTGCGATCTCGCCGAATGTATCCAAGGCGCGGAAATCCACGAGGATGACATTCACAATGTTCTGGCCGTAAGCCTCTGGCCAGCTTGCATTTTCAAAGAATGTAGTCAGCTCTCGGTCAATTGGGCCTGAGGTGACTTTCATCAAGATTATGGTCGTCACAACGCCAAAACCAATTGCAAGGATGGCGTCAAAAGTCCGCTCTCCCAGTCGCTCCTTTTCCAAAGATGGAAGCTTGAGTGCCGCGGCGGCAAACAGGACGACAACCAGTGTTTCGACCAGCAATTGGGTAATCGCCACGTCAGGTGCGCTATAAAGGATAAAGATCATCGCCATGCCGATCCCCACGACGCCAAGACCCGCAATAGCAGTGATCCGTGAATTCGTAATGACCGTTAAACCAGCACCCAACAGTACCAGTAAGAATACCAGCCAATCCCAAAGTTCGATATCTGGCCAACCGACGGTAGGAATGCCGGTGGTGCGTATGAAAAGGGTCACGCCCATAGCCACCAAAGCTGTGCCGAAGGTAACCAACATGTAGTGCCGCAATACCCCCGTCTGGATCACGCGTGTCAGCGCCTTTGATCCAGTGGCGATCCCCGCCATCAACTTGTCCCAACCGTTGTCAAAGCTTGGGCTGGCTTGGGTCATGCGGATCAACACCGCCCGAATTTCCAATTTGAAGTAATAGATTGTGAAGCCCAAAGCGAAGGTCGCAATACTTAGGAATAGCGGAAGGTTCACACCTGCCCACAGTTTCAACTCTTTCGCGGGTTCAGCGTCACCCAAGATCGCAGCCACCATCGGGTTGACCAAAGTGTTCGCGAGAACATCAGGGAAAATACCAAAGAACGCGCCCATAACGGCCAGGATGACAGGGCCAGCCAGCATCGGCCAAGGCGCTTCTTTGACATTGGGAATAGGCATGCCGGATTTGCTCCAGAAGGGGCGAAACGACACAATGCCGGCGATCGCGACCATCAAAGCACTGGCGATCAGAAATGCGCCAGCCACAAAGATTGGTTCTGACGCCACGGCGATTGCGCCCGCATATTTCAGCTCTTTTCCGATAAAGCCAAGGAACGGCGGGAAGCCAGCCATCGAAAGTGCTGCAATCGCGGCGGCTATAGCAGTAATGGGCATCGCACGGGCCATACCGAATAGTTTGTTTGCGTCGCGTGTTCCCGTCTGCGCATCCAAGATGCCGACAATCAGGAACAGTGCGGCCTTATACAAGGAATGCACGATCAAGAATGTGGCGGCTGCGGTGATCGTATATCCGCTTTCATTACCCAACAGCAGCGTAAGTGCCCCCAATGCCATTAACGTTGTGTAAGCCAATGCCAGTTTGAGGTCGGTCTGGCGCAGCGCCATGACGGACGCGAAAACCATCGTGATAGCGCCCGCAATTGTCAGCGTCCAAAGCCACACATCTGTTCCACTCAGGGATGGATGCGTGCGAGCCATCAAGTATACACCGGCTTTGACCATCGTTGCAGAGTGTAGATATGCGCTGACGGGAGTAGGCGCCGCCATCGCATTGGGCAGCCAGAAATGGAAAGGCATTTGGGCGGATTTGGTAAATGCGCCTGCCAGCACCAACATCAGGATAGGTAGATACATCACGCTTTGCGTCAGGATGCCGGGCATTTTGTTGATTTCCGACATCTCGAATGTACCAGCGGTGGTGCCGATCAAGATGATGCCTGCAAGCAAGGCCAAGCCCCCGACGCCTGTCATCATCAAGGCCTGCAATGCGGAACGACGTGCTTTGACGGT
>Ga0075467_10004525_pt1 | contig 10251 bp, 6 predicted proteins | sample DEB08_DNA_9_FD_75067 | JGI IMG/M metagenome (GOLD analysis project Ga0075467, IMG submission 75067) | Aqueous microbial communities from the Delaware River and Bay under freshwater to marine salinity gradient to study organic matter... | ecosystem: Environmental > Aquatic > Marine > Coastal ... | reverse complement strand
TAACCTTAACGTTGTCTGGCAACGCCGACGTTCATATCGATGCAAACGACATTAGCGATATCACGTTCGACTTTACCGACATTGTGTTTAGTGCCGTCTTGGCCAATAACATTGTCAATGCCGGTGGACCAGCAAGCAGTAATTTGGGTGTGGATTTCGATGACCCTAACTTAGTTAGTCTAAGTGCTTCCGCATTGATAGGGGCTGAGGACGATGGCACAGTGATCACGCTAACGGGCACTTCCGCACGGCCAGTGGGCGGCGACCAAACTTTATCTTTAGTCACCGTAGGTACCGCGATCGATGGCGTTGACTACGTAATCAGTAACCGCACAATTACGATCCCAGATGGCGGCACATCTGGTAGTGAGACCTTCACGGTTTTGTCAGACGCAATTATTGAAGGTAATGAGTCGGCGACGATGTTAGTCATTGTCGTTTCTCGTGGCATTGGCTTTGAAAATTTTCTGAGTCAAACGATTAGAATCGTCGATAAGCCAGATCTCGACGATGATACGGTTATTAATGCATTAGACAATTGCCCATACCGAGCTAATGCCGATCAAGCCGATCTCGATAGCGACGGCACAGGCGATGTCTGTGACAGTGACGCCGATAACGATCAAGTTACGTCAGCTACCGACATCAACGATTTAGACCCGCTGATCTGTCTAGACACTGATTTGGACACTTGCGATGATTGCAGTTCGTCAACCTTCGCGCCTAACGATGACGGCTTAGACACCGACGGTGACGGCATGTGTGATGCTGGGGATTTAGATGATGATAATGACGAGATACTTGATGACATTGATAACTGCCCGCTTGTTGAGAACCAAGATCAAAACCCATCGCTATGCGAAGATGAAATGTGTTTTCCTATTAAAACTAAAAATAGAGGAGTTGCGGTTATTTGTCTGTAATGGTGAATTGGCCACAGAAAAAGCCATCGTAAGGCGGCTATTGGTAAAATGATACTGCGCTAACTGGTGAGCGCAGTATCTCACAAGAGTGTGGAGATGACCCTCCATGAAAAAAACAATCCTACGACGTGGTGGCCAGGCAGCGTTTCATCATATGGCCCAAGTGATTTAGATCATGTTGTTAGTGCCGATCATATTGTTTTTAAACAATTTAGTGGATCAAACATCGACGTGAGGGGTTGGGTTGAGAAAAATACGAATGCACAAAAAGATCGGTGGGTATCAACGTTTTCTGATCACGCGCTTTTATATTTTGAAGTACAAAAAATCTAACTATCAGCAGCGCTATGAGCGGCAACAGATTATAGGTTTTGATTTGATTCACCGGCTATGAAGAGTTCAAGTAAGCGACTATAAGCCGAGACTGCTAAACAGCATGTCGCCAAATAATTCCTAAATTTTGTTTGGCTTTTTGGTGGTGTTCTTCGAAATAAAAAATTTAAACAAACTAGAAATTGAGTATGCCTTCTGTAAGGAAGCGCTCAACCGGGCTAGAGAGAAAGACGTTGAGTTGCTTAATATCGATCAAACATTAATAACCACCCTATTTCAAAAACTGTAGCGAATCCCAGCATAGACATTACTGACGTCTTCAAATTGACCAAAAAATGTAACTTGTTTTGCGCCACGAAATAGATTGAAGCCTCCCTCTATTAACATAGCATCGCTTGCTTTCCAGCTCAGCTTGGGACGTGCGTAGCCATCTTCATCACTCGGTGAGTAATACAAAAACAACGACCATGTCATATTTTGATTATGCGTTAAACGAGTGATTCGAGTGGTGAGAAGATGACGTATCCGGTCTCGTTGAGGCTGGCCTTCGATGAGCGCGTTTCGATAGTTTTCATAGTCTGAAATACGTTCGATGTAATATTGAAAGGCTCCTGTCAGGTTCGGTGCCAGCTCTTTTTCGAAGGCTAGCAACGCCCTGAATTCAGTGTTATTGATAAACGGATTACTGCCATCGCCATCATCACCAGATTTATAGTAACCAACCTCAGCATTGGCGATGCCTTTAGCGAAGTTGCCCCGAACGCTCGCGCCCCATACATCGAGCCTCGGAAAGATCGTATTGCCGGTTTCGGGATTGAAACCATTAGGGCTTTTCCAATAACCTTGATAACCGTAAGCGGCGATTTCTATTCCGTTAATAGTTTTATAGAGCCGTAAAGCCTGCTCACCATCACTTGGAAAATCAGGTTCCACTGGCGCGTCCCTCCCTGTGAGGCCTCCCACCAACCGATTAAAAAAAGAGATGCGTCGCCCGTCGATAAAGCGGTCGCTGTCGAATCTTGGTGTCCAGGCAACATCGATATTGACTGCATCTAAATACAAGGAAAACTTGATGGCATCCGATGGCGCTTTCAAGTATTCAGTATCACGGCCAATAAAAAAACTGTTCCAGTCTTTGGGAAACAGATCATTGATAAACACCAGATCGCCAGTGCCCCATGTGAGAATCTGCCTGCCCAGCTTGATATCCAACCGTTGACCAACCGGACGTTGCAGCCAGGCCTCGCGCACGTCAATTTCCCCTTGGCCGCGATCCAGAGAGATAGAGTCATTTTCGACGACGTCGTCTAACAATAAATCACTGGTAAATCTTGCGGTAATTTTTTCGCCTGTGAAATCCAGTGCGAGTTGCAAACGCCCCTCCGCCAGCGAAGTATCTCTTTGCAGCGGATCGTTGTTAATCCGTCTACCACCACGAGCTTCAATAAAACCCTGGAGCGAGCTCAACGAAGTATTAGTGGTTTCGTCATTAGCAGTCGAATCACTAATGAATTGGTCACCGCCAATGCCGGAAGGCAATCTTGGCCCGCCGCCTGAGGTCGGTGTGACTAGCCCGCCGGGAAGTGATGGTTCGGCGTTAGACTTTGTGTCAGGCAAAGTCAATCCACTCGGCAGAGCGGGCTCAAGCTGCCGTCGAGGTTCTTCCTCCAAATCCGTCTGTAACAATGGTTCTGCCCACACACCTGTTGGCAAGCAAACCACAAGCGCTATTAATAGCTGTCTCACAACTGTTGTTAGGTTCAGCGCAGGTACTTGATCGGTGCACGGCGCAGATAGCGTTCACTGAAAATATCGTCTGGCAGGTCAATATCATAGTGGACAGCGCTATAGTTCATCAGGGTTTTGCTGCCGGTGCGCCGGTCTTCCATACTGGCCTGCGTCACGGTTGGGTGACCGTCAATAGTTTCGACGTTAAGTGCATTTGCTTCACGGAATTTTTCGCCGTTTTTATCGTAGTAAACAGTTTGAACCGGAATAAAAGTCGTTTTGTGTACGTACATTACATAGTGTGAAAATTCAACGCTCGCTGGATCTTTAGGTGTGTGTTTCAACACATAGTAGTTATCGGTGACTTCGGTCAGCTCATGGCGATCGGCGTTAATATCTCGGCCACTGACATCCTCATAGAAATAATCCGACCCGACGAAGCTGGTGCGTTGATCAGAGGCCGCTATTCGCTTGATCAAATCAAGTGCCGGTAGATACAACCAGCGATCATCATCCCGTTCAATATGTTTCCAAACTAGGAATGCCATCTTGTTTACGTCAGCTGGGCGCTGGAAGTAAACGTAAAATTTTTGGTCGGTCCAATAAGCATAATCGGCGACCTCGTCAGTTTCAGCCTGATCCAAACGCAAAATGGTAAAACGACGCTCACGTACCCGACCCTGGCTGTCTGTGATCGACATGTTTACATTAGCGCGCCCATCCTTACCCTGATAATAAGCCGTAAGGTTTGTTCTATGCACAATCTCATCAACCGACAAATCATCGGCGGCAATGACGCCACCATTGAGGCAGATGAGTATCAGCAAGGTGGCGGCTCGAAAAATTGGAAGTCTGGTGATCATTTTGATATCTCGTCTTTGAATAACTTGGTTTTCAAAAGCGTCAAAAGCGCTGGAAGGATTAAGAGTGTTGCAGCGCCGGCACTGACAATAATCGATGCGATAAAAATGCCGACGGTTTGGTATGGTACAAGCGGAGCGGCCAATAGCGGCAGAAACCCTGCGCCGAGAATAATTGCGTTACGAGATATTGCGCGGGCCGGCTCCCCAAACATATGAGGCACCGCACTCAACCAATCGCCATACTTTGTTATGGCCTCCCTAGAACGAGCCAAGAAGTGAATCGCATAGTCCACGGCTAGCCCTAGACTCAAGGCGCTGAGCACCGCGACTGGCATGTCATAGTCCTTGCCGATAAAACCGATGATGCCGTAGATCAGCACCACCGTGACCGCCAGCGGAATCATAGCCAGCACGCCCCACACGAAGGAACGAAACAGCGCAATCATCATAAGCATTACTACCAAAAATGAACCTAGAAAAGCTTGCAGCATTCCACTCACCATCCTGCCTTGCCAGATCACATTAATGTAGGTGAGTCCGAACCAGTTTTGCTTCAGCGCCACAGGCGGAGGATTTTCTTCGGTAAATGCCGTTAGCTCAGCCATCACCGTTTCCATGTTACTGTTATCGCCACTGGTTAACTGGATCCACAACACAGTTCGCTGGTAATCCGGCGTGACGAAATGCCACAGGTCATGTGGCCGATGACTGTTCTGATAGGTAATCAACGTTTGGCCAACGGCATTTGTGCTGCTTGGAATGCGAAATTGTTCATCAGCGCCCAGCTGAAGTTCACGATAAACCGTTTTGATAATATCTGGCAGGGAGTTAACTTTGCCCACACTCGGGTTTTCCAGCAGCGCTTGTTGCAGGTTGCTCAACCACACGAGAACTTCCGGCTGCTTGAATAGCTCCGCTTGTTGTCTCTGCTCATCGAAGAACAGTTGAATGTCGTCCCAGCTGTAGTAATCAACATCGCTAGCCCCGTCAAGGCCCGCATTGGCGGCCTGGTTAAGCGCCACTAACAGTGTCGCGCCATCTTCAAGACCCTGTTCCGCAATCTCAATAATCTGGTTATATGGTCCAGCTGTGTTACCAAGTGTAAGCCCTACCTGTTTGCGAGCCTTGATCTGTTCCAATAGCTCAGCGGTGTCGATAGCAACCGCTCCCTCGCCTGCTGCAAGTTCGAGGTAAGCCATATAGGTGCCGCCAAAGTGGTCGTTAAGCACCCGATCAGCCACTCGAATTGGGTGCTCTGGTTCAAACCAACGAGTGGGGTTATCGTTAACCTCAATCTTGTTGATACCGTAAATAGCGGCCACAAAGGCAAGCAATGTTACTGAAATTACCAACATCGGGTGAGACACCGAAAATTTCCCGGCAGCGGCGAGCGTCCGCCCCATGAGTGACGGGTCTTGCGCATCAATATGATGCCCGTAACCCTCTAGGCGTTTTTCATCAATCAGCATTATGTAGGCTGGGATAAACAGCATGGTCCATAACCAAGCAAGAAACACCCCAATAGCAATAAAACCGCCAAACACCTGCACTGGTGGAATGGGCGTCAGCATCAGCGAACCAAAGCCAGCCATTGTGGTGAGCGTGGTAAACAGCATCGGTGTGAATAGGGTTTTTAACACCTCTTCAATGGTTTTCCCACGATCCTTGAACTGTGGATAACGATCAAAAAACTCTGACAATATATGCACCGCATCAAGCACGGCTATCGGCATGATGAAGATCGGAATCATCGAACTCATAATGTGGATGGTATTGCCAGAAGCGATTAACAAGCTCATCGTAACTAGCGACGCCACCATAGCGATGATCATGGGTGAGACGACCAATACCAGTTTCTTAAAAAACCACCACAATAATAGAAAGATCACCAGCATTGCCAATGGCGCGGAAATAGCCATTTGGACAAACATCTCGACACCAAAAGTATCTTCTGCCACCGGCAGGCCAGTAATATGTACTTCGTCACCTACGGCTTTCCAATCCGCTGTAAAGGCTAACAACTCCTTGCGAATTCGATAGGAGATATCTTTGCGTGTGATCGGCAGATAAACGGCCAGCGCCTTACCATCCTCCGAAACCAATGTGCCATCAAGAAATGGAATGCGTTGCGCACGTTCCAATACCTGAATCGCCTCAGCGTCGTTTTGTGGCGGTGCGGGCATCAACCAAGAAAAATTTACTGAGCCCTGCCCGCCCTGCTCAATATTGTCTACGGTTGAAGGAGCCAGTAAATCAACACTGATAACGCCTTCTAAGTGCCCTTCCTCAGACCATTGCAACGATTTCGCAAACTCAGTGAGCCTATAAATACGCCCGAGTGACTCGGCGTTAAACACACCCTGAGGGTGCTGGTCATTCACGACCCCAACCACCACTATGTCACTGAGTCCAAACCGTTGCTTCGCCTGATGATGAAAAACCCGCACCGGCTCGTCTTCAGACAGCATGTTTTCTGGGTCGGTATCAACCGTAACGACATTAAAGTCAGGAAATTTATCGGGCCAAATACTGGGTATTGTAGCCAAACCAACTATCATAAACGTTGAGACAAGCATTGACCAAATAATCGCCCTCGGCCGATTGAGGGCTAGGTGAATCATCGCTAAACAGAGTTTCTCAAGCATATCTGTATTCCAAAATTGCCTACTAATGCATCTCGATGTTAGGCCTTGCTCTTGAGCGAAAGCACAAAGTGAAACTAACCCATAGACAATAATGACCCGATATTGTAGCGATGCGTTTCAATAAAAGACCGGTTGCCATCTTTATGACTCTCCTAACAATTACGCTGATTCCTTTTCAACCATAAACGAATAAGTGTCTCAAAATATTGATCTAAATCAACGATTACTTGCTAACTAAATTAGAAGGCAGTGCTTCTCTCCCTTGACGGTTTGTCAGTAACCCATAAATAGTTTAGAGTTTCTTGAAGTAGCAGCAATGTTTAGGGTTGTTGCGCCAGTATCGGCGACGCTTCAAGCAATTTATCTGATGCTTGATACTATTATCTGATGCTTGATACTACCTGGATAATGGCTTTTCCCTCGCGAGGCTTCACCAGCGAATACTCTAAATTATTCTTGCGGCCATAAAATACGCACATCCTCAGGCATGGATTGACGAACATCGGCAATCTCTCCCGCGCTTATGCGATTGCTTAACAAACGAAACACATTGTGAACGCATTCAATTTTATTTTTTTCCATACGTCTGCCTGATTCAGCGACAGAGTCTAAAAATGACTCCATCGAACGCAGCTTTTTGGGTGTAACGCTGGGTTTCCAACCTTCGTAATAAAATCCACGAACCAACATCGGCATTTCTGCACCGAAGTGCGCGGCCTCCTGAATCGTCAGTCGATCTCGTATGGCATGTAATACAACGCGTAACACGCTATAGGCTTCTTTCTCGTCGCTAAAGCCAGCAATGCTTTTAAGCTCTCTAAGCCAACTATGTGTTATGGCAACAGTCTTTTCAAATACAGGGATATGTGTTGTTGGATTAGTCATTTTTAAAACCTTATGCTTTATTGTTTGTTGGTTTAACAATAGGTAATGGCAAGTCCAGCCTTATTGACCTGCATCAAGTGTTTCCAACAAAGCGCTTGTTACGATCATGGCTCAGCAAGTAGTAAGTTCAGTAGTAAATGTCTATAGAGCACCCGAATGGATGTGGGTTCAACCACTGACCGCATCTCAAAAACCCGACTGCCTGCAACGTGCCTTAGCTCATTTGAAGGGCGCGCAAAAACAAAAAAACATTAAAGTCAGCGGCTTTGAAACAACCATATTGCTGATGGCTATAGAGTCATCTATTAGCGTTAGACATCTGGTCCGTCAATAAACTTCTCTCGAACAATGTAGCGCGTTCCTCGATAGTGTTTGTCTGCCTTAGGCTTGCTCACTAAGCACACATGGGTATCGGCATTCAATAAATTATCGTTGTTTAAGCCATTGCGAAAATCGAGCAAATTTTGAATAGTCACATCGCTAATCTGCATAAGCGCTTCTTCAGTAAAAAAGCCTTGATGTCCGGTTATCAGTACATTGGGGAAACTTCGCAGGCGCACAAATTGATCATCATTAATGATCTTATCCTGAAGATCACAATAGAATAGATCGGACTCCTCTTCATAGACATCCAAACAGACGCCCGATAGCCTACCCTGTTTCAGTGTACTAATTAAATCACCAGCATGCACCAAGGCTCCGCGACTGGTGTTAATCAACACGCTCTTCGGCTTCATTTGGGCCAAGGCATCACTATCGATAATATGAAAAGAGTCAGGGGTTAGTGGCAAATGCAGGCTAATGATGTCGGCGTGCTTGAGTAGTTCATCCATCTCGACCATTACTACATTATCGCGCCTTTCAATGTCCTGAGCTTCAATATAGGGATCATGTGCGATGACCTTACAACCGAAGCCGTTCATAATATCAGCGAAAGTACCGCCGATTTTACCAAGCCCGATTACGCCAACAGTCTTGCCATGCAAATCAAAGCCTAGCAACCCATCCAGCAAAAAATTTCCTTCTTGTACGCGATTATACGAACGATGAATTTTGCGCACCATGGCTAGCAGCAAAGCGACAGCGAATTCCGCCACCGCATAAGGCGAGTATGACGAGACACGTGATACCTTGATACCCAGTTCAGCGGTCGCACTTAAATCAACATGGTTGAAGCCAGTTGAACGCAACGTAATAAACTCAACACCCAACGCCTTAAGACGGGTCAAAACAGGCCTATCCAGATCATCATCAACGAAACAACAAATCGCTTGATAACCGCTTGCTAACGCGGCCGTTGTAACATTTAGACGTGATTCGCAGTATTCCAATTCCAGCGGTTCCGTTATATCTGAACCGGTTGTTGATCTGCGCTCAATGGCACCTGCGAACATGCGTTCGGTGTATGCCGTGCTGCTATAGACTAATACGCGCATTTTGATCTCAACATTTCGCAATAAATAGCGAAGCGATTCAGTGGCAAAATAGAAATAACGCTGTTCATAATTGTGCCCAAGTCTTTCGCATGTTTGAATTACAGCACAACCCTTATTCTGCTTGATTGATACAGATCATTATCTGACTGTACAGCTATGGGTATTGCCAAGTTAACGTCTATTAAGCGAGGGTCATTCAGCGTTGTTGGCTCACCTGGCGCAGGTCTGCGAAAATTACCGCCAGCTCCCCTGAAAATAACTTCACCCACTCCGGGTGACCATTCGGAATTAAAGTCGACACGGACACTGATCACTATTGGCTTGTTTGCGGCACTACGCAGGCTAAAACTTTCGGAATGCTTGCCTTGCTTCAAATGTGTCGTCCTACTGTAGATAATATTGCCCTCGCCTTCACGCACGTCTATTTTACTTAACTCTGCTGCGCCATCGATTTCGACATCAAAATACGCACTCCAGATCATGATTTTGTTATTGCTTCTTATTCTGGTGGGTGTCGGCAATGCGAAATGAAACCAGTTAAACCCTTCCTTCTGGTATATCTGCGTCCCCCACCCTGCGCGACGTGGGTGTGCTGGGCCATTGCCGTTGCGGTCTGTAAGTCGGCCTGGATACTCAATGTCGGTTGAAACACCGTGAACTGAATAGTTGTAATACTTAGCCATTATTTAACTCCTTGCGATAACTTGAAATAGCCGCCGAAGCGGGAACCTGCCAACCACTGTGAAAGTGTTGATCAGAAAAGTACTTCAGCTATCAAGTTACAATAGCGTATCGTGTCGCGACTTGACCCTGATCAGTATAACCCTGGTTATTCCTTCGCCTCTGACAATAGTTAAAGATGCCGTTAAAGGTGCTAGTAGCAAAATGCGCAGAGTCAGATCTAATAAGATTACTCGCCCCACCTAGCAGAATAGACTAGATCGTGAGACCAACCACATTGAGGCAAGTCACCATGACCATTAAAGTATTAACAAAGGGTGTCAGGTCCCACAATAGTGTAAATCGAAGAAAGTGCCTATTTCCCTGAGCGTATACCCTCCCCTCGCATATTTGGCCTAACTTACGTAATCACACAGGCAAAAGACAAGGTATGACTCGCCCCTGTCTGTCAATCGCGTTTTTTGAGAAGTTAGGCTGCGGCAATGTATCCGAGCTATTTGCGCGGAACTACTTGCCGCTGCTCAAAATGATAATTCGCACACTGCTGTTCTAACAAGACTTCCAGCTTCGAGAGCTATTGCCTTTTACAGATTTCAGTAGTGTGGTTTAACCTGTTTTTCTCATTTAACGTTATTGCAAACCTGATGAGATTAATTCGTTTCTATCTTGAAGCAATCGCTACGCGATAGCTTCATACCGTTCATTTTTAGCCAGAATAACCCAGATCATTCTTGCCACTTTATTCGCCATCGCAACC
>Ga0075467_10004519_pt1 | contig 10269 bp, 7 predicted proteins | sample DEB08_DNA_9_FD_75067 | JGI IMG/M metagenome (GOLD analysis project Ga0075467, IMG submission 75067) | Aqueous microbial communities from the Delaware River and Bay under freshwater to marine salinity gradient to study organic matter... | ecosystem: Environmental > Aquatic > Marine > Coastal ... | reverse complement strand
CGTGCTGCAGCTGGGGGTCGACCACAATTATTCCAGCCAAGGACTACGTGGGTGGACCAGTCCCCCTACTCAGAAACCCCCATCACAAGCTATTCAAGCAACTCGCAGTCGCTAACATTATACTTACAGTCCTTGTCGCTATCAACATCACAGTGCAAGCCATCTTAACTTAACGAGAACTTGACAAGGAGATCGTGGCATAAGGAGCCGTGATTATCGAGGCTCACGAGGCTGCCGAGGAAGCCTTGGGTGCGATAACAGAGGAAGAACGAGAGAGAGGAGATAAAGAGCTTGCGAGTCAACTGTAATTGGTGATTGTTGAGTGGCCTTGCGTTGAGTTGACTGCCATCTACGGAAACATGCTACTTTTCAACTTCATCAACACGATCTACTTGATAACGATTGCGTACGTGAAGTTCGCCTCAGACCAGGAGTGGTTCCGCAAGCGTATATTGTCACTTGTTCTGATCGCCGTGCAAGTCATCGTTGCTGGCATTAACTACATCCGGCTGTTCTATCTTTTGACCTAATCAAAAGATGATGGCTGCAGCTAGACATTCATCATACTTGGGCTCGTCCAACTTGGCTTCTTCGTCATTTCACTCATAATGAACATGGTCAGCTTGATTATAATGCGAGTGGAACTGGTCAACAGAATAACGAGGTACTTCTATTACAAACAGGAACCTGACATAGCAATCAAGTACTGAAAGCGAGAATAACTTATTGCCGTTAGCTTGACCCGCGCCGTAAGTCTTTCAGTAGCAAATAAAAATCATAAATTATGTTAAAAAAGTAAATATTCGAAAGAATTTGATAATTAATGTGAAAAATAAAACTAATCCTTTCCGAAACGAAGCAAAATGAGGAAATCGTATTTCTAGCTGTCTTTTCTGCCACCAAGCGGAGTAAGACAGTCAAGCTCACTTGCATCAGTTTTTCAACCTCGTGACAGGCCTCATAAGCTGCTCTTTTGTCTGAAACCGTTACGGAGAAGTGTAATTTACCTTTCCGATATGTCTTTTCACTGCTGGATAACTTAAATATTGCTCCCGTTACTTCTGGTTCTTTCTCCGATAGTTGACTAGGAGTGGGAGCCTCCTTGCGACGAATCCAAGTTCATGGTGTCTTACCCCTTAAAGTGTGGATTGACATGGTCTTTGGCCGCAGCAGGGTGCCGAGAAGAAATCATAGTGCCCATGTTTTCGGTGTCGTAGCACTCTAAGACTCTTTAAGAGTGCTCAGCGGGGTTTAGTAGCTTCGTCAAGTCTGCGTTGTCGACTGTTGTCTACTTTTTGGTGTGTCTCTCATTACCGTCTTAGATGACAGTGCCCTGAGGAGTGTAGATCGGTTGTGACAAGGAACCATTCGAGAAGACGAGTGCGTGCCTATTTGTGGGTGTTTCTGCACCATCGTGCATTGCTGGTGTCACCGAAGTGTCGCCCGGTCGATTTTATTCTTGCACTCCGTGACTTCTGTTGCTCAACACTATGTTTGATGTTGCAGACTTTCTCTTTCCTTGACGAATATTCTGATTAGCTGTATCCTTCGAAAGAATAACGAAACTAGAGGTTTCTTGCGGAGTTCTATCACTTTCAACAACTTCGACTATCTCACGTGGCGATGCAGCCCCACTCTGCTTACTCTGTAACTATTTCTCGAAATGTTCCAATCTTTCTTAGACTGCCAAGTCATGATTTGCCTCGCTCTACATAAAAATCTCCTCTTGCTCCAACTCCCCGTCGTCGTTGTTTTACTTGACGAACTGACTCAAAGCTTTGAAATCATTCGAAGAGAAAAGCTTCTTTGGTGGCGGGTGATAGTGGTCTCTGTTAGCTTGTTGCTCATGGACAGTCAGCCGTTCATCTCCAATGACTGGCTTCAAGTTGTAGAACACGTTGTTTGATGATAAAAATTGACCGCCTCCTTCTTTGCTCTTCCTAATCTTATGTCGCTAGCCAATTTACATGGCGGTTTACCCTTCTAGCACAAAGGCCGGCTCCTCGTTGTTCTTTGCCATGTTTGAGGCGACTCTGGATCCGGAGACGAGTCCGTACTGGGTCGTGCAAGACACTCCTCCAAATTCACTTCCCAAATCTCGATTATTCTCATTAGGCTACCACTTTGAAATTTCATTACTGCTTGCCACTTCATTAGTTGGCACCAATTCAAGGCCACCGTCATTGGCGGAGTTAATGTACATAACAGCTCTGCCAAGCTATGTTTTGCTGGTGGACATGTGGATTTCTTTGCTGTGACGGAGGGGAAGAGGCACGACCACAGGGTTGCGCACTTGGTGCCGAGCCAGACTTTCAACGACGGTGTGTTGGAAGTTGGGACTAAACTGCCTCCCTGCGATTTCAAATTGGTCGCATTTTGCAGTCAGCCTGTTGTTGTTGGTTGACATGGACTTGGACCCAATCGCGGACATCTTACTGGTCTTGCTCTTATTCGCACTACTTCTTGTTTAAGATGCACCAGAATTGCTTTACTTGGCGCCTAATCTTCCTTGAAGAACCATTAATCCGCCTCTTGATTTCGTGTAGAGACCTCGATTCGAAGCAGTAGTAAGCTGAGATTGGTTAAATCCACCCACAGCAGTATTAACTCTCGCCATCTTCCCTGCTGGTACACTTGTGACACGATTTCTGTTTTGCATATGGATTTGCTTGATGGGCTGGGAAAGTGCGGAGAAGCCGAACGCGTTTGAGTTGAAGGACGTTGTCGTGACGAGCTGCGCACTCGGTACCTTTCCGTGGAAATCACCTTATCCTTGCTTTCCTAAGTTCTAGTTTATCTGTTCCTAGTTAGGTCTTGTCACAGAGAAGATCTCGTTGGAATGCCTCTACTACACATACCCCTACCTCTGAGCTCCTTGCGGTGCTGTAGACACTTGTCTGTAATGCTGTTGTCCGGCTGTAACTCTGCCGAGTTGATAGGGGTCTTTAGCATCCTGTTGATGGGGGTATACTTAGCCGTTGTTTCTGACGACCACCGTGTTCCCGATTAAGACATCGGTATTCTCAAGCTGGGTGACATTGTTATGCCTCGTGAACGAGAACTCAGAGAGCAGATTTGCTGAGTCTCCAACATCTTTTTCGGGACTGCCAGCATCGTTATTCTTTCTTCGAAGATGATCATTGCCGACCTACAAAGGTTAGTGGATGCCGTTGGGCTTCTTCAATGTACTCTTCAGCTCATAGTTGTGATTCCGATCTTTGGTGCTGGGAGTCAAGTGGAACTTGGACGGTTGCTGGCTTTCGACTTAGAGATTGTTTAAACTGGGACAAGAGACATCATACGAAGTCGTGTGCTAGGATCCTTCATTCTCAGCGAGTAGCTCACTGCATCGTTTCTCCGCCGACATGAAGAAGTTGCGTTTACCAAAAGCCTACTCTCCGGGTTTCTCCTTCGCCTCAGATGGTCTCTGTTTGGTCAGTTGAACAACACGTCGTCCTTTTGGAGAGCCGCCTTCGTTGCAGTAAACATCATGGTGCTGGTGGGGATCTTTCTGGGCTTGGTTTTGCCTTAGGCCGAGAGCAGCTTCTGTGTGGGGCGTTTCTTTCATTAAAACCTCGAAATCGTCAGCGATGTGGCCTTCTCCGGATTAATTTGGTGGCTATGTACCTGTCATGACTACTTGTTCTATGAGGTCTTGTGGGCCAACCCAATTACTCTCTCTAGTCGTTTCCCTTTCCCCGTCGCGTATGTTGGTCCCCAACGTCGAGTCTCCCTGCGTAAAGGGCCTCCGATGCCCGCTCACCTGAGCTCTTTCCTCTGCTGTTGATAATTGGAGTGGAACCGGCTAGATTATAGTTGGAGGCTGATTTTGAGAGCCTTAGAGGGTGTGCACGAAGTTGGAGGAGTGATCTTTTTTGACAGCGTCAACTTAGACATTGAACAAGTCGTTGTTAATCACATAGTCGGACTGTTGTCGTGGCTGCCGAAGTTTCTATGATGCACACTGCGTATACCCTTCCAGTTGATTCGCCTATGCCCCACTCGAAAGAAGGATGCGATACTTAGCAGGCACTGGTTTCTAGAACAGAGGCGCTGAAAACTTGCGGTTATCGTAAGTTGGAAAGTTGAGGTTGTTCTCGCCTGCGGAGCTTTTCGTAAGGTTGTCGACCCAAGGACTTAGGCCAGCACTTAAGACGGCAGAGTTAAATCCTTCAGACTGATCCTCCATTGAATTCATTGACTAGACAATCGGCATCATAATTTCGGTGCGCTGGGGAACTGGCGGTCTATCAAACGACGCAATCAGCCTCTCAGGCAAACCGCTACCCTCTGAAACTTCTTGTTATCCGTTCGAACGGTGTCCAGTCGCAGAGTTTGGTTTTGAAGAGTTGTCACCTTCAAATTGAACAAACAGTTCGTTATTTACTTTAAATGTCTTGTAAACACCGTTTGCTCCAGTCGGCTGTGACATCTGCGAGGTGAGAGGTCGAACTGAACCATTAGTCTACTGGCCTAAGTATCTCTACATTGAGGGAGCATGTTCAGAGGGTGTCATTCGCTAGTAAACCTTTTTAGGAACCATCATCTGTGCCTACTTGAAACTAGGTTGCTTGAACTAAGCGTTGATACGATTCTTATTTGGGGAAAACTTTCGCACTTGTTTACTAAATTCAGATTGAGAAGTCTTCTGTGTCTTGTCAGCTCTAGACGTCTTCGACAACCGGGATATCATATTTGCTCCTCCATTTTCGCGCCTTGCTTTGCCTGGCTGGTTTTGTTCAAGTGTCAGAGGCACGTACTCTTTGACTTGGAGTAGTTTCTTCATGTCGTAGGGATTTTTGATACTCAGCAAGATGGCTCTCTTGTGGTCACTTGTCAAGGAAGACAATGGCGACCCGGTCGAGTTGTGATTCAAGGCATCGGTCAGCTGTGTCTGCACCCCCATGTTGTGGATATTGATAATCTGGATGATTGAAGTCGGGTTCAGCGAGCCCTCTCCTTGCGTGTCCTTGGACTTTTCCTCGAAACTCTGAATCTGATTGCCGACTGACTTCGACTAGTTCTCCATTCGTTCAGTCAAGTTTTGACTGTTGGTCTAGCTGAAGAGCTCCAGAAGTTGGCCTTCCTCAGCTGACTTCCTCAACTTTGAAAGAAGTTCTTCCTCGGATTCACCTTCTCCAGCCCTAATTTCGCAAAGCTTCTCAAGCAACAACTGTTCGGACATCATCTGAAGCGGGACCACCTAGTCTTCAAACTTAATTTTCGTTGTCGAGTCTTCGGTGCCAGAATGATTACCACGTCGCTGCTGCTTTTCATAATCGAGATCGATCACATCGCCTGAGGTGTTCGACGCTTCAGACGTAATCACGTGCTGAAGAGTTTTTTAGTTGTCAAGCTAGGAATTTAGAGCGATCTTCTGCTTCGACGATCCCAATAGTCCTTTGACCAGCAAGTCGTGCCGATTACTGCCTTCTTTCTCAAAAACAGAATCTATAGTTTAGTTCCCTTGGCCCTCATCGTCGTCATGGTTCGAGACAGACGATAGTTGTTGGCCACTGATCGTCTTTCTGATCTGCTACGCGCCATCCATCGGATTGATCTTGTTGGATCTCGACTTCTACGAAATCGAAGAAAGGTTTTCAATCGCGGGCTGCTCTTGGTGTTCATCTGGTTTGTCTTCTGCGTCCGCTTTGAAGAGATAACTCTTGTTCGGGTGACTTTGCGTTAGTGCCTCTTTATTTTGCATGATCTTGGCACTGACGAGATCAGAGCCGCGCTTGTTTATGTTGAGGAGCTAGGTTTCAGAAATCTTGATAGAGTTTGGAATTCGACTCAGACTTGTTGAACCTCCGAGCATCATCATGTTCTCCGCGTTTTGGTGTTTGCTCTCAACGTGCATGTGCTAAAACTACTCAGAGTTTCTCGAATCTCCTTTAAGCTTCCTCAACAGGACTTCTTTTGAGCTAAGAGAGCCGTGGTCCTTGTACTGGTCTTCCCAGTTTTCTTCGAGCAGTGCACTGCTTAGCTCATCTTTATGACCTCTCATAAACTCTATCTTGTTCTTGCTAGGGTGGGCACCTCCAGTCGTATGACTTTGGAATCCGCTAAGAGTGGACGCCTTTCCTCCAACCAGACTCCGCTCCCTCTCGGGCTAGCTATTTTTCTACGACCCACTATTCACGTAGCGAGGGCCCCCTTTTCCACACCTCGAGCTTGGTTTGTTTGGTGGTGTCGGTTGCTGACCGCTTTCTTCGCGAATGTGGTGCATCGGCAGATGGAACTCATATGTTTTGACAAGTCGAGGAGAATTCTAACTTGAGTTCACCTACTGCATTTCGTTTTAAAGGATAGTTCCTTGAAACTGCGAGTTAGTTCTTGCATCGACATTTTTGGAGTGCTCCGCGCTGAGACGGCGAAAAGGCATGAAGCTACTGTTTGGAGTCGACGCTGACTTGAGCTCTTCGATTGTGTTTTCTCCAGACGACGCCACTCTCTTCCTCTCAAGATCACTCTTGCTTTTATCTCGGCTCACAATTCCGGTGAAATTTCTTTAATTTCTTTCTTCTTGCGGGTACACGTGGTTGAGTATCTGGGTATTCTAATGACTTCTATTTGGGCTTCGCTTGGCATCACCTGGTTACGGTGTCACATTTCTTTCACCACCACCTCTCAATCGACTAGTCTCTCTCTCCTGGCTGCGACTATGCTGTCGACTGTCGGACCGATGACTGCGCTGCTTGAGAGACGATTAATGTCGCTCGAATCTGATCGGCACCTACTTCTTGACCATGGTGAAGCCTTTGTACTTGGTCAGCTTCTGCAGCTCCTAAGGAATCCTGTGAGGTGTAATTTCAGATGATTTACCGTCTTCATTAGTTTATTCTCTCAGCTCGTTGCCATTCAATTCAGTCTCTATATCATTCTCGTTTTAGGAAAGGGCACGCGAGCCGATCTAAACCGCCGAAGTGGGAGAAATGGCTCTTGATCTACCATTTCCCTAGGTATTATAACCCCCGAGGCTTCCAATGTGGAACATCAACGAAGGATTTATCATGGTACTGTCTTGGCTAGTAACGTTGCCACAGCGCCCGGCAGACATCAGCTCGCGTGAGACAGCATGGTCTTGTAAGCTTCCTAGATCTTCCTCAGTCACGTGTGCAGCTGTCTTGAGCGTGGAATTATATTCCTAGGACAGCCTCATTCGCTCATACACAACTCCATCTTGCATTCGCACACTCGAGTTAGCGGCGCCTTCCCGTGTACTCGAGTTAGCGGGGTAGTTCAGCGACGAGTAGCTGCCTTTCATTACTTTGTTAAGGTCTCTAGCATTGTTCTCCCGTTCTCTAACCCCATCAGTCGAAGCTAACTCTTTGGATATCTGGCTTGTCTGACTTGCTCTTCGCAGCTATTACTACGGCTCTGCTCGGCCCATGCAAAATTGAGTCACGCGCAGTGGGACGTTCTTATTTGGTCGCTCTGTCCAGTAGCCTGACTTGCTTGAGTTGACGGCGGAATTGCAAACTCGTTGGCGCTAAGCTGGTTATTAGTTTGGGAGAATTGAATTCACGCTCACGTACTGACCTTGCCTCTAGATTTCGTTGATGTGCTGGTCGGTCTTAGGGATGATGTTATTTTTGAGTCCATTTGCGATCGAAATTAGTTTGGCGTAAACGGCTGTTTGCTTCTGATTAGAGCCCAAAATAAAGTTGCTCGCGCCTGGTTACTGATGCTTTTGACTTTCCTAGGATCTTTACTGCGTCGAGAAACGTTTCTTGAAGTATTAAGGTCTCGCAAGTATATTAGAGTGAGGCTTCGTCCCAGCACCGACACCTTGCACTGTTTTAGTAAACCGAGCCTTTCGACTGGCAGTCGTCGGCTTGCCATAACTCTGGGCTCTCTATCGGGTTGAGGGTTGGCTTGCAAACTCCTAATTCTTCATGTTCTAGTAGAGAGCGTTGGGTGCTCCACCGCCAAACACGCTTCTCTCAGTCACAAGTGCCCGATTGATATTGTGTTACTGTGTCATAGCCATTTCCTGTTGATCCACGTGGGAGACATGTCTTGACGTGTGTGCTTTCTTCAAAATCTTCCTATCCTCCTTCAATTTCTCCTACGATTGCGAAAGCTTGGGGTTTCTGCTCTAAAACTTGCCCCTGTAATTGTTATTCAAATGCTAGGTTTCGTTGCTTAGAACTCCATTCTTCATGTTCTTGCTGCGGCGCTATTTCCGTTTTGCAGGCTAGTGGTCAGTCTCGGTTGTGCTCCGGATCTGCTGCTGGGCCGTGCGTGGCTTGTTACTCACCATCTGCTAGTAGTCGGTAACTTGAAGGCACTTGAAGCCAGACTATGCAGTGCCTTTTTAATCCTCAGTTCTGAGCTCATCATCCGGGCTTCTTGTCTTGATGGCATGCCGAGTTGTCGTTGGATCAGATTGTGTGCCTTGCTCGTTCACGGCAAAACTTGGTCTCATTTGGTTCATTGCTTGGAGCACTGGGTCTGGTTTGACACGAAGTTCTGATGGTCGTTACTAGATGAGAAAAGCCGTACCCTAGCTCTACCGATCAGTCTTGGAGTTAACAGATGGAGGAGAGGCAGCGCCCGTCCTCATAAACGAATTAACGGTTTCACTGTTGATATCGTTGGCCCTTGAGTTGGATCGCTGTTTCTCTAACTATCTGAACATGTTAAATCCCGATGAGAAGTTGTCGCCCTTCCACATTGCTGTCTTCGGTGTTTACGATTCAAGTGTGTTCGTCTTCTAGTTCTTTTTAAAGTCTTGCATGCTGGTGAGGAGGCCTGACTTTGAGTTTTATGAATCTGTTTAGCCGTGCTAGAGGAGCTGGTAATTGGCGCGCTCTTGACGAGACTCCGGCGACCGTTTCGAAGTAGACGGTCCCATCGATTTGTACATTTGAGATCGCTTCCAGACATCACCTAGCTTGGCATGTGTCTAGATTCGCATGGGCAAGGCATAACCGCCGGTAGAAACTACGAACTAGTTGTTTCCTTATTCGTCCACGTGATTCTCATGAGGTTTAACCTGAGTCATCGTGAGCGACTCGTTGATGCTGGCAAGGTTTTCAGTGTTTTGGAACATCTTTGAGTCTTCCTAGTCGAGCTCGAACTCTTTCGTCGGCATGTTCACTGTATGCACCCCTTCGCCGCCCTCAGTTACTTCGCCAAGGGATCTTTCTTTTGCACCTAGTGCTTGATTGTTAACTCGCGCAGAGTTAAATACTTTTGAATTCATTTCTTAAAAATAAAAGAATACCTAAACAATTTAAAATCCTAATTATCTTTAATCACTAGTCTCTAATCCAAAGTCGATTTCATACTTTAACAAACTTTGATTAAATTTTAAAATCGAATGAACGAGGAAAAGGCTTTTTCTTTTGGCGAAGACGTCAGTAATTCAAGTGCACTACAGTCACGACCAGTGTCGAACATCTTCTCAGACACAAGTTGTCAAGTAAGTGCTGCTCCACTTGACGCAGATCAAACGATACACGAGGCTGGTAATCCTCCACAAGTTTCTCCGTTTGCTAGACCGTAAATAGAGATCACATAGAAGCCTCTGCCCCTCAAGTAGCCCTTCACCAAACTGGAGCAAAAAGTAAGTCCAATCACCGAAGCAGCTGCTAGCTCAGAATTTTCAATCCTCACTGAAGACGCTCCAGCAACGCAAGAGCAACTGCTTGATAAGATGCGAAATGCACCTGCGGTGATCTCAGATGAAGTCTCGTTGCGAGAACACTTGAAATCCATTGGGAAGCGAACAGGAGAGCTTCATCAAAAGTTTCAGAGGATCATGACCTTGTAGTCAAGCAAGCAGATCAGAGTTGCGAAAATACTGACCAACTACATTGTCAGAAGAGAGTAATTAGCAAAAATTGACTAGTGTATGGTGCAGGAGTCCCCTACAGAGAAAGCAGATTATCAGCTCGGCAAGTGTCTGGAGTTACTTAAAAGTGGTCAAAAATACTTGGATCAGCTGGAGGAGAACGTGAGGGTTGAGAATGATGGGAGTGATGACGAGGGATTAAGATGGGACACTAAGGATGAAGGGTAGCTGCTGCAGATAGAGAGTTTCCAAAAGAAGTTCACAAGCATTTTTAAGCAGACCTACGACCTTAAGCGTCTCGAGACGAGTCAAACTCTCCTTTAACTTACCTAGACAAACTCAGGGGTCGGCGATCTCGAAAGCCAGATGTAGGAGCTAATAATCTAACTGAAAGCTACTTACAATTTAATTTGATGAATACTGAAATAAAAACTTAGTGGCTAGCATGGGGTTTTGGGGTTTTGGGG
>Ga0075467_10004518_pt1 | contig 10269 bp, 8 predicted proteins | sample DEB08_DNA_9_FD_75067 | JGI IMG/M metagenome (GOLD analysis project Ga0075467, IMG submission 75067) | Aqueous microbial communities from the Delaware River and Bay under freshwater to marine salinity gradient to study organic matter... | ecosystem: Environmental > Aquatic > Marine > Coastal ... | reverse complement strand
TCGGTGACGCCATCTAACACCAAAATAAACGGTAACTGGCCTTGCTCTTTTAGTTTTGGCAAACGACTTTTGAGATAATCTTCGTCGTACACCTCGGTAGCATTCACAACAGAAGCAATCACGCCTTGGTGATTACCCTCGATCATGGCATCGAGTTTTTCTCGCTCGAGTATTTTCACAGTAATACGATTTTTTTCTGCCACCGAGCGAATAGATTGCAAGCGCTGATCGTTACGCCCTTTTAGTAACCATAGCGTTTGGATACGCTGTGGTGAACCATCTACTAGTGCCTGAACGGCATGTAAACCGTAGACGATACTGTCGTCATTATTCATACTTCTCTCATATCTTGTGCTTATATATTGTAGGAATGCCCTGCTCTCTATTCTACGGCCCTTACTGAGTCATCTACACTAGAACGTTTAATTAAGGGCTTAAGTAAAAACCTCCTACATTAAAGGCTGTCTAATTCATAAGTGACCGACACCGATGCACGCACCGTAATATCCCCCGCGCTAATCGGTGGTGGCGCATAAGCATCCTGAGACAACGCCATACTACTTCTTGCCATTGCCTTCACTTGCACACGCTCTTTAGAAGCAGAGGCATTATCTAAATGTAGTGACAAGGTGCGTTTAATACGATCACCGCTGGCCGCCACTAATACATCGGCATCAGCTCGTGCGTTTTCCATTGCTTGCATAATAGCTTGCTGGCGATACTGCCTCGCGTTAAACAAACTAAAATTGATCGAGTTAATTTGGTTCGCACCCGCTTCAGTAGATGCACCAATAATATCGCCGATAATATCCAACTCTAGCGTAGTGACATACAAGGTATTCGTGACTCGATAAGCAATGATTTTTGCCTTCCAACTACCGCCCGCACCTTTGGGGCGATTCGACCACACCGGCTGCACCTGAAAATTTTGCGTTTTATAATCGCTGTCACTCAAGCCTAAATTAGCCAATGCATTTGTCAGAGAATTCATTTTGCGCGTATTTTCGGCGACCGATTTTTTAGCGGTCGACGATTCTGTAGTCACCCCCAACGACACGGATACTTGATCTGGCGGCACCATTAACTGTGCTTCACCGCGCACAAAAAGTTGTGCTACTGCTGGCTCCGCCATATTTGACTGCGACGTCTCCGCATTCGCAAGCTGTGCCCAACATGCGCTGACAGCTAATAAACCCAATAAAGTCTGTTTTATCATTTTCATTTTGCCCCAAACACTCTTTCTAGCAATTCGGTCGTACGTTTAACCGGGTTTTGGCGAATAGCCGCCTCTTCTTTGCCGAGATAATGAAAAATACCCTCTAATCCGCCATCAACAACATGGGACACCAAATCAGCTTTTACATCTGGCACAAAGGGAATATCTTTATAGTCGCTCATCACATCGTCATACAACTTCACTGCACCCACTTCTGACATACTATTTTGTACGATGGGCTGCATTTCCTTAGTTAATGCCGGGGTCATTTTCTCACGAAAATACTCGGTTGCCGCGTTATCGCCGCCATTATAAATCTTACGTACATCATCAAAAGACATCGCTTTAATGGCATCTACAAACAAGGCTTTTGCTTTTGGCGTGGCATTTTCGGCCGCACGGTTAAGACTGACTTCAAGGTCATCCATGCGGTCGCCCAGACCCACCTTACCTAACCATTTCTTTACGGTTTGCAGTTTTTCGGGTAAAGGAATGCGAATCGTCGAGTCTTTATTAAAACCGTCTGCCGCCGCCAATTGATCAACCACTTTTTGGCTGCCAATATCTAACGCCTCTTTAAATGCCGCACTCAGATCTTCAATCGAAAGTGAAGAGGCATCCGTATTAGCCACTACAGACTCAATCTGTTCTGAAGAGATATTATTGCCCACGACTTCTTTTAAGTCATCAAACCACCCAGCCGACGCGTAATGGCTCACGCTAATGACGGTAATGGCAAGCGTACCGACAAGATAGGTTCTTATAGTCATCGTAGCAATTCCTTATTGTTCGTAGTGTGGAGGGGATAAATAGGCACTCACTTTACCATGCTACCTACTGGCCGCCTAGGAGCCCGTCGGGCTTAGGAAGAATCTACTGCGGCTTTTAGGTTAAACGACTCTTTCCATATACCCTACCAGATGGGTAATGGTAGAATGACGACATGTCCTCATTAATCCCTGAAAGACCACTGCTTGTATTTCCATCGCTGGCGGCCACTATTGGCCTCGAAGAAGCGGTGTTGCTGTCGTTGCTAGATGAACTCACCAGCCTGCAAGCAGGACTCGAAAGTCGTGGTTACATTTGGCATGAACTGTCAGGCGATCAATTATCACGTTATATGCCCTTTTGGGATGACCTTGATATTCAACGCGTGAGCCAACGTTTACGTGACCTCGGCATTATTCTGCTGGTCTCTGCTCCTTATGGTCAAAACCAGCTACTCAAATTTGCTTTTAATCAGCAAGCCATTGAGCAAGTAAAAGGGCTTAACAACGATAACAGCCACAATACTCAGGCAGCAGTACCCGCCAGCGTACATACTCGTATTAATAACGATCACCCTCAACACCAAATAAGAGAAAACGATCCTGTTGCACCATCAGGCCGCCAAGCGTCTCAAGGCGCGACATTACTACCGCCCAATTGGCAGCCCGACAAAGACACCTTAGCGATGTTATCGCAACTGAATATCCCAATGCATTTTGTGCGCGAACAACTACCATTGTTTGTACATTACTGGCGTGAACGTGGCGAAGCGAATCGTACCTGGGGCACAAAATTTATTCAGCAGTTGCAATTTAAGTGGCAAAAGCATGTCGCTAAAACCAGCAACGCTACCTCCCTACCTGAAAACTGGCAACCGAGTGATCAGCTGCAACAACAGATTGTGCAAGAAGGTATTCCGGCTGTTTTTGTACAACGATCATTGCAACGTTTTTCTCTATACCACCAAAAATCCGGCACCATCAATGCCAATTGGAATATGCCGTTTTTCTCGTGGCTAAAAGAAGATTGGGAAAAACAAGATACGCCGTTCCTGAATAAAAAACGCAGCACGTCGATGTCGGCAGACTGGAAACCCGATCAGCACACGCTGACATACCTAAATACCAGCCAAGGTATCGATCTATCGTTTGTCGATGAATGCACACCCGAATTTATTCATAAGTGGATAGAGAAAGGCGCACTGCACTCTGAATGGGGCACATTATTTGCCGAGCATATTATTCAGCAATGGCGATTTGTTCAGGCAGGCGTCGAACGTAACAAACACCCCGAATTAATTAAAGAAGGCTGGCAACCTTCGGCAGACTGCATGGAAATGTTAACGGTACATGCCGATATCGAACCCGCCTTCATTCTTCAGCAAGTCGGTGAATTTATTTTATATTGGCGTAACCGCGCACAACCCATGCACAGCTGGGATAACATTTTTTTACGCCACGTAAAACATCAGTGGAAACAACATTATGAAAGACAGCAATCCTCTTCTGGAACAGGTCGCACAAAAGATCGCACAGTCGCAGAACAACTTACCGATCGAAGCTGGGCATCCTAACGTAGATACACGTCAGCATCCAAACGATGAACGCGTATTATCGACAGAAGAAAAAGATCAGCTAGTTGATGCCATCAACCAAAGTTTTGAACTGTTACGTTTAAACTATCATCACTTATATTTTAGTGCCTATAGTGAAGTCGATGCGTTGAACTCTGCCAAGCGTTTGTGGATGGAAAGTCTTACGTCATTTACACCCGACATTATTCTGCACGCCGTACATCAGATTATTAAAAGCTCCGATTACCTGCCAACTATCAGTCGGGTGATTCGTGCCTGCATGGAATCAGCAACTGAAACTGCATTACCCAACGTGCATAGTGCTTATAACGAAGCGTGCCGTGCGCCATCGCCAAAAATTAATGCCCGTTGGAGCCACCCTGCGGTGTACTATGCCGGCAAACAATCGGACTGGTATTTTTTAGCGAATAATATTGAAAGAGTCGCTTTCCCGATATTTAAAGCGCACTACGAAAAGTTATGTCAGCAATTAATTGATGGGATTACCTTACCCAAAATTACCCCGCTCGCCTTACCCCATAAAGAAGCCGACGCGCTAAGCAAAGAAGAAAACATTTTACGCATGGCAAAACTACGCCAAGAAGTGGGTATTTAAACCCTCGCCCCACATAACACTTACTTAAGTTAGTCATTTCTAGATACTCGCACACGATTCTGTGTACACTCGACTACGTATAACGTTGCCACTAAACGTCAGTGTAACTCATGTCATAAATACCCTATGACAGCACGATGACTCACAGCATGACAACACCATGAGAAAAATCCTATTATGTTAAGCCCCGAAAAAAAATCTCTTCCACGCGCATTAATAGTCGCCGTGCAGTTAGACAGCGTTAGCGATGTAGCATTTGAGTCGTCGTTAGCCGAATTGGCAGACCTAGCAAAAACCTTAGGGCTAGAAGTCATCGGTCAAATCACCCAAAAGCGTTCGTCTTTCGACTCAACGGCATATGTAGGCGTGGGTAAGCGAGAAGAAATAAAAGAATTTTTGACGCTCCAACAATCCAGCGTAAACAATGCCAATCAGACTGACTCCTCGGAAGAAAATAATGACGTGGAATTTATTTTAGTCGATCATGAAATCTCACCGTCTCAAGCACTCAACCTAGAAATGGAAGTTGAATGCGAGGTGATGGATCGCACGGTAGTCATCCTAGAAATTTTTCATCGAAACGCCAGCTCACACGCCGCCAGAGTACAAGTTGAAATTGCGCGCCTGACCTATATGGCACCGCGCTTACGCGAGGCAGCAAAGCGTGCTGGGCCATCAGGGCGACAACGCAGCGGTGCCGGTGGGCGCGGTACTGGGCAATCACAAAGCCAAATGGATAGCCGTAAAGTTCGCGACCGTATTGCCGAACTACAGAAAGAAATTGATGCTATGGAGGCGAATCGCGATACCCAGCGAGCACAACGCCAAGGACAAACAGGACTCACCCAAGTAGCACTGGTAGGGTATACCAACGCGGGAAAATCCACTTTGATGCGCGCCTTAACCGGCAAAGACGTACTCGTCGCCAATAAACTGTTTGCCACGCTAGACACCAAAGTGCGCACCCTGTATCCAGAAAGTGTACCGAAGGTGCTGGTGAGTGACACCGTGGGTTTCATCAAAAACTTGCCCCACGGCTTAGTTGCCTCGTTCAAGTCAACACTGGACGAAGCCCTTAGCGCATCATTATTGCTCCACGTTATTGATGCTGGCGACCCCGGGTTTGAGGCTCAGCTTGAAGTCACCGATAAAGTATTGGCCGAGATTGGCGCCGATAGTGTGCCGCGCATTCGGGTGTTCAATAAAATAGATTACCTAGACGATCCCACGGCACAAGCAGAGCGCACCGCAGAGCTGCAAAACAAATATCCAGACTGTATTGTTCTGAGCGCGCGCAACAAGGACGACGTAGCCGGACTGCACCAAGCGATTGTAGGTTTTTTTCAACAACAGTTAATTGAATCTGAAATATTTTTGCCTTGGTCGGCACAAGAATTACGCGGCGAAATATTTGCCTCCTGCGAAGTACTTGAAGAACGCGCCGATGCCGACGGTGCATTTTTTAGTTTCCGCGCAGCACCCGAAGTGATCGCTAGACTGAACGAACTAGTCAGCACAATCACGTCAGACTAAACCTTCCAGCGAGCAATACTGTATGTGCGAATTACTTGGAATGAGTGCCAATGTTCCTACCGATATCTGCTTCAGCTTTGCAGGCCTCAGTCGTAGAGGCGGCGAAACCGGCCCGCACGTAGATGGATGGGGCATTGTGTTTTATGAAAAAAGTGGCGTTAGAGAATTCAAAGACTATATGCCAAGCTGCCGCTCGGACCTGTCGCAGTTTTTAAGTAAATATCCCATCAAAAGCCACACCGTCATAAGCCATATTCGCCAAGCGAATGTGGGCGGTGTGGGCCTTGAAAACACACATCCATTTCAGCGCGAATTGTGGGGCCAAGCGTGGAGTTACGCGCACAATGGCCAAGTCCCCAGCGCATCGGCTTTAGAACACACACGGTTTTCCCCCATTGGCACGACCGATAGCGAGCGTATATTTTGCTGGCTAATGGATTCCTTAGCCGAACGTTTTGATGCACCAGCCGAACCTGCAGTATGGGCGGAATATTTAAGTGGCTTGTGCGAATCAATCAATGCGCAAGGTGTATTCAATCTATTGCTCACCAACGGTAATGCGCTCTTTGCCTTCTGCTCCACTAAACTATCTTGGATCACCCGACGCGCACCTTTTGGTGTAGCTCACTTATCAGATAAAGATCTCAGCATCGATTTTTCAGAAGTAACAACAGAACACGACATAGTGACAATGATCGCCACTCAACCCCTTACCAACAACGAAGTTTGGCAGACTATGGTGCCCGGCGAATGTCGTCTATTTGTGACGGGCGAAAGTGTGTGGGAGAAAAAAACCACCATTTAAAAAAAGCTCTACATTACAAGGTCAGAAGACACTGACATTAATATTGAAAAAGCACACAAGCAGCCTCCACTTCTTCCCCGAGGATTTATGCAAGGTTTATCACTGCAATACCTATCACTACTATCTCAAACGCAATGCGATAACTATACCGCTGCTCGCGAAGGCGAAAAAAAACTTGGGCAGACCGTTGGCATAGTCGACAGCATAGAAAAAATTGCGACGGCAACCACACGCGGTTATCGCTTTGCGTTAATAGGTATTCCAGAAACGATTGGGCCGGTGGCCAATCACGGCAAGCAAGGCGCACAAGATGGCTGGGATGCATTCCTTACTTATTTTTTAAATTTACAAAGCAATGATTTTTTATCTGGCGACGATATTTTACTACTCGGCCACATTGATTGCGACGACTTACACACCGAGGTTTCCCCCGGTAAGCCGCTACAGATTTCACACCTTCACCAACTATGCGATCAACTCGACCAACGCGCACATCCGATTCTTCACCACGTATTTAATGCGGGATTAATACCCATTATTATCGGCGGCGGGCACAACAATGCATACCCTATTATTAAAGCCTGCTCGCAAGTTAAACAGCAAGCACTCGCCGTGAGCAACCTCGACCCCCATGCTGACTTTCGTGCATTAGAAGGTCGCCATAGCGGTAATCCGTTTCGCTATGCTCACGCCGAAGGCTATCTCGAACGCTACAGCGTATTAGGTCTTCACGAACAAAAAAATTCTGCCGACGCATTGAGTCAATTAAAAAAAGTAGGCTTTCGTTTTTTCAGTATTCAACAAAGTCATTGGCGAAAAGAAATTACTTTTGCCGATTGCATTAGTCAAACACAAGAATATTTGTGCTCGCACTCTGCGCCGCTACCAATAGGTGTAGAACTAGATTTAGATGTCATCACCGAGATGCCCACCAGCGCCATTACCCGTGCAGGCGTGTCGCTGGATGATGCGCTATATTATGTTCATCAAATGGCCGCACTGCCGAATGTGCAATATTTACATTTAGCAGAAGGCGCACCTAGCCGACATCCGGCAGGAGGAACAGAGGGGAAAGCCGCAGGTAAAAGAGTGGTTGGCCAAGCGTTGGCAGAATTAGTCTGTACGTTTGTTAAGAGCGCGCACGGATAATTAACTACAAGGCGAAGGACGCACAAACACTCAATTGAGTGCAATATGAACCTCCGCCATTTTTATTGTTAGCTTTACGCCTTCACGCTATTCGCATCAACATGTTTTTTTAATATTTTATACAACTGATCTTTCAATACCACTCGCTGTAACTTCGCTTTTTCTTCTTCAACAGTGGTGGCGGGTATAATTTCATTTTCCATGTTAACGATATGCTTCGTTAAGTCGTTATACTCATCGTACAACCGTCTAAAATGAGCGTCTGATGTTTTCAATGCGTGAATGTCATCTTTATATTTTGGAAACTCAAGGTAAAAATCGTGGTGTTCAATCGTCATATAAACGCTCCGTAATGGTTGATATTTATAGGCTATAGAAAATAATTCGCTAACGTATTGACACAAATCAAAAACCTGATGCTTTACAACATCACTGCCTTCCCTGCTTTCCACATTTTCTCTATAGGGTGTAAACCAAACTGATATACCAAGTCACGGGGGTGGTCGATATTCCAACACACTATATCTGCTTGCTTACCCACTTCTAGTGAGCCTATTTGTTTATCAACACCTAATGCTTTTGCGGCATTTATGGTGACGCCGTCTAAGGCTTCTTGCGCCGTTAAGCCAAATAAATGGCTGGCCATATTCATCATTAATGGCAGCGACGCCATTGGCGATGAGCCGGGATTAAAGTCGGTCGCTACTGCCATAGACACCTTGTATTGTCGTAGCAATTCTACCGGCGGTTTTTGGGTTTCATGCAAACAATAAAATGCGCCGGGCAACAACACCGCCACAGTACCGCTTGCGGCAATAGCCTTAACACCCGCTTCATTTAAAAATTCGATATGATCAACCGACAGCGCGCTGTAACGGCTAGCTAATTCACTGCCACCCAAATTAGATAACTGCTCCGCATGCAGTTTTACCGGCAAGCCTAAATTTTTAGCCGCCCGAAATACTTTTTCAGTTTGCGCCAGACTAAAACCTACCGACTCACAAAACACATCAACGGCATCTGCCAAATCTTCGGCGGCTATCTGCGGCAGCATCTCGTCGCACACCATGGCAATATATTCATCGGCTCGCCCTGCGTATTCTAGCGGTAATGCATGAGCCCCTAAAAATGTGGTTTTAATGGTCAGTGGCAAGCTACGTTCTAGTGCACGCGCCACACGTAGCATGGTTAATTCAGTCGCGATGTCTAAGCCATAACCCGACTTTATTTCTACACAAGTCACACCCTGTTTAATCATCGCGGTTGCTCGCGAAAATGCTAATTCGTACAGCTGCTCTTCTGTGGCTTCACGGGTTTTATTCACCGTGCTTTGTATGCCGCCACCTTGTCGAGCAATGTCTGCATAGCTAATGCCCTGTGCACGCTGCTCGAATTCATCGGCGCGATTTCCGGCAAACACCAAATGGGTATGGCAATCAATTAAGCCGGGGGTTAACCATTGTCCATCGCAAGACTCTATCTGTGCTGATGGACTCACCGATGGTAAATCGGCCTGTTTGCCTAACCACACAATACGGCCTTCGTTAATCACTAGTGCGCCGTCGTCTATTACCGGGCTTTTCATTGCTGGGCCTTCTATTGTCGGGCTATCTACCACACTGCCGTCTGCTGACATGGCGGACATAGTCGCAATATTGGCATTAATTAACACTCGATCCCCATCAATCATCATTGTCTACCCCTTTTTTGAGCCAGTTTCTTGTGAGCCAATCTTTACTAGCAAGCTATTGTTATCGCATAGCCCTTAGCCCCTTCCTTAGCTCTTAGTCCTTAACCTTTAACCTTTATCCTTTGACCTTTAACCACACACGAAACGATTCAACGTAAAAAAACACTTGTATATACAAGCTTCATATGAAATCATCATGCCTTAACTTGTATATACAAGCAATATGTATTTCATTGGTTCAAAAATCTTCATGGGTGACCACAATGGCTGTCAGCAAATTCCAACAAATTAAAACCTACATTCTAGACCAAATAGATTCTGGTGAATGGCAAGAAAGTCACCCTGTCCCCTCAGAGAATGAACTCGCCAAACAGTTTTCGGTAAGCCGGATGACATCGCGCCGTGCACTACAAGAGTTATCCGAAGAGGGCATTCTAGAACGCGCCCAAGGCATTGCTACCTGTGTGGCCAGCTTAAAAAGCCAGTCGTCGTTACTCGAAATTAAAAATATTGCCGATGAAATTAACGCCCGCAACCATGTACACCTTTCTCGCGTCATCACCTTAACCGAAGTCACTGCGGATGCACTGCTCGCCGAGCATTTTGACATCGCCGTTGGCGAGGTACTCTTTCATAGCCGCATTTGCCATTTAGAAAATCAACAGGCCATACAGCTAGAAGATCGTTTTGTTAACCCCGCATTAGCACCCGACTACCTTCAACAAGACTTCGAAAAAATAACCACCCATGTGTACTTATGCAAAGTCGCCCCACTCACCCAAGCCGAGCACGTAGTAGAAGCGATTATTCCTGATACCGACGTTCAGCACCAGTTACGCATTGCCTTCAACCAAGCTTGCCTGCAAATACAGCGGCGCACATGGTCTACCGAAGGCATGGTGAGTTATGCGGTATTAAC
>Ga0075467_10004516_pt1 | contig 10270 bp, 9 predicted proteins | sample DEB08_DNA_9_FD_75067 | JGI IMG/M metagenome (GOLD analysis project Ga0075467, IMG submission 75067) | Aqueous microbial communities from the Delaware River and Bay under freshwater to marine salinity gradient to study organic matter... | ecosystem: Environmental > Aquatic > Marine > Coastal ... | reverse complement strand
TGAGTTGAATTAACTCTGCTCGTTCATCGCCAGACAACACGTCACCTAGTGCCTCTTTTTTATGCTTGGCTACCCAGTTGTAAAGTAGTTTGTCTGTCACACCCAAAGATGCAGCAGCTTGTACGATTGGATAGTCTTGCTCTATTACCAGAGCGACTGAAGTGGTCAAGTTATTTTGGCCACGGGTTTATAGTATTTCCAATACCGATATTCCGATTCATTTGGGGTCAATCCACCGTTGTATGAATGCGGCCTAATTTCACTGTAATAACCAATGATATAATCGTTGATGCGGTACTTTGCTTCGCTAAAACTTTGATATCCGATTGTGGGTATCCATTCCGTTTTTAAGCTCCTAAAGAACCGTTCCATAGGACTGTTATCCCAACAATTACCGCGCCGACTCATGCTTTGTGTTAAACGATAACGCCACACTAACTGCCTAAATTGGCGACTTGTGTAGTGACTCCCCTGATCGGAATGGAACATGACCTCTTTAGGCCTTCCTCGACTCTCATAAGCCATGCTTAATGCCTGGCAGGTTAAATTACTGTCGGGCGAATGACTCAACGCCCAGCCAACAGGTTTCCGTGCAAATAAATCCATGACAACCGCTAGGTAAGCCCAACGATTGCCTGCCCAAATATACGTCACATCACCGCACCACGCTTGGTCTGGTTCAGTTACCGCAAACTGTCTATTCAATGTATTTGGTATAGCCACATGCTCTTGTGTCGCTTTTTTATAAGCATGTTTCGGCAACTGACAGCTTACTAATTCAAGCTTCTTCATGATGTTGCCAGCTCGATAACGAGACAAGGGGTAACCATTGTTGGTTGCCATAATTGCCACCGTTCTTGCTCCTGCTGAGCCATTGCTTTGGCGATGTACTTCTTTCACCTGACTGTGTAATTTAGCCATCTCTGGTGTCATGCGTTTGTCACGCTTACGCCAGTACTTATAACTGCTGCGGTGGACTCCAAATACCTCACACAACAGCTTAATTGAATAACGGCGTTCATCGCTCTGACTCAGTTTCTCGATTACCGAGAGTTGTTCATGGAGTCCGACATCAACAGAGCGGTAGCCTTTTTTAGAATTTCCTTTTCTAGTTCAAGACGTTCGTTACGCTTCTTCAACTCTCGAATTTCAAGCTGTTCTGGCGTCATTGGGGTTTGCTTCACACGCACACCTTCACGCTCCTGTTGAAGCTGCTTTACCCATTTACCAATGGTTGAAAACCCGACTCCCATGGCTTTAGCTGCTTCGTCATGTGTGTAACCTTGATCGACAACTAATTGTGCTGTTTCTAATCTGAATTCAGGACTAAATGTCCGTCTTGTTTTTTTACTCATCTTTGGCACCTAATCTTGCTATGCTGATAGCATAACAATCTCTTGTTAGGTGGCCAAATTAACTATGCCACTTCAATCTCAAGAAGAAGACTTTCTCTTAGTGAATGAGACTTATCGCTACAGGATTGTCAGATATTGGCTCAGGGGACCCCAAGCAGGCACGCAAGATATCTTCATTGATAATTTACCAGGATTTCCCGATAACATTTCCAGTAATGGTCAAGGCACATTTTGGTTAGCTCTGTTTACGGTTCGAAATAACGTGTTGGATACACTCCATGCTTTTCCTTTTCTAAAAACTCAAATGTCCAAATTGCCCAAGGCTTTATGGCCTAAACCCCAGCCTTACGGTTTAGTTTTGGCTTTGAATGAACAAGGTCAAATTACCCAAAGTCTGCATGATCCTAGTGGAGAACACCTTAAGGAAATCACTTCCGCTGGGGAGTATGATGGTTATTTATATTTAGGGAGTTTAAGTCATGATCGGATTGGAAAGTATAAATTACCCTAGGTCATGGTTTTGTTATTTAACACCTTACGCTGAGGTTATTGGCATCTTGATAATGACAAAGCCAGCTCGATTTATTTAGGTTATTTGTATTTTAGGTAATGCATGCCTGCGTTAATTCAATGTCTCACTCCAGAGTATTTAAAAGGTGTTTTACGCCTCTACAGATGGCAAAATAGGATGTATTCGTTTTCACTATTTTCCAGAAAGTTGAGTGGTATCATTTGAAATATTCACAACGTGCGCAAAGCATCTCCCCCTTTTTTGCTATGGCTTTTGGTGAAAAAGCAGCCCGTTTAGAAGCGCAAGGCAAACACGTTGTTAAATTGAATATAGGTGAGCCTGATTTTGGTGCACCGCCTGACGTGTTACAAGAGATGCAAGACCTAGCGGTCAATGCGCCTCTGCCTTACACCTCGGCACTAGGATTACCTGAACTACGTGCTGCAATTGCAGGCTTTTACAAAACGACTCATCAAATTGAACTCGATCCACAACGTATTGTGGTGACCGCCGGGGCATCGGCGGCCTTATTGCTATTGTCGGCCGCCTTTGTTGATGAGGGAGATAACGTGATCATGGCCGACCCCTCGTACCCGTGTAATAAACAATTTATAAAAAGTTTTGGTGGCAAGGTGCAATTGGTGCCGACCCAAGCAGATTCGCACTTTCAATTGAATATGGCGTTGCTTGAAAAATATTGGCAGGCAGGCACTCGGGGCTTAATGTTAGCCACTCCCTCTAATCCCACAGGCACCGCCATAGGTGCAGATGAGCTAGCAGCCATGTGCCAATTTGCTCGCAGCAAAGGGGCATGGCGTATTGTTGATGAGATTTATCTTAACTTACACCACGGCGAAGCTGACTCACAACCAATGAGCGTCTTATCATTTGATGATGAGGCCTTAGTGATTAACAGTTTTTCAAAATATTTTGGTATGACGGGTTGGCGATTAGGTTGGTGTGTGGTGCCTGAGCGTGCAGTCGAAGTCATGGAAAGATTGGCTCAGAATTATTATATTTGTCCGTCGACTTTAGCGCAAAAAGCCGCTTTACAATGTTTCACTCCAAGCTCTATTGCTGTGTGCGAGTCAAGGCGAACCGCACTCATTGCCCGAAAAAAAGTGATACTAACTGGATTGCAAAAATGCGGTTTGCATGTCCCCGTACATCCTGACGGTGCCTTTTATGTCTATATCGATGTCAGTAGCACGGGGTTATCTGCCATGACCTTCTGTGAACGAGTATTACAAGAAGTGCATGTTGCACTGACCCCAGGTAACGACTTTGGTGAGTATCAAGGTGACCAGTATGTGCGTTTGTCTTTTGCCTCTGCAGAGTGTGAACTCGAAGAGGGCTTGCATCGGCTTTCAATATTTATGGAGCGTTTGAATATCAGTCTAACCGATTAGCACCTAGTGTGCTTTCATGCGCCGTGTTTGCCTTTTTTTTGGAGTGAGCAAGTTTTGCATCACTTTTATCAAGCATAGTGGCTTCGCTTAACCAAGCATCATGATGAGTAGGGGGTGTCGGTAAAAACGCAGATAACGCATTTTGCGTATGTGTTTTGCTAATACTCGGCGCATAAGGTTGGCGAAGCTATGCAAGAAGATAAAAAATTTTGCCCTGCAGGTTGATACGCCAGCGGGCCATTTCGATCACCAATGTACAGGTGCATATTGTTATTTTTCAGTAAATCGTTAAAAAGTTGATTGTTCGCCGTTAGACTCCAATTTAACACTCATCTAAACGCCAATGCTGTTTGGCTATGCTCGCCGACCCGTATGGGAAATGTCAGTTTTAGCAACCAATCACCTACGTTAGCCACTATTTTATCTTCTAAAGGGAGTAAAATGATTAACTATTTTTTTGCTTGAGGCTTGTCCCACTCAGGTAATTCGGCGATGGGTTTTAAAAAAACCAAGAAAAATGTCATTTTTTTAGGACTGAGTGGGGTATTTGCAAATAGGCTATAAATTATATCTATACTTACTTAGCTGAAGTGACTAAAATTAAAAAGTAGATAATTAAATAAAGTATGTAGAGTGATTTTTTTGTTACGGGTAATAAGTAGATTAACAGCACTAACTTGTATCTTTCTGAGCCTCAGTATTGCCGCTCAAGAAGAACAACGACAGCTTTATTTTGATGTTGATTCTGTTGGTGGTTGGGTTCCTATCCTCACCGCCGCGGAGCCAGGCAACCCTGGTATTATGACTGAAATAACCCAAGCCATGGAACGCCATTTAGGTATTGAGTTTATACCCATAAAACTCCCTCAAAAACGAGCAGAAATCGCCCTTAAAGAGGGGTTTGTTGATATTGATTTTATCTGTCTAGAATGGCTAAAGACTTCAGAGGTTGGCTCAGAATATGTAATAAGCGAACCTTTTTTTGAACTCAAAGAAAGTTTTATCTCCTTAAAGAAAAATGTGTCGTTATTCCCCACACGGGAGTCTTTGCATAATCAACATGTCGGCACTATTGCTGGATACTTTTACTTTGATGAGCATACTTTTACCCGTACAGATTTTCTCGATGAAAACCATTTGATCTTAGGTTTAAAACACGGAAGGTTCGATGTCGTTATATTAGAACAAGAAACGGCTAAACATTGGGCTAAAGTGAATGATGTGGATATTAATTTTGCTGTTTTACACAGCAAAGGAAACTTTCTAATGAGGCTCAGAAAAAAACATCAAGATTTTTTACCAATGATAAATAAGGCAATCAAACAAATAAAAGCTTCAGGCGAGTTACAAGCCATTTTAGATAAACATAATACTGAAATAAATATTTTTTAAATGACATCGACTTAGTTGTGATGCTTGTATACTTCTTTGGATCTTAAAACAGTGAGTGCCTTGTGCTTTACTACGGTGTTAATTAGTTGACCCCTCACGTCAAAAAACAAGCCTTTTATTCATTTCTAGTTTTATCAAAGCGACCTCTTTTTCGCTATTCCCTTACCACTATAATAGAATATGCCAATACCTAGTCACTGGCAGTCATTTTCCCCATGAACGAAGACAATAAATCCATTCCTGAAAAAGGGTTACTTTTTACTACAAAGGGCAAAGTGTCCGTTTGGGCGTCACAACATCCTTACGCTGATATACCTGATGATTATTTTGAGGAAACCTTTTTCAAAAAAGGTACGCGGGCAAGAAACTGTTGGTCAGACAACTACAAAATTCGCTATTTTTCACCACAGCAGATGGAAACTAATGGTGCCCATACGGGTACTATCGATATTCATGAAGCAGCGGGTGGGTGTTCTTGCTCTAGTTCTTTTATCGTTAATTTGATGAGTAAAGCGAAAAAAAATAAGATGGAGCAAGTAACCTGGATAATTTTACTTTTTGAACAGGAATACAGTGTCAAACAAAGTGGTGTTACTGAAGATGAATTCACCACCTTTTTGGGAGCTTTTAATTATGATGCCTCCAGCGAAAGCTTGTTAGGTGAAGATGATGAAGAAGAACATGAAAGCGAAGATGAAGGCCCAGAACCAGCAGAACCAGAACCAGTATAAATTGTGTAGTCGCCAATTGACCGATGAAGTATACGGAAGTGTTTATGGCCACAGGTATCGATTTTCAATGTTATCCATCGTGTCTGTAAAGTGAGTTTTTATCAGGGTTTAAATTATTGTGCTCATATTGATGCTTTTAGCTTAGCGTTACCCTTAAGCTAAAAATAAGCTGGGTGTATCCTGGAAACGATACACCCAATGCACAAATTAATGTGCAAAACCATTGTGAAAGTCATTCACAGCCTTGATGGAACCGGGTTTTACGTTTTCACTATTCTCAACTTATGTATAACGCCTTTATTTTTACTTGACCGGCACCAGTCGCAGAGTACTTTTGGTGTTGGCCGTGACATCGGCTTCGCTAAAGTGCTGCATTATGTACTGGCCATTAATATACAACTGGGCTTGGTCTTGATAATGCTGATCAAACAATACCCCACTTTGCCCAACAGGATTGATACCCAGTGAGTGGCTAGGGTCAGCAAAATCGATGAGTCTACGGGTAGAAGGGCCGTATGCCACTGGCCAAGGTGCAGGACCCATTTTATGTGACAGGTTGTTAGGGGTTTCGTGACCACCAGGAGCGGCAAACTGACCGACGTTAAACAATTTATCCAGGATTTTTAGCTGGCCCAATGGGTGTTTATGTGTCAGCGTATGGGCACTACCCCATTGCCAATCGGCTGTATTAGCACCCAGAGTGTTACGTAGGTGTTTTAGACTTTCCTGCCATGCAACTGTGACTATTGTGGTGCGATCTTCGGTGACGGCCGTCTCTCGATTATCCCACCATGGCGAATCGGGTTCATTTGCCAAGCGAGGTAAAGCAAAGTCGATTACTCGAGTACGAATTAACGTGCCAAAGAAATCGTCACCCATCTCGTCACGCATAGCCTCATAGGAAAGTTGGTAAACTAACTGGTTAAAAATCGTGGGAGCGATGTCATCAAGATTATGTTCCCCATTCCAATTACTGAGTAAGTTCACTAGCTCTTGTTCATCATTGCTAGCGGTTGCCTGTATGATGGGTAATAGTGGATTAAGTAAGCGCTTTGCATAGCCACTGCCTGTATCCAGTTGTAGTGCCTGACTATTTTGCAGGTTCCACTTCACAGTATTGTTGGCTAAACGCTGATCAAGTCGAATACCGCGAGCGGGTAAATTGTAATAACCCGGTACTTTGATACCGCTGTCAGGAAGGGGCTGGTAATTAGCCGAAACGATGTAGCCGCGAGCTGGGTTTTCTTCTTGGGGGTTATCAGTAAAAGGCACAAACCCCAGTTTATCTGCCTCAGAACTGCTTCCGTCGAGGATAAACGTAGGCTCGACTCCGCTTGGACGTAAAGGCAGTTTAGCTGCCGCCCACCAACCAATATCTCCACTGGCATTGGCCCAGACTATGTTGAGTCCTGGCGCATGAATTTTTTCACTGGCTGCACGGGCTTTTGCCAAGGTATCAGCACGGTTGAGTTGATAAAATGCATCAAGAATTGGGTTCTTTGTTTCAAGAAAAGCCCACCACATAGCGATAGGTGTTGTGCCTGAATGCTCACCAAGGGCATCGTTGATGATAGGGCCGTGAGGCGAACGGCGCAGGGTTAATGTGACCGGATCCTCGCCTTTGATCTCAATTTTTTCAGTGCGACTTTGTAGCTCTACCCATTGGCCCTGATACCAAACTTGATCTGCGTTATCTGGATTGACTGTCTCGGCAATGAGATCTATGTCATCGTTTTGAAACATCGTAATGCTCCAGCCAAAGTCTAAGTTGTGCCCAAGGCTTGCGACTGGATTAAGTGCTTGATGGTGGCCATAAAGCTCAAATCCAGGGTAAGACAAATGTGCTTCGTACCAGACTGAGGGAACGGCAAAACCAATGTGAGGGTCACCTGCCAACAGCGGCTTACCACTTGCGGTGCGACTACCAGATACTGCCCAGGCGTTGCTACCTTCAAATAGCGCTAAACCGCTGTCTGTGAGTGCTTGTTGGCTGATATTGGCAATGCGTTGAAGGTCACGCCAATCTTCAGCTGTCATGGCCTCAGGTACAACACCCTCGGTGTGCCATGCTAAATCAAACACATCAAGGTATTCAACTCCAAGCTGATCGCGTACATAAGTCAGCACCGGCTCGGTGCGAAAAGCGGCGGCAAAACTGTAAGCCATATAACCGCCAACACTGAGGGTGTCCTCAGCCGTGAATGGGCGTTTTGTAATGCCCAGAATATCAAATTCCAACGGGGCGGGGTGAGAATTTTGGTACTGGTTGATACCATCTAAATAAGCCATCAAGGCTTTATTTGCAGGGGTATTAGGGTCCATCTTTGCTACATAAGCATCGGCATGTGCGCGAATGCCTAGCGTACGAAATAAACGGTCACTGTTGAGTAGTTTTGGACCCAATATAGCGGCTAATTCACCTCGCGCCAAACGGCGCACCATTTCCATCTGAAACAAACGGTCTTGGGCATGAACATAGCCAAGAGTGCGATACATATCTGCTTCGTTTTTTGCTTGAATATGGGGTACGCCTCGTTCGTCATAACGGACATTAACCGGTGCTTGCAGATTGGCAAGGCTTACCTCACCATTGCGCAGAGGTTGTTTACTATGCATATACCAGACAGCGGCGACCGTGACCATAACAAGTATCATAATGAAGATTTTCAGGAAGCGCATCATTGAATGGATCCGTTTTTTGATAAAAATTTAGCATAACTGTAACATCATACAAGTGGTTAGTTTAGGATTATTGAGGACAGGATAACTGGATTAATATTAACAATACTTAAATACTAGAATGAGGAAAGAGAGCGGTTAGGTTTGATTATAATCATGACAAAAGGGCAAAAATGAAAAATTAGATATGCATTATTTACTCACTCACTTTTTACTCATTCATAAGCGCTGTCAATTCCCCAAACCTTTTTTGTTCACGCATATTGTGTAGCCTGACCATCGATAGTTTCTCTGGATTTTTGATAGAAATGCAGAGTAAATTGTTGCTAGAAATATATAGTGAATTGGGGTGTAAAGTGGAGCTCGTTCTTAAGCTTATTTTACGGGGATCCACTTAGTTATGCCAATAAGTGATGTCAAAACAAAGTACATCAGTGACACCCACCCCCTAAACCATCTTAGTTGGGGCAGTTGTCATATTAGGAAGGTTTGAATGGTTAACAACATCTCACGAAACTGCAGGTAGTTTCCAGTCAGGTCTGACAAAATGGCAAGTGTAGCCGTTGGGGCGGGTTTCTAAGTAGTCTTGATGTTCAACTTCCGCTTCCCAAAAATCGCTAACAGGCTCAACTTCGGTCACTACTTTGCCTGGCCATAATCCACAAGCATCTACGTCCGCAATGGTTCTTACGGCTTCTGCTCGTTGCTCATCAGACACATAATAAATAGCCGAACGATAGGATGCACCGGTATCGTTACCTTGTCTATTTTCAGTACTCGGATCATGAATTTGAAAGAAAAATTCTAGAATTTGTCGATAACTGACGATCTCATTATTGAATAATATTTCAATACCTTCGGCGTGGTTACCATGATTGCGGTAAGTGGCGTTCGCTACTTCACCGCCTGTATAACCCACACGAGTGGAAGTGACACCAGGACGTTTACGAATAAGATCCTGCATCCCCCAAAAACACCCACCGGCTAATACTGCACGTTCATTTGCCATGATTAAATATCCTCAACTTGATCTAAATAAGCTTCATACCCTTCGTTTGCCATCTCATCCCGATGGACAAAACGTAATGAAGCGGAATTAATACAATAACGCAAACCGCCTTGGTCTTTAGGCCCATCTGGAAAAACATGTCCTAGGTGACTATCACCATGAGCAGAACGGACTTCAATGCGCGTCATACCGAGGGTATTATCAGTAATTTCATTTACATTGACTGGGTCTATTGCTTTAGTAAAACTTGGCCAGCCACATCCTGATTCATACTTGGCAGAAGAGGCAAACAAAGGCTCTGAAGAAACGATATCTACATAGATACCAGGCAAAATGTTGTCTAATAATTCACCGGTGCCAGGACGCTCAGTAGCATTTTCTTGCGTCACTTTGAACTGCTCTGGTGTCAGGGCAGAAATTGCGTCTTGTGATTTTTGATATGTGTTCATTATTTCCTCTTTGTGATTAATGTGAGGTGTCTATTGGATTTTAACAGACCTGCTAATAGAGTGTTTTATTGCGAATGGGAAATAAAGATCACTATTTGATGTGCAATACAGTTATCGCCGCCAAAAAATAGTTGATAAATATATCAATGATAACTGCCTAATCATACCCAAATCCTCGTCATTAAACCCCGCCTATGCTCATCAGTAAGTGCTGAACCAAATCGCCATTTGCTCTTTTCTAAGAGACTCGTTGACGCGAAATAGTATCAAGTTAAAACATCACGCCTATGCCCGCAAAATTTTCACATTCAAAAATGCAAATAAAAGCGCCATAACAGGGTTGATGAGGTTGAAGAAGCAATAGGGTAAATAACCTACAGTGACTACTGCCAGAGTACCCGCCATATAAACCCCGCAGGCATTCCAAGGAATTAAAGGTGAGGTGAGGGTACCTGCATCCTCTAAGGTACGAGACAGGTTCACATTGGCTAGATTGTGTTTGGCAAATTCAGATTTCCACATTTGGCCGGGCAGTACTAATGACATATATTGGTCGCCCGTGACTATATTTACACCTAAACATGTGGCCATAGTGGAGGCGATAAGTGAGCCAGTTGAGCGAACAAACTTCACGAGTACACCCATCAACGCATCAATATAGCCAATTCTTTCGAGCACGCCTGTCATCATCATGGATGCAATCACCAACCACGCCATATTCACCATAGAGGCCAT
>Ga0075467_10004514_pt1 | contig 10272 bp, 7 predicted proteins | sample DEB08_DNA_9_FD_75067 | JGI IMG/M metagenome (GOLD analysis project Ga0075467, IMG submission 75067) | Aqueous microbial communities from the Delaware River and Bay under freshwater to marine salinity gradient to study organic matter... | ecosystem: Environmental > Aquatic > Marine > Coastal ... | reverse complement strand
CGTAATAAGTACCAATAAGGTGACGCTGATAACATTTTCAAGCGTCTCTTTTTGTTGACCGAGAACTTGACTGGTACTTTGTTCGACCACCACTACACCGGGGATTTCGTCGCCCAAGTAGATCGGGTGAGCCGACATCAAAATGGATCCACGCTGGTCTAGCGAGGGTTGTCTGGTGGTGCTGATCTCGCCCGCAAGCGCGCGCTCGATGATCGCATCATTGCGCTGTTGCACGCTGGCATTTTGCTCCTTCAAGTCAGCGGTTGGCTGTTCAATAATATACGAAAAAATGGTCTGTAATGAGTTTGTGTAGTAGTAGCGAAGCGTATCCAAAATATCGCCTTCTGATGATGGCTTGATCTCTTTGATGTAATCACTTTCTGAAATGATGTTGCCGACAACGGCGGTGGGGCGTTTCTGTTTGTTAAATACCCATATGCGCGCATCGGAGCGATCTAGTGCTTTCAATATTTTGGCAATTTCGGGCGATTTGAAAAGCACGCGAGAAAAATTGTCGTCGTCGTTCTTAGGGGTTGTGGTTACCAGCGCTTCAATTTCTAAGGAGTCGGGGTCATCAACGTCGGCTACTTCGAGTTTTATTCGTGTATCTGAGGACACCATAAAACGAGGTATGCGTAGTTCTACGTTATAGCCGTCGTTGGTTAAACCTAGTTCGGCTGCAAGGTCATAGTTTGGCTTGCCAGTAATCGGGTATTGCCAATCTTTGTCCATCAGGTAAATACTCATGCGGCCGCTGTCTCGGGCGATTAGAGTGTAGCGTTGTTCGGGTCGATCGGGTGCTCGCAACGTCAAGCGTAGGTGGTCAGCTGTGTTGACTCTTAAAAAACCTCGTTGCCTGAAGACCACTGAATCGTCAGCGACTTTAAACATTGCATAGATGAAATTGCCGCGGTAGCCGAGCAAATGGTCGACTGAAATTGAGCCAATGGCGGGGTCGGCAATGTTGTCTCTGTCGGCTACATAAGTGGTAGCCTGGCCGGCTTGTTCGCCCCAGTCGTTCAAATCACCGTTGAGGTTAATATAGGCTGGTAGTGTTACCGCATATATTTCATTCTCATCGGTATCGTCGGGGTTGATGATAATGTCTTCGGCGAAAAGTTCGGGACGGTCATGCAGAACAGTGGCAACAGCTCGGGAGGTCAAACTCAAGGCATTTTCTTGTCCGCTCAATAGAAACGTTTTCATATCGCGCACGTACACATACGACATCCAAGGGATTAGCAGTAGTAACAGTGCCACCATCAGTAGCTTGGTACGAATTGAAAAGCCTGCGCGCATCATTCTTCTCTAGTTGATTTGCCTTGCATGGTCACAGTAAAAGAAGCATTGCTTATTTACTGGTGTTCCACTTATAGCCAACACCAAAAACGGTTTGAATGTTTTTGAAGTCTGAATCTATCTCTTTGAATTTATTTCTAATTCGGCGGATATAGCCATTAATAGTGTTACGTTCGACATAACTCTGGCGGGTGATTTGCATCATGTTTTCATAGGTCTTTACATGACCAGGGTGGCGAGCCATAGATTCGATTAACCAGAACTCAGTCAGGGTTAAGCTTAGTTCTTGACCCTTCCAACTAATAGACATGCTGTTTTCGTTGATTTCAAGATCGTCTATCTTCATTGTGTCGCTGTCTTTGCTGTCACTGGCAGGTTGCGCAAGACTATCGACTATTCGAAACAATGAATTTATCCGCACACTCAGGAATTGCATATTTAGCGGTTTGGTTAGATAGTCCCAGGCATCTAAACGAAGTCCTGAAACCCTGTCGATATCGGTATCGCGCGCGGTTAAGAAAATAATCGGTAGGGTTGGTGACAGCGAACGAAGATCTCGACACAAGTCAAAGCCACCATCCATTTCGTTTTCGAGCATGATGTCTAAAATCGCTAAGTCAGGCATGTCGGCGCGCATACCCGCCAGAGCTTCCGGCCGATTCTTATAGGTATCAACCTCATAGCCAGACTTTTGTAGAGCGTCTCGATAGTTTTCACGTTGATCAAAGTCGTCTTCGACGATTGCTACTCTTCTGGCCATGTTCTTTTTGCTCGCTGTGATTAATTTTACTGATTTGATCAGGTAATAGACTAACTTTGCGAATATTTTGCCTTAATACCGGCAATTAAACACAAAATCTAAATAAAACCATAATTAAACCATTAGTTTATCCCGAAATAGACATTTAAGAGGCGTTTAATAGAGTCATCAGATAAGTAATTGATTTTTACTGTGAATCTATAAAATTTCGCATTGACTGGTGTTTTAAAAGTCCAGATCAAAAAGACGATAAAGGTTTGCGTTCGGGGAATTTCAAACATTTAGCTGAAATGTGTTCTAAACCAAAGAAGAGTAAATGGATAAGTAAATATCATGAATCAGCAATACTTTGTTCCAGTAAGCGACGACCAAATTTATAACCATCCTGAGCAGATTGAAGGGCCGCTTGTGCCTTACATCGCGGGTATGGAGTGTCATGAGTGGTTATCGATTGAGATTAATCCAGATGAGTCGGAGCCGCTAGCCAGAGCGCAAAGGTCAGCTAAATCTAAGGGCTCAAAACTTCGCTTAGCATACAGCGCGGCATAGTAACTCTCCCACTAAATAATTAAAAACACATCGAATAAACTCGTAGTCATTCGATTATTATTGTTGACGATGTATAAACAGCGTTATTAACGCTGACAAAAAACTAATAAATGCTTGTCATTGACGAGTAGAGTTTTTATATATCTAGCCCGAGTTCCTTTTGCCACTCGAGCTTATAGTACTGGTGGCTATACACCCCGTCATTGTCGGCTTGATAATGTTGAGTGTAATAGTCTAAGTCTGAACTGATTGTTTTTATTGCATCGACTAAACGTACAATATCAGAGGACGTATTGTATAAACTTAGGCTTGTTCGAACCATTCCCCGCTTTCTATTGATAAAACTTTCTTGTAGCTGTTCAGCAATATCACTCAAATCCAATTGCCACAATTCGTCTTTAAGCAAACTACTGACGTAAGGATGCGCGCAGAAGCATTCGTTTCTAACTGCAATAGCGAAATAGTCGTTTAGAATTGCCGCTAACAGCCCATGATCTAGCTGACTGTGATTAAAGGCCAGTGCCCCAGTACGTGGCAACTCAGGATCGCCATAAATTGTAAGCTGGTCTATGCTCTCTAGGCCGTCGAGAAGATCTAGCATTAGCGCATTTTCTTTTACTTTGATCGCCTCTAAGCCTGTTAAGCCATCTAATCTATAGTGCATCAGCTCATGTAGCACCGTCGCCAAGGCAATCGCGCCGACAATATTTGGCGTACCCGATTCTTCCCTAGCTGTTTCATCGTCAGCCAACTCAAAGTCGTAGAAGCTTACCCGCGACACTGAGCCTCCACCAAGGTCTTGGCCTGGAAGGTTTTTAAGCAACTTACGCCTTGCTATCAGTACACCAGGCGCCATTGGCGTATAGACTTTGTGGCCAGAAAATACCAGAAAGTCGGCGTTCAGGTGGTCTAGCTCGGTTGGCCCATGAGCGACGCTTTGAGCCGCATCAATCAAAACCAAAATGTCGTATTTATGTGCTATCTGGCAGATCGCCTTAACCGGGTTGCTTATGCCGCTGACGTTACTTACCGATGATAGGGCGATATAGTTAATGTCATCGGCATGCTGCTGACAAAGCTGCGTCAGGTGTGATAAGTCGATAGTGCCACTAGAAGCTCCTTGGCCTTCAAGCGGTAAATAAATAACTTGGTTGCCGAACTGTCGATGGGGTAGGTCGTTGGCATGGTGCTCCATTGACGAAACTAAAACAATATTACGTTCGGGCCGAGCATGATGCAGTCCACGCGCGACGCGATTGATCGCCGCGGTAGTGCCTGCGCCACTAAAAACCGATGCGTATTTTTTCTCGTCAGCACCGACAAATTTCAGCACTGTTTGATGTGCCCACTCTAGAGCCTTAGTCGAAATCTGAGCTGAACTATGCACATAACTATGGGTGTTCGAGTAATGCGGCAATAGTTTGCTGATTGTTTCTAATGCTTTAGCTGAGGCTAGCGGCGACGCGGCACCATCTAAATGAAGGCGCGTCAGGCGTTTGCCATCAGCGGTCGGATACTGGGTATCGATTCCGATAAATTTGGGATTGCTTTGCATGGCATTGATTATACGGGGCAATGGTGGCGTGGTCGATTAAATCAGAGAATCCTTGGACACAAATTTTAACTATAGATGCTGTATGATATGGGCACACTAAACTAACTAAAAAGAATCTTAATGATGAAGAAAACAGCCCCTCTACTGTTAACCATGAGCCTTAGTCTGGGTTTAGCGGCGTGCGGTCAATCTGAAAAGGCGCAAGATGTGTCTGAGTCAGCCAAAGAGACAATTATTGATTCACAGACCATGAGCAAAGACACAAGCGCAGAGACTGATGCTGCCAACCCGTTTTATCAAGACAGCAGCCTTTATCTGCAGTTCCCTGCATTCGATAAAATATCAAATGCAGATTATGCACCAGCATTTGAAAAAGGAATGGCCGAGAATATAGTCGAAATTGAAGCCATTGCTAACAACCCTGAAGCAGCAACGTTTGAAAATACAATGATTGCAATGGAGAAGGGCGGACAAACGCTATCTCGAGTTGCCTCGGTGTTCTTTGCTTTGTCTTCGGCTAATACTAACGACGACATCAAAGCTCTACGTACTGAAATAGCGCCTAAGTTATCGGCTCACTCAGATGAAATTTTATTAAACTCAAAGCTATTCGCCCGTGTAAAGGCGCTTCATGACCAGTTGCCGGCATTGAAGTTAGATGCCGAATCAGATCGCTTGGTCAAAGAGAGCTATAAAGATTTTGTCGGGGCAGGTGCGCAACTTTCGGATGAAGATAAAGTAAAACTAAAAGCACTTAATTCAGAGCTTGCTATCTTAACCACTCAATTTAGCCAAAACGTACTTGAAGAAGTAAACGCCAAAGCAATCGTGGTTGATGATGTTGAGCAACTAGCGGGTCTCAGTGATACTCAGATTGCCTCGGCTGCTGAAGCGGCTAAAGCCCGCGACCTGGAAGGTAAATACGTTCTACCGTTATTAAATACCAGCCAGCAACCATCGATGGCATCGCTTGAGAATCGTCAATTACGTGAACGTATTCTCAATACCTCACAAGGTCGAGGTAGTTCAGGTGGAGAGTATGATAATCGCGAATTAGTATCGAAAGTATTTAAGTTGCGAGCGCAACGAGCGCAACTATTAGGCTATGCTAATCATGCTGCCTACCAGCTAGTAAGCCAAACGGCTAAGACAACCGATGCGGTTAATACGCGACTCTCAACCTTGGCGCCAGCCGCAGTCGCAAACGCGAAGAAAGAAGCCGCAGACCTGCAAGCAATTGTAACTAAACAAGGTGGTGATTTTGAGTTAGCTGCATGGGATTGGGACTTCTACACCGAAAGACTAAGATCTGAACGTTACAACTTTGATGCGTCGCAGTTAAAGCCTTATCTGGAAATGGAAAATGTTCTGGTAAACGGCGTATTTTATGCCGCCGAGAAAGTGTATGGTTTGACCTTTAAGGCTCGTCCCGACTTGCCGACCTATCACCCCGACGTAAAAGTTTGGGAAGTCATCGACGCTGACGGTTCAACCTTAGCGTTATTCATTCAAGACTTTTATGCCCGAGAATCTAAGCGCGGTGGTGCTTGGATGAATGCTTACGTCTCTCAATCGAAATTGATGGGTACCAAACCAGTGGTTGCCAACCATCTTAATGTACCGAAACCGCCAGCAGGCGAGCCTACCTTGTTAACTTGGGACGAAGTTACCACCATGTTCCATGAATTTGGTCATGCGTTGCACGGTATGTTTTCTGACGTAAATTATCCAACATTCGCTGGCACCTCAGTACCGCGTGATTTTGTTGAGTATCCATCGCAGGTTAACGAGATGTGGGCTGATTGGCCTGAAGTATTGAGTAACTACGCTAAGCATTATAAAACCGGCGAAGCAATGCCGCGCGAACTTCTAGATAAAGTATTTGCTAGTTCTAAATTTAACCAAGGCTATGCGACGACTGAGTACTTAGCGGCGTCATTATTGGACCAGGCATGGCATCAGTTGACACCTGAGCAAGTTCCTAGTGCTGATGGCGTGCTTGAATTTGAAGCTCAAGCGCTTACCAAGGCCGGGGTAAAGTTAGATGAGGTACCGCCGCGTTACCGCACTAACTATTTCTCGCATATTATGGGTGGTTATTCAGCCGGGTATTACTCATATATCTGGAGCGAAGTGCTCGATGCCGATTCAGTGAAATGGTTTAAAGAGAATGGCGGTATGACTCGTGAAAATGGCGACCACTTTCGCAAAACGTTGCTGTCTCGTGGTGGTTCTGAGGATGCTATGACCATCTTTAGAAACTTCCGTGGCGCTGAGCCTGATATTCAACCTTTACTTGAACGTAAAGGCTTAACGGGTAAGTAGCGTTCGGTTAGTCAGCACTAGCAGTCGCTTGGTTATAACAGTAGCTTCGGCTGAAAATGTCGACGGCTACTGTTGTTAAACCAACTGTTAAACCGATTAAAAAATAGGGAGTCAAACTCCCTATTTTTTGCTTGATTATGTCTATCTATTGGTAGATAGTTGCGTCTAATGAGTTAGACCTAACATGATGAGATACAGTGACACTCTTCGATTGAGTTAATATCAAGCAATAAAGATGTTTATACGTGCCTTCAAAATCAGGCGCATGAAATCAGGGTTTTAGAATGAGATTAAATGCCGACTTTAGTAAACGAGTACTAGTACACAGCCAGAAAATAGATTGGATTGATTCGCCGATGCCGGGCGTTGCGAGGAGACCACTGGACCGAATTGGCGGTGAAGTAGCGCGCGCCACGTCAATCGTTAAATACGCTCCTGGTAGTCAATTTTCTTCCCATGTTCATAGTGGTGGTGAGGAGTTTTTAGTGCTAGAAGGCGTCTTTCAAGATGAGCATGGTGATTACCCGGCCGGGTCGTATTGCCGCAACCCGCCGCAGTCGAGTCACACGCCTGGATCTCAATTGGGTTGCGTTATTTTTGTAAAGTTATGGCAATTTCAGCCGGACGACACGAAAGGTGTAAAGCTTACTAGTAATCTCATGCAGGTCTCTGACAAGTCTGATCTTGCTGGTGTTTCCGTTATCCCTTTGCATCAAGATGGTTTTGAACAGGTAAGCATCGAAACATGGGAGGCAAATTCAGAAATTGTGCAGTTGCTTGAGGGCGGTGCCGAATTCTTTGTGCTTGACGGCAGTTTTAGTGAAAGTGGCGAAGCCTTAGTTAAACACAGCTGGTTGCGTTTGCCGGTCGGCTCCACTCTAAACGCTAAAACCGGCGGTAAGGCCGTACGCCTATGGGTGAAGCGTGGGCATTTGCTAAGTGTTGAAGAGCAAGAGGCAAGGCTGCCGAGGTGATAGTCGCGATCGAAAACTTTTGCATAGAAAGCATTATTTTTCGCCAAAAGATCCTAATTTAAATTAATCGAGATCTTATTTATGTCAGTTGAAAGTCGACCCGGCACCTCAGAAAAAACAACATTCGCAGACGTTGTCATTGCCGGTGGTGGCCTTAGTGGTTTAACCACTGCCTACAAACTGGCTAAACTAGGTGTCGATTTCCAATTATTGGAGGCGAGAGATCGATTTGGTGGCCGTATTTTAACGCTTGAGTCGGTAAGGTCGTCAGCTCGTTTTGACCTTGGGCCGTCGTGGTTCTGGCCAGGTCAAGAGCATATCAAAAGCTTAATAAAGGAGCTTGGTCTCGACGATCAAATTTTTACTCAGTACTCAAGCGGCGATGCCGTTTTCGAACCTCAGGGGTCTTCTCTATCGGCAGCTGCACCACTACAGCGAGGTGTTTCAGGTATTTCTATGGCGGGCTCCTATCGCTTACAGGGTGGTTTATTGGCATTGATTGATGCGCTTGTTGAGCAAATAGGCGTACTTGGTTACGGCGATCGCTTGCATCAATCTTCAACCGTCAGTGCCATCACTAAAGTTGCTGTCACCAAATCATCCGACAAGGTGCGTGTAAGTTACTCTCAATCTGACTTGAGAGTCGATTCTAAAGCAGATGATAGAATAGATTCCGAGATACTATGTCGGCAACTGGTTATTGCCTCACCGATTCGGGCGGTTCTAGAAAATGTTAAAATACATCCGAAATTGAGCACCGCGCGGCAGGCCGAACTCGAAGCGGTATCCACGTGGATGGCGGGGCATAGTAAAGTAGTGCTCGAGTATGAAAAACCCTTCTGGCGCGAATCTGGCTTTTCTGGCGACGTGATAAGTCAGGTCGGACCGATGTCTGAGATACACGATGCTAGCTCAAATGACATTCATACCGAGCCACAAGCGTTCGCCTTGTTTGGCTTCCTAGGTATAGCTGCGGAAGCACGAAAACAACATGCTGAACGCCTTCCTGAATTAATATTGGCGCAACTGGTAAGAATATTTGGTGATCAAGCTAGTAGCCCAATTAGGCTGGTAATTCAAGACTGGGCGGCCGAGCCATTGACCGCATCAAAACGCGACCAACTTATCGCCAACCATCATCCAATCAACTATTGGTCTACAACGATTGAACCTGGTTGGTCTGAAAGCCTGATCTGGTCCGGCACAGAGACTGCAAAAGGACATACTAACGGTTATCTCGAAGGTGCTGTTGTAGCCAGCAATCAGACTTTTAAGCAGCTCAAGTTATTGCTAGAGCCGACTTAGAGTTTCAGAGTCGTCTTAGAGTGCTTAGCTCTCGCCGTTTACGCAATATTGCGGCAATCCATTGTATGCTTGTTCGATAATCAATAATAAAGGTCGTCAACATGCAAAATGAGCTCGTCAAAAGACTATTAATTCTTCTAATTATTCTTCTTATAGGCGGTGGTATAAGCATTGCCGGTGGTGATGGCGGCGGGACATTCGCTAATATCCCGGTATTTGTAATTTGTGGAGCATGGGCATTTTTGCTTAATTGGCTTGCCTTTGTACCAGCAAATGCAGCGCAAACTGAGAAATATTACGACTTAGTTGGCAGCCTAACCTACCTCTCGATGATAGGCTTGGCTATATTGCTAACCACGCAGGTAAGCAATCGTGGAATGATCGCGGCTGCAATGGTCGCTATTTGGGCCTTACGACTAGGTACCTTTCTATTTATTCGAATTAGTAATGACGGTCACGACGATCGCTTTGACGAAATCAAAGTCAAACCAAGTCGATTTTTCGTCGCCTGGACTATCCAAGGCTTATGGGCGTTAGTCACAGCCGCTTGTGCATTAGCTATTATTACCGGTGGTGATCAAACGCCGGTCGGATTAATTGGCAAGCTCGGGATCATTATTTGGGTTGTTGGCTTTCTAATTGAAGTGGTTGCCGATTCGCAAAAGCGTGCATTTCGTAAAAATCCAAATAATAAGGGTAAGTTTATTAACACCGGAATTTGGTCTTGGTCTAGACACCCAAATTATTTTGGCGAGATAACCCTTTGGTTTGGCATGGCAGTTATGGCCATACCGGTGTTAAGCGGCTTGCAATGGGTGACGTTAATATCGCCGATATTCGTAGTCTTCCTACTCACCAAAGTAAGCGGCATACCAACATTGGCAAAAAAAGCCAAACAACGTTGGGGCGATGACGCCGATTACCAGGCATACGTTGCCAACACCTCATTGTTAATTCCGTTACCGCCTAAGAAATAGAGTCTAATTCGAGCACATCGATAGTGTAATGACCTGAGAGCATGCTGCAACTAATGCTTCACCTCTCAGGTACAGCGAGGTATAATCAAGCTGTTTACAAAACTGTAAAGAGAAAGAGATGACTATAGACTTTGATTCAATTTGCCTTCCGAATGAGTACCTTAACGACGAGCACAAAGAGTGGCAAACCCAGCTCAGGCGCTTCTTTGATAAAGAGATCATGCCCTTCGCAACCGAGTGGGATGAGCAAGGAGATATCCCTGCTGACATGTGGGGCAAAGCGGCTAATATGGGCATTCTTGGCCTAGGCTACTCTGAAGAATTTGGCGGCACCAATGAGGGGATTGATATTTGGCACAAAAATATTCTCTCTGAAGAATTTGCTCGGGTTGGTGCGGGTGGTGTCGGTACAAGTTTAATGGTGCACAATATCGGCTTACCCCCAGTAGTCAACTTCGCCAAGCAGCATCTCAAAGATCTGATTGCGCCAGCCGTGATTGCTGGTAGCAAGAAGATTTCCTTGGCTAT
>Ga0075467_10004513_pt1 | contig 10273 bp, 15 predicted proteins | sample DEB08_DNA_9_FD_75067 | JGI IMG/M metagenome (GOLD analysis project Ga0075467, IMG submission 75067) | Aqueous microbial communities from the Delaware River and Bay under freshwater to marine salinity gradient to study organic matter... | ecosystem: Environmental > Aquatic > Marine > Coastal ... | reverse complement strand
CCCCAAAACCCCAAAACCCCTCCTATTTGCAAATAATATTTTTGGTTAAAAATTTTGATCATTTCATAAATTTACTTACTATCAAAGATATGGAAAGTGAGAACAACGAACAATCACATCATTCAGAATCAGACCCTCCAGGTCCAACAGTGCCCGGAGAAGTCGAAGAAGGTGGAACTGAGAGTCAGCTATCTCAGAGTGCCTCTGTTCCTGAGCCCAGCATCGACTAAACATCAGAGGGCAAGAACGTGGAGATGGAAGGCGCCAACAATGAAGATTCTCCAATGAACGACACGTAATATCAGCGCATCGCCGACCAACCTTATGAAAAGAAACAAGAAGCCTTAAGGACCTTCCTCGACAACCTTTGGGCGAACACTAAAGAGGAAGAGTACCTTGACGCCCTCGATACTGTCAACAAATGGTGCCTTGCATCAGTTCTGGCGAGGGATGACAATGCTGTAAGATGTCGCTACGATGGCTGGTCTTAAAACTTTGATGCAAGCTTCAGATGGTCATCGCATAAAATTGCTCCTTTCAGAAGATACTCATAAGGATACTCAGGCTAGTAAAAAACACCACTCAGACAGCATTGGTAATACAACATTGAAGCAGTTGAGTAGGAGCGATTATAAGTTGAAAATATCATCAAAAATGACTTTAAGGGTTTGTCAGCCTACGCAATCACCTAGTATCTCCGAGGAAGGCTGTTTGTCCACGTAGACTATCTCTTGAGTTCTTAGAGCACTTACACTTCAGCTGACTGCGAGGAAATCAACTTTCTACTCAGAGCTGTCATTCGACTTGTGGTTGCCTGGCTCAACAAGATACCTACTATTCTCTAGCCTGCCCTTCAAGTCTTACGCAAGGATCCCGAGCTCTACCTCGTTGATGAGGATGTTGCTCTGCTAGAGTCATCATGCGAGCTCATGGGGATGCTGCAGCGGCTCTTCTGCGGCTGTCATAGAAGTATGCGGTACTACATTATGAATGACCAAAATCAGGAGCCATTCAGTAAAAGAGTTACCAAAGACTTTTCTAACATTTACTTCCAAGAGGCTTGCCAACCTCAAGGGGCAGATATTAACATTGAACTTGTCCGAGATCGCGTCTTTAACCGAGCAAACGATCTTGTCTATGGCCAAGCGCTCAACTTCCTCGACTACTTCGCAGAGCTTGGTGGCTTCCGCAGCCTTGTTGAGCTGCTCAGACAGGGAAACTTGCGATCTGCCTAAGAGCCTACTAAGGACAAAGATGGAGCCTCAAAAGAACCCGAGAAAGAACTTCTTCCACTTGAAACTATGGCATTCATGCTTAGTGCGTTCAATAACTGTGGAGCCTTACTTTCTGAGGACTTTGCAAAAAAGCTTGTGGACGAAGTCCAAGAGATTGTTACCGAGAGACTGTTAGGAATGCGCGACAAAGAAATCAAAGAGTTTGATAAGGATGGCTTGAATGACATTCTGCAATCATTCCGTTCATTTCTCTAGTTGGTCAAAGGAGATGACGAGATTTCAGAACTCGTCGAGAAAATTTAGCTTTCATTTGCTGCTCGGTTCTTGAAGACCACTTACTTGGAGAAGAGACTTAAGGGCGTATCTGACATTCGCTTGCTGATCGAACGAGTAGGTGTGAGAGATGCACTGAGCAGATAAAAACAAAGGATAGACTAGAATGGGACATATGGCCAAAGGCAATAAAACCAGTACATTGTCAGTGCTCAAGGCTTCAAAATCAGACCAACACAATACTTGGACACTCCAACTCTTAGAGATTGGCTCGTCAAAGAGAAAGTGCCCGAGACTCTATTCGGGGATGCAGCTCACCCAGAGATCCTTAAGAGGGCAGCGCCAATCCTAAGCTTCATGAGTAACCAAGGCATTCTTACACAAGACGTTGTAGAAATGATATGGAAGTGTCAACAAGGCAAACATGAAGAGACTGTCAGGGTGGTTTACGGTCTTATCAACGAAGTTGTGGGAGATTTGTCACAAAAGCAGGTTGAGATTCTTTACCAAAAGATTGCAAGTGTACCTCAAGCCCAATACTCTGAGATGTATTTGAACTTCTTGAAGGAGTTTTCGTAAAGAGCTCTCGAAGCAGATGAAAGTGCAAGAGAGGAAGCCGAAGCAAATGATCCTAATGATATTCCTAAGACCATTGCTATTGATGATCTTGAGGAGATTGCAGAGATTTCAGACAATACCTAATAGAGCAGGGAGATGAAAGTCTTCTCGAACCTTGTTTAGGCATTGGGATAGCCTGAAGCTGCGAGCCTCGTCAATGGGGAGTAGCTCTATGGACTTCCAGTGCTCTGGAACGTTATGCAAGACTCTTTCAAAAGTGGTGCCGAGGATTAAGACTCAGAGACTTTACGTCTCGCTCTTGACTCAATGTGCGAAATTCTTTCACATTCATGTGCCAGACACGCTCGAATGCTTTACCTTCTGGCTTGTCTTAAGAATCTCCAAGAGGGCACTTCTCTCTACCCGAGCATTTGCATTGCTCTCAGCATCATTCAGGGTCTTGACAATGCCAGCGGAGATGAGGCAGGAGGCTTGGACACCAAGAAAGCGATTCAACTTCTAGAAAAGCAGTTGGGTCTTGTTGGCATAATCCTTCACGATATCACCTGTTATGATGGATAGGTCAAAGAAACCTTAAAGTAGATAATCAGGAAGGGCAAGACACCTCCAGAGTAGGTTGAGAACTTTATCTTTGCAGGCAAGACAGAGCACTAGCCTACGCTTGAGAAACTCCTCGAGCTGTTAGAGTTTGTGGTGCTAAGCAGCAACTGGACCGTGCCTATCGGTGCAGGTAATATTGATTTACTTTGGCGTACTTTTGTACTCTCCCCAAACTTTGCCACTGATCAGTCGCTCTTCTTGTAGTTCCTGAACAAAAAGAGGCTCAAGACTTTGAGAGAGCTCGGTGAGTCTAGTTTTTAAACAAACAGACAGACCCGCGAAGTGTCATTGTTCACAGTAGCCGAACAGAAGCATCTATTCACGTAGATCCTTTGCAACCCTACTTTCGTGGACTACTCCTAGCTCTCCTCGGGTCTATCACGATGTTTCCACAATTACTTCAGACTAATCAACAAAGAGTAAGGCTACCTTGATCAGCCAAGAAAGAAGCTTGAGGTGAGTAACTTCGAGCACCTCATCGGTCTCGACAGCCTCTGGATGATCTCATTCGAAAGTGAAAACGAACGCGCCAGAGATGAGTCACGAGAGCTACTTGTAGACCTACATCTCTAACTTGACTCCAGCTACAACCCAGTCGCTCGACGAGGCATCATGCAGTCTTTTGTTGACCGAAGCATGTCCATCCTGATGGAAGCAAGCTCTTCAGAGCAAAATCCCTCTGCAGAAAGGAAAGCACTAAATGTGATTTAGGTACTAGCAGAGTTTCTGGACCGCTATGAGGGCAAAAAACCAATCAAACCAGATCTTAAGCCAAGTGCTATGCAGTACTAACAGCACTTTTAGCCATGGAGCATTCAGGTTATCTGCCGCAGAGAAGGCGGTAAACCAGCTCTTGAAAGCAACATCCAGGTTAGCCAGTTAGAAACCCTTGGTTCAGTGCGAGCAAAGTGTGCAAAGAAGTTTGACCTAGAGATCAATGGGTTTGGAATGCGCTTAAAGCAAGGATTCGTTCTTGAAGATGAAGACGATAGGTATGTTAAAGATCATGGCATAAGCCCCTAGATCTACTTGATTCCAAACCAAAACTATGATAAGAAGGGACATCCTAAGTACTTGCTGGCGCAGAACCAGCAGTATTTTGAGCTCCTATTTGCCCTTCTCGCAAAGAGTAGCCCTGCTTTGGTGGAGCCAGTTTGGGAGCTTCTGCAGAAGCTGCCAGTAAATGCAAAGCTTCACCAAGACATCAGCTCTCTGCAAGGTGCACAAGAGGGCTGGGACAGTCTGCTTGACTCACGGTCTACCCATAAGCTACTTTACTCCCTCAAGATTGTCGAGGGCCTCACCGCCAAGGCTAGTCCCCAAGTCAACCAACAAGAAGACGATTCTGCCCAACCGGAGCAACTCGAAGCAGTTGAGGCTGAAAACTCTCACCAAGCGACCTGGCAAAAGAAGTTCATCGAGCGAGGTGGCTTCAGGCACCTACTTGAAACTCTTGCAGGGCTGGAGATAGCCACAATAGACTCCAAGCTCACTCTGCGCTGCATTGAAAGCCTGCTAGGAACCATTCTCGAGTTCGTGCAGGTAGAGCCAGCCCTCCAAGACCAAATCTTGGCATTGCGGTAGAAGCTTGTCCTGTCTTGTCTCAGATACGTGCACATGGTTGGAGAGTTTACTCTCTTGGTCGAGAACCAGAGAGGAGAAGCAGTTGAAGACATTCAGGCCAAGAGCGCATAGAAGCGAGCGGCCAAGCAGAAGATGAAGCAGCTGTAGATGGCAGGAATGGGCAGCGAAGGAGCACGAAGCAGAAGGCCTGCCGCTGCCAGCAATGACGAAGGGTCGGACGGAGAAGCAGACGAGAGCACAGAGTAGATCGGTCAAGTGCTGAACGAGTTTGCATAGGTGAGGGGCCTAGCCGAGAAGCTGTTCAGCTTCATGAACAAGTTTGTCTTCGAAGCCGACAAATCATCCCTCGCTATCGTCGGTCAATACGCTAGATTGGACGAGCTAGTTCAGGTAACGATGCTCTAGAGTGAGAACTTCCTGATCAGAGGTGAAGCAGGTAAAAGAGTCCGTGCAATGATATCAGCTTGCTCAGGTGACCTTGCTCTCAACTCGACAATGGTGAGCCTCCTTAACGTCCTACTGATAAGAGTTCTCCCAAATGCCCAGGCTTTTGAGCGCAGAGCCACTCAGTTCTATGGCCACGTGCAGCGACTCCTCGAGGAGCTCAGTCTTTCAGATCTAGTTCCCCTCGAGCAAGATCTCTGGCAACTCGCCCAAAACCTTGCAGCAGGGATCTAGTCACGTGAGACACGCGAAACTGACACTAAATAAGAAGACAGCGTGCTGGCTGGAATGATGACGGTCCTCAAAGGGCTTATGCAAAAGTATCCCAAAAGAAAGGCCGAGATTGGATAAAGACTAGTGCCTTTCCTCCTTAACGACTGCCTCTTCTAGATTCCTCATGGTTCAGGAGCTGGAGGATCCAGTGCTCTGAGAAAGCCAAGGTGCAAGAGCTTTGCTTCGAGACGAGCAGCTTTATAGCTCCTTTAAGTGCTCTCTCGCGATAGCCTTGACAACCTCAGCACGGTCCTTGGGTACCTCAAAGAGTTTGGTAGAAGAGCCTCATGGCGTACTAACAAGGCTGCTGACTGGTCAATTACTCATCTTGATGACGAAAAGTCTTCAACAGGATACGTTGGTATAAAAAACCTTGGATGCATTTGCTACATGATCTCTTTATTCTAGCAGCTCTTTATGGTTCCTGGCTTCCGAAACGACATCCTAGCAGTTTAAGACCCCAACCATGACAACTCAGAGCCAGACGAGAACATGTTCTACCAGCTTCAGGCTCTTTTCCTGGGCCTGCTTAAGTCAGAGAAGCAATATGTTAACCCTAAGGGATTCTGTCACGCCTTCAAAGACTGGGAGGGTCAGCCAACCAATGTACTCGAGCAAATGGACGTCGAAGAGTTCTTACAGATGTTCCTCGATCGACTTGAGACTGCAGTGAAAGGAACGCCCTAAGAAAAGACAATTCAATCCCATTTCGGCGGCAAGTTTGCCAGCGAGATGATCTGCAAGGGCTGTCCTCACTAGTACGAGAGAAGCGAGCCCTTCCTCTCGATCGGGGTGCCTGTCAAGAACAAGCGATCAATCCAAGAAGGGTTAAATGCATTCATCCAAGGAGATATGCTCGAAGGCGACAATGCCTACTTGTGCGCTAAGTGCGACAAGAAGGTGGACACCCTGAAGCGAACATGTGTTAAGGAGCTGCCTCGATACATGATTATCTCGCTAAAGCGGTTTGAGTTTGACTTCGATCGCATGATAAGAGTAAAGGTCAACGACTACTGTGAATTCCCACTAGAGCTAGACATGCTTCCATACACCTAGGAAGGCCTTGCAAGGCGAGAAAGCGCTGCCAAGCGAAAGCAGGAGGCCACTGAGAGAGGCGAGGAAGTTCCCGAAGAAGCTGAGGCTGAACCATTGAAGCATCCTCGTGACTACTACGAGTTCAAGCTGAAGGGAGTGGTCGTGCACACTGGCACTGCAGACTCTGGGCACTACTATTCATTCACCAGAGAAAGCCAGACCGAAGATGGGGAGAAGTGGTATGAGTTCAATGACAACATCGTCAGAGACTTTGATCTCTCAGAGTTGGCAAGCGAGACATTTGGAGGGGACGAGACCTATTCTGGACAGGGCATGATGCAGATGAAAAGTCAGAAGTGGAGAAATGCATATCTTGTTATTTACGAGAGGAAGAACCAGACCTATTTGCCTGAGGAGGACGAGGAGGCTGAAGCCTCGGGAAGCGCCAAACAGCCCAAAGAAGACGAGCAAGTCGATGCGATGGTTGACGAAGAGAGCAGCCCCGACAAGGGACCTAAGCTCAGTGATCCAGAGCATCCGACTCAGCAGAAGATCTTGCTAGAGAACCAGAAGTACTGGCAGAACAAGTTCCTCTTTGGTGCCGAGTACTTCGACTTCCTAGCCATGGTGACGCACTACTGGGACACAGCCAACATTGTGCCTCTGAATGTTGTCAATAAGAACAACGATGGCCACATTGTCGGATTCCAACTCCGCTCGCCGGCTGATCCTAGCGCCATGCTGGCTGACATTCCTCGGCCTCCTGATGAAGTGTTCGATCTTCGCTCCCAGCACGCCGACAGCCTCGAAAGAGTGGCAGATGCATCCCACGAAGTGTTCAAGCTTGCGGCTAGTTTCTACCTGACGATCCTGCAGCGAGCCTAAAACAAGGCGCTAGTGCCGAAGATGATTAATGCCCTTAAAGCATACCTCAACTTTGATAGACGCAACGGAGACTGGCTCATCAAGTAATTTTCTAACTGGGATATCTTGTAAGAGATGCTTTACTAGCAGCATCAGCAAGAGATGCCAAAGCTCACGTGTGGCCTTCTCTACTGCGCCATGCTCACTGTCTATGAGCAAGAGAAAGCAGCTCTCAGAGTGTACTGGGAAGGAGCTGATAGTCAAACCCGTCAGCCTTACAGGCCTGCGCAAGAGGCTCTTGGTCCCTTGGGTAACTTTATTCTACTGCTCCTTTCGCACCTTTACGACATGAAGGCTTTTAATCTAAATCTCCCCCACTACTTTTAGCTTCTAGCCCGTTTCGCCTCCCTTGGTCCTGAAGCAAGAGAGTTTCTTCTCAACGCCAAGATTACGGGGCGGTGTATGGACTTTTTTTTCGATGGTGCGAGTCCTTACCGCAGCATTTTCTCAGACTTTACTGACTTAGGCACCATCTGGACATGCACCTAGCCAGAACTCGGCCTACCTACCAAACTTAATCAAAAAGTGAGGAATTACTTCCAGGCCCTGTAAGAGAAGAGGCGATGTTAGCATCTTGCAAGCGCTACTCCAAAGTACAAGTACCTAATGGAGGTGGTAGGAATATGCGTCAGACACATGCAGCTCCTTGGCCCTAACAGACACACCCCATTCTAGCTCGACACTGGATTCCAGACATCAATTTCAGGCTTTGTCAGCAGCCAGGAGGCCGATATCTTCATTCCAGAGGCCAGGTTCCTTCGTAAGTTTGTAGTTGAGGCAAAGCGTAACCGCGCTATCAACGCTCTCACAAAGGCCCACTGCCACTATGCAACTTAAGACACGGAACAGGCAGAGGAGCTGTTCAAGACAGTGGAAGCTGGCCTACATGACTAAGACTACGATGGTTTGCGTCCTTTCTTGGGCCTTTTTACAGTTCTGCTCGAGACAAATCACGAGCACTTTGTGAGCCGCAGATCTAATTGGCTAAACCGGTTTATTGAAGCCGTAACCAGCAACTTTGGTTACTACAAGTGGATGGAGACCATTTATGAGTTCATATTCAAGATAGTCTCAAGGAATGCGTTTGTGAGAGAGTGGTTCTACACCAACTAGTAGATATGGCACAGTCTAATTGAGTGGGCAAGTCAGCACCCTTCTGCACCTCATCCTGCCCAAGCGAGCAGCGCTGGAGTCCGTCTTCTCAAGGGCCGCCACAACGCTCAGCTTGCAGCCATCTAGCAGCAAAACGACACTGCTAGTGCGGCTCGTAGTGCACTAACTGCAGCATACAGGATCAGAAAGTTGCAAGAGATGAGAAATAGGGCAGTACCAGATCTTAAAGATGAGCCTGATTTGGACACGATGGACCTCCAGGACTTCAAATTTGTCAAGGGTGATATTGTGACTCTTTATCATCGTAAGAGAGATGAGGCTGAGTAGTGGCAAGTTGCGGTGGTTCTTGACGAGATGATTAGCATGCACCCTTTATTCCCTGACCGAAACGGCAAGGCTCACCTACGATGGTAAAGATGCGACACAGACAAGCTGCTTCTTGGAGACACTTACAGACAGCTCTCAAGAACTAGACTTCGCCAAGAGCTTCTTGCTCAAAGACCTCAGTCGTCCCGTGGGTAGAGCCAGGGAGGGGCAGTTACTGGAGCTGCCAGGCCTGATGCTGACGAAGACATGCAAGATGATAGACAAGGCGTGAGAAACCAAAGAGACAACCAAGAAGATGGAACAGGTGCTCAGGAGGGAAGTCCAAGCGCCTTCCACCAACCAGGAGCCGAGGACGCAAGCTCCAACGAGTACGGCAGCAGTGACGACGACCAAGGTGGTGAAGTATCGCCTTGATTGAAGTAAAAAGTTAAAGTTAAAGTTAAAAATAAAGCTTATTAATTCTTCATCTTACTATCCTGAGAATTCCTTCATTCTTTTCATCACTAACGCTCACATATTAGAAGCGCTTTCCCGAAGCCTGTTCGAGCCTCCTCACGAAGCTCTGGGCCTCTGTAGGAAGTTAGTCAAAACTTGAGCAGCTTGAGATATCCTGCTTCCAGCCGGGCACTTCAACGAACTCAGGCTCCATCTCCTCCCAATCGTCGATCTTGGCTGGCAGACTGTTGTGGAAGACCTATTCCAGATTACCTCTCTCGCCCTTCAGCGTGTACCTGGTAGCCAGTTTGATGGCTTCAACGTCGTTGAGAACATCGAGGTGCGTAAGCATCATGCTCGAGAGTTTGTTGGTGAGCTCTGCGTGCCTGATAATGTTGAGATCAGCCCAGCCGAAGGCAAAGTCTTCGGCGAACACTTCGTACTCTGTCTCAAGGCGTGACTTGATGCTCTCGTAGGCTGGGTCACCTGGGCGTACGTGAGTTGGGAAGTCTTGGATACGCTTGAGGAAAGCATTCCTTATAATTGACACAGCCGAAAATACTCCGATCGTGGTCTCGATTGCCTCTTCTGGCACGCCTAGACCAGTGCACACAGCTCCTGTCGTCGTGTGGAAGCTATCAGTAAATGGATACAAGCCCAAGTCAACGTCCATTGTGCTCGAACTTGCGTCCTCTACGAGGATCCTCTTTTGGTCCTTGATCTGCGCGTTCAGGTGCACCACTGTATCCTAGACAAGCTTATTGTCCAGTACGATGCCACGCAGACGCTTTAGCTCGTCCAAATCTTAAGCGATGTCGTCCGCACCAACTTCGACACTGTACAGCGAGCCACAGGTCTTGAGCACTCGCAGGTACTTGTCCTCAAAGGATTTCCAATCATCTGTCAGGTGAGACATGCGTAGACCCATTTTAAGAGGTTTGAAGGAGTGAGTCACATCTTCGCCAGTGAGCCACACCTGGTCGTGGCGTACAGAACGGATCTTGTTGGCTATGGACTTATGCAGAGCAGTCACGATATTGGCACGGTCTGAAAGGTAGAGTCTGTTCCTAAACCCAATACCATTCTTGGCCAGAGTATCAAAGTCTTCCAACAAAGCTCCTGGGTCGAGCACAACTCCGTTGCCAAGCAGGCTTTTAACTCCGGTTTATTGCTTGATCCCGTTTGGAAGGATGCTCACGAGGTCGCCATTGTCCAGCTCGGTGGGTTCTGTGAGGATGCCTCCGTTGTAGCGGCACGAGTAATCGTAGTCAGGACACAGCTTGTTAAGAAGTTTGTACTTGCCTTCGTGGCCCCACTGCAGCCCAAGAACGAGGCAGAAATTGGACCTTAGTCCGTCCTTGCACTAGCTGGCGGTCATAGCCTTTTTAGTTAAATTCTTCATTTTATTTTTAAAAACTTTAATAATATTTTCAGTCTAATGGGGTTTTGGG
>Ga0075467_10004507_pt1 | contig 10289 bp, 8 predicted proteins | sample DEB08_DNA_9_FD_75067 | JGI IMG/M metagenome (GOLD analysis project Ga0075467, IMG submission 75067) | Aqueous microbial communities from the Delaware River and Bay under freshwater to marine salinity gradient to study organic matter... | ecosystem: Environmental > Aquatic > Marine > Coastal ... | reverse complement strand
TAGACGCCACCACCCCAAACCCCTCCTCTGAAGAGGAGGGGCTTAAGAGCCTCCGCGAGGTCGCGCTGGACGAGATCCGCAACAAGGTGCGCTTTGTGCCGGAACGCGGGCGTCGCCGGCTGGAATCCATGGTCGAGGGACGGCCCGACTGGGTGCTGTCGCGGCAGCGGGCCTGGGGCGTGCCGATTGCGCTTTATGTCGATCGCAAGAGCGGTGAATATCTCAATGATCCAGCGGTCAACGAACGGATCATCGAAGCGTTCAAGACCGGCGGGGCCGATGCCTGGTTCAATGCCGATCATCAGCAGTTTCTCGGCAACGATCATGCGCTCGACAATTATGAGGTGATCACCGATATTCTGGACGTCTGGTTCGACAGCGGCTGCACCCATGCCTTTGTGCTGGAAAGCGGCAAATGGCCGGAGCAGCGCAGCCCGGCGGATCTCTATCTGGAAGGCAGCGACCAGCATCGCGGCTGGTTCCAGTCGAGCCTGCTGGAGTCCTGCGGTACGCGCGGGCGGGCGCCGTACAAGGCGGTGCTGACCCACGGCATGACGCTCGACAAGACCGGCAAGAAAATGTCGAAGTCGCTTGGCAATACGTTGGATCCGAAGAAGATCATCGATGTGCAGGGCGCGGATATATTGCGGCTGTGGGCGGCGAGCGTCGACTTTACCGAGGATCACCGGATCGGTGATGAAATCCTGAAAGGGGTTTCCGACAGTTACCGTAAGCTGCGCAACACCTTCCGCTACATGCTGGGCGGGCTGGGTGATTTCACCGATGCCGAGCGGGTAGCCGTCGCCGATATGCCGGAGCTGGAGCGCTATATCCTGCACCGGCTGGCAGAAGTCGACGCCGAGCTGAAGCAGCATGTGAATGATTTCGCCTTCGGTCCCTATATGCGGACATTGAACGCGTTCGCGCAGGAAGACCTCAGCGCCTTCTTCTTCGATATCCGCAAGGATTGCCTCTATTGCGATGCGCCGGATGATCCGAAGCGCATGGCTTACCGGACGGTGATGGACATATTGTTCCACGCCCTCACCCGCTATATCGCGCCGGTGCTGGTGTTTACCGCGGAAGAGATCTGGCAGAGCCGGTTCCCGGATGAGGATGATAGTATCCATTTGAAGGAATGGCCTGATTTTGCTCAGCTCACCGGTCGTCCCAGCGAAGGCTGGGACCCAAGCCAATCTCGAGACGGGTTGGACCCCAGCCTTCGCTGGGGCGACGGTGATGTTGAGAAGTGGGAACGGGTTAAACTCTTTAGGAATGCCACAACCGAGGCAATCGAGCCACTCCGCCGCGATAAAACGATCCGGTCGAGCCTTGAAGCTGAGGTTTTAATCGATGTCGATGGCAAATCGGACGAAGAACTATTGAGATCGATAAACTTTGACGAAATCGCTATTGTAGCCTCAGTTAAGATAACCGCAAATTCTACGCCCGGTCAGTTTCTAGTCGACGACAAGACAAAAGCGCACATCAGCGTGAGCAAGACCGACAATCACAAATGCGGTCGCTGCTGGCGGTTGCTGCCGGAAGTGGAAGAGGATGGGGCGCTGTGCGATCGCTGTGCGGAGGTTTTGGCGGAATGAGTGATGCGCACTCATTCGTCATCCTGAACCTGTTTCAGGATCCCGCTGGGCTTGGCGCTCTGTCGAGAGAGATCCTGAAACCAGTTCAGGATGACGACTCTCCTTCTCACCCTGGCGCTGTTTGGAACGGATTTTGATATGACCGAAACGGACAAAATTCAGAAATACCGCCGCGCCGGCCTGATCATCGCCTTTCTGATCTTCATTCTCGATCAGGCGAGCAAATTTGTCATCATGCAATTGCTCCAGTTGCCGATGCGAGGCACAATCGAGCTGATCCCGTTTTTCAACCTGACCTGGGCGGAAAATTACGGGGTTTCCATGGGCTTCCTGACCGCCTCGACCGATTTCCAGCGCTGGGCGCTGGTCACTCTGACCGGCCTGATCGGCATTGCCGTTTTTATCTGGATGAACAAGGAAAAGGCCAAATGGGACATAGTCGCGCTGGGCATGATCCTCGGCGGGGCGATGGGCAATATCGTTGATCGCGCCCGGCTGGGCTATGTCGCCGATTTTGCCGACCTGCATATCGGCGATTTCCGACCGTTCCTGATTTTCAACCTCGCCGATGCCTGTATCAGCATCGGCGTGGTGATCCTGCTTGCGCGGGCGCTGCTAATCCGCGAAAAGACGGACGAGACAAAAGACCATGTTCAGCTTGACGAAAGTTGACCTGTGTCAGGAGCGCGCTATCAGGCTCCGTAAGAGATTTTTGAGGGACAATATCATGCGTAAATCCACCGTTGCCATCAGCCTTGTTTCGCTGGCCAGCCTGACGGCCTGTGGTTCCACCGGTCTGTTTGACCGCGACCGGCCCGACGAATTTGCCGTTTCGCGCCAGCCACCGCTGGTGATCCCGCCCGATTTCACCCTGACCCCGCCGCAGCCGGGCCAGCCTCGTCCGCAAACCGGCGGCCTGCAGCAGCAGACCCTGGAAGCGCTGTTCGGCGGCCCGCAGACACGCAGCGTCACCGAATCGTCGATCGTCGGCCAGGCCGGTGATTCCGATGCCGGCATCCGTTCCTCGGTCGGTGATCCGGACACGTTCACGGTCGACAAGGGCAGCGTGACCCGCGACATCATCGCCGCACCGGAAGGCGACGGCCAGAATGCACAGGCCGCGACGCCGGAGTGATATTGGAGCTCCGCACTTGATGCGGAGCTTTGACGGTAGTGCACGCTTTTTAATGCAGGGCTCCGCATCGAGTGCGGAGCACAGTGGCTTTCGCATCTTGATCCCTCAGATTCCATGCTATCTGCAGAATTCAAAAGCCTTCTCCCGTGAGGGAGAAGGATATGGAGGCTTATTCGCGAAGCGGATTAGCCGGAGTTGGATGAGGGCGTTCTTCAATCTGAAGCGCAGTGCACCCTCACCCAGCTGCGACTAGGCAGACAAGCTGCCAAGTCTGCGCAACCCTCTCCCTTAAGGGAGAGGGAAATCAACCCGGGATAGCGATGACCTTGGTTCTGGCGTTACCGCCGCGAACAATGGCCAGCGATGTTTTCGGCAGCCCGAGCGCCTTGGACAGCAGTTTCAAAACGGCCAGATTGGCTTTGCCATTCTCCGGTGTGGCGGTCACGCGGACCAGCAATATGCCGGCAGGTCCGCTTTCACCCGGCAGGCTGATGCTGTTGTCTCCGGCATTGGGCGTGACTTTCACGGTCAGCTCGCCGTTTTTGGCGAGTGACAATATTTCTTCGCGGGGAGGGAATGATTTGTTTTTTGCCATTATCTTACCAGAGTGACGCCGTGCTCCTGCGCAGGCAGGAGCCCATCTCCTGAAAGCTCGTGCATGCATTTTGGTTGAAGTGTGCAAGTGCTTGGATCGGCAGCGCGCCTCAATCACTTCCGCCTGCGGACTTCAGTTCAGGAGATGGGCCCCTGCCTGCGCAGGGGCACAGGTTCCTAATGCCTGAAATGCCGCATGCCGGTGAACAGCATGGCGAGACCCGCTTCGTCGGCGGCGGCGATCACTTCGTCATCGCGGATTGAGCCGCCCGGCTGGATCACTGCCGTGGCGCCGGCCTCGACCGCGGCCAGCAGGCCGTCGGCGAAGGGGAAGAAGGCATCGGAGGCGACCGCCGAGCCGATCGTGCGGGCCTCGGCCCAGCCGGCCTTTTCCGCGGCGTCACGCGCTTTCCACGCAGCGATGCGCGCCGATTCCAGCCGGTTCATCTGGCCTGCGCCAACGCCTGCGGTTGCGCCGCCTTTGGCGTAGACAATCGCGTTGGATTTGACATGCTTGGCGACCGTCCAGGCGAACAGGCAGTCGGCCATTTCCTGCTCGCTGGGCTGGCGTTTGGTCACGCATTTGAGATCCTCGCGGGACACATGGCCATTGTCGCGGGTCTGCAGCAGATAGCCGCCGGCGATATTTTTCACGTTCATTCCCGTGCGCGCCGGGTCGGGCAGATCGCCGGTGAGCAGCAGGCGCAGATTTTTCTTCTTCGCGAAAACGGCCTTCGCATCGTCATCCGCATCTGGCGCGCAGACGACTTCGGTGAAGATGCCGGTCATCGCTTCCGCTGCGGCGCCGTCGAGCGGCCGGTTGACGGCGATGATACCGCCGAAGGCGGAGACGCTGTCGCAGGCGAGCGCCGCCTTATAGGCATCGACAATATTGTCGGCGCTGGCGACACCGCAGGGATTGGCGTGCTTGACGATGACCACGGTCGGCGGGCCATCGCGGAATTCGCTGACCAGTTCGAGCGCGGCGTCGGCGTCGTTATAATTGTTGTAGCTGAGCGCCTTGCCCTGCAATTGCTCGGCCTGGGCAATGCCGCGGGTCGAGGGGCCGTCGGGCAGGTAGAGCGCGGCGCTCTGGTGCGGGTTCTCGCCGTAGCGCAGCTCGACCGGGCGGCTCATCGTCAGCGGCAGCGTGTCGGGGAACATCTTGCCCTGATCGGCAAAGCCGAACCACTGGGCGATCATGCCATCATAGCTGGCAGTCGCGGCGAAGGCCTTGGCGGCCATATTCTTGCGGAAGGCGAGCGAGGTGCCGCCGTCATGCTGCTCCAGCTCGGCCAGCAATGTGGCATAGTCCGCCGGATCGGTGACGATGGTGACGAAATCGTGATTCTTGGCGGCGCTGCGCACCATCGACGGGCCGCCGATATCGATATTCTCGATAATCTCGTCGCGCTCGGCGCCCTTGGCGACGGTCTGGGCGAAGGGATAGAGATTGACGATCACCAGGTCGATTCCGGCGATATCATGTTCCTCCATCGAGGCGACATGGCCGGCGTCATCGCGCCGGGCGAGCAGGCCGCCGTGCACCTTGGGATGCAGGGTCTTGACCCGGCCGTCCATCATTTCCGGGAAATCGGTCACGTCGCTGATATCCGCGACTTCCAGTCCGGCTTCGCGGAGCGCCTTGGCGGTGCCGCCGGTCGAGATCAGCGCCACGTCCATGGCCGCCAGCTGCTGGCCGAGTTCGGCCAGGCCGCTCTTGTCCGATACCGACAGGAGCGCCCGTTTGATTTTGATATTTTCCGTCATTATTACCCCATATGTTTGAGCAGCCAGCCGGTTGCGCCACCGCCCTTGCCCACTGTTCCGCTAATCACCATCTGCCGAACTTCATGGGCTATGCCCATGCCGTCGACCCAGACGCTGTCGTCCAGTTGAATTTCTCCGCCCGTCGTGCGGAATTGCCACAAATTTCCATCCCGCAGGCGCAGGAGCACGCCCTTGCCTTCCGAGATCAGATCGCTTTCTATATCCGGGCCGAGATGAAAGCGCACGGCATATTCTACATCATCCTTGCGCCGCCGCTTCTTGCCGTCGGGGATCAGCATATCCTCGCCGCGCAGTTCCAGGCCATCGGACCGGAGCAGCAGCAGGCGCTTGTGGACGAGGCCGAAGCGCCGGGCATAGCCGTCATGGCTGGCCTCAAGCCGGGTCGCATTCTCGACGTCGCGGCGGAACAGCTCGACCTCGCTGACGCCGCGCCCGAGCTTGCCGTCGGCGAGAATCGAGGTGCTGTTGCTGTCGGCGATGCACAGGGTGCTGTGCGCGGCGGTAGTGCGCAATCCCCGCGCCAGCGTCGCCGGAATGGTCGCACCGACCAGTCCGGCGCCGCCGCAATTGCTGATGATCCGGCAATCGCCGTTGGAAAATTCGAAGGCCAGGGTCGAGGCGCAGCCGGCCACCGCCATGCGCGCGATCGGCGGCGGCGCGGCATCGAGAATCAGCACCGAGCGACCGGAGGAGACGCGCTGATAGCCCCATTCGCGGGCCTGCCGGAGCGGCCGGGCGCGAACGCCGCTGGCCTCGACAACTTGCGCCACCTGCTCGGCCGAGGTCGCGCCGCTGCCCTGCCAGTTGCCCATCGTCCCGTCGAAATGGGTCAGCGCGGTGAGCGGCGGTACCGCCTTGTTCAGCGCCTCTTCGAGAAAGACGGGGGGATCTTCCTTGCGCGCAAGATAGACCTGTTTCAGCATCGACAGCAGGATCACCGCATCCATCTGGTTGAGTGGAGAACGCGAGACCGATCCGCCATCGGCAAAGAAAAATTCGCCCATAGCCTTTTCCAGACCCGCCTCGCCGACAATCTGCCGCACGCGCCCCTCGGGCAGCAGCAGCGCGGCAGCGACGACGCCGCTCCACGCCACCAGCCGGCCGAGACTGCTGTTCGCCTTGTCGGCGGTACGGTCGAGATGGCGGGCGGTGCGGGCGATATTGTTGAGCACCTTGGAGCGGTAGATCAGGTCCCGGGAGGACAGGATGAGCGGCGCATGGCTGGCCCAGATCAGCAGCCGCCAGCCGCAATTGTCGGGCCGCCAGGCCGGCTGGCGAATGACCCCGCCATTGGCATCGAGCCACTGGCCGACCAGCTTTTCCGCCACCGGCACGGCCTGATCACGCGACGCCGCGGTATCGAGATCGCGCAGCCACAGGAAGCGGTGGACATAATCTTCAAATTGCGGCGGCAGCTTGAGATTGGCGAAATCGATATTGTCGTGTTTCTTCTTGAGGCCGCGGAACAGGAAATGGCCGGCGCGGACCGCCATGCCCTGGACCCGGTCACCCTCGACCGGATCAACCGGCACCGCCAGCAGCCGCAGCGGCAATTTGCCCGACAGGCGCAGCCGGTGCATCGGCATCCGCCAGGTCATCCGGTAATAGAGCATCGCCGCCTGCTCGGCGAGCGACTGGCCGCGGTCGCGGTCGTGGCGCAGGGTCAGGCTGCGCCCTTCGCCGGGGCGATCGTCTTCGTCAGGGCTGACCGGTTCGTCCGGGTCGCTATCGCCCCGATCCAGCCGGTCGGACCTGCCGGCGGTCATTCACCCCTCAGGCCGCTGATATTGGCGGCATAATGGTCCGGCCCGCCGCGAAAGGTCGCGGTCCCGGCGACCAGAGTATCGGCGCCGGCAGCAATCGCCTTGGGCGCCGTCGCGAGATCGATACCGCCGTCGACTTCCAGCCTTATGTCCTTGCCGGTGGCAGTGATCCGGGCGCGGATCGCCTCGATCTTGCGCAGCTGGCTGTCGATGAAGCTCTGTCCGCCAAAGCCGGGGTTGACGCTCATCACCAGGATCAGGTCCAGGTCCTCGATCAGATAGTCGAGTATGTCGAGCGGGGTCGCCGGATTGAGCACCAGCCCGGCCTGCTTGCCGAGCGCATGGATGGTCTGCACCGTGCGGTGCGGGTGCGGCCCGGCTTCCGGGTGGAAGGATATGATGTCGGCACCGGCCTCGGCAAAAGCCTCGAGATATTGATCGACCGGCGAGATCATCAGATGCACATCGAATGGCTTGGCGCTGTGCGGGCGGAGCGCTTTCACGACCGCTGGCCCGATGGTGATATTGGGCACGAAATGGCCGTCCATCACGTCGACATGGATCCAGTCGCAGCCGGCCCGGTCAATGGCCTGCACCTCTTCGCCCAGACGGGCAAAGTCGGCGGAAAGAATAGAGGGGGCAATACGAATGCTGTCGGACATGGCGCTTCCTTAAACTGAACCCGGCAGTAGAATTTTTGGCCGGGTCAGGCAAGACGCTATTCCGATGGTGCCACAGTCCCTTGTGGACAGTTTGGGGACAGGTTCACAATATATAGAATATCAGCTTTTCCGAACCAGACGCGCGATGAAGAAACCGTCGACATGGCCCTTTTCGGCCAGCGTCGTCGGCAGCGTGCGGACGCAGCCATTGTCGGTCGGCAATATGCCTTGCGGCAATTCCTCGGTGGTGACCGGATCGATGGCAAACTGGTCATGGCGCTCGAGAAGGGCGTCGATCTGCTCCTCCCCTTCCTCGGGCTCGAGCGAGCAGACCGCGTAAACGAGCGTGCCGCCGGGCTTTACCCAGGCCGCGGCGCGGTCAAGCAGCGCCCGCTGTGTCTCGACCCGGTCGGCGATCTGTCGGGAACCGATGCAATGCAGCACATCGGGGTGGCGGCGGTAGATGCCGGTGGCGCTGCACGGGGCGTCGAGCAATACGGCATCGGCCGGTTCGGCCGGTTCCCACTGCATCAGGTCGGCGATCACTTCCTCTGCCTCGAGATGGGTGCGCCCCAGATTGTCCTGGAAGCGCTCCATCCGCTTGGCATTATTGTCGACCGAGATCACTTTCCAGCCGGCGCTGGCCAGCTGCATGGTCTTGCCGCCAGGGGCGGCGCAGAGATCGTATATCGTCCGACCCTTGCCGTCGCCAAGCAACCGGGCGGGGATCGAGGCAGCCAGATCCTGGACCCAGAAGCTGCCCTCATCAAAGCCGGCGAGACTGGTGACTGGAAGATTTGGAAGCATGCGGAGATGTCTGGGGGCCAGTTTCACGCCTTCCAGCGGACCGATATCATCGGACTGGAAGCTGAGATCGAACGGCGCGGGCGTGGCCCAGGCCTGGCTCGCAGCATTGGCGACATCCTCGCCCCAGTTGTTGGTCCAGCGATCGATCGTTTCGCCCGGAATTTCGGGATATTCGGGCAATTTCAGGGCGCCCGATTCGACACCGCGCATGACAGTGGAAAAGACGCCGTGGACCAGCCGGCGCGGGCCGCCATGGACCAGCGGGAGGGCGGTGGAAATCGCGGCATGTTGCGGGGTATCGAGGATCAGCACCTGCGCCAGCGCGATGCGCAGCGCCATGCGCGGCTTGGCATCGTCGGCCAGCCGGTTGCGAGTGGCGCTGTCGATCATCGCATCGAGCGCGCTCATCCAGCGCAGCACATTGGCGGCGATATTGTGGGCCAGCGCCTTGTCGGACGGATTGCCCAGCTTGCCGGTGGCGGCGGGCATCGCCTGGTCGAGCGTCTCGCCGCGGCGGCAGACGGCGTCGAGCAGGCGGATGGCGGACTGGCGCGCGGCGAGACCGGGGATGGTGTTGTTGGGCTGGTTCATGTCTGTTCCGCGATGATTTGGCTTGGAGAACCCGGATGGTTCACGCTGGTGCACCGCATAGACCCTCCCGCGTTTCGATCAAGCTTTTGGATGGGGCGGACCTGGAATGAAAAGCGGGCATTGCGAATGCAAACAGCAACCGGTCAGTCGACATCGCCGTTGCCGTCTTTGATGCTTTCCGGCCCAGGTCGCCGTTCCGGGCGCAACAGCGGTGAGCGAAAATCCTGGACCGGGCGATGCCCTAGCGACATTTGAACCGCCCTCTCGAACCATCGGTGCCAATGTTTTTCCTGCACCGGTCTGGCCAGCCATATTTCTGCCAGGCGGTTACCAGTCCGATACGCTGCGCAAATGCAGGAAAATCGGAATGTTGCAGCAAGCTGTTGGCGCCTTCAGGTCGCAGCCAGACAAGCGAAAGGGCAGAAGCATTTATCGGATAGGGGTGAGCGACAAAATTTTCCATGAATCGTTCCGGCTCGTCCAGGCCGAGATACAGACCAAGCAAATATGTGTTGATGCGGGCATCGGGCCGCTCGAAATGGGCGTCCAGCAGATTCACGACTTTTTGACGGGCGACTGCGTCATTTCCGAACTGGGCATTGCCCAGCAATTTCCACATCTCACGACCGTTGAACACGGGAGCATAACGGTCCCGCAAATCGTCCGGAAGCGCATTCCAGCACTCGCGCGCATCGCTCGCGTCGATTTCCAATGATTTCAGGAGGCACTGCCATCCGGCTGCTGGCAGAAATCCAAGATCCGCACTTCGCTGCATCAGTCTCGAGGTTGCATCCATGTCACCCCGGGACAGTTTGACAGCTGCAAGATTGAGCAAACCCGCTGAATCGGTAGGATCGCTTCTGAGTCCGCGTTCCATCATTTGCTCGGCTTTTTCTGAATCACCGATCAATGCATGATAATATCCACGTCTGATCGCAAGAAATGGTTGATTGGGATCGAGCGCATAGGCCCGCTCGGCAGAGGTCAGCGATCCGGCAAAATCGAGGTCATAGTCCTGCAATAGCGACTTTGTATAATGACCCATGGCGAGATCGGGATCGAGCGCCAATGCCCGGTCGACATCCATTCTCGATTGGACGACCAATGACTCGATTTCCGAAGGGGTCGAAGTGATCGCCAACAGCATTTTGGTCCTGGCGAGCCAAGCCCAAGCGGCGGCAAATCCGGGATCCAATCTGGAGGCCCGGGTCAGGAGTTCGATTGACTTGTCCTTGTTTTCCGGGCCAAATCGCCGCGAGAGATCTCGGCCCTGAAGAAACCGTTTAGGCCTCGCGATTCGCGGTCAATTCGGGAACCAGTCGCTCCGATTGCGAAATGTTGAGCG